>Ga0268280_1000019_pt1 | contig 175136 bp, 200 predicted proteins | sample saktaG_9_FD_190139 | JGI IMG/M metagenome (GOLD analysis project Ga0268280, IMG submission 190139) | Saline water microbial communities from Sakinaw Lake, British Columbia, Canada - sak_2011_5_24_40m | ecosystem: Environmental > Aquatic > Non-marine Saline and Alkaline > Saline ...
TAGCAATCAAGACGAAATTGCAAGATTGCAGAGAGATATTTTAAATTTTATCAGTAAAGATGACGCCTTGCGAGGGCAGATTTTAAGCAATCAGCTTTATGGAACAGATGAAAAAGTAAAATTGCTTATGCCTTATGGTTATCAATATTATCTTAAGCTTTGTAATTATAATGATATTTGTTCGCTCGGCTGTTATGTTAAAGGTGAAGTTTATAGTTATGAAACTTTAATTGTTGCAAATCTTACTTATTATGTTCCTGAACAAGCAAAAAAGCTAAAGCTTTTTATGTGGTATGGCGCTTGGCCTGATGGCTGTGCGAGATCGAATTATACGCGTCCGGGGGAGATTGTTTTGCCAGAGTTGCCGGGGGTTGCGAACTTGGTCCCAAGTTTTACATTTGGAACGCCTTATACTTGGCTGAATCCTTCAGACGGCGTTACTTATATAAGAATTAATTGGACAATTAATGTTCAGGAAACTGCTGGTGTTAATTGGTATATTAGAAACTTTACTAGATGTTGGACAATACCACCTGTAAGTTTCGGGGGTAAACCTTGTTTAACTGATACTTATTCAGACAATAGCAGAAATGCAACTAAAGATAAACCTTATATCAAAGAAAGTTATGCCGGTATTCCTCCAATAGCTCAATATGCTGGAGATATTTACAATTTTACATATGGTGGACAAGATGCAAATGGAAATGTTTTAAGCACACCAGTTTATACTATTCAGTTTCCTTAGCTAAATTGTTTAAATTTTATTCTACTTTATGTGTGGAAATCTAGTGTTGTTGTTTATCTCTATGGGGATTTTTTCTAATAAATTTTCTAAAACTGCTTCATCTTTTAAAATTTTTGCTGAATATTCTGATGGGAAAATTGCTTTCGCCTTTGAAGGAACATAAAGTCCTTTCCCTTTAGCAATTTCTAAACTTTTTTTAAGTTCTCCAGTTAAGAAATTAATATATTTTTCTCCATGAAATTCATGTTCAATTTTATCATGGTCTTCTGGAAATTGCATTTCTTTTTGATAGCATGGCCAGGATAATTTTTCGTCATTAAATAATTTTTTATGCAATTCCCTTGAAATTCTTGGTATAAACGGGTACATCATAGATAACTGATCTTTTAAGGTAAGAGACGCTAGATCTAAATCATGTTCGGGAATAGCGAGATATTTATATAAGTCTTTACCTAATTCATCTATATGGATTATTGCTTCTCTAAACTTTCTAGAACTCATGGCCACGCTAGTGTCTTCTGTTGTTCTTTGTAACTTAGTCATCATCCATTTATCGAGCGAGGTATTTAGTCGTGCATTTTTAGGATTTCCATTGCTTAACTGGGAATTTTCTTCTACAAAATTAATATATCTTTTTACTCGGTTAATTCCCGAAGAGATAAATGTTTTATCAGACCAATCAAAATCGCGATCTAAAGATTGATAACTCATTAAAAAAAATCTTATAGCATCTAAAGAAGATTCTGGAGAAATTCCTTCAATAGGATTTTTTTTAACTGTTTCAATTAATTCATCGAGATATAGAACATTTCCTCGACTTTTAGACATTTTTTCACCATTTATTGTTAAATGGGAAGTTAATAGATACTCTTTTGGAAAAAGTGTTTCTGGAAGAAGCGCAGCATGAGTAAATAGTGAAAATGGGAAATGTACGTCTTTATGTTCGGATCCAGCAATATTTATATCAATTGGAAATCTATCAGTCATAATTTTTTTTAATTCCATAAGTTTATTTTCATCTATTCCAGAAGCGTTTGCTACCTCTCCCGGTAATCCTCTATTTAAAAGAAGATATTCGAACATTGAATCATTTACGTTCTCTGGATTAATTATGCCTTTTTTTAATGCTGATGCAAGTCCATAATATTCCATATATATATATTGCTGTCTGCTAAAGCCTCTATTTTTTTACCTGCAGTAAATGGTGACGGGGCACCCACATTATGGGCTGCTTTTCTTTCGCAAGGTTTTGCTTTTCTAGTATTTATAATTTCTTCTAATTCTTGGCGATATTTTAATGGAAATAATTTCATTGAATCCATTCTTTGCTTAGTTTTCTGTTGATATTCTAAATTGCTATAATTAATGGCATTTTCTTCGCTTACTTTAATTAGTATCTTTTGATCATTGTGAAGTCTGCAAAAAAAGTTCCCCCCTAAAATTTTATAAATCTTTCCTCCAAATTTTTTCTCTTGTGCATCTTTCATTAACTGTTCTCTAGCGTTTGGAACAGACATACCTGCGTATGGACCACATTGTTCAGACATTATGGCCTGTTCTTGTAACTCATAAGTTAATTTTCTTTGTACTTCTAGATTCTCTTCAGAAATTTCTTTTGCGTCAAAAGAGATAGAATTGCCGGCAGAATCGTTTATAACTGTCTTTGCTCTATTGATTAATTCTGGGGCAATATTCCTTAAAAAGAAATAATCAAAAGGATCATGAATCGGAACAGACATTACTATCCCAGTCCCTATATCTGATTTAACGAAAGGTGCGGGAATCATAGGTACTTCTTCGCCAGTTAATGGATTGAAAAATGTTTGTTCTTGTAAATCCAATATCTTTTTCTTTGTTTTGATAATTGTATTCTTATACAATGAACATATTAAGTCTTCTAAATTAGTTTCTTCACTTAAAATTTTCTGTTCTCCAATTTCTGCTTCGATATATGTCTTATTAGGATTAAAATACAAATTTGTTGCTCCAAAAATTGTTTCTGGTCGAGTAGTATAAACTGGGACAATTCGATTTTGATTTCTAAAAAATAGGAGATTTCCTTCTTGAATTCTTACGTCTTCAATAGCAAATTTACCTTGCGGAATAACTTCTGAAAAATCGTGCTCAATAGCTTTTATATCATCACATTTAGGACAATAAGGTCTGGGAGATTTTGTTTTTACAATAAGACCTCTTTCTGCTAGTTTTTTCATTGTCCATTGAGTATATTTGTGAAATGTAGTTTCGTCAGTAGCAAAAAATGAATCCATGTCCAAATTTATTCCTAAAGATGTTAAATCTTTTTCGTATTTTGCTTTATAGTGCTCAATCAAGACTTTAACTTTATCTTCTTCTCTACCCGCAGATAATACTTTACTTGCTTCTTCATCTGAAAGACCATAATTTTTTCTTTTCATGCTATAATTCTCTTTACAAGGTTCTATTTCATTGATAATCCTGATTAAGTCCTTACCTGTTGAATGAATTCCAAACGGAAAAAAAGATTTTTTACCTTGTAATTCGGCATATCTAGCAGCAGTATCTCCAGCTACTTGGCCAAGTGCATGACCTACATGTAACCTACCGGATGGTGTTGAAAATGCAACAATCGTTGTAAAATATGGTTTTTCCATTAGTAATACCCTAGAATTAGAGGTTTATAAGATTTCCTATTTATTATCACTCCATAGTTACTACTAGTAACATTTAAAAATTGTCAATCTATAGAACATCATGGTAGTTCAAATACCGGGAGAAATAAAGGAAATCATGAATAGCGATAGATATGAAAAGTTAATTGGCGTAAAGGGTGGTAAAGCAGTAGTTCTTTTTTCAGGGGGAATCGATTCAACGGTAGCAATGTTCTTGGCCAAGAGGTGCGGTCTTGATGTCTTGGCGTTAGAATTTTCTTATGCTGGAAGACCGAAAGCTGAAAGGAAGGCAATAGATTCAATTTGTGATATAGCTAAAGTCAATTTATATCGGGTTAAATACCCTGAAGTAAGGGGCATGACAGATAATACTTTCAAGAGAGTAACGAAAATATCTTTAGCAGAGAGCAATGCATTGTACTATAGCATAGCGGGGGGCTTTTCTAAAAATGTCGGTGCGGAGTTTATAATTGGCGGACAAATTCTTAATGACTGGGAAAACAATGCTGATTCTAGAGCAATGCCAGATCATTATCAGACCCTCAATAAATTATTGAATGAGGAATATAGGGTGAACTCACCAAAAATAATTATGCCATTCATTTATCTTTCAAAAAATGAAGTAGTAAAGATAGGGTATAATTTGGGCGTGCCTTTTGATTTGACTTGGTCATGTTCTGAAAAAGGAACGTATCCTTGTAAGAATTGCGTTCAATGTAAAGAAAGAGAGAATTCATTAAATAATTTAGATAAACAACTCAAATGAATTATCTTACTAGGAAAACTATTTAAATCTTTTTTTGTAAATTAAAGTATGATAAAAAAAATTCTAATAACTGGCGCGGCAGGATTTATAGGTTCGCATCTCTTTAAGCACCTATCTAAAAAGGGTTGTAATGTAATTGGATTAGACAATTTTGACAGACCTTGCGGAGCAAAGATAAAATGTATTAAGGGAGATGTAAGAGATTTTGGTTTAGTTGATAGATTAATAAAAAATGTAGATGTTGTTTATCATCTTGCAGCTCAAATAAATGTTGATAGATCTTACAAACAAAAAAAATTAACATTTGATACTAATGTAACGGGTACTAGGAATATTCTTGAGGCATGTAAAAAATACAATAAAAAAATGATTTTTGCTAGCACTTCAGAAGTCTATGGTACGGCTCAAACTAAATTGATATCTGAGGATCATCCATTAAACCCACAGAGCCCATATGCCTTAAGCAAAAAGATAGCAGAGACCCTATGTAAAAAATATGCAAAAGAATGTCAGGTTAAAGTCGTTATTCTAAGAAATTTTAATACTTATGGTCCTTATCAAAATATGAACTTTTATGGGGCTGTAATCCCTGTCTTTTTGAAGAGGGTTTTAAATAATCAACAGCCGGAAGTTTATTTACCCGGTACCCAAACTCGGGATTTTATGTACATTGAAGATGCTATTCGTGCTTATGATGTCGCGGCTAAAAAAGCCCCGGTTGGAGAACCAATAAATTTTGGTACTGGTAAAGAAATTTCAATATTTAATCTTGCTACTACAATTATCAAGTTGGCGGGATCTAAACTTAAGCCGATTTATATTAAGGGAAGACCTAATGAAGTTATGCGATTAAGAGCCGATATATCCAAAGCCAAGAGATTGGGATTTACACCAAAAGTAAGTCTTAAAGAAGGATTGAAAAAATATCAAAAATGGTTGAAAGCTTTTGATAAGAAATAATTATTCTTATATTTTTTGGGATTGCATAGAAATACTTTTATATTGCTCTTTCATCAAACTGGAATGAAAGCATTGATTCTAGCAGGGGGAAAAGGCACACGTATGTTATCCCTAACAAAAAACTGTCCTAAATCATTAGTAGAAGTTAATAACCGCCCCTTTTTATGGTTTATAATGGACACTTTTAAAAAAGCAGGTATAAATGAATTTTTTATAATTTTTGGTTCTAAAAGGAGTAAATTCGAAAACTTTCTTAAAAAATTTAATTTAAAAGCTACTTTAATCTTTCAAAAAAAACCTCTTGGAACTGGAAATGCAGTTAAGATTGCTAAAAATTTTCTAAAAAACCAACAATTTTTAGTAACGGCTGGTGATCATTTATTCTCGGTCCAAGATATTATGTCTTTGATTAAATGTAAATCTGAAAATTGTCTAACTACTTTATGTGTTGATAATCCTCAAAAATATGGTGTATTAGATATTAAAAATAGAAAACTCCTTAGGATAATTGAAAAACCAATTATATCGGGTCCAGCTTTAATTAATGCAAGTTTGTATAAATTCAACCCAATTATTTTTAAATATCTTGATTTGATAAAACTGTCTCCGCGAAATGAATATGAGCTTACAGATGCTGTTTCTTTAATGGCTCAGGATTTTCCAGTTCATATAAGAAAAATAAAAGATTTCTGGATAGATTTTGGAACTATAGCAGATATTCCAAAGGTAGACAAAAATTTAAAAGATATAGGTTACAGTCTATAGAAAGAAATATAAACATAATTTATATACTGGTTGTATGGATAACTGTTTATTTTGTAAAATCGCCAATAACGAAGAGAAATCATTTGGAGTTTATGAAGACAAATTTGTTAAGGCATTTTTAGATATAAACCCTGCTAGTGAAGGTCATACCTTAGTCATACCTAAAAAGCATTATATGAATATATTTGAAGTGGATTCTAAAATTTTATCAAAATTAATTTTGACAGTAAAAAAACTATCTTCAAAGTATAAGAAAATTTTAAATGTTGATGGTGTGAATATAATTTGTTCTAATGGAAAGGCTGCTCAGCAGGATATTTTGCACCTACATTTTCATATAATCCCCCGTAAATTCGGAGATAATATCAATTTTAAGTATAATACTCTTAAAGAAGTAGCGGCGCGTTTACCAGAGACTGCTAAACGAATAAAAGAAGTCTTGAAGGAATCTTAAATCCTTTGGGCGTAAATAATCCAGAATTCGCCCTCATCTGGATAAAATATCTTTTTTAATATTTTTGCCTTGAAACCGCATTTTTTGAAATAGTTTATTAGACTATTTTTGGAGTACTTTTTTAGGGTTTTAGGTGTTATGTGCTGTTCTAAGATTACTCTGTTAACTTTTCTTATAACTTCTTTTGGAGTAGAGAGCAAAATTTTATATTCCGCGCCCTCACAGTCTATTTTTAGAAAATTGGCTTTGGTTTGTTTTAGTGCATTTTTCAAAGTTTCAGTTTTAATAATTATTTTATCCATATTTCCCCCATTATAAATCGAATGCGCACCAGTATTTTCTGATGATACAAACAAAAACTCTTTACCCCTGGAACTTGAAAGTGCTAATCTTAGGGGGATAATGTTGTTTAATTTGTTTAATTCAATATTTTCTTTCAATTTATTAAAATTATCTTTGAAAGGTTCAAATGCATAAATTTTAAGATGGGGGATTACACCCGTAGCATATAAAGAGAATAAACCTATATTGGCTCCAATGTCCAGTATTATATCTTTGTTTTTTAATATGTTTTTAGTTTTATATTCGTCTTCAATTATGATTTCTTTAAATATATCAATATCGCCAATTTTATTCTTTATTTTTGGTCTAATCTTTATTTTTATTCCGTTCTTCAGGTTGATAATATACTCTTTTTTTAGGGTGTCTGGAAAATAAAAATCAAGTAATGGCAGAATAAAGTTATTTATATTCTTGATGAATTCATAGATTATTTTGAAGTTTATTTTTTCCATGTTACGAATTTAATAGGGTGAAATTATTTTTCTTGCCCCAAATCCTTTCGCCGCCTCTTTTTTCAATTACATTTTTTGTGTCAGCTAATATTTTCCTTGAAATCTGGGTTTTATACACACGCATAATACTTAATTTCTTTTCGATATTACTTACTTTAAATACACTATTTATTACCGAAAGTTTTCTTTTTTTAAAATACTTTTTGATTAATCGATCATCGTAACTCATATCATAGCCTATGTCTTCATAGAATAAAATAGGATAACCTTCTTCATCTAGCTCCTTGCCTATTTCAAATAAAATAACATGGTCCACATTATATCCCAATCCAAGTGGAAATAAAAAAATTAGCGCCTTACTTCTTTTTACAATCAGCCTAATCTTCTTTCGGACATTAAGAAAACTACTATCTTTTTTTGGATTGTTTTTGTAGGACATATAATCTTCTTCAGATGTATATTCTCGCTTAGTAGCATCATTATATCCTAAAAACTTAGGAGATACATTGAATTTATTGAGCGCCCTATATTCTTCTATGCCCCTAACTTTTGTTATATCTTTTTGTTTTTTACTTTTTAGTTGATAATTGCTTTTTGTATAAACAACATAAACCTGTGGATTAATTAGATAACCCTCGTTAATTGCTCCGCCCAAAGAAAAAACAGCATCATCATAATGCGGAGAAAAGATAATTATCGCCCTATAATTCAATATTTTATATATCTCTCTTTTTGCGTTGATAGAGTTTTTTAGAAAATTTAAAAGATTGTTCCAATATTTGTCTTTTAATTCATATTGTTTAATCTGTTCTATAATATCTGAAAAACTAAGTGATTTAATTGACTTTATGAGTTCTTGTAGTAAAGAGATAATACGCGATATCTTTCTCTTTTCTTTATGATTCTCTGAATTTAATTCTGAACTCTTAAGTAGCCGTATTTCTTGAATGATTAGTTTTTCTCTTCTCTTTATTTCTTGTGATAATTCATTTTTATTAGGTCTATAACCATAATTTTTGTCTTTAAGGATGGTGGTAATTATTTTTCCAGCCTCCTCAAAAATTAGTAGTTCTTTGTTTAATGGATCTTTCTTAAAAGAATCATGAATTATGGTGGAATTAATGAATTTTACTGGATAAGGTATATGTTTACGAAGTCTTTGAAAACAGAACCAGTCACTATCAAACCATGTAGGGTACATTATTCTTGTAACATTTTCTAGATTAGTTAGATATGCGCCATTATTCAGTTCTTCTCTTGTTTTAATAAACATTTTTCTATTTATAGTTATTTCCTCATTTAATAGGGTGGAATATTTGGCGAGAATATACTTTATATCCGATTTATCAAACTTTTTAATTAAAAGAGAGACATACTCTTCGTATCCTTTTGGATTTTTGTTGTTTTGTTGTTTTTGTATATATCTTGTGTACAGTTTTATCCATTCTAATCTTGATAGATCTGGACACCCGCTTAAAATTATGCCTATTGGCGCTTTAATCTGCTTTTTTTTAAAATGAAATTTTTTGGGGATTATCATATCTCCATCAAGCGATAAAACAATAGGATTATCTTTATAAAATAATGAGCAAATTATTTGCCCTATATTTCGAGTATTATGGGTATTCCAATATTTTGTTCCTAATATAAGACCTCTCAAAATAGATATGTATCTTTTAGTTTTAATTTTCTTTAATAAAATTTTTTTTATGTTGCTCCAATTGTTTTTATTAATCAAAAGCATTTTATCATTTTTTATTTGATTAGCAAATTCTTGATTCTTAAGTATATTTTTTTGTGCATCTGAGTCATCAATTATGCAAATATTAGAACCCAATAGAAAGGAATTGTTGTTTATTGAATCTAAAAGATTTTTTAGTTTAGAAGGACTATTCTTTGTTACAATTAATATAATTAAATTTTTCTTTTTGTATGGGGTGAATCTCATGTTATTTATAACATATTCGCATTTTTTAAGTTTACTATTTTTATTCAATGTCCTTACTTAGCTTTAGGGGATAAATTCTAGGCTGGATTTTCAGATGTTAGTAATGTAGAATATACAAATTGTTCTCTGTCTTTTTGAGTGGTTTTGATTTTTGGAAGAGAACTTAACAACTCCCTTCTTATAAACCCAATTTCATGAATGCCAGTGATTGCATTTGGAAGTATGCCGGAGAACACATAGCCCTTTTCTTGAAGAAGTTTAACTCGCTTTTCAACATCGGCTTTAGATAGATTGACGGATTCTGTGTTTTTTGCTAAAAATGGAGATTGAGATTCTTTCTCAGAAGAAGTAACATAAGCATTTTCCCTTATTCTTACTGAATAAAATAGATCTTCAACTCTTTTTCTTATTTCTGACGGACAATTTTCAAAATTAATATCTTTTAAAAGATCTTTTTTCGGCTTGCATAAGGCAATTTCCCAATAATATTTAGTTGGTTCACTGAATGAGTCCTCTAAATTAAATGGATTTCCTTCAGATACACATAATCCTATTGGCCTAAATGAATTATCTAAAAATCTTTGTGAGTTTATATTATGTAAAGAACTGTAAACTGCAATATGAGTTATATTTTCTAAGGAATTGCATAAAGTTAATCTAGCTTCTGCAACTTTTCTTCCGAGTCCAGCACCACGATAAGTTCTATCTACAACCAAACTATTGATTGTTGCAATTCCAGACTCTATTAAAATTCCTGCATGGGCTATAATGCAGCTGTCTTCTTTAGCTATAAGTGAGATATATTTTCCAGAAGCTAGATTTTTCTCCAAAATAGAACTACCACATTTTGTAACGTTTCCATCAGGGAATACGCTTCTAACTAGATTGATAATTTCGGAAGAATCTGAAGGCTTTGCAATTTCTACTTCATAGAGAATTTTTTTAGGCACTGCATTAAAACTCAATTTCTCATCAGGAGTATTTGTTGTTGTAATTTTTTCTTTAATTAAAAAGTTTGAAGTATTTGTCATAATAAACAGTTTCTTTAGCGATAATGTGAAGTTTTAGTGTCTGAATTTAAATTAAACAAATTGACCTAAGAAAAAATTATCCGCCACCATCAATAGGTCCACCACTCGGCGGTGCCACAGGCGCACTCGGTGCGCTTGGTTGTTCATGTGCCACAGGTGCAGTATAACCCGAATTATTATTGCCTGTGTTGTATGTTTGCTGAGCGGGTTTGGAATCGTCTTTGCTTCCGCCGTTTCCGCCAGAGCCTACAGCTGCTCCGATTGCAAGTAAATAAGCAGCAGTTACTGAAGATGTTCTAACAGGGTGATTTTTCCATTGATTAGGTCTTACAGGAGATGAAGCAATTGTTAATACGCCATTTTCACCAGTCATTGTTACGCATCCAGAAAGAAGAGCAACTAATCCTGTTGCTATGCCTACTTTTGCAGTTGATTTCATTTGATTGTATAAAGTATCGTAATTTTTCATATTTATTCTAATGTTTTGGAGTATTTAAATCTTTCGATATTGTTGTATCTTGTTAGGGGTGACAGAATACTGCTAAAAAGGTAGTATATTGTAGAAAACATAAAAGGGGTCAAGGGGGTTCGGTGATGCCCCCTTCCTTTTTTATTTCTATTTTTAATATTATCTAATTTGACTATTATTGGCGACACACATTTAAACCTCTTTTTGCTATTGTTTTCATGAAAGAGGAAATGCCGGTAGTAATTCGAATTTTAGACGTGGTTTTCCAGATGGCATGGTTCTTATTTCTTATACTATCTGCTTGGATTCTGATATCGGTTTTTAGGGGCAAGATATTTGAAATAGGAGATACTGCCTACTTATTCGGGCTGGCAATTACAATAATCTCTATTCTTTCTTTAGATATAATCAAATATAAAAGAATCATCAGAAAGTTTGAAAAACAAAGTTCTAAGCGCAAAATAAAATGAAACTAACACCCATAAAAAATCAGCTTGAAAATAATAAGCAGAAAAAACTATTTGAAAATACGGTTTTTTCTGTAAATCATCCGAGCTATTGGTTTGGATTAAATTCAGAAAGAAGAATGAACAAAAAAGCGATGCTCAGAATTCTTGAAGCATTCATAGGCATCATGCTTATTCTCTCTGTTGTTCTTATTCTCATGTATCAGCAGAGAAATGATTTTAGCAATCAAGACGAAATTGCAAGATTGCAGAGAGATATTTTAAATTTTATCAGTAAAGATGACGCCTTGCGAGGGCAGATTTTAAGCAATCAGCTTTATGGAACAGATGAAAAAGTAAAATTGCTTTTGCCTTATGGATATCAGTATTATCTTAAGCTTTGTAATTATAATGATATTTGTTCGCTCGGCTGTTATGTTAAAGGTGAAGTTTATAGTTATGAAACTTTGATAGTTGCAAATCTTACTTATTATGTTCCTGAACAAGCAAAAAAGCTAAAGCTTTTTATGTGGTATGGCGCTTGGCCTGATGGCTGTGCGAGATCGAATTATACTGCGCCATTCATGGCTGTATGCGGAAATGGTAAGTGCGAAGTTGGTGAGAGTTTTGCATCGTGTCCGATTGATTGTTTAGCACCGCATGCGGTGTTGAGTTTGACTTGGGGAAATTTGAGAAAGAATTTTGGAACTCAGCCCTCATGTAATCATCTAAGTGATGATTGGTATTATTATGATATGAGTATTACTGAGACAAGTGGTCAAGCTGGAACAGTTTTTGGTTCGAGAACAAGATGTTACTTGAATAGCTTGGGAACAACAACTTGTGACCCTCTTAAAACAACAATGCCATCTGGAATGCCAAGTTCGATTTCAGCAGGGCAGACAGTTACAGTTAATGATAGATGGTTCTGCGTAGTTCCAGGATATACTTATAATGTTACAGAAGCATTTTATAATGATAGTTCTGGCGCAAATATGTTGTTTAATTATACGATTGCGAATGTAGATTGATTTTTATGCTTAGAGTTTTAAGTCGGGTTTTAGCAAGAGTGATGTTGCTTGATTCGTTAATTTGTTACTTCTTAACAATAACAACAAAACCCAAAGATTTATAAGGACTTATTGTTTATAAAGAAGATGAAAGACTCATATAAAGGAAAGAGATGTTTCATTGTAGGTACGGGTCCAAGCTTAGCATATAAAGACTTATCTTTTTTAAAAAATGAAATTACTATCGCATTAAATTTAGCTATAATGACTTTAGATATCTATGGAATACAACCGACATTTAATATTATAGCCGATAAATACCAATATATTAACTACAGAGAAATATATGAAAAATTATCCTATAAAACCTCTATAAAAAAGATTATTGTAGCAAGTGCCTGCGACACATTTCCTAAAGAACTTATAGACAATAATACTTTTTTCTTCCCAATTAAACTTCAACAAGAAAATGCTGATTTTTCAGAAGAACTTATTAAGAAAGGTTTTGCACGTGGAAAAACAGTCGCATTTGATGCGATTCAATTAGCTTATTATTTGGGATTTGAAGAAGTTTATATAATCGGCATGGACCTGAAAATGGATTGTGAATGGGGAGAAAATGGTCACTGCTATGAAATCCAAAAGAACAATAAATTCCAAAATGCAAAAATTTTAACTAAGAAAGATTATGAAATTCAAAGAGGACCTCCAGGACACCCAGAATATATGGCTCTAATTAATAAATGCATGACTATCGCAAAAATAAAATTTGAAAAATTAAACAGAAAATTGATAAATGACTCTAGAAGCTATTTAGAAATTTTAGATAAAAAAGATATCCTCAAAGAGTTTGGAAATATTAAAAAAGTAGTAGCATTTGTTCCAGCAAAAGGAACTAGCTCTAGAATTCCTAATAAAAATATAAAAGTCTTAGGGGAAAAACCCCTTTTTCTCCACATTTTAGATACCTTGCTGAATTGCCATACCATAGATGAAGTCTATTTGGATACCGAGTCCGATGAAATATTCAAACTAGCGAAAAAAAGAAAACATAAATGCCTTAAAAGAGATTCTCAATTAGCCACAAATAAAACCGATGGAAATCAGCTTTTATTAAATGAGGCTAAAAATATTGACGCAGATATTTATGTTCAAGCACTACCTACTGCGCCTTTTCTGTCAGAGCAGACCATAGATGATGCGGTTTTTAAGTTGTTAACTTCAAAAAATAATGATTCCCTCTTTGCAGTTAAAAAAGATAAAATCTATCTTTGGAAAAAAGATGGAACCCCTGTAAATTATGATCCGGTAAATATACCTAACAGCATAGAATTAGAAGAAACAATAGTCGAAACAATGGGCCTTTATGTAATAAAAAAAGATGTTTTATTTGAAAAAAAATCTAGAATAGGTAAATTCCCCATATTATTTGAAATTCCAATCCTAGAATCTACGGATATAAACACAATCGGAGATTTTAAATTCGCCGAAATAATCCTTAATGGACTGGAGGCAATAAAAAATGAAGAACCTAAAAAATAAGCTTTCGGTTGCATTGATTTCAGACATTTTAGATAAAGAAGGTTTTAAAGGTCAAATGTTACCTATTGAAATAAAACCAAATTTCCCAGAAGCGAAAATATTTGGTAAAGTACGGATAATGTCCCTTAAACCCCTAAATAGAAAAGAAAGTTATAAAGAAGTGTATAGGGGACTATACTTCATTGAATCCTTAAATAAAGGCGATGTAATAATAGTAGCCAATGGATTTGAAGACTATGCTTTCTTCGGAGAATTAATGTCAACATTATCAAAAACAAAGGGCTTAGGGGGAGCTATAATCGAAGGAGTTACTAGAGACAAAGCAGAAACTATAAAAATGAAATACCCTGTATTTGCAAAAAATAATATTGCACGAGATATAAAAAAACGAGGAATCGTAGATAAAATAGATCTTGATTCGGTAAAAATAGGGAAAACATTGATTAAAAAGGGAGATTATGTTTTTGGAGACATTGATGGAGTTATTATTATCCCTTCAAAAATAAAAGACGCTGTTATTAAAAATGCATTGAGAGCTGCAAAAACAGAATTTAAAATAAAAAATAGTATAAAACAAGGAAACAATATTAAAAGCATTATAAACAAATTTGGAGAATTTTAATCATGAAAAATAAAACTATATGTTTTATATCTCCCAAATTTACGGGTTTTATAGGGGGTATGGAAACTCACGCAATAGAATTTGTAAATTTTTTTTCAAATAAAAAAGGTTATAAAATAAAATCAGTAATTACTAAAAAAAAGGTAGAAGATGGGATCTCGGGCCCATATAAAAAAATTAATTCAAATTTAACTCATTTAATTAAACCTATTCTTAGTGGTAATTTTGAAGAAGATGCTCAAATGATTTTACAACAGTCCAGCCCTTTAAAAGATACCTATTATCTTAATAGTCCAACATGGCTACCCGCATTAGTAATATTAAAAAAGAAGTATCCTAAAATGAAAATTATAGTTAGATCTGGGGGCAATGATATAATGGCTGGTTGGATTGGCAGTGAAAAAAACTTTGAAAATAATTTAAAAAAATCTAGAACTAATCTTGTAAGTTTAATAAATAGATATGTAGAAAAACTTATAGTAAACAGCAAATATTCATTTAAAAGAACAGCTGCGGTAGGAGTAAAAAAGAAAGAATTATTAAAAGTAATTGGTGGCGTAGATTGTAATAAATTCAAGCCATGTTCAAATAAAAAAAATAAAAAATTTTTTGAAATAGTAACTGTTGGTAGATTAGTTAAATTTAAGGGATTTGAGTATGCCTTAAATGCAATAAAAGAAGTGATAAAAAATTCTAAAATAAAAATTAAGTATACAATAATCGGCGGCGGTCCTGAAAAAGATAATATAAAAAGAACGATTAAAAAATTAGGGCTCTCCAATAATGTTAAATTAATTGGGCCTATTGATCTAAGTGAAGTACCCAACTACTTGATTAAAAAAGATCTTTTTTTACACTTGCCTATACACTTGAAGAAAAAAGAACGTGGTTCTTCATATATTCATACTGAAACAATGGGGCGTTGTCTTTGTGAAGCCGCTGCATGCGGATTACCTGTGATAACCTCTAAAGTTGGAGGTGTTCCTGAAATAGTAATAGACAAAGAAACAGGATTTATTGTTAAAGAAAAAGATTATATTGCGGCTGCCAAAAAAATAAAGTATCTTATAAATAATTCCGAATTAAGAGAAGAAATGAGTAAAAATGCTAGAAGGAGGGCTGAAAATTTCTTTGATTTTAAAAAAGTATTCAAAATATATGAGAAATTTTTATAAAAAACATGCTTAAAAAATTACACCTAGGTTCGGGCCGACTTGAAAAACTTGATTCAATAAGACTTGAGAAATTTTTAACATTAGATTGGATAAATCTTGGCGATATTGAACTAAAAAATCCAAATAATCGACAGTTACAAGTAGTTGATTATTCAAAAACCAATTTTATACCTTTCAATTACAAATCTGGAGATTATCTACCCTTTGAAGATAAAAGTTTGTCATTTATCTTCTCAGAACATTTCTTTGAACATTTATTTTTAGATGAATCCATTAGTCTCTTTAAAGAGTGTTATAGAGTTTTAATCGATAAAGGTGTAATGAGGGTGGTAGTTCCGGATGCAGATCTAAGACCAATACCTGAAAAATTAGGATTTCCTTCAGATTCTATCGGCTATGATCGTCCAGAAAAACATAAAACCAGATGGTCTGCATATAATTTAAAGCCTGCACTTGAAATAGCCGGTTTTGAAGTTAATCCTATTAAATACTACGATCTAAACAAAAAGCTTCATGATCAAATTTCTAATCTTGAAATAGATTTTTATCATAATTGCTTTAATATGGAAACAATAAAAGATTTTAATATGATTAAGAGACACAACTCTCTTATTATGGATGGGCTAAAATGAAATATGCAGAAATAAAAGAATATACTGGCGAAATTTATAATAAAATCGTGCAAGAACAAAATATAATAATTATTGCAGAAAAAGGAAAATTTTTTCTTTCAAATAGAAGCCCTACTTTAAGCGACCCTTCTGCTATAGAAAGTGTTTCCGATTACGGAATTGCTAAAGTTATTTGGATTGGAAAATCTAGAATACTCCAGCCGTTTATAAATTTTGAAAAAATTCCCCTAAAGCTAATAGAACAATTAAATCTTATGAAAAAGATTCATCAAAATAAAAAGGGAAGTTTAAGTCTTATTCATGGAGATTTTAGTAATAATAATCTAACAAATTACGGGAATGAAGTTAAATGTTTTGATTATGAACACAGCCATTGGGGGAATCCTTATGTAGACATAGGCAGAATAATATTAAGAGAATGTACTTCTCAAGAAGATATAGATTTCGTATTAGATAACTATTTTTATAAAAGACCATCTGCAAAAGAACTAAAACAAGGATTTCTCGTATTCTGTCAAAGACACTATGAGATGAGACATGAAAAAAATCAGGCGTTTCAAGAAATTCCAAAATTAAGAGCAAAAAGATTATTAAAAAGTAATCTAACTCTTAATGAAATTTTGCATTCTTTTAAAGATCCGGTGATATTATGAATCAATCAAATAAAGTTTGTTTAATAACACAGGACTTTTATCCCCTTAAAGGGGGCATAGCCTCTTATCTCTTAGCCATCTATAAAAAATATTTTTCAAATACCCAATTTGAAGTAATTATTCCCAAACAGTTAAGTTTAAAAGAAGATTTGAAAAACTTGCCATTTAAAGTACACGCCGCGCCTTTTGCCCCATTCAATTTTCAAGATTCAAAAAGAGAGAAATGTAATAAAAAAATAATAAAAATATTAAACATCATAAAACCTCATTTAATCCTATTTGGTTATCTTCGGTCTCATCCAGAGGTAGGCTTGCAGTATAAACAATTAAATCCTAGTTCAAAAATGGCTATATTTACTCATGCAAAAGAAGTATTTCTTAGTAATAGAGTCGTATCTAAAACCCATATCAAAAATGCCCATAAGGGATACAATTTAAAAGAAATAAAATTTTATAAAAATGTATTGAATTCTAGCGATATTATTTTTTCAGTAAGTAATTTTACAAAAAGAGTATTACAAAAACAAGGAATAAATTCTAAAATAATAGTGCTAAATCCTCCAATTAAAAAAATAAAGCCTATGAAAAAGGATTTAGCAAAAGCAAAATTAAGATTACCAAAAAATAGTCTGATTTTATTATCGGTGGGGCGGCTTATAAAAAGAAAAGGTCAAAACAAAATAATAGAAATAATGCCTCAATTAAAAAAAGAATATGCTAATATTCAATATCTTATAGTGGGTAATGGTCCGGAGTTAGAATATCTTTCCCAGTTAATAAAGGATAAAGGAGTTCAAGAACAAGTTAAAATTTTTACTTCTGTAAGAGATAATAGATTAAATGTATTTTATGCTGCCTGTGATCTTTTTATCCTCCCATGTGATTTTATTAGACCTAATGATGTAGAAGGAAGAGGTATTGTTTTTTTAGAAGCCAGCTCTTTTTCCAAGGCCTGCATAGGTGGCAATAGTGGTGGAGTTTCAGAAGCAGTAATTGACAAAGTAACAGGACTTTTAGTTAATCCTAAATCAAAAAAATGTCTATTGAATAAAGTAAAATTTTTATTAGATCGTCCCATGCTTATGAAGAAACTAGGTAAAAATGGGGCTAAAAGAGTCTCAAAAGAGTTTAACACTTCTAAAAGTAAGTATTTAATAAAATTATTTAATTTAAGTTAGAGCTTAATCGACATAAGTATCTGAGTTATTATTAAAAAAATAAGAATCACTAGAATATTTGCCCGTTAAATGTTCAGTATTATTAATAAAATTTATATTTACTTTATCTTTATTAATTTCTATTAGAGAAATAGAAGACGGAGCTATTTCAAGATGCCCGCCAGTTTTTCTAGGGTCCGCGTCTAAAAGTCTTGCGAGAAAGTATCGTATTAAATTTCCATGGGTGAATAATACAACAGTTTCATCATTAGGCATAGAAGTAATTTGTTTAATAAATAGTTCAATCCGCCCTTTATCTTTTGATTCTCGATTTAAAGAAGTTCCTTCTTTTGGAGCCCCCCCAATTAGCACGCGATATATTTCTCTAAGCGATTCTGTCTTTTGAAATGGAGTATCTATAGCCAACTTGTGATACTCTTCAAAAGTTTGAAAAGCCCTATTTAAATCGCTTGAATAAACTTTATTTATAGATAATTTAGATAATCTTTTTGCAAGAAGTTTTGATTGTAAAATTCCAGATTTAGTAAGAGAAGGGTCTTGACCTTCTTGAAAGCAATCTCCATGTCTAATCAATAAAAGTTTCATAAATATAAAAAGGAAATTTCCCTTTTAAATTATCCGGTTTATGATTATAATGTGTTAGCCCAAGCTTTCATAAGGAAATTAAGAAAATGAGTAATCCAAAAAATATATCGTTAGGAAATATTAACAGGATAACACCGACTTCTAAAAGAAAAATTAAATATATCTTTAGTCGCCATTTCCACCTGGAGGAGGTGTCACAGGTGCAGGTGTATTGTTATCAGGTTTAGGTTTTTCTACAACAGGATTATTATTATTGTTATTGTTATTATTGCTAGGTTGATTAGGATTAACTGCTGCAGGTGTTCCGTCGCTTCCGCCACCCATACCTGATGCTGCAACTGCTAAAAGTAATTGGTCTAAAGCAACTCCGCCGGTGAGGGCTGGATTGTAATACCAAGGGTTTGCTAGAATTTCATCTTTTCCACATAATTTTCCTATGAGATTAACTGGTGCGCATATTAATGCTCCGTATTCTGGAGACAATAGTCCGCCTTCTCTTAACATATGAGAGTAAGCAGGAAGTATTTCTGTTTTTCCTGTTTTAGGATTTGTTCTATAAGGAGTTACTAGCATTATCATTCCGTTTCCAAGTTCTTTGAATCCAGTTGTGTATCTTAATCCGACATAAGAATCATTTTCATTTGCTCTTGCGTCAAGTGATAATTTTGAACTTGATTTTTGTGTTTCTTTTGCAGATGCAAGTTCAAAAGCTACAGGTTTAGAATCGAAATATTTTTGAACATTTTCATAACTAGAAGCTTCTCTTATTGGGCTTGAGATTTTGCTAGAAAGTTCGTCGCCTGCTTTTGCGCTAAGTGCCATAGTTCCAGCAAGAACATAAGGCATTACTTTACTTGCAATATCTTTTGCTTTTTGAATGTAATTTTTCATATTTATTCTAATGTTTTGGAGTATTTAAATCTTTCGATATTGTTGTATCTTGTTAGGGGTGACAGAAATGATGTGTATGTACTGCAGTTGCAAAATCTCATTTTTAAATAAATACAATCGCAGATGCGATAAGCGTAAGTATCCATGTAAAAACAAATAAAGGTCTCGAACCAAAGAAAAGCTTTGTTCCATCAAGCTGGCTTACTGGAATAATATTCCAGAGAACGTAGAACATTGTTATTCTTGAAAGTTCAATAATGGGTGTTATATTTATGAATCTTACAATAAGGGCGAGTGCAAGGAGAGGAATAATACTGTAAAAAACAATAAGTGCATCGTCCCATTCCATTAATTCACTGAATCTATTTTTGCCATATTTCTTTACGACTTTTGAAGCTAATGCGGTTGACTTAAATTGAAGCAAACAGAAAAAATATCTGTAGCTTAATAAAAAGGAAAACAGTAGAGGAAGTATTATTCCTAATGGGATAGATTTTTTGAACTCAGATCTTGCATAGATTCCGTACCTTTTCCATTCCCATGATTTTATCTTTATGCCCACGTCAAGAATTTTTGCTGTAATTTTCTTGGAGAATACAGAAATAAGTATTATTGTCGCTGAAAAAATAAAATACAGCGGGCTTTTTTCATATAAAAGATTGTAATTTACAAAACTTAGAATTATCGTCATTAATACTATGGCTGTTAGTGTGTAAATTATCTCTTTTTTATTAAGCATATTTTATTCAAGCCTAAGTGATATAAAAATCTTCTTATTTTTCAAATTTAAGAGTATAAATCAATATATTCTATGTAAAATAGAAAACTATATAAATACCCTCTTTTTTCATATGTTATGTTAAGAATAAAAAAGATTAGTGCAATGTTGGGTAAAAGAGTATTTACAGATTCTGGAGATTTATTCGGAGAAATAGAAGAATCTATTCTTGCTGAAAATAAGATTGATAGCTGGAGAATTAGAGTTTCAAGAGAGATGGCTAGAAGTCTTAATGGCGCAAGAGGCGTTATAATTCCTCATCAATTTGTAAAAGCAATTGGAGATGTCTTTGTTGTTAATGCTTCAAGTCTTCCAATAGCTGAAAGAGAAGAAAGTGCTTCTGAAGAAGAAACAATGGATCTTTCAGGCGCATCTACTGCTTAATAAATTACTAACAAAAAAAGAATGGTGATGAATTTTTTAACCCTACCCCTATTTAAAGACATAATTCTGCCATTTGTTCTCGTATTTACGTTGGTTTTTGCAATTCTTGAGAAATCAAGGCTTCTTGGAGAAGATAAACATCAGATTAATGCTATTATTGGATTCGTTATTGCAGGTATATTAATAACTTTTTCAGCTCAAGTTGATTGGATAAGGCAGTTTGTTATATTCTTAGTTATATCTTTAATGATATTATTTGTATTTATGCTCCTATATGGGTTTGCATATTCTGGAAAAGAGGGTTTTACACTTGGTGAAGGTTATAAAAAATTAATTGCTGGTATTGCTTTTGTTGCAGTTGTTATTGCAACACTTATTATTACTGGTTATTCTGATAAGGCTGTTAATTTTTTTACAAATGATAGCATTGGTTCAAGTATTCTTTTTATTGTAGTAATTGCTGGAGCAATTGCAGCAGTTATATTTGGTGGAAAGAAGAAAGATTAGTGTTAAAATCTGAAACCTAAATATTTATAAATATCTATTGTTTATCTTAAGCATGAAAAAGAGCGGAATATTATCATTAATGTTGGGATTTGTTTTAGCTAGCTCTGTAAGTTTTGTTTCTGCTGCATGGAATTTTGTAGATGTACTTAATTATTGGAATCAGGCAGGAGTATTTACTTACATACTTCCTTTTTTACTTATTTTTGCATTAGTTTATGCAATTTTAATGAAATCTGAAATTTTTGGTGATAACAGGGGTGCAGTAGTAATCATGGCTCTTGCGGTTGGACTTCTTTCACTTGTTGGAGATTATGTTCCAAGATTTTTTCAGACAATTGCACCTGCTTTAGGTATAGGCTTAAGTATCTTGTTAGCAGCAATAATTCTTTTAGGATTATTTTATAAGGATATAACTTGGGTAAAAACTGTTTTATTATGGTGCGGAATCGCGATTTTTATTGTAGTCGTTTATTCATCTTTATCAGATTATAATTTTTCAGGAAGTTACTTATGGGATCAATATGCTCCTGCTTTGATAACTCTTGCAATAATTATTGCGGCAGTAGTTGCTATAGTTAAAGTTGGTAAGAAAGAATAGTTTTTTAATTTTTAGTGTTTTATAAGTAATTCTTTAGGTAAATATGGTTTTTTATATTGTTCTTTTTTATTGAGAATTAATCGGGTGTTTTTATTTGAATTATCTGCTGATGGGTCAAGATAAGCATCTAAGCAGTACTCTGGAAGAATTGATGAATTAATTATATGCTCTTCAGGTGGATTTATGACAAGCAAGGGTAGATTTTGTTTTACTAATTGTTCTAAGAGTGAGGTATTATTTGCGAGATGGACTAGGATAATATTATGATTTGGAAGAAGTTTATTAGACTTTTTTTCTCCCATGTTATTTTAATAGTTTGCTTTTATCTTATTAATAATCCACTTAAATTTGGAAGAGAAGTAGGTAGTTTCCCAGTTCTTTGAAGTTTTTCAAATGAAGAATATGTTTTAAAATAAGTTTGTGCTAAATTTCTAAAGTCTTCTGCTATTTTTGACAGTTCAGGTTTGCATTGTAGATATTTTAAGGAAATTTCTTCAGGGATTTTTGCACATTTTAACATTGTTTGTCCTGCTTTGCACATAAATTGGGCATAATCATCTGCTAATTTTGCAACTTTTTCATCTTGTCCAAGCAATAGTGCTTCATTAAATGCTTCATGAATTCCATGATTTTCTGTTCGAATATCTTCAAATAATCGTTCTATGCTGTTTTTTGATTCTCCCATGTTATTTCTTAAGAAGTAAAAATGCTACAAATCCGATGCATATTACGAATACAAAACCATCTTTAAAATCAGGTGAATAAATCCAGCTCTTGAAATCTCGTGCTTCGTGGCTTAAACCTGAGTTTGAACTTGAAGGAAGCATATGATTTAGTGTTGGAAAACTATTGAACGCCATGCATAAAACAATAAGTATGCAAAGTACGAAGCCGACTATTGCAAGCGGTTTCTTAAATGCTTCAAGGTCTTTTGCTACGAAAACTAGAACAATAAGTATTACAAAAGAAATTGTCATTAATACTGTTAAAAAAGGAATTGTGTTAAAAATAAAATTAACAGATTGCTGAGATGATGCAAGTATGCAAGATATAACTAAGCTTAGAACAGCTAGTGCCCAGTCATTATCATAAATTTTAAGTTTTTTAAGTCCTGCAAAAATAAGTATGAAAGCTATAAGTGCTATCCAAACTTGCGCGTAGTGGTTGATGAATGTTAAGTCTATCATTTTATTTCTCCGAATTTTAATGATTCACTTACAAGTTTTCTTAATCCTGAAAAATTTTGAGGGTTTCCAATTCTTTTTGATATTCTATTTCTGAATTTTTCTTTAGTATTAAAATCAGATTTAAATTGTTCTTTAATGTCATGATAGCTATATTTTACAAATAAGATTCCACATTTATTAGAGTTAAATACTTCAGGTAACTTTAGGTCTTCTTCTAATAGTCCTATTAAGTCGTCATATCTTTTAGGTATTTTTCCCAGTTCGTAACATGCTGAATCTATTTTGTATTCGCTGTTGTAAAGTCCACCAGCTCCTGTTATATCAAAATAGGGTCTCATAACCTTCTCAACTAAGCCTTTTAGATATTCTTCACTAAATAATTTTAATTTGCTTTCTACTTCTTCAAATTTTCTTAGTGCTTTTGTTGCTGTTTCTGCAAATTGTTTTCTCTTAATAAGTTTGATATCTTCTCCACCCATACTTGTTATCATTTTAATCTACGCTCCTTAAAACTAGAGGTTTATTATTTATTTCCATAAGTTTTATTTTTTCAGGATTATATGGCCTCATTGGTTTTGGTGTTTTTATTTCTCTATTTTGGGGTTCTGTTGCTTGAATCCAATAGCCGTATTTTTTTACAAAACAATCTCTTTCTTCTTTTAATAAATTATTATAAACATTAATTGCTCTTGTAAGTTTAGCTTCTTGAACTTCACTTGCTGTTATGCTTTCAAGATTTGTAATTTGATTCATGATGTATTGTTTGCCTTCTGTGATTGCTTGTTCTTCTGTTTGTTCATCTTTTATAGAATAATTTTGGCTATCTGTTCTTTGATCTCTAAGCATTTCGGGTTTAATCAAAGTAATTAAGCCTAGACTGATAAGACTGCCTACGCAAGTAAGAACTCCTAATCGCATTAGGGAATTAGTATGATCTTTGTTTTTTGTCATAAGGATTATATCTAAAATCCCTTTATAAATCTTACTATCTTGTTGTAACTGTAGAGTGGTGTTAAATGCAGAAAATATACTAAACGGCTCGAAACCCTCGGGGCTCGGGTTTCTCGCTTTAAAATTTCTGAAAATTTTTAAAACTAATTCTTACATCTTCTTACTGTTGAACTTGCTTTTCATTACTCACTCAAAACCGATTACAAGCGAAGTTATTGGAATTAATGATAATTTGGAAATTATGTTTCAAGTATTGCTAAGAAATGTCAAGAAGTTTCAAGTCTTGTTTGGGCATAAATAACTAAGAAATAAAATTATCTTAAATAATCTTCAAAACTTGCTGCCGGAGCAGGCCGTGATTCTGATTTTTTGGATTTTATTTTCATGTTCTGGGGTTTTTCTTTTATTTCTTCTTCAACTTCCTCGCTTTTTCCTCTTTGCTTATCCATTAAGGGATTAAGAACTTTTGAGAAAGAATTTTGTGTTGCTCTGACTTCTTTTGAAATTCCTGAAATTGCTTCACCATACTCGCCCATTTTTCTAATTACTGCGGATTGAATTTCTTGAATAACACTTTCAACTCTAGTAAGGCGGTTTTCCATGTTCTGAAGTTCAAATTTCCAATCGGTTTTTAATTTTTCAAGTGAATCCAATTGGCTTTTAATTTTTTTTACTGATTCTTCAATTTCTTGTTTTGCAATATCTCTTACTGTTTCGACGTCCATAACTTGAGAATAATATTGTTCACCTGTTTGTTCTGCTGGATACTGAGCATATTGTTCTTGTGCATAAGCTTCAGGAGCATATGCTACAGGTGTTTGTTCTTGAGTATATTGTTGTGGTGCATATTGTTGTTGACTTGGAGCTGGTGTTTGATATTCTGGCATGTTCTGCATTTGAGGCTGCATATTTTGTTGAGTTTCAGATTCTGTTCTTATGCTTGGTTGCATTCCTTCAAAACCTTCTTGAGTATTTACTGCAGCTTTTATTTGTGATTGAGAAAATGCTTCGTTAATATCTCGGGGAGTAATGCCTTCTTCGCGGAGAGTTGTTATAATATCATTATCACTCATACCACTTTGTTGCATGCTTGTTATTCTTTCTAATAGTGCCATTTTATCTCTTTTTACTTATTTATATTGTCTATTGAGGTTTTTAATCCTTCCTTTATTTTTGTTTTCTTAAAGCTTCTTTTATCATTGCTTTAACGTCAGACATTCTAGCAAGTTCTAAGGGTTGAAACATTTCGAATTGTCTTTGAAGTATTTGGAATTCTGTTTTTCTTACAAAATTATTAGAGTCTTCAAGAATCCTTTCAATTGTTTGTTTAATCCTTTTTATGTCTTCTTCAATGTGGAAGTTTTTAGTTTTAAGCTCTAAAATCTCTTTGGTATTTTCTTCTTTTTCAGAAATGAGGTTTTTTCCAATTAAAAGAACTCTATCTTTTATGAGGTTTTGTTTTTCTTCGATATCACGAAGTTTTACATTAATATCTGAAAGTAGATTTTCATCAAAACTAGGTTGTTGTTCAGCCATTTTTTATGTTTAATATACGAATAAGGGGTTTTTAATTCTTATGAACTCTCCCGCATATATTCAACGGCTCGAAACCTTCAGAGTTCAGGTTTCTCGCTTAATATTTTTAATAATATTTGAATCGATTTGTAATTATTGTTAAAGATGCAGAATCTTGGTTTTTATTAGAAATCTTATTCAAAAAATGCTTGTTTTCTATCACAGAAAGCTATTTTAATGTAGTCTTCATTTATTTTTTATAAAAACGAGGTAAAATAAAATGCTCTTTAAACCCGGTACACCATTATATGCATTTGAAGTCCAGCGAGAAGCAGATCAAGATGTAATGTATATTAATTATCTTGGGGCGCCTTTTGTCCCTAATCTTGTTGAGTCCTATGATGTAATGTCTAGAGTAGTGGATTATTTAATAAAAACACCAAATATTTCTAGAGTAATCTTTGTTCAACAAAGGAACTATTCTTATGATTTTTCACAAGTTGTTATACTGCAAGAAGTAGCAGACTTGAATACTTTTCTTATTAAGCAGGAAAAAATACTTTCTCCTACAAAACTTTCAATATCCAATTATGATATTAGTCAAAGATACGAGCTTGTTGGTTATTTATTGAACCTTTTAAAATCAGATCCTGTTGCTTGTTATTCTGAATTAAAGAGTAATATTGATTTAGAAAAAATAACGTTGGATAAGGATTTAGATGAGCGAGTAAAATATGATAGAATAAGTTATATACGTGTTCTTGAAAAATTTTATGGATTGATGTCTAACCTTAAACTTATTAAACTTCTTCAAAAAGAATTAGAATCTTATCGTTTTGGTGATAGAAATATTTACGGGGTTGTTTTTAGACCAGACGTTATTCCTAATTTTACTTTTACAAGACTTGTTGCGCAGCTCCCAAGAGATTCTGAAATAATAGACCAATATGAAATCGGAGAGGGTTATGATGTGTCTATTGTTACAATATTAAAACGTCCGGAAGATGTAAAATATTTTTATCATTTAATGCCGCCAGAATATACTTTGAACGAAGAACATCATTTGCTTTTGAATCTTGCAAGAAATGTTCTTATTGAACATCAACCAAAGGCAGAAGAGTTTACAGACCCTGATAGAATTAGACAGGTATTTTTTAATGTTGCTAAGGATTTGATACAAGAACTTGCAGAAACGCAGGCCATGAAATTAAGTTATGCTGATATGAATAAGCTCGCGACGATTCTTGTTAGACATACTATTGGATTCGGATTGATTGAGGTTTTGCTTCAAGATAAAGATTTGCAGGATATTGTTTTAAACGCGCCATTAACACAGAATACTATTTTTTTAAGGCACGGAAGATTTGAAGAATGTTCTACAAACATAATACCTAGTCAAGAGGATGCAGACTCTTGGGCTGCAAAGTTTAGAATGATTTCTGGACGTCCGCTTGATGAAGCTAATCCTATATTAGATACTGATTTGAGAATTGGTGATATGCGTGCGAGAATTGCAATAATTCAACAGCCACTTTCTCCAGGGGGACTTGCTTATGCTGTAAGAAGACATAGAGAATCTCCTTGGACTTTGCCGCTTTTCATAAACAAAAAAATGATTAATAGTTTTTCAGCAGGACTTATGAGTTTTATGATTGATGGTTCAAGAACCATTCTTGTTGCAGGAACAAGAAGCAGCGGAAAAACTTCATTGCTTGGAGCATTAATGTTAGAAATAATGTCAAAATATAGAGTTATAACTATTGAAGATACACTTGAACTGCCGGTAGAAGCATTAAGAAAATTAAAGTATGATATTCTAAGAATGAAAGTTAGGAGTGCTCTTGTAACCGCTACAACAGAAGTTGCGGCGGATGAGGGTATTCGTACATCGCTTAGACTTGGAGATTCATGTTTAATTATTGGAGAAGTAAGAAGTCAGGAAGCCCGTGCATTATATGAGGCCATGAGAGTTGGTGCTCTTGCAAATACTGTTGCTGGAACAATTCATGGTGCTAGTCCTTATGGCGTGTTTGATAGGGTTGTAAATGATCTTGGAGTGCCTGTAACTTCTTTCAAAGCTACTGATTGTATTATTGTTGCAAATCCCGTAAAAACAGCAGACGGAATGCATTCAAAACGACGGGTTGTCCAACTTTCAGAAGTAAGAAAACAATGGACAAAAGATCCACTTGAAGAAAAAGGATTTGTTGATTTACTTAAATATAATGTTGAAAAAGATGAACTTGAACCAAGCGAGGATTTAGTTAATGGTGATTCTGAAATAATAAAAGATATTGCTGGTGGTGTAAGGGGCTGGGCTGGAAATTGGGATGCTGTATATGATAATATTCTTTTGCGTGGAAGAATAAAACAAGAGCTCGTTGACTTGGCGGAAAAAATGAAAAAACCAGATATAATGGAAGCTCCTTTTGTTGCAGTAAGTAATAATATGTTTCATCAGATTTCCGAAAATATAAGAAACGAGATTGGTTTGCCTGTTGGAAAACGAGTTTTCCCTGAATGGCAGAAGTGGGCGATTAGTGCGGCTAAGAAGATTTAAGATTTTAGTATAATTGCCTCATCCACCAGCCCAACGAAGCAAACTGCGCGTGCTCGGTTTGCTTTTTTAACTAATTCTGAAAATTCAACTGCAATTTGGAAATTATGTTTTAAGTATTGTTTGGGGTTTTAATTAAGATTAAACTTATTTCAGAAATCTTTATAAAGTTACTAATAGTTACTTAAAGTAACTTAATTATGCAAACATGAAAGATTCTGCTGTAAAAATAGATAATGAACTGCTTATGCGGGTAGAAGAATTTATTAATAGAAAAGAGAATAAGTTAGTATACGCTAATAAGAAGCAGTTTGTCAATCTGGCAGTATCAGAGAAATTAAAACAAATAAAGAGTCACCATGGTTAGAAAAGAAGTAGAAGATGTTTTGAAAAAATATGGCCGAAAGCTGAAAAGCAATGAAAGTCCTTTGCAAGAAGCAAATTATTCTGCAGATATTTCTTCTGAATTTGCTCAGTTTAAAACTGATATGCTACCAAGTTTTTCAAGATATGAAAGATGGTGCAATAATATGGGGAATATTGTTAAAGTAAGATTAAAATCTGAAGATGAGGGGAGAATACAAAAAGATATTGATGCTGCACATCTAGATATTACCCCCGGTCAAGTATTTTCATTATCTTTTGTTTCTGCAGTTGTAGTTTTCATATTGGGGCTTTTGGTTACTGTTTCTATATTTTTATTTACGGGAACTTTTTCATTATTGCTAATTTTTCTTTTGATTTTTTTCTCAGGGTTCTTGTTTTATTACTTTTATTCTGCTCCGAAAAGACTTGCGAATCAATGGAGATTAAAAGCAGGCTCGCAGATGGTTCCATGTATTCTTTATACAGTTGTCTATATGAAACACACGTCTAACTTGGAAAGAGCTATTAGATTTGCTTCGCAACATCTAGAACCTCCGCTTGCTCTTGATTTAAAGAAAGTTTTTTGGGATGTTGAAACAGGAAAATATTCTACTATAAAAGAAAGTCTTGATGTTTATCTTGAGAGCTGGAGGGGTGTTAATTCTGAATTTGTTGAAAGCTTTAATCTTATAGAATCAAGTTTGTATGAACCTAGTGAATCAAGAAGAATACAAATTCTTGAAAGAGGATTGCAAGTTATTCTTGACGGTGTTTATGATAAAATGCTCAAATATACTCATTCTGTAAAATCCCCCCTTACTAATTTATACATGTTGGGTATTGTACTTCCAACATTAGGATTAGCTTTGATTCCCTTGGCTTCTGCGCTTCTTCAAGGCATGATTCAATGGTATCATGTTTTTATTTTGTTTAATTTACTTGTGCCTTTTATTGTATTTTATATGACGACACAGATAATGATGATGCGTCCAGGTGGTTATGGCGAGAGTTCCATACTGGAATTAAATCCACTTTATTCGACATATAAATCAAAAAAACCATATATTAAAGCTACATTCATGGCCTTGCCTTTTTTTATAATTGGAATTATCCCATTCTTATTTAATTATACGCCTTTACCTGGTTGGCTAAATCTTAAACCTGATTATACTTTTACTGAAATAGGACTTTCATTTTTAGGAAATATAAAATTATTTGATTTTATTCCTGGAGTAGGGCCAATGGGGCCTGTTGCACTTGTTCTTAGTTTGTTTATTCCTCTTTCAATAGCAATTTTCTTTTCTAGTGCTTACAAAGCTAAAACAAAAGAAATAATTAAATCAAGGGATTATTCTAAAATTCTTGAAGATGAATTTAATAATTCATTATTTCAGTTAGGTAATAGGATTGGTGACGGAACGCCGGCTGAACTTGCATTTGGAAGAGTTTCTGAAAATGTACGAGGCCAAGTTACAGAGAATTTCTTTAGACTCGTTAATTCAAATATTCAATCCTTGGGAATGTCGCTTGAAAAGGCAATATTTGATACGAGGAGGGGTGCAATTATATTCTATCCTTCTAATTTGATTTCAACAAGTATGCATATTCTTATTGAAAGCGTTAAAAAGGGATTGAAGGTTGCAGCAGAGTCTTTGATGAGTATTTCAGACTACGTACGTAATGTTAAAAAAATAAATGAAAGGCTTAGAGACTTGCTTGCGGATGTTATTTCAGATATGAAAAGTAATATGACTTTCCTTGCGCCGTTACTTGCGGGCGTTGTAGTCGGACTTGCTTCAATGATAACTTTAATACTTTCTCAGTTAGATGCTGTTGTGAAATCAGCAACTTCTGGCGCAACAGGATTTTCCGCGATGAATAGCATAGTAACTATTTTCAAAGTAGAGAATATGATACCGCCTTATTATCTGCAGATATTTGTTGGTTTGTATATTATAGAAGTTATTTTTATACTTACAAGAACACTTGTTACTGTTGACGCCGGGCAAGATGAGCTTAAAGAAACAAACGATATTGGAAAAAATTTGGCTACAGGAGTTACGTTGTACTTAATCGTGGCGCTTATAGCAATAATATTACTTTCAGTTATAGCTGCTGTTGCTCTTAGTGGGCTTGTGGCTGGATAACAAATGTTTTAAGAAGATTTATATATAAGTTTCTTCTTTTTTAAAAGAAGAAACTTATGGGTGGAAGAAAATTAGAATGAAGAGGTTTACATATGATAATTAAAATGAAAAGGGGATTATTTAATAATAAAAAAGGACAGGAGGAAGAACTTCCAAAGTGGGCTATAGCACTTATTGTTCTTGTGATTATTCTTATTGGTATTGGAATTCTTTATAGTTATGGCGCTTCAGCTATTGATTTTATAATGAATAAATTTTCAGGTAGATAAGATAAAAGATGGAACTTAAAAAAATAAAATTAACAATAGAAAACAAAAAAGCAGCAGGATTTGGTATGGAAAGACTGGCTAAATTACTTCTAGCACTTCTTGTTGCTGTTGCAGTTATTATTGGGATTGTGAGATTTGGTGGTATTGATTTTTTGAAATTGCTTCCGAATTTGAGTGAGTCGCCGGTGGAGGCTGCTGATACGATTGGGACGGCTGAAGTGAGTGAACCTAAAATGTATGAAGTAACTTCTGCAAATCTTAAAAATGAAGTTGAAATGGGTGATGCATTAAAGTCTGCTTTAATTGACGCAATGAATGCAAAGGCCTATGTAATTATAATACAAACTTACTTAGAAACTTATGCAGGAGATAGATCTAAACCAGTTATTTATAGTTTTTATATTTACGGAGTAGATGAATTGAACCAACCAAAAAAATGGTATCAATCTTGGGATTATTCTAATCAAGTATGGACAAATCCCCCTACTGCTACAGAGCCCGCAATCCCAACTAAACAAAGTGTTTCGATTAAGACATTAAATGAACTATATCAAGTTTTTCCAGCAATAAAACCAACAACATAAAATGAAACTCTTAAAAATAAAAAATAAAAAAGCAGAAGGAACATTGCTTGGTGAGCATGTTATTGAGATAATTGTTGCTTCTTTTGTAATTTTATTTTTAGTTGGTTTTGGGTATATTCTTTACAGTATGTTCGCTGGAGAGCTTCAGTCTAATTCTGAAAAAGCTTCGGCTAGTATGAATACTATAAAAGTAGCTATTGAAAAATTGAAGGTTGATGGAGATAGTCAAGAAGTTTCTATCTTTTCTCCTACAGCTTGGATGTTGAATTTTTGGTCTGATGAACTTGCTGAAATCCCAAAAAATTGCGATAAGACTAAATTGGGTTGTATTTGTATCTGCGAACAGGGGCTTGTAATTTCCTGTGATTCAAAAAATGGCGCTTGTTTTTCTTATGATAAAAGAATATCTATGGTGCGTACAATGGTCATAGATAAATTAGTTATTGAAATTAAAGAACCTCTTCCAATAAAATTGAATGTATCCTTAGAAAATGATGAAATAAAAATTGAACAAATAAAATGAAAATCCAAAAAACTAAAAATAAAAAAGCAGAGCTTAGCTTCCTTGTTAAAATGATTATTTGGGCTGTTGTTTTTTTGGCATTAATGGTAATAATAAATTTAATTTGGAATTCTGTTAAAAGTTTGATATAAAATGATAAAACTGAAAAACAAAAAAGCAATTGAAAGAACATATTTAATTGGGATAATAGTTCTTGTAGTCAGTTTTGCAATAATTTTGCTTTTCTTCTCTAGATTAGGTATGAATACTGGATCGGGAGCAAGTGTTCAACAAGCATGTTATGCGAGTGTTGTATTACGTGGAGTGGCGGCTTCAAATATCCTTAAATCAGAATTTAGAGAGGCTATTCCTCTTAAGTGTAATACCACCAGAATATGTCTCACTGCTGGCGGAGACTGTGAAAGTTTAGGTAACAATTATGAAAAAATTAAAGTTAAAACAAGAGAAGATGTTCTTGATGCAATTGCGCAAAATATGTATGATTGGCATATGACTTTAAATGAAGGCAATTCTAATTTTATGCCTCAAGGTTTTACTGAGAAAAAATTCTGCATACTTAACTCTATTATTTCGTTAGATGTGGAGACTAAGAATATGATTAAAGAAAATCCAATTAGTAGATTGGATTTGTATAGTTACCTTCAAACTAAAAAGGATTCTAATGGGCAGTCTTATCTAAAAGATTTGCTTAAGATTGATGATGTTAGTAAGATTAAAGATTTAAAACCAATAAAAGGTGAGGTTGAAGGCATCGAAATAAAAATATTTGAGATTCCTTTGAATTTTTCAGAAGATCAAGTGATAATTTCATCTTTAGTAGAATCCTCAAAATGGGAATCTATTATCGGTGGCACTACTGTGGGGGCTGTAGTTGCAGCTGCAGTGGGATTAATTTTAGTTCCTATTACGGGCGGTACAAGTCTTACCGTTACAGTTATAGCTCTGGGAGGTACGGGGAGTGGACTTGCTACCTTTTATTACTCTAAACCATCCCCTAATTCAGGTTACCAGTATTCTGCTCCAACAATAACCAGTCATAATAACTTGGATAAGCTTGAATGTTCTGGCTTTGAAGGATTAATCTAACTATTTTAAAATGCTCTTTAAAAATAAAAAATCACAAGATAGTATTGCTGGAACTATTGTATTCATCATTGTAGCGGCTGTTTTCTTTGGAATACTTCTTCTTTTTATATCGCAAATTGGAACCGGCGCGGGGACACTTGAAAAAATTTATTCAAGAGAAATTGCAGTTGCTATTGATAGCATGAGGCCTGGAACAGAAATAACTTTTTATCTTCCGGACTTGTTTGATAAAGCTAAAGCAAATAATTTTAATGGGAATATTATCTTTCCAAATTACGAAAATGGGACAATTACTATTCGAGCAGTAGAAGGTGCAGGAAATAGTTATTCTTACTATACAAAACTTGAGCCCGGCTCAGTATCTTTTAACAGAGAAAAGAAAATAATTACGATAAATTCAGGAGTGCTATAATGAAGAACAAAAAAGCAACATCAGGGGATATATATGTATCTCCAGTATTAATTGTAATATGGGTTATAGTGGCAGTTTCAATAGCTATAGGAGTAATAGTATTTTATAACACACAAGCAGATACAAGATTGATTGAAGCTGACGCGCTTTCAACGAAAATACTTGACTGTCTAGGGAAAGATTTTAATTATTTAGATATTACTGGGAATGAGTTTGATTTATTTAAGGAATGTAATTTGAATAGTAATGTTCTTGAAAAATCAGATAACTATTATATTCGGCTTTCTTTAAACGACATAGATTCTGGCAAAATTGTTTATGATTCTTTTTGGGGTGTGGGTGTTATTTCTACTCAATGTGAATATCAATTTAAAGAAAATAAAATAGAACCAAATTTCGCACAATGTTCAAAAAAATCTATGTTAGTTGCTGATGAATCTGATAGGAAATATTTGTTGGAGGTTATATCTGCATCAAATCAAAAATAATTTATGGATAAACTAAAATTACACAATAAAAAAGCATCTATTGCTTCAGGACTTGTTATGATTCCAGCAATGATATTAATCTTATTTATGTTGATTATCTACTTTGTTTTTATAGGCATAATGTTTCCGGATAGACAAACTAATGAAATAGAAAATTCAGAACCTTCTAATTTATTAGCAACACATAAACTAATTTCCTTTTTGGAGCAGCCTGTTGAAAATTACGGAAATATGTATGGGCTACTTTTGGTTGCTGGAGATAATAGTGATGGGAAAGAAAGCGAAAGAGAAGAGATATTTTACAGAATGGCGGGGGATTTTTTGAACAAGGAATACCCACTTACTTCTTATTCTCGGTATCTATCTTTAGAAGATACTAATAAGATAGGTCTTATTTATAGAATATCTGAAGGTTATGGTGGCAATGATGCAGAAGTTACAAGTCCCTTTAAGGCCCATTATAATGTAAATTTATATTTACCCTCAAATAAAGAACTTTATTTATTAATTAATGAGCTATCTTAACAAATGGAAAACTTAATGAGAAATAAAAATGGAACAATGCAAATAGCAGTACTAATAACCGTTATTTTAACTTTTGTTTTGATAATTACTGCGTTATTTATTTTTAGTTCTAGACAAATAGAAATATCTGCTAAATTGATGCCTAATATGGCAATAGATAAAGTTTATTCTCGAGCAGAAATACTTAATTTCCAGTTAAATCAAATATGCCGTGAAATACAATCTGAAGAAAATCCTGTTGAGGATTTTAAAAAAATACTTTTGAAATACAAAAATAAGAATGGTGTTTATGCGCCGGTGGAACTTAAGCAGATAGAAGATCAAGCCGATGTAAATCATATAAAAATAGACGAGAATGCAAAATTAACGATAAATTTTGATATTATAGTTTCTAATGAATCTGTACAAAAAAAGAGTACGGATGATGGGCTGAAGAGTATAGGGTATAGTTATCAGTTCAAATTTGAAGAAATTATGAGCTAACTTCAGACTTACTCAAAAACCAGAATATTTATAAATACCATTTTCATTATAAAACCATCAAGAGAGGAACATGATAAATAAAAAAGCACAGGGATTTTCAACTACAGAACTTTTAGTAACTGTTGCAGTAATTGCTACAGTTGTTATTGTTGGTATTGGAGTGTTTGGCGGATTTGATTCTTTATTCTCAAAAATAGGATTATTGCCCGATAATGCTGAATCTTATGCAACACTATGTTCTAGTTATAAGGCTATGCCAGATACTTATTGTAGTATCGGTGGCGGTTTTAAAGAAGTAAGACTTTATGGAGTAACACAGAGAGTTAATTGTGAGTATTTAGCAGAAAAAGGATTTAAGTTTGATGCGATGGCTGATCCGTGCCCAGATATTACTGCAGCTGCTAAAGCAACATGTTTAAATAGCAAATTAAAACCAACATATATGATTAATGATAAAACTTGTGCACAGTGGAATAGTACTGCCGTTATAACTTCTACTGCCGTTACTGGAAGTTGTGTGAATATTAATGATGCAATTTGCGATAATTTAGATTCAAAGCAATGTCCGGCGTATAGTCCTGTTTGTTTGTGGGGCGCAAGTCCAGATACTAATTATGAAATAAAGTGTAGTCTTGGAACAAATGCCGGTAAATCTGGATGTGCAACACTTAGTGCTAATGAATGCCAGAAACCATTATACGGCTCTTTGTGTAAGTTAGCTTAATTTTTTCTCTAAACTTTAACCTTAACAAAACGCTCGCTCCTTTCAGTCGCTCGCTTTAATATTCGACTCAATGATGTCTAACGAAGCAAACCTGCAGAGTTCGGTTTGTTTTTTAACTAGTTTAATAATCTAAATGCAATTTGGAAATGAAGTTTTAAGTATTGCAAATTTTGTTTAAGTTCAGATTACACAGGTTTAATTTCTGGATTTCTATTGCAGAAGCTCTTTAAGAATATTTAAAAATAACAATTACCCTATTAAATTATGTCAGACGATTATTGTTGTGATAATAAAAGAAGTAAAAAAAGAGATAAATTCAAACGTAAGAAGTTTTTCCCTTATAAGCACGGCGGAAAGTTTAGAACAGAAGAAGCAAATAAGGGGAAATAAAAATGATTGTTGATTTTACACTTTTAAAAGAGAGTTTGTTTACTAGTGAGAATATGTTTCTTATTGCTATGGCTCTTGTTTGGATGATTGTTGCAGTTATACAAGACTTTAAGCATCGTGAAGTTGAGAACTGGTGGAGCTTTTCACTTATTGTTACAGCTTTGGTTTATAGGGCGTTTGTTTCAATTAATAATTTAGATTATCGATATTTTATGTGGGGCTTAATTGGATTAGGTGTAGGCTTTATTCTTTGTAATGCTTTTTACTATGGCCGAGTATTCGCTGGTGGAGATGCTAAGCTTCTTATGGCTCTTGGAGTTATTATTCCGTTTAGTCTTAATTGGCAGTATAATCTTATTTTTGTTATGGCTTTTTTGATATTTATGCTATTTGCTGGTGCAGTTTATGGATTTATTTATAGTGTAGTTCTTACATTTATGAATCTTAGGGAATTTAAGCACGAATTTTTTAAGCAGTTTAAAAAATATAAAAAATTGGCAATTATTGTTTCAGTTTGCGGATTAATTGCGGTTCTTGCATTTTATTTTTATGGACTTTATTCAATAGCAATTATTTCTTGTATATTGGTTATTATGCCGGTTTTATTGATTTATTCTAAAGCCATAGAAGAGGTTAATATGAAGCGGTTTGTTGATGTTAAAGATTTAACAGTGGGTGATTGGATTGCTGTTTCATTGAAAGTTCATGGGAAAACTATTAAGCCTAATTGGGAAGGATTAAGTGAAGAAGAACTTAAGTTTATAGTTAAAAATTATCATAAAAAAGTGCTTGTTAAATACGGTATACCTTTCACGCCTGCATTTTTACTTGGTTTTATTAGTATGTTAATCTTTTTATACGTGGGTTTTATTATATTTTAATGCAAGAGAAAAAGGAAATAAGTAAAAAGGGCTTGAAATCAAAAAAGATTTTTCTAGTATGTTCTTTAATTGTTTTATTTTTAGTTTTTTTGATTTGTGATTTATTAATCATAAGACATTTAACTGCTAGGCAGATAGATGATGTTAATCCTTCAATTCTCTGCGGAGAAAATAGGATTGCTAGTAGTTCTACGTTAATGATTGTCCCAATTTTTAATGGGATATCTATCGCAGATAATATGACTTGGTGTAATTCTATTTTAAGTTTAAATAAAACTCTTGGAATGCATGGGGTCTATCACACTTATAATGAATTTTTAGAATTGAGGAATGAAAGTTATATTTCTCGTGGAATGGATGAGTTCAAAAAATGTTTTGGTTATTATCCTGAATATTTTGAAGCCCCACAACTTGCGCTTTCTTCTGAAAATGTAAAAATATTAGAAGAAATGGGTTTTGATATCCGTGGCTGGCTTTATATGATTACTCATAAGGTTTATCATTGTCAGGATACGGGTATTTTTGCAATAAATTTTGGAAAGATTAAAATAACAAATAGGTTTATTGATTTCGTATAATTTAAAAACTTCAATTTCTTTAAATTGATATGTTAAGAAAATTGAGTAAACGGGAGATTCTTGAAAAAACTAAAAGACATGCTACTAGGCTTAAGGAAGAATTAAGAAAATCAATAGTTACTGCTATTGTGGCTGCTTTTGGATTAGTTATTGCTTTAGTATGGAAAGATGTTATAACTGGTTTTATAGATCAAATAGTTTCTTTAAGCCCCCTTCATGGTGCATTAATTAAGGCGCTGATAGTAACATTTGTATGTGTTATTGGAATGATTTTAATAACTTGGATTTTATCTCCTAAACCTCCTGTAGAACAAAAAAAGGAAGAAGATAAAGACGAAGACTGATATAATTAGTTTAAGGAATTCTTCTGGAAAGTTTTATCATGTGGCTTGGTGAAGATATTTTGTTTTCTGTTTTAATTTTCTTTTCTTTTTTAATTTGTGTTTTTGGTTCTCTTGCGTTAATTTTCCCTATTTTTATTGCTACTTCTTGAAGCTTTTTCTTATCTGCGGGTTTTCTGTCATAATTGAGCTTTTTATCTTTATAGGTGGGAATTATGTTTACTATCGCATGCTTCATTTCATCAGAAGTTGATATTTGAAAGTTTTCAGCTTTTAATTGTTTTACGAGATGTTTTCCAATTTTATCCGCAATTGTTAGTGCCTTTGCCTTTAGTTGTTTTGTTTCTTTTAGATGTTTTTTTGGAATGAGAAGAATATGGCCTTCTGAAGCAGGATTTATTTCAAGAGCAGCAATATAATCTTTATCTTCGTAAATAATCAGAGATTCTATTTGCTTGTTTGCAATCATGCACATAACACATTCAGGAGTTTGTTTATTTTTTTGAGAATTATTACTTTGCGGAGTAGAATTATCTTCTTTTTTCATTAAATTGTTTTTAATAATGAATTCTTCAAGTTCTTCATTGTTCATTGCAAGAACATAAGATTTTATCTGTTCTCTTTTGTCTTCAGGAAAATTTTCTATTTGTTTTAGGATTTGTTCTTTTATATTGCTGGCTTGTTCGTCTGTGAGTGGCATAAATTATGCAAGAAGTTTGGATTAATAAGGGTTTTGATTAAGGTATCAAAAAGCTTCTGCGATAGTTTCTTGTTTCATTGAGCATGCAATAATGAATAAGTCCTAAATGATTGAAAACTTGCTTTAGTTCTGATTCTTTTAGCATAGTATATCCTCCAAGCTCTTCTGAAAGTAATTCAAGTCCCGCGGAAATATCTTGGCAATATACTTTTTGTTTGGGCGTTTCTAAATCAAATATATTTACTACGGCTTTGCTAAGTGCTTGTTCTATATCCCAAGAAACTTTTGAATCTCTGTTAAATCCTTTTTTAAGTTCCTCTGCTGTTTTGTCAAGAGTTTTTAGAAATCTGTTAAAATTTTTATAATTCATATTATAGGGTTTTCCTTGTCTCTTTTTGTCAAGTTCAAGAGCAGCATGCATAATAATATTACTTGCTTCATCTGTGCTTGATACTAGATTATTTATCATTGTATAAATCTGTGAATGTTATTTAAATAGATTTGTATAAAAAGTAATAAATTACGGCGCTCCTCAGAAGCCTGCATAAATTCGGCTTCTTCGTCGCTTGAATAATTTGAAAATGTAACTGGAATTTGGAAATATGCTAGTTTAATTGCAGAGCGAGTTTGGAGCAAGATTAACTTAAAATTTATCCAAAAGCTTTTCTTACGTCTAGTATTTCGCAGCTTGAAACATGTTCTATTGTTTTCATTTCTGTTTCTAGTTTTTCTAGGTCTATTTCGTCATTCCATGCAAAACTTAGAATTATTGCATTTAATCCGAATGCGATTGGTTCTTCTTTAACATCTACAGAAGTTTTATGCTTAGCTATTATCATAGCTTCTGCATCTTTTTCTATAGCCTTTAAATCACTTTCAGGTGAGTCGGGCATTATCTTCATTTGAACTGCTGTAAATCCCATAATTAGTTTCAGAAAAGATGATTTATAAAGATTTGGCTTCGTAGCTTCTGAAGGTTGTTTTATTTTATAACAGTATTTATAAATCAGCAAATTGTATAAAAAATATAAAAGGAGTTAAAAATAAAAATGTTAGTTGGAAATTATGAGCAAATAGTAAAACTTATTTCTGAGAACTCTCAATTACCTATTGAAGAGATTGAAAGACGAATAGAAGCAAGACGAGCAAAACTTTCAGGACTTATATCTAAAGAAGGCGCAGCTCAGATAATCGCAAGTGAACTTGGAATTAGCTTTGATAAACAAAAATTAAAGATTTCTAATTTACTTACAGGTATGAAAAAAGTAAATCTAGTTGGAAAAATAGTAAAGCTCAATAAAATTTCAGAGTATAATAAAAATGGAAGAAGTGGTAAAATTGGAAGTTTTCTACTCGCAGATGATACAAGTAACGTTCGTGTTGTTCTTTGGGACACAAATCATATTTCTCTTTTAGAGAATGGAGTTATAAAAGAAGGAGATACTATTGAAATTTCAGGAGGAGATGTGAGAAATTCAGAGCTTCATCTTACTGGATTTGCAGATATAAAATTAAGCCAAGCAATAATCGATAATATACAGACAAAACCTGTTGTTCAAAAAAGAACAATTGATAAAATACAAGTTAATGATAATATCATTTCTAGGGCCTTCATAGTTCAATTATTTGGTCCTACGTTCTATAAGGTCTGTCCTGAATGTAATAAAAGAGTTTTTGAAACAAATGAATGCACAAGTCACGGTGTAATTGTTCCTAAAAAAAATGCAATACTTACTCTCATTTTAGATGACGGGACAGGGAGTATAAGGGCTGTTCTTTTTAATGAGCAGATTAAAAAAATAGCTACAGAGCTAGAATTAGAAAGTAGTGAGTCATTTGCGCCGAAAAGAACTGAATTACTTGGAAAAGAGATTATTTTTGAAGGAAGTGTTAGGAAAAATAGACTTTCAGAAGTTCCAGAAGTATTTGTTAATGAGATACAAGATATAGATGTGGATAAGCTTATTGCTGAGTTAGAAGCTTAAATAGATTTTTTGATAATTTAAGATATTATGCTGAATATTCCTTTTTGAACTAGATAAATTGTTACTATTACAGCTAATAGTTTGGGTATTATAAACGGGAGGGATAATAAGACTATAATTCCGCAGATAATGTCTATTGTACTTGCAACGTCAACACTTAGTAAGAATATTATTCCCTTCACTATTAAATAGATTCCAAGTATCCAGATTACTTTTGAAGGGGGAAATTTTATTAGGCTATTATTAATAAAAAACAATAATCCGGTTAAGATATCGATTATTCCAAGTGCTAGCATTATCATCGTTTTTTGAAGCCGAGGAGTTATTAAAACCTTACTGTTGAAAAGATATTTAAACTATAATGCCAATTAAACTTTATAAAGAGTTAAAATGGAAAACATTGAAATAAAGGGAAGTGAATTGCTTTCAGAAGAAGAAAGGTGGGAATTTAATAAACTACTTGAGACTTATAAGGAAAAACTTAAATGGAAAACAAAGAGTGATTTTATTCTAAAAATTGTTATCAAGATTCATTCTAAAAAGGCAGAGGATAAGGATAATAAAAGAAAAAAATATAGCTTGCATGCTATGATTAAAGGCGAAACGCAGACTTTTGAGGCTTCTGCTGAAGATTGGGATTTTCATAAGGTTGCACATAAAATATTTGATAAATTGATTAATGAAGTTGAACATACTTATCATTCTTCAGAACAGAGTAGTGTTGGAAGACGGACGAAATAATGGTTTGGCAAGATATTGTTATAACTTTCTGTACTATATTATTTGGATACTCCTTAATTCCTCAGATATATTATGGTTTTAAGAATAAAATAGGAACTATAACTCTTCAAACTTCTTTATTGACTGCTTTGGGTTTGCTTGTTGTCGCATTTACTTTTTTTACCCTCGGCATGTGGTTTTCTTCAGCAGTTAATGTTATAATGGCCGGTCTTTGGGCAATTCTTTTATTCCAAAAGATTAAATATAAATAAACCGGTTTTCTATTTTTTATCATGCCTACATAGCTCAGTTGGTAGAGCGTTTGATTCGTAATCAAAAGGTCGTCGGTTCGATCCCGGCTGTAGGCTTTTGTATTAAAGAATAATTCTTGTTGATTCAATTAATAATCCGTTATCAAATGTTATTTTATTATGAAGTTGCGAAATATCAAAATTAGATTTTATTTTGTACTTAGCTACGTAAAAGTAACTATCTAGTTTGAAAAAATTCGGAAAACCTAGAAGTTCTATAATTTTAGTTTTATGTATCTTTGTTAATTCTTGTTTATTTATGCTTAGAGGATATTTTATTGCTAAATCAAGAGTTGAAGCTTTGAAATAAGGCTCTTTGTATTTTTCGCTGGTATGATATTCAATTTTTGCTTCTTTTAGTTTTGTTTCTATAGATTCACTTGAAAAACCTTCCATTAATGTTAAATATTTTAAATTCATAAATTATTTTATTAGTTGAAGATTATAAGTTTTGTCTTAGTTTCAACATATATAATCCATATAAATAATACTTATAAACTGATTTTATGGTATTAAATGATGGCCGAAGAAGAAAAAGAGGAAAAGAAAAAGAAAAAAGTTCTTGAAGGTGGAGAAACAAAAATATCTGACTTGCCTGGCATAGGGCCCGGAACAGTGCAAAAACTTGAAGACGCTGGAATTTATGATTTAATGGGTGTTGCCGTAATGAGCCCTGCAGACCTTTCTGAACTTGCGGGGATGGGCGAAGCTGTTGCAAGAAAAGCAATACAGGCTGCAAGAAAAATGATGAGTCTCGGTTTCCAAGATGGAATGGAATTTGCAGAAAAAAGAAAAGAAATTGCCAATATTACTACTGGAAGTAAAAATCTTGATGGTTTGCTTGGTGGCAAGGGTATTGAGACAAAAGCAATTACAGAAGCATTTGGGGCTTATGGGAGTGGAAAAAGCCAGTTAGGATTTAGTTTAGCTGTAAATGCTCAGTTGCCTGTTGAACTTGGCGGTGCAAATGGAAAAGCAGTTTATATTGATACTGAAGGAACATTTAGACCTGATAGAATAAAACAAATTGCTGTTGCAAAAGGACTTAATCCTGAAAACGTTTTAAAAAATATTTTTGTTGCTCGTGCTTTTAATTCAGACCATCAAATTTTACTTATCGATAAAGTAAACGAAATGGTAAAAAATGGTGAGCCTATAAAAGTGATTATTGTAGATTCTTTAACAGCACACTTCAGAGCTGAATTTGCTGGAAGAGGGCAGCTTGCAGACCGTCAACAAAAGCTTAACAAATATCTTCATAATTTAATGAAAATAGCAGAGCAGTGCAATATTGCAATTTATGTAACAAATCAAGTAATGGCAAATCCGGGAATGATGTTTGGTGATCCTACTACGGCTATTGGTGGAAATATTGTTGCTCATGCTTCAACATATAGATTATATTTTAGAAGAGGAAAAAAAGGAAGTCGTGTTGCAAAAATGATAGACTCACCCAATTTGCCTGAAAATGAAACTATTTTTTTCTTAGGTATCAAGGGAATAACTGATGAAGAATCTGGAACTGAAGAGGATTAAATTTTAACATGCCAACACTACAATATATGGCAGAGCTGGAAAAAAAGGTTAATGAAAAACAGAACGCACTTTTTGAAAAAGTATGCGAGATTAGGAATTCTGAAACGAGTGAAGAGATAAGGTTAAGGAAAGATTTGAGATTAGAATGGAATCTTGATTTAGAAGTTGTTTTAGAAGCTAAATTGCATCTTGATTTTTGTTATAGGGACGGCGAAAAACTTAAAGATGTTTCAAGTTCTTGCTTTGAAAGTTCGGTTATTGGTGGAATGGATCTTGGAGCTTATTTTCTTAGGTATAAATTAGATGCAGCTCAAGAAAATCAGCATTTTGAACAGTGTCCTAAATGTAAAATAATTTATACTCTGCCACCAAGTCCTAAGGATTTAGAAAGAATTAAGAAAACTAAACCCGGAGTTTACAAAATAGGGCAAAGATGAAACTATTTCAAAAATTTTGTTTTTTTCTTGCAATTATTACTGGAATATTTATTTTTTATATTTCTTCAAGGAGTTTTCCGCCGAATCCACTTCCAGAATTTGATTGGACTTCAATTATTTACCATTTTGGTATTTTTTTAATATTCTGCTTTTTGTTAGCTCTTGCTTTGCAGGGAAATTATTTTATTGTTCTAATTTTTTCTTGGGTTTATGCAGGGCTTGATGAATTACACCAGTATTTTGTTCCAAATAGGGTTTGTGATATTTTTGATTTTTATACTGATGCTACGGGCTGTATTATTGGTTTATTTTTTGCATTGATTCTGATCTGGTGTTTAAACAGGAATAAATTAATATAGTTTATAAAGAGTTTTTACTTATGTAGGTTATGGATTATAAGGGTGGCGAGAAATATGATAATTCTAAACTCATTACTAAACTTATTCTTGTAACAGAAGGTTTATCTGCATTAGTTGGTGGCGCGGTTAATTATCAAATTTTTAAGACTTCTGAATCTTTTGGTTATGGCTTCTTGGCTGGGGCAACTTTAGGAACAATAGGACAATTAATTTATTTCAGTATAGTTTCTAAACCGGCTCAATAAATACTTTTATGCCTTCACGAGGTCCAGAAAATTTTTAATTTTTTGGCCCGTAAATTCTCTATTATCGAATTTCCGTATTTGAACTTACTCTTCGCAAGGAAATGTTCTATCTGCTCGCAAGAAGCATTTTTAGGAGAGCTTGTTTATTTGGGTTTCTCTAGAAAAAATATTTAGGCGAATTATTATGCTCTATTATGCCCTCACGAGGATTTGAACCTCGGTCATCTCCTCCGCAAGGAGATATTCTATCCGGGCTGAACTATGAGGACTATTATTTATTTCAAACTATAAATGTTTAAAAGCTTACGCTATTTGCTTTTTACATGCTATTAAGTTTTGTAAAAGAGGCAGTTGCTGTAGCAGAAAGCTCTGATGTAGAAAAAATTAAATTTGCTAAAGATGATGGAAAAGAAGTTGTTGCTGACTTGCATATACATTCAAGATTTTCAAGGGCGACTTCTAAAAATTTAAGCATAGAAAATTTGGTTAAATGGGCAAGAATTAAGGGTGTTAATTTGCTTGGAACAGGCGATATATCTCATGAAAAGTGGCTTGCTGAGATAAAAGAAAAATTAAAAGAGAAAAATGGGCTTTTATGGTATGAAGATTCTTCTGGAAAATTTCCGTTTATTCTTTCAGGAGAAATAAGCTTGGTTTTTACAAAAAATGGAAAAGGTAGAAGAGTACATCTGGTTTATCTTGCACCAAGTTTAGATGTAAATTCTAAGATAAATAATTTTTTAGATAGTTTGGGGAGAAGAGATTATGATGGTCGTCCAATATTCAGTATGTCCTGCGAGGATTTTACAAGTGAGCTTATGAAGATTTCTAATAAGATTGAGATAATCCCTGCGCATATTTGGACGCCTTGGTTTGGAATTTTTGGAAGTGAAAGTGGATTTGATAGTCTTAAGGAAGCATTTGGAAGTCAATATGAAAATATTCATGCAATTGAAACGGGTATGTCTTCTGATCCTGAAATGAATTGGAAAATTAAAGAGTTAGGGGATAAAGCAATTGTAAGTTTTTCAGATGCACATTCATTTTGGCCTTGGAGACTTGGAAGAGAAGCAACAATTTTTTCAGGAGATATTGAAAGTTTTAGTTATGACGAATTCGTTAATCAAATAAGAAACAAGAGTTTTAAATCCACTATTGAAACAGAACCCGGCTATGGAAAATATCATTGGGACGGACATAGGGTTTGTAGTTTTTCATGCTCACCAAAGCAAACTCAAGAACTGGGTGGAATTTGTCCTGTTTGTAAGAAAGAACTTATAATTGGTGTTGAAAATAGGGTTGAAAAAATTGCAGATAATCGCGGAATACCAAAAAATGCAAAACCTTTTCATAAACTTTTGCCCTTGCATGAGTTAATTGCATTTCATATAAAGAAAAAAATGGAAAATAAAAAAACATGGGCAATATATAATCAACTTATAGAAAAATTTGGAAATGAGTTTAATATTTTACTCAGGGTTGATAGAAACGTTTTAATTGCTGAACTTGCAAAAGAAAAACTTGAAGGGCTTGGAGATTTAATAATTAATAATAGGATAGCAAATCTTAAAGTTCAGCCAGGATATGATGGGGTTTATGGACATTTAGTTGATAAGACTGAGCTGAAAAATTTGTAAAAAGTTTTAAGCTTTTTCTTCTTGGAAAACACAGCCTTGTTTTTTTGCAAGAGTTTCTATTGTGCTTTTCATTTTGTTAAGTTGATTGTCGCCTTGTTTTAGGTCTTTTGTTTTAAGTTTTATAAGATACTTTCCTGCCGCAATATATGAAACTTCTAATGTTTGAGCGTCTATTCCTTCGGATGCTTGTTTGATAATACTTTTTATCAGTGTAATGCCTGCCGGACTTTTGCTTGATAATGAAAATTTAATACTTAATGTTGTTTCTTTTGATTTTTTCCCAGATAATATCTTGGTAATTCTTTCAACTTGTTCTTTGGATAAATATTTTTCAAGAATTTTTGAATTTTCCTTAGCGTTTTCGATAAAATCAAAAATTGAGCTTTCTGCTTGTTTTATTTTTTCTATAACTTCTGCAGATTTTTCCCCAATTATGGTTCTTAATAATGCTGAGTAGCTTTTTTCTTTTCTATATCTGTCATTGAAATCATTTCTTTCATTAACTTTAACTCTTCTTAGTGATAATTCGATTGTTGTTGGTCTTACCTTGAGAACTTTGCAGACTATTTTCTTTCCGGGAAATGCAAAATCTCTGATGTTCCTTATTCTTCCCGGAGCTATTTCTGGGAAAGTAATTGAACCTTCAATATTATAATCTTCAAGTTTAACAATTACTATTGTTCCATCTATTTTGAGTACGTTACAGGATACTATTTGTCCTTCTTCTAATTGTGGTCTTGACATGATTTTATTAGATTAATATGGCTTTTAAAGATTGCTCAAAGCCTGCACAAGTTCGGCTTTTCGCTTTATTATGTTGAAAATGCATGTAGAATTTGATATACTTGTAATGCAGATAGATTAGTTAGCTTTAGAATATTAATATTTTTAAGGAATTAATTCAAAACTTCTACAAGACGTGCCTTAAGCTCAGCTTTTCCGCCTTTTGGTTCTGCGATTATTGCTCCGCATATGAGGCATTTTACTTTTGTAGTTGCTCCTTCGAACATGATTTGTTCGTTCTTGCATGCCTGACATCTTACTTTAATGAATCTTTTTCTACTTGCCATTATGAGAAAGAGTTTGAGGGGTTTTTAAATCTTAACAATTTCAATATCGAGCTTCTTTTTGACTAATTCTATAAAAGCTTCTTCTTTATCTTTACCAATAGTACAACCTGCTGCAAATTGATGGCCACCTGACTCCCCGCCAACAAGGTCTGTTATTTCATCCATTAGTTGTTTTAGATTTCTTGGATCTTCGCAACCTATTCGGTCTCTTCCGCAAATTCTTGAAGATACTTTGATTTTATCTTTATCGTAAGCCATGGTGACAATTACAGTTCCCTCCTTGTATAACGCTGACATTGACATTATACTGGCGACTGTTCCAATAATCGTGTCTTGTATTTTGTCTCTGGCATTCATTATTACATACTGCTTGCCTTCTATTTTCGGATTGGAATTAAAATGATTTAATGCTTGTATCAAACTTTGCTTATATTTTATGTACACTGATTCCGCATTTTTTTTAGCAGTTTCATTTCCCATGCAGAATAATAATGCTATTGTTGGTTCGCCCATTCTACTACAAGCGTTAATTAGAGCTGAAAGTTCGCGTGCGTCTTCAAGTTTATTAAAAAACTTTACTAAAAATAAATTTCCAATAAAGTTTTGCATTTTCTCATGGTCGGGCATTTTTAATGCTATAGCTGTTACAAGTCTTTGCATTTCTTCTTCATTTAATTCAATGAGTGATTTGTAACCTTTTTTTGTGAATTCAATCTGTGCTTCTCTTAAAATTTCTAGTGAACCAATAGCATCTCCTGTAACTCCTGGAATAAATGGATTGGAACAATACTCTAAGGCTTTATTTAATGGGCGTGTAGAAGGATAAAGTAAAAGACCTTTGCGTATGGTTACATCAGCGTCTTTTATTATAGTGCTAATAAGTGGCCCCATTTTCTTTTCAAGAATATCGCCCACCATGCCAATAACTGCAAGATTTGCTGCCTCAGAGTCTTTTTTAGCCATTGCTTTTGCCACCAGATAAGTTAAACAAGAACCTGACATTTCTTCACCGTCTCCATGAATATGGGGATTTATTATGCTTAGATTTTCAGGCAATTTAAAATTTATTTTAATTTCATGATGGTCTATTACAAATATAAGATTTTCTCTTAATGAAAGTTCTTCAAGATTTCCAGAACCAAGGTCAAGAAAGACTATTACTTTTGTTTTTGGTAAATCATTTATGAATTCTGCATCTAAACTTTTAATTATTTTAAATGAAAATTTTTTATCAAGCTTTTTTAAATATTTTGCAAAAATTGCTGCAGAAGTAATACCGTCAGTATCATGATGACTCACTATCAGAATATCTTTTTTCTCTGTTTTTTCTAAAAAGTTTTTTGCGAATTCATTTATGTAATCTAACATTCTACCTCTTTGGTGATATTATCTACTAAATATAAGCTTATTTTGCAAGATAGTCGCCTGCAATCTTAAACTTAGCTTTAGTCATTATTAGTGAACGACCTGTTTTTCTATCGTGTTTATGCACCAATATATGTTTTTCAAGCTTTTTTACCTTTTTTCCAAGATTTTTAAAATCTGGATTTTCATATTTGCCTTTTTCTTTCAGAACTTTGCTTATTTTAAAACCATAAATTCTTGTTGAAGGTATTCCATAATTATCTCTTAGAATCAATCCAATTTTTTCCGTAGTTAAATCTGCGTCTTTTTCAACTAACTTCAGTATAATTTCCTTTACTTCTTGTTCCGTATACTTTAGCCATACTGGCTTTTTCATAGTGCTTTTTATGTTTGCCATTTTATACTTTATTGTACCATTTTTTATGTTTTTAAAGTTAGTGGTTGCATTGTATTATTCATCGTGCAGTGGTCAAGAGCATATATAAACTCTCGATACTTTTTATCATAATGAGAATTTGGCTTGAAAAAGGTAAGCAGAAAGAGCTTTTTTTAAAAGAAAAGGAAAGGCTAAATCTGACTTGGAATGAATTTGCTAAGAAATTAGGCATAAAATTTGCAAAGTTGAATGGGTTTCATTATGAAGAGGTTTTAATGTCTGAAGAAATTTTTAATAAATTAAGATTAAGTTCCGAATATAAGAAATTTATCATCCAAAAATTAAATGAAAACTGGGGAAAAATAAAAGGTGGAAAGTTATCTTCAGGCAATACTAAGGATATTGAAATTCCTAAGAAAAGCAAAGAATTAGCCGAATTTTGGGGCATTGTTTTGGGCGATGGAAATGTGCAAAAAAGAAAGGGCTACAAAGTTGGAACTTACAATGTGAATATAACTGGGCATTCTGTTTTTGATAAGGATTATTTATTAAATTTCGTTAAACCCTTAGGAGAAAGATTATTTGGAATTAAGGGAAGATATGCTTATTCTAATTCTAATAATTCTCTTAATTTATCTTTTGATAGTTTAAGACTAGTTGAATTTTTTGAAAGAGAGAATTTTAAAGCAGGAGATAAAATAAAAAATCAAGTCACAATCCCAGATTGGATAAAAGAAAATCCTAAATATCTAGCTGTTTGTTTAAGAGGTTTATTCGATACTGATGGAAGTTTCTATAGGCTTGGAAATCAAAATAGTTATCAGGTTAATTTTAAAAATTTTGATAAAACTCTGATTAATGATGTCCGCAAGGGTTTAATTGAGCTTGGATTAAGACCTTCAAAAATTAGTAGAGGTATTCAATTATTTATCACTAAAAAAAGTGAAATAGCTAAATTTTATAAAGTGATTGGATTTCATAATTCTAAGCATTTGAATAAAATAAATGCTTATTTTAAAGCCCTGTAAGATAGTGGTCAAGTCTGCGACCCTTTGGAGGTCGAAACCCCGGTTCGAATCCGGGCAGGGCTATTTTTGAAAAATATAATTTAAATAACTGTTTTAAGATATTCTCCTCGAACTTGCATTTTTATTTTATTTTTAATTACTTCAATGCAAGTTCTCGCCTCCTGCTCGAATATCTTGCTGATTAAATTATTTAATAATGCAATTGAAATCTCAGTGTTTCTTAGAATTCAAGTTTTGTTTGAGTAATTTTGTATTAGAATTAATGCTTGTATCTTCCACGCAATTCAACTTTCTTGAGCTGTTCTAGGACTTTTTCTCTATCTTTGCTTGAGTAATTATTGATAATTATTTTTTCAGCTTGTTTATAGATTGTGAAGTGTTTTGCTTCAAGAGCCTGTTTGATTAAATGAATATCTACCGCTTTGTCTTCTATTCTTGAGCTGGTGAATCCTAAACCGAAATCAATAAAGTACAGTTTGTTTTCTTTTTCATTCCAAATCATATTTGATGTTGTTAAGTCTCCGTGGATAATATCTGCATCATGAATTTTTGCTATTTGCTGGCCTATTGTTTTGCAAATGCTTTTCCAGTCAAGACTTTCCAGGTTTTCACTTAATTTTTTGCCGTTTATGAAAGGCATTTCTATTTCATTAAAACTTGTTTTACTAGGGCACGGGCAAGGAATAATCTTTGAAACTTTTTCAAGAAGCTTTGCTTCTTTTTTTGTTCTTGTTTTAATAATTTTATTATCGAGTTCAGGATGGCGGTATTTTTTTGAGACTCTATCTTTTATTACATTTGTTCCTTCGCGGATAATTATTGCTTCTGCCCCTTGTTGGATAATGTTTGATTTTGGCATGTTAGAATTACATTCTCATCTTTTTGCCAAACTTCTTTGCAAGTTTCATCATCTGCTTTTGTGAGAAACCGCCTTGTGAAGAAACGTCTGACTCGGATATTCCGCCTTTTGTGAATTCTTTTATTAATTTGTACTGCTTGATTAGTTGACGTATATCACTTGTCGTTGTACCGCTTCCTTTTGCGATTCTTCCTAAACGTGTGGTTTGTTTTTCAATTATTTCAGGATTATTGATTTCTTCTTCTGTCATGCTGTTGATTGCGTGTTGCCATTTTTTTACTTTTTCTTCTTGCATTCCTAGCATGTTTTCAGGAACTTTATCTTTTAATCCAGAAAAACCAGGAATCATATCAAGCATCTTGGACATAGACAGACCTGACATGGATTTTATTTGTTCTTGGAAATCACGAAGATTAAATTCTCCACTTTCAAGACGGTCTTTCATTTTTTTACCTGTTTCTTTATCTACTGCGCCCTGAATTTTTTCAAGAAGTCCTTCTAAATCTCCCATGCCTAAAATTCTAGATATAAATGCTTGAGGATTAAATGTTTCTAAATCAGTTGGTTTTTCACCGGTTCCAATAAAGAAAACAGGTGCACCAGTTTCTTTACAGGCTGTTAGTGCTCCACCTGCTTTTGCAGTAGAGTCCATTCTTGTTATTATTACTCCATTAACTTCGAGAGCTTTTTGAAATTCACTTGCTTGTTGTTTTGCTGCCTGGCCAATATCTGCTTGGATAACTAAAATTTTATAATCCGGTTTTATTGTTTTGTTTAAATCTTTTATTTCACTAACAAGTTCTTTATCAAGTGAATGTCTTCCAGCAGTATCTACAATAAGGACATCGTAATCCTCAAGTTGTTCTTTGAATTTTTTGTAAATTTTTATTGGATTTTTCTCTTCTTTATCTGTGAAAACTGCAAGTTTATTCTGTTTTGCAAGTTGTTCTAATTGGTCCATTGCAGCTGGACGATGCACATCCAATCCAAGCAACGCAGATTTTTTGCCACGCTTACTGTAATATAATCCAAGTTTTGATGCAGCTGTTGTTTTTCCTGCACCATATAGTCCGAGAAGTAATATTACTGTCTGTCCTTTTTCTTTTAATTTAAGTTCTTGTTTTTCTCCGCCAATTATTTCAAGTATAGTGTCATAAAGAATTTTTATTATTTGCTCGCGTTTTTCTATACCTTTTATTTTTTCGTCACTTGCCTTTTCTTTTATTTTATCTGTTATTTCTTTTACAAGATGAATATTAACATCTGCGCTGATTAGTGCTCTTTGCAAGTCTTTTGCAACTTCTTCTATTATTTTTTTATCAACAAAAATAGCTCCTGCTATCTTATCTGTTGCTTTTTTTAATGCTTCGCTTAGTTTTTCTAGCACGTTATAATATTACTCCTTATGCTTTATATGATTTTCTATTAAATATATACAGAATCCTTTCAATAAAACTTAGTTTTTTGGGGTTTTAAGGCTTTTGGTTGTAATTAGATTATATATTCTTAAGTATCTAAATCCTTTTTAAACAAATTTGTTATATTCATTTATGTCTTCAGTAAATGATGAGTTAGTAAAAGAGTTTGAAGGTATACAGCCTGCATCAGAATTTATAACACAAAAAGTTTTAAAAGATATTACTAAAGTCAGCATACCTGAATATCATCAGTTCATACAATGTAGACTGGTTTCTGATTCTGTTGAATATGCTCGTAAGCTAGCTAAAGATGTAGGAGTTTCAAGCGGTCAAATTTCTTCAAAACCATTTTTTGTAACTGATGAGGAGGCAGGTATTAATGGCGCAATCGGAAATTCATTTGCATTTGTTAAACCTGGGAAACCTACAAAACCCCTAAGAATAATTATTGCTCATTCGGATGTACCTTCTTTAAGAATTCCTGTTAATCCTGTTTTTGTAGAAACAAGTTTAGATAGGCAGTTATCTTGTCCGTCTCTTTCATTATATACTGAACCTTTTGGAGGAGTTAGACCTGATGATTGGTATGGCATGGAAGTAGATATAATGGGCAAATTGTTTCTTAATGGGAAAGAAAAAAGAATAGAACTTCCTGGAAGGATAAAGCAAAAGTCTCTTCATGTTGATGATCCAAGATATTTAAAAACTTTTGAAGGACTTAAAGTAGATACGGGATTTAGGCAATCTAAAGAATTATATTGCGCTTTAGGTATAAAAAGTGCCGATGATTTTGCAAAAAGTAGGTTATATTGTCTTCCGCATTTTACTGCTGCGAAAAATGGCAGACTTATTGGAAATGAATTAGGTGCATTTGGTCATGATGATAGATGTTGTGTTTGGGCGTCATTAAGGGCTGGATTAGATTCATTAGTGAATAATGATAATACTACTATGATTTTTGCTTTAGATAATGAAGAAATAGGAAGTGTTGGAAATTCTGCAGGTTATCATGGTTTTTTTGAGACTGTGGTAAAGAAAACCTTGGATATAGTTCATGGTGAGAAATCAAAAAATATTGAACTGCCTGCTGATATTAACACTTATTTATTGGGGGGTATGCCTGCAATTTTCGCAGATGTTGGTGTGGGTCTGGGATCTGAAGAGTTAGAAGACCCCCTTAATGTAAACGAAAGAGGCGCATCAAGATTAGGTTGGGGCGTTATGATAAATTCGGGAATAACTACTTCTCCAAAACATGTTGATAAATTTGTAACTTTACTAAATCAAAAACTTTCAGGATCTAAAAAATATAATCCTATTAGATATCAAATTGGAGGAGATTACAGCCCCGTAGATAATAGGTGGAGTTGGAAAGGAGATGCACAGATGTATGACGCCTTTGGCGATTCTTTACCTTGCTTAAATGTGGGAATACCTGTTACGGGGTTACATCATCCCCGCGTCGAGACTATTAATGTTTTTGATTTATACTTTATGAAAGAAGCTTATAAAGTTTATTTACAAAATTAGATCTAAAAATTACAACCCTAACCGTTCAATAAATTTCTTTTTATCGAATAATTCTAAGTCTTTATATTCTTGTCCAACTCCAAGATATAAAATTGGTTTTTTTGTTACATAACTTATTGAAATAATTGTTCCGCCTTTTTCATCAACATCAGTTTTACTTAAAATACTTCCATCAATTCCTATCATTTGATTAAAAGCGCGAGCTTGTTCTGTGGCATCATTACCTGCTATTGCTTCTGCAACAAAAACTTTCAAATTCGGTTTTGTTACACGTGATATTTTTTCCATTTCATGTAGTAGGTTTTCTTTAGTATGCATTCTTCCCGCAGTGTCTACGAGAACGATGTCAATATTATTTTGTTGAGCGTATTTTATTGCATCAAATGCTACTGCACTTGGGTCACTTCCGTAGGTGTGCTTTATCATTTTAACCCCTAGTTTATCTGCATGAATCTGAAGCTGTTCGATTGAAGCTGCTCTAAATGTATCTGCTGCTGCTAGAATGCAGGAGAGTTTATTTTTTAAACAAAGATGAGCAAATTTAGCAATACTTGTTGTTTTTCCAGTGCCGTTTATTCCAAAAAAAAGAATTTTGTAAGGTTCTTTTGTGTTTTCTTTTTTATATTGTTTTATTTGTTCAATTATATCTTCCGGTTGTATGAGTATATCTTCGATAGACTTTTTAAGTGCGGATTTTAGTTCTTTACTTAGCTCATTTTTTTTCATTTCTCTATTAATAAGCTGAGTTTTTAGTTCTGCTTTTATTTTTTCGACTACTTCAATAGCAACATTATTTTCAAGAAGTAAAAGTTCAAGTTCTTCAAATAATTCTTCAAAATCAGTATCTGTTATTTGATAGCCAAAGAATTTTCTTATTTTTGAGAAAAATCCACCTTCTTTTATTTCTTCTTCTACTTGTTGTTCAGGATTCTTAATTTCATGACCTTCTTTTTTAACATCTTGTAGAATTTTTGCTGTAACTTCTCGTTCTTCTTTTATTTCTAACGCTGTTTTTTTCTTTTTTTCTTTTTTTGGCTTTTCTTCTTTTATTTCTGTCTTTTTCTTTTGTTTTTCTTTTGGTTTTGCTTGTTTTTTTGCTTTTTTTTCTATTTCTTTCTCTGATTTTCCAAGCCAAGTCTTTAATTTATCCTTCAAAAATTTAAACATAGATATTAGAGAACATCAACATTTATAAATTTAAACACCCTTTAAGATTCATGCGTAATATTTTAGTGATAATTGATGGTCTTGGTGATTTGCCTATTGATAAGTTTAAGGGTAAGACTCCTCTTGAATTCGCGGATACGCCTAATCTTGATGAAATTTCAAAAAAATCTAAATTAGGTTATATGTATCCTGTAAGTGAAGATTATGCTCCCGAATCAGATACTGCTGTTGTTTCAATATTGGGGAATGATTTTAGTATTTCTTCGAGAAGTGAATTTGAAGCTGCTGGAAGTGGAATAAAAATAAGAAGGGGAGATTTAGTTGTTAGGGCAAATTTTGGAACTATTGAAAATTTAGATACTCGGAAAGTTACAGATAGAAGGGCTGGAAGAACACTTACAACTAATGAAGCAAAACAGCTTGCGAAAGCTATAAATGAAAATGTAAAACTCCCAGTTAAATTTGGTTTTTTTCCAACGGTTCAACATAGGGGCATTCTTGTATTCTTCGGAGGATTTTCAGATAATGTTACTAATACTGATACTTATGTACATGAAAAAGGAAAAATATGGGTTAAAGATAAATTTGATTGGAGTATTCCTTTAGATGAAGAAGATGATTCTGAATTTTCTGCAAATTTAATTAATTCTTTTCTCACACAGGCTTATAAGGTACTTGAAGAACATCCAATTAATAAAATAAGAAAAAAAAGAGGGCTTATGCCTGCAAATATAATCCTTACAAGAGACGCAGGTTCAGAGTTGCCTGAGATAAATAAGTTTAGAAGCTCGATGGCTATAGTAAACATGCCTCTTGAAAAAGGTATAGCAAAAACAGCAGGTATGGATGTTTTTAGTTTTGATTATCCTTCAATGAAAAATTATGATGTTTATGAAAATTTACATGAGGGGATTAATATGATGGCTGATTTTGCTGTAAAGACACTCAAAAAAAATGAAAAGTTCTATAATTTTTGCTATATCCATTTTAAGGAAGTTGATATTCCAAGTCATGATAACAAACCTTTTGAAAAAAAACATCTTATTGAATTGTTAGACAAGAAATTTTTTGGTTTTTTGAAAGATTATGTTACTAAAAATAAAATTAAACTCGTTATTACTGCTGATCATTCTACCCCCTGTAAAATGAAAACTCATACTTCTAATCCTGTTCCTGTTTTATTTTATAATCCTTCAGAACAAGGCGATAATTTGGTATTTGGAGAGGGTGAGTCAAAAAAAGGAAGTCTTAAAAAGATTTATGGGAAGAATCTTATGAAAAAAGTAGGATTCTTATAATTTTTAGTATAGATTTCTTTTCAGCATAACAATACTTTTAAACTAACTTTAATTCTTTGTTTTATGATTACCTATAATGATTTATATGATGCCTTAAGGAAGGAGAGATATAGTGAACAATTGCAACTTTTAATGAAAGATTTTGTAAAAGAAGTTGCAGATTATATTAAAGATAAAGAAGCTGTTGTTAATAAAGAAAAAGATTTATTTTCTGAAGATTTGCAAAAAAATAAAAAACAACTTGAAAATGCTATTTCAATATTTAAGGAACTAATTCTTAGAAGAAAGAAAAAACTTCTTGAGCTTGCTTTTGTTAGTGCTGAAACTGGTGTAAGTAAGAGGGATTTTGAAAACATGCTTACATTTGAGAAAGAAACATTTGAAAAAATAATGAAAGCTATAGGGGAAGGCGACAAAAAAATGGAGCGTACATTAAATGGAGTGGTTGATGAAGTGAGCATACAAAAAAATAAATTAATACTTTTCAAAGGAGATGTAGATGAATTTATGGATTTAGAGGGTAATAAATTAGGTCCTTTTAAAAAAGGAGATATAGTGAATCTTGCTCAAGAAATAGCTAATATACTTATTGTGGATAATAAGGCTGATCCGGTGGAAGAGTAATTCTATTTAGGTAATATTTGAATAGGTTCTTTTTGGTTCATTTCGGAGTCTATTTTGATAAATCTGTTTAAATCAATCCCATTTTCTTCAGCAATCCTTTTTAATTCATTTTTTTGCTCTTGGCCTGATGTTTCCCAAAGTATAGTAAATTCATTAAGTGCTTTATCTCTTTCTCCCCTGTTAAGATACATTCTTAATGCAAGTATTCTTTTTTCAAAATCTTTCCATTCTCCAGGCTTTTCTTCATAAATTTTCATTAATTTGTCTATGGTTTTTATATCTTGATTTTGTAATGCTGCGTGAGATTCTGGAATCCAGTTTTCTTCAAGTTTTTGATTATTGTTTGAAGAAATTATTAATAAAAGAATAATCAGGCCAATAATCCACCATTTGCGTCTTTTAATAAAATCTTTTATTTTTCTAAAAATAGTTCTTGTTTTATTTTTTGATTCCACACTGTATATCTCAATTTTATCTTCTATACCTTTTAATGAATGCTTTCCTAGTGAAGAATATTTTATTTCATTTTTATTCATCGCATGATAAACTGATTCCCCAAATAAAATCTCACCCGGTGTAGCTTGAGTTTGTATTCTTGACGCTAAGTTTACCGGCGTTCCAAAAATATCTCCCCCTCGCTCATATACCTCTCCAGAACTTATCCCGACTCTAGCCTCAAAATTTTCTTTTTCGTCTACACTCTCATTTCTTTCTTTTATTCTCTTCTGTATTTCTACTGCACATAAAATCGAATTAGTTGGGGAATGGAAGGTTATTAGGTATGCATCGCCCATACCTTTTATTATTCTTCCGCCAAAATTCTTTACTACAGGGGTAACGGTTTTTTCAAATTCTTCAAGAGTATCTTGAAGTTCTTTTCTTGAGAGTTTGGAAGATTTAGAAGTATATCCCGCCATGTCTATAAACATAACGGTTGTATTGTAGTGTTTCTCTTCAGTCATATTTATCTATGTTTTATTGGTTTTTAAGTTTTTAGAATAAAGGCTTTACGAAAACCTTATATAGCAGATTATATTTATAGTAATAAGGGCTTATCATATTGGATTCTTAGAACCTCTAAGCTCAACTAGAAGGGAGGATAAAAATGAATTACGAACGAAAACCTATACAATCAGCGTTGACTTATGCTACTTATGGATTAGCAGCTACTTTGATGACTGGAACAATGCTTTATGCAGGGGATGGGAGTAACGAAGCAGGATTTGTACCTCCACCAAGTGATAGGAAATTACCACCACCACCACCAAGAACATCAAGTTCAGCAGAAACTTTGGATTGTTGCTCTTGTTGCCCAGTTACGCCTATGAGCAGAACAGAAGCAAAAAAGCCACCAAAACCACCTTGCGTTGTGGTAAAGTTAAAACATTAATTTTTTTATTTAATTTTTTTTATTTCTTTGGATTTTTATATTTTGAAATAGTTATGGATTAGCCCATATGAATAATTTTATTATTGTTATAGCTATAAGCTTTTCCCGGTTTTTTGTAATCTGTTGATATTTCTGGATGGGAATTTTTAGAATATTTACTTCTTTTAATAGCTAGCCCCCAGTTTATTACTTTTTTATTTTTTGTGTCTTTATCGTGCCACCTCTCTTTAAGTTGTTCGTAAGTTAGAAATGTTGTTTTTTCTGATGAAGGATCTTGGAAATAAATTTTATTATCATCATAACCTATTACCGTAACATAATGGCCGTCTTTCCAATTATTTTTCCAATCTACTTTTTCTTTTTCAGTCCATGCCTGAACTGCTATAATTACTGGAATTTTTTTATTTATGTATTTTTTTAAATTTTTTATGTTCATTTTACTTTCTTTATAATCTAGTTCAAAATATTTTAGGGCTTTTTTTATTCCGCTTATATTTGTGCCACTTCTTTTTGTTCTTGCTATTTTTATAATATGATTTTCACGAATATCAATTCCGTAATAACCAAGAACATTTTGAACTGCACAAGCTCCGCAATCATAGTCATAGATTTGTCTTAAATGTGGGAATTGTAGAATTTTTTTCATATTTAATTAAGATAGTATTAGCTTATATATTTTTTGAGTCGAGCGTGCAGAGGTTCTGAGAAATAGGAATTTTCTGATTCATTCAAAACTACGTTTTGAAGATATGTCAAACCCATACGTGCATTATAATCTCTGAAGAATTAAAAACTTATCTTTGATAAGCTAAAAAGCCTGCAGAGGGATTCAAACCCCCGACCCCCAGTTTACAAAACTGATGCTCTATCACTGAGCTATGCAGGCAATAGTTATTAAAGAATTAGGGGGTTTAAAAGATTAATTATGCCCAAATAATTTTGTCCATACTGACTTTTTCTTTTTTTGTTGGGTAAATGATGCTTGTGAGTTCTTCAGGCTCGAACCAAAGTTGAATTTCACGTTTCGCTGATGCTTCTGAATCGGAGGCATGTACGACGTTTTCTAACACATTTGTTTTACTATTTATTCTTCCGTATTTTCCACGCAGAGTAGTAAAATCAGCGTCTTCCGGATTTGTTGAACCAGCTATTTGTCTTATTTTTTCTATAGCGTTATCTCCCTCGTATACTAGTGCAAATACTCTCTCAGTGTGGTATTCTCCTTGGATATATTTTAAAATTCCTTCAAAAGTAGATTCTCCTTTTTCTTCTCCGAATTTTACTATTAGTCTTTGTTTTAGTTCGGAATAATGAGCTTCTGCAAGTTCTTTTGAAACTTTTACAATTTTTGCTCCAATAATTTTTAATTTTGTTTCAGATAAAGCAGTTATTATATTTCCTGTTAAAGATTTAGCGAGTCCGTCAGGTTTGATAAGGACGAGACATTGTTGACTAACCATTAAATTTTTACTCCTCTTTTTCTTCTTTAGATTTTTTTGAACTTTTCTTCTTTTTAGTTTCTATTTCTAATTCTTCAGTTAGTTCTTCCTTAATTTCTTTTAAATTGTCTCTTTCAATAACTTCTTTTTTTATTTCAATTTCGTCTATTTGGGGTTCAGATTTTCTTCCTTCAAGAGATTTTTTTATTTCGAATATTCTTATTTCACAAATTGCTAACGGATATATTTTCTTTAATTTTAGGCTGAGTGGTTTTTGAATTTGATTTGAAAGAATTTCATCAAAAACTTCATTATCTGTTTTTGTTTTAAGATAATCTACAATCCAGTTTTTTGCTGAATTTCTAATTGTTCTTCTAACTGCTCTAGAAACTTTTTTTCTTGTAATCATAAATGGTTTTATTATTACATTACTTTCTTTTGTTTCTGCAGTTATAGAATCTTCAACATAATCGACGCCTTTATGCATCATATGACTTATAAATCCTGGAAGAAGCATAAGTTTTTTTGGAATAGCAGTTGCTTTTCCGTCTTCTACTTGTATTTTTAGTGTTAAATCAACGCCTTTTCCTTTGAGCTTTCTTGTAATATCTAAATTTATTATTTTATTATTTAGTAAATCAATTGAATGTTCCATTGCTTCATATTTATCGCCTAGCAAAGGTATTTCGATTTCAAAGAATTTTTTCTTGATAGGTTTTGCCATATTATTCGAATACTATTTTGCTTACCCTCCTTGATCTTGCGTGAAGGCTTTTTTTGCATTTTTGGCAAGTATATATTAGAACTTTTCTAGTTGTAGTTTTAGCTTTCATCTTTCTGCTTTTAACTGCTTTTTTACTGTAACGTCCTTTATTTCCAGTCCCATTAATTGCGCCACGTTTTTTTGCTCTTTCTTTTGAACCCCATTTAAGTGAACCTCTTTTGTGACCAGTACTAACAAGGTCTATTTTTTGTTCAGTATGTTCATTACAAAAGGGGCAATATCGTTTTGTTTTCTTAGGCATTTTCATATTATCTTGGAATAAAGAGGGTATTTAAAGATTTTTGTTTATTCAAAATTCAGGATTATAGTTGTATTATCGTTAAGTTTATAATGCAAAAATTGTTGAAAATTATAAGGGCCCATAGTCTAATGGCAGAACGCAACCTTGACGTGGATGAGACCCAGGTTCGATTCCTGGTGGGCCCATCGAAGACCCCTTGTATGAAGAACCTAGGTTCTTCCTAACAAGTCACCATCTCCTAAATTTGTTTTCTCTTACTTCCGCTAATTGTTCCACCAGGAATCTTAAAATTATTTTATAGGTTCGATTTCTTCGAAACGTAAGTTTTGAAGAGCTAGAGAATTAATAATTCTCTAGACCTGGTGGGCCCATTTAGAATATCTAGTCTATCGGAATATATATCGGTTTCTAAGAAAGTTTATATATGCTATTTTCATTAATTTCTATATGAGAAAGGGGCTGATATCTAAGAAGTCGCAGATTACAATTTTTGTTATAGTGGCAGTTATTATAATTGTGGGGATTATAGGTGTTGTTCTTTTTAGAAACGTTTTATTTCCTTCAGCTATTCCTTCAGATTTAGTGCCAGTTTATGATTATTATCTTTCATGCGTTTCTAATATTGCTGACGATGGAATTACAATAATGGGAAGTCATGCAGGTTATATTGAGCCACCTACGTTTGAACCGGGTTCACAATATGCTCCATTTTCTTCTATGCTTGGATTTATGGGTACTGGAATTCCTTATTGGTACTATGTTTCTGGAAATGGGATAAAAAAAGAACAGATTCCAACAAAAAATGAAATGCAAAATCAACTTGCAAATTATGTTTTGGACGAAATCGGAAAATGTGACCTTACAAATTTTAGAAATCAAGGCTATGTAATCGGCGTTGAAGATCCAACTTCTTCTAAAGTTTTAATTTCAGACAATAAAATTTCTCTTTCATTAAAACAAAAAATAATTATAACAAAAGGCGAGTCAACTTATACTATTTCAAGTCATAGTGTTAATTTAAATTCTAAATTTGGAAGTCTTTATAATCTCGCTAAACAAGTTTACGAATATGAAAAATCTCGCGCATTTTTAGAGAATTATACTGTCGATGTTCTTTATACTTATGCACCTGTTTCTGGAGCTGATTTTAATTGTTCACCTTCAATTTGGATTCCAAATCAAGTATTTGATAGATTAAGAACTGCTTTGCAAGCAAATCTAATTTCATTAAAATTGCAAGGAGATTATTATGAAACTAAGGGTAAATATAGTAGTTATTTTATTGTTGGTGAGGATTCTGGAATTAATTTGAACAATCAACAGGTAAGTTTTGTTTATTCTAGTGATTGGCCTTCAAGATTTGAGGTTTGGCCTACGAGAAACGACGTGATGATAGCTGAGCCAGTTGGAACTCAAGCAGGACTTGGTGCAATGGGCTTTTGTTATACACCTTATAAATTTGTTTATGATATGTATTTTCCAGTATTAATACAAATTTATAATCCTGAAGATGGTCAAGATCTTTTTCAATTTCCATTTGCTGTCGTAATAAATAAAAATGTTGCTAGGGAAGCACTTGATTCTCAAATTCCCGAATCTGTAGAAAATGTTTGTGATAATGCTAACCTTAACATTTCAATTTCAACTTATAATGTGCATCTTGATCCTGTTGAATCTATTATAAGCTTCAAGTGTTTGAATAGTGTATGTAATCTGGGTAAAACACAAGTTGATGCGAATAACGATGCAAGATTAAACGCAATGGTGCCTCAATGTTATAATGGGATATTAACTGCAAAAGCTGAGGGATATTCGGAAAAAAGTCAAATTATTTCTACAAATCAAGAAAATTTTGCTGAAATGGTACTTGATAGGGAATATAATCTTCCTATTGAAATCTATATTGACGGAGTTTTAACAAATGATGTGTCTGTACTTATTACTTCAAAAACTCAAGATAATATAACTTCATTTACTAATACCCTTTCTTATCCATCAACTAAGGTTTTTAAAATTTCAGAAGGGAGTTATAATTTTGATTTGAAAGTATACAAGTCAAGTTCAATAACTATTCCAGCAACTACTACGACTCAATGTTCAAATACTCCAAAAGCCGGACTGCTTGGATTTTTTGGAGCTGAAGAAGAAAAATGTTTTGATGTAACCACTCCAAGTCAGACTGTATCCAATATCGTTTATGCTGGTGGAAATATAAACTGGTATTTAACTGCCGGTGAGCTTGAATCTGCAAAAATATTAAGGGTTTATGCAACGAGCATGAAAGTTCCTTCAACATTAGACGAAGTTTCAGCAAGTTATGATAATCTTCAAAGAAAAACTTTGGATATACAAACCGCTTAAAATTTAATAAAAAATAAAATTATGGTAACTAATAAAGGAAAGATTGAAAGAAAAGTTTTAGCTTTTGCTCTGTTTATTTTTTTATTCTTTTTTTCAATTTCTTTTTTATCTGCAGCATTTAGCAGCACTAGCACAAGTTCATTTAGTGTTCAGTATACTAATCCTTATAATTCCCTATATTCGAGTTTTGTGACTGGTCCGGGTTTGGTGGGCTCTGGAATGAATACACAAAGTGGAGAGGAATTTTATGATTTTCAGGTTTATATTCCTCCTGCAGGATGTAATCCTTATGTCGTAAGAAGTGATTTACTCGAAGAGCAAAATGTTCCAGTATTTTGTCAGTTAGTTCCGCTTAAAGTTAATCCTGGGTTAGATATTACTAGGATAGATAGGATACAATTTTCACAACAACAAGCTAGTCAATATATTTCCGGTGTCGGATTTTATCCTGCAAAAGCAGCAATAAGTTCTATAAGTTCTTTATCAAGCAATCCTACGACTGGAAATATTGGTTATGTTGTCGTTGTATTAAAAAAACAGCCAAATGAACAAGCAATGCCGGATAGTGTAAATGCAACTCTTTCTGCGATAATAGAATATGGGGGTGATTATGCTTATGGTATAGGGCAAACAGAATTTTACTTACCTATGATGACTGATGATGAATTTGCAAATGATTATAGGTCTTATTCATTTTTTAATGGCGTTGGATATGTGAGGGCTCAAAATGTGCAGGAAAATTCTGCGACTATTGTAGTTTATAGTTCTGACGAAAGAATTCTTTTTAGTGATACAATTGAAAAAGGAAAAACTTCAAGAGATTTTTATCTTCCCACTTATACTTATAGCGAAGGATATTCTTATTCACTTGGTGGTCAGGGAATACGTATAAGCCTTGAAGATTTGACCATACCCCAAGCAAAAGCAAAAATTATTGTTAATGGGGAAACTTATGAAGTTTATAGAAATGGAAAATTTTACAACAATAAATGCACATTAACAAGCATTAATGCTGAAGGGGCTGGAACCGGAAATGTTCAGGTTAGATGTGATAATAAAATATTTAGTTTGGAAAAGAAATTTAATGATGTAAGTGTTTTGATTAATGGAGTTCCTTCAACAAAAACAGTCGGTCAGTTTTTATCAAGTAACGATACTACTAATTTTTATTTAGTTTATGCAGGAACTATTCAGAGTACAGAAAATTCATATGTTTATATTGCTTCGGTAGATAAAACTGAAAAAAATCAAGAATCCTTAGTTAAAAGTATAAGGCTTGCTGTTGCAGGGGAAGCAAGCAATAGAATTACAGAAAGTCAGATTAATGAATTGGTTACAAAAGGAATTACTGTTGCAAACTCAAAAAAAATAGGCTTAAATGTTTTAGGTTTGGATAATAATGAACTTAAGCAAGCAAGCATAAAATATTCAGGAATTAATTCAGTAGATAATCCATTTACTAATGCTGATTCTGAAAAATATTATAGAATGGCTCTCGAGAATTATGATGTGGTTGCTTCAAAATTTGCTACAGAAAAAAATACAGGACCTAGTCTTGGGATTAATGAAAAACTTTCTTATGCTAATACTAACCAGCCATATTCTGCAGATGCATTATGGAAAGAATATTCACTTACTCAATTTTTAGGCCAGAATAATAAAAAACTGGAAATTCTTTCAAGATTAAATAACGATTATCCAAAATCGGTAAATCTTATAAATAGTAAAAGTGATTTAGCTGAACAACTATTTTCCGACGGAGGCAGTAATCTTTTAAGTAGTGATGGGGCAAGAGATTATGATGCCGAGACTAAATTGTCTATTGAGCTTGTTTCTGTTTCGGAGCCTTTAAATCAAGAAGCTGGTGTTGATTTGACTTATACTGATATGAGGAATCAAGAGGCGGCTGTTGCTATGAGTGGCGTTGGGTTTAATGAAACTTTTGTATCTAGAACAAATTCTATAAAGGGAGATTTAAGATTAACTGTCGATTCTTTTGATGAAAATAAAGCTTTCGTAAGTTATTATTGTAAGGTTGGAAATAAAATATACAAAAGTTCTTCTTCATTAACTATTAACAATAAAGAAACAAAATATATTGATGAATGCGGGACTAAAATAACCGTGAATAATATCAATTTGAAAAAAGTAGCAAAAGTTAGGCTTGTTCCAATTGTTGAAGGAAGAACAAGAACTTCTAATTTTAGTTTTTCAATCGGGATTGAAAAAAGGTCCGAAACATTTCAGCTTACTCCTGAAGAAGCAAATGATGCTATCGAAAAACTTAATGGTCAAATTAGTAGTCTTAGAAATTTAACAGAAAGTCTTGGAAAAGTTGTTGAAGCTGGGAAAATCGCTTGTTTGGCAACTTCTGCGGCTTTGAATATTAAAAATGTAATTGCGGGGGCTGGAGGAACAGCAACGGCAAGACATGATGTTATGACTCGTGAGGGTGGTTGGAATGATATTTGCGCAAGAGCAGTAAAAGATCAACCCGAAAAATATTCAAGTATTGATAACTGTATATCTCAAAATCAAGATAAAATAGAAGAAAGTGTTGTAAGTGCAAAAACAGCAATGCAAGTAATAGAGACAAAGGAAAAGGGATTTATTGAACAATCTACGGGAAAAAATGGGGTAAATTATGATGCGACTCTTTCATTAAGTTATACTGATTTAAGTAATAACATTGGAACTTATGATTCTGTAACGAAAGAGCTGATTGATGGTAAAAAAGTTTCAGATATTGTTAAAAATATTAATTTAACAGAAGCAGATATTGGGCCTACAGATTTAAGGGAATTAAAATATAATCTTGAAATGGCAAAAACTCTTCCTGAAAGTTCTGAATTGCAAAAATCTGCGCAACAAAAAGTTTATACTATATTAAAACAAGTTGAAGAAAGAGAAAGCGTGAGAGATTATCAAAAAGCAGTTTTAACTAATCTCGGAACAGTCCTTCCTATTTCATTTTTTACAAATAAACAATCTGAAACAGGAGATTTTATGGACTTATATTGGAATAATGGACTTAGTGCTCAAAAAATTGTTCCTAGTGCAGGGGTTAATATTGCTCAGGGTTCGCCTATTGCCTTATTGCCTTCAAAAGATACTACAAAAAAAGTTGCATATCTTGCTGTTCTTCAAAAACAAGGTGATAAAATGTATCCTAAATTGGGAGAGATATATCGTCTTGAAAAAAATGCTAATGCAGAAGGATATATTGTTAGTAAATTAACAGAAGTAGATACGGGTACAAGCAGTAGTCCTGGAAATAATGTTCCAACTAATTTTGTTTTAAATGTTTATGATTCAACTAGTTTGAAAAATACTTGTAAGTATCTTGCTTGTGGTGGAATAGTAAAGGTATTTTCTCTTGAACCTTATAAGGGAATGCCAAGCCAAATGCCGATAGATGAAAAAGAGGGTTGGTATATTGAAACAAAAAATCTTATTTCTACTAATGCTGATTTGAAAAGTTATCAAGATTCGGGGAAAATTTCAAGTTTTTATTTGTGTAATGTTGGAAAAAATAAAATTATCGAAGGTTATGGTCTTGGCGACGATATATGCATGGGTTTTAATTTGAATACTGGACAAACACTTAGTACTTTCCCCGGATTAAAGACTGACGAAGCAAGAAAAAAAGTTGAGTCTGCTGTTTATTGGATAACAGAAGCTCAAAGACAACTTCAAAATAATCCTAAAACCATAAAAATTAACGGTATGACTTTAAAGGTGCAGGCAGTTTCTTCAAATGAGGGAACTAAATGTACTGATTTTATGTCTGCTTCTGATTGTAAGTTAATGTTTAATGTATGTGATCCTTTTGTTTGTCCGAATTCAAGATGTGATTTGGGCGGAACATATCCTGTTGACAATGTTATTCAATCCGGAATAATTGGAAGTACTGTTCTTTGTTTGCCTAATTTTAAGGAAGGGATAATTGTGCCAGTTTGCCTTACTGGAATAAATGCTGGATTAGAGAGTTGGACTTCAATACTCGAAAGTTATAGGGACTGTTTAAACACTAGCGTTACGACAAATCAAACAGTTGGAATATGTGATGAAATACATTCGGTTTATGTATGTGACTTTTTTTGGAAACAGGCAGGACCTTTTGTTTCAGCTATAACAAAAAATATTTTTACAAGTTATGTATTTGGTCAAGGTCCGAGGGGTGGGGGAGAATATGCATTTACTTCTGATGCTTGGAGTAATGCTGAAAAATCATGGCAATATTTTACAACTAGTTATGCTTCAAATTCAAAAATTGGATTTGGATTCAAAGATCTTTCTCAAATTGGATCAGAAGTTTGTAAGATGAGTATGTCTGCTACTTATCCAGATAGTTTAGGAGAGGCGCTATCTCCAGAATCGCCAATACAGTTTAATGCATGGTTTGATGAAATGCCTTATACTGATGCAACTATCCCCCCAACTTCGCAATATAAAGTTTATTATCATATATTTGCTGGAAATGATCAGGGCCATTATTATCAGGTTTATTTGAAAGATGCTGCAGAAACAATAGGATATACTGGTAAGGGTTATTCACAGTTAGTTGCTTCTGGTTATGTTGCAAAAGGGCAATATGCTAGTGAGACAAAGGATTATCTTGATGTTTCAGGATATAAACAACTTTGTGTAAGAATTGATAATAAAGATGAATGCGGTTTCAAAAAAGTTTCTACAAGTTTTGCTTTGAATTATGCGCAAGATAAGGCTGTTCAAGAACAGTCAACAGAAAGAGTTACAACGGAAAAAGCTTGTGTATCTGGGACAGCTAGTGTTGGAAGTCTTTTAACACCTAATTTACAACAAGCAGCAACAGGACTTGTTTCACCTGAACTTTATAATTATGGAGTCGTAAGAGTTTGTTCTACGGCTGATCCTTCAAGCGGAACAGCAGAAGCAGGAACAAGATGGGAAGAAGTGGGTTATTGCGATGATGCAAATGTAAAATGTTGGATTGATTTGAAAAGTGTTCAGAATTCAATTAGGGGAAAAGGAATAGAAAATTCAACTATATCTGAAATTGATTCTATGAGTGGACTTACGGATGAGCGGTATTATGATGGAATAATTGGGGAAGATAAAATTGCTTCTTTAATTAGTGATTATATTTCAATAATAAATAAAGGTTCAAAATTATCTGAATTAACTGCTGATGAAGTTGTTTCACTTAATAAATTGGATAGTGAAGTTGAAGCAATTTACAATAAACTCATATTGACAACACAGAAAGTTCAGATACTATTTGTTAAGTCTATGATTTATGATTCTGCTTCAAGAGCAATGTATAATGTGGGTAAGCCCGTTGCATCAGTTTCAATTGAAAGTGATGTTCCTGCTGAAACAGAAACAGATACTTCTCTTGGTGTTGGCGGAACAAGTTATAATTATTCTCCGGATAAAATAATTATTCAAAAAGATGGAAGAACTTTGGAAGTTTTTATTTCTAATTCTTTGTTGAAATTTAATGGGCAACTTATTGGGACTTTATCTAACGAAGAAATAGTAATTCAAGAAGAAATAGAATTAGAAGAGAAAAATATAGTTTATGAAGACGCAATTTTATTAAGAACTCTTAATAGGGCTAGTATTGAAAATAATCAGGTTGTTTTAGTTTAACTCCAAGGAAGAGGAACGTTTGTTTTGATTACTGTATCTAAATAAATTGGAATATCTTTATTTAGTGGTATTGTAAAGTCTTGATTTATTGGGACTTCTATATTTTCGTTTAATTCAATAGAAGTATTAATTGGGACCTGAGTTTTAATTGGTACGTCTACGTAAATAATTGTACCTGAAATATTTATTGGAACCTCAACAATAATATCTATGGGAACAAAAATGTTTATTGGCAGAGTTCTTTTTATTGGTACTGTTATTGTTGTTTGTAATGGAAAAATAATATCTTGATTTAATGAAAGATTTATATTTTGTTTTATCGGAACATTTACCTCAATAGAATTTTGCTGGAGAATTAATTGTCCGTAAATAAATCCTGCATAGGCTACTCCGATTATTAACAAAATTATTATTAGTGTTTTTATGATTTTCATTTTTATCTCTTTTTTGAACGCGTCTGCAAGGTCTAGAGAATTATAAATTCTCTAGCTCATTCAAAATTTATATTTTGAAGAATTTGAACCTTATCGGTTCAAATACATTGCTATTTCGCTTTGCTCAATAGCATTATCTCGTAAGCCCACTCGTTCTTATGGATTAGACTCGTGAACTTGCTCGACGCGTCTGCAAGGATTTGAACCTTGGACCCCCAACTTGCTTCCTTTTACCCGAAGGCAAATGTAGTTTTCTACCTACCTAGAGTTTCTTTTTCTAAAAGAAACTGTAGTTAGAAGGCTGGTGCTCTATCCAGGCTGAGCTACAGACGCATGAGGATATTAAAAAAAGAACATATTTAAAAGTATGTTTCTGAGAAAATTGCAGTTATTTAAAATAAAACATAACCTGCATTAGGGCCTAAATCTGAAATTAGCTTGGCGTCTTTTTCTAAGGAAGCGTTAATTTCTGTTTTAGTTGGATTTGCTCTGTCGTTTAACTGTTCACCTATTAAGATAGTATATCTTATTCCTGAAGCTAATCTGCAAGAAGCAATACCATAATCAAATTCATATTTTGGTTGTGGCTCAACTTTTTTATTCATAATTCTGTTTAAAAGATTTGATACCCTAATTGAAATTTTAGGAACAAAAGTTTTTGGCGTATATGGGCTTGAGTGTATTTCTTTTATCTTGTAAACATCGCCATTATTGTTAATGAATTGAGTTTCAAAAAGTTCTTCAGTCCAAAGCAAATCTTTAAGTTGTTTTTTCATAGACAAAATCGAGTATTTTGGCTTAAAAAGCATTTATATTCTCTAAAATATCTTTCCACAAATTTATAAACTATATTCTCTAGTATATGATTATAACTATATGGAAATACCAATAACTTTTTTAGGAACATCGCAGGCTATTCCAACAGCTAGGAGGAATCATACATCGATTCTTCTTCAATATAGCGGAGAAAATATTCTTATTGATTGTGGTGAAGGAACACAGAGGCAATTCAGAAAGGCAAAACTTAATCCATGCAAGATAACTAGAATATTAATAACGCATTGGCATGGAGACCATATTCTTGGACTTGCAGGACTGCTTCAAACACTTTTGCTTAATGGATATAACAAAACACTTTACATTTATGGTCCTAAAGGAACAAAACAAGATTTACATGAATTAATTAGGCTTTTAGTTCCTTACAATAAAATTCCTATAGCTGTTCGTGAAGTTTCAGAAGGTAAAATTTTAGAAACTAAAGATTTTTACATTGAATCTATTCCACTTAAGCACGGAATTCCTTGTAATGCTTATTCATTTGTTGAAAAAGATAAAACTCGTTTGGATAGAGCAAAATTAAAAAAATTAAAACTTCCGAATTCTCCGATTCTTGGAAAACTTGCAAAAGGCGAAGATATTATGTTTAATGGTAAGAAAATAAAAGCAAAAGATATTGTTTATCATGAAAAGGGTAAAAAGATTACTATAATTCTTGATACAGCTTTAATAGAAAACTGTTATAAGATTGCAAAAGGAAGCGATTTAGTAATCAGTGAGGCAGTTTATCTTAATAATGAAAAAGAACTTGCAGAGTTACATGAACATCTTACTGCAGAACAAGCTGGAGAGATTGCAAAACGAGCTAACGCTAAAAAACTTTATCTTGCACATCTTTCACAAAGATATGATAACAACGAAAAGCTTATATTAAAAGAAGCTAAGAAGAAATTTAAGAATACTTTTATTGCTGAAGATTTGATGAGCATTGTTATATAAACTTAAAGGTATAAATTCTTATAAATACAGAAAACTAAGATTAAGTATGAAAACAAAAGGTTTAGATGGCGTGTTTGAAGCTTTAAGTTCAGAAGAGTTGATGCGGGATTCACAGCCTTGTAATCTATTCTCAGAAGTTCTTGAAGAATTAAGAAAAGAAAGTGAAGGAAGAATTTTTGATGCTTATGCTCTTGAAAAAGGGCAGACTTGGAGTCAAGTAGCAATAATGTCTGTTGGATATTCTTTGAATTAATATGAAACAGCCAAAAAATCTTAATTTTGGAAGCGTTTATGATATTATGTCTATTTTTAGAACTTCTTGGAATAATCTTGTTCCAGAACAGAATCAGTCCATGGTTAATGTTATGAAAAAAGCTGATAAAAATGCTACGGTGCATTTTTATCCCTTATCGCATTTTAGAAAAGAAAAAATTAAAACATTAGCTGATTGGTGTTATTCTTATTGGCAACAGGTATATTTTTCTGTTTTAGATAATAAAGTTCATTATGCTCTTGGGAGGGGCAGTGGTAGTGGAACAAGAGAGAACCACAATTTTTTTATAAATGCTTTTTTAGAAGATGAAGAATTAAAGAAAAAAGATATTATTACTTCTGTTCTAGTTTCTTATGAAAATGAGGCATTGGCTTATTATTTTCATAAAGGTTATGCTTATGTTAATAGTAATATCGGCTCAAATTGGGAAGGGGATATAAGAACAAAACTTGATAAATCTAGATTACCTTATTCAGATTATTCTTCACATCCTTGCCTTAGGACTAAAATTGATTTTTGTAATAATGGAAAAAGAAAGAATGTTTATCATGCGATGACTGAAGATATTACTGCTAAAAATTTCCACAGGTTGCTTAAATCAAAAAAATTCTAGAAGGTTCTAACTATCTTTTAATCGCGTAGAATTACGCTCAGCGAATTTAAGAGCAAAAACGCTTTCTTATAATTGCAGTTAAGTTACTTGCTTGAAGGGGAAATGTAGATTATAGTATCGCCTCTTACAAATGTAAGGCCGACGCTTTTTTTCATTTCTCCGTTCTCAAGTTCTTTTGCATTGTCCATCACAATGTTGATGTGTATGTCAAAAGCGACAAGTGTTCCTACTATTTGCTTGTCGTTCTTAAGTTGCAATAAAATTTCTTTTCCTTTGGACTGATTTAACATATCCAATGGTCTTTCAATTCCATGTGCCATAAATAGAAGTAATAATCTTTATTTTTAAACTTATCCCTTGTGTTAAATAAATACCTAACTCAACATAAACTCTTTACTTTAACTTCTCAATAACCTACACAAGTTCGGTTATTACTATTGGTTATTAATAATGTCTATGAAATGGGCGAGCAGGAGGAGCCTATTTAGATTTGTCTAGTTATCATTAATTTAACGAATTAAGGTTTACTGAAAGTCTGTTCAAGCATATACAAAAGATATTTAAAGCAAGTTTTGATAAAAATTCTATGAACAAGGGAAGAAAAATTACCGGCGGAAGATATCATGCAAATAGAAAATCAAAAAAGTTTGAATTGCCTGGTATCGCAAGAGTTGTAAAACTCAAAACAAGAAAGATGAAAGTTATAAGGGGCATGGGTGGAAATAAGAAAAATGTACTTTTACAATGTGATGTTGCTAATATTATGCTTAAAGATGGAAAATCAAAAAAAGCTAAACTAAAAAATGTTGCAGAAACACCGTCCAATAGATTCCTTGCTAAACAGAATATCCTAGTAAAAGGAGCTATAGTTGATACTGAAATAGGTAAAGCAAGAATAACAAATAGACCTGGGCAAGAGGGTTGTATTAATGCTGTTTTGATTGAAGCAAGTAAATAATTTTTTCTCCGACGATAAAAATTTAAGCTATAGAAAGGTTTATAAATCAATATCCTTCATTCTATTTATAAACTTAATCTTTTACTAAAAAAATGAGCAGCCACTCTAAAAAATGCCCGGATTGCGGAAGCGCAAGCTTATATTACGATGATCAAAAAGGTGAAGTAATTTGTAATGATTGTGGATTGGTTGTTGAAGAAAAGATTGTTGATACTTCTCAAGAAATGCAGGGTTCTTTCGATGGTGAAGAAAAGAAAGGTCGTGGTGGAGCACCATTAAGTGAACAGAAATTTGATAAGGGGCTTATAACAAATGTTGGAGAAATTTCAGATATATACAAACTTAAAACTGATGAAACTAGAAAATTCTTAAGATTAAAAAAATGGCAGGAAAGAGTTTCTACATCTATTGAAAGAAATCTTAGATTAGCAATGTCTGAATTACGAAGAGTTGCTAGTTTCCTCAATTTACCTCCGGTTGTAAGAGACGAGGCTTCAAGAATTTATAACTATGTACTTCAGCGAGGGTTAGTTCGTGGAAGAAGCATGGAAAGCGTTATTGCTGCTTGCATATACTCTGCTTGTAGAAGTTATAATATTCCGAGAACTCTTGATGAAATTTCAAATGCAAGTGATGTTGAAAGAAAAGAAATTGGAAGAACTTATAGATTTATAGTAAGAAAAATGGGCTTAAAGTCTACGCCAAGTTCGCCTAAAGATTATATTTCAAGATTTGCAAATGTTTTGCATCTTTCTCCAAAAAGCCAGAATGAAGCAATTAAAATTCTTGGACGTGCAGAAACTTCTGAATTAACTTCGGGAAGAGGGCCTGCTGGAATTGCTGCTGCTGCACTTTATGTTGCGGCGTTACTTAACGACGAGAAAAAAACTCAAAGAGAAGTTGCAGATGTTGCAGGAATAACTGAAGTTACAATTAGAAATAGATACAAAGAACTTCTTGAAAAACTTGATTTAGAAGAAAAAATGAGAATTAAGGAAGCTGAAACAAAAGCAGTAAAAGAAGCTGCCTCTGGTAAAAAGGCCAAAGAAGCCAAGATGAATAAGAAAAAATAATTCTATAATAATTCTTACTCTAACAAAATTTATATTAATCACTGAAAGAAATCCGCAACATTTATGTTGCGGTTAGTTTATTGCGTATTTCTTTCGGAGAATCCAAAAACCAACGAACAAACCACACACTTTAGTGTGTGGTACACAAAAGGTTTTTTGATTAATTTTAAAAACCAATTATTCTTGTTTGGGCACAGAAAGTTCAGCAATAAGAAGAGGTAATTACAAAAAGTTTAGGCATTATCAAATTAAAGTATAAGGAAGCCGAACTTGTGTTGAGAATTTGCATTTAGGTAATTTAAGTTAATGATAAAAAATGCAGATTTGAGAAGGCCTCCGAGCATATATTTTTATAAAGAAAACAAAGTTTGAATTGGTGTTACTTTGTTATTCTGAATAAAAACTTCAAATAATGCAGTATACAAGAAGTTTTTTATAGTGCTAGAATTCCTATTTATCATGCGGGGATGCCGGAGCGGTCAAACGGACTTGGCTTAGGACCAAGTGCTTAGTGCTACACAGGTTCGAATCCTGTTCCCCGCATTCACTATCGAAGATAGTGGGATAAGAACTCTTTGAGTTCGAATCACTTCAAAATATACTTGTTTTGAAGTTTCCAAAATTTAGAATAAATTTTTAGGACTGTTCCCCGCATAGAAAACTTATTAAGGCTAATAAATTTCTAAATTAAGCGCACCGGTGGCACAAGTGTAACGTAAATCGTTACATTTATATAATGTTATAACTTAGGTATTTCATGAAGAAAGAATACCCAAAGTTTAAACGAGGAGAAGTAGAGATCTATTTCTCTGAACTTCCTAAGAAAGAGCAGACAGAAATAGAAGATTATGTAAAGTACCGGCAAGCAAGAGGCATAACTTCAAATAATCCTTTAATGGATTTGAGAAGGCATGTAATTCAGTTAAGGTTTATTTTTGGAGAGTCTATAAGCAAGCTTACTCTAAATGACTTAAGGGAATATTTAGCTTTATTGACTAGGGCAAAACTAAAAGAGCATACTAAGAACGATATAAAGGTTAATATCAAAAATTTTCTTAAGTATAAATTCAAGGATTGGTCACAAAGATTTACTGAACTTGAAGATATAAGACTTTCAAGCAATACTAGGAACGAAGAGAAGCTTAATTCTAAAACTATTTTGAAGAAAGAAGATATAGAAACTCTTATGAAAAATGAAAGTAAGATGTTTTGGAAAGCTTTTTTTATAACTCAATATGAGGCAGGATTAAGAACAAAAGAAACAAGATTGCTTAAGTGGGATGATATAAAATTTAATGTTGATGGAGAAATTTCTGAAATAATTATATTTGCAACAAAAACTAAAAAAGCTCGACCTGTTTTTGTTAAAGAAGCTACACATTACCTTAAATTATTGAAAGAACAGCAAGAAAGAACAGAAGAAAAAGGAGTTTATGTTTTCCATTCTAAAAGTGATTTAAATAAACCAATTGATAGAAATAGCATTTCAGTTTGGATGAGGGGATTGTCAAAAAAATGCGGAATTGGTTGCTGGAACTATTTATTAAGGCATTCTAGGGCTACAGAGCTTTATAGATTAGCCAAACAGGGAAAGATAGCCAAAGATACAGCACTCGCCTTTATGGGGCATTCAGCGGATATGAGTGATGTTTATACTCATTTAGATGAAAGTGAGATAAAGAAAATGTTAAAAGACCAAGTCTATAAATTAGAGGAATTACCGCCAAAAGAAAAACGAGAATTTGAAGAGAAGCTAGAGGAACAAGGTAAGCAAATAGACATTTTAAGAATAGAGATTGAGAAAAGAAGGCAGTTTGATCCAATACTTGATCAACTTGTCGAAGATATGCTTAAGAAAAAGAAATTAGAGGTGAAAGGAAAATGAAATGCAAAATACACAAAACTCAGATTTAGAGAAAGGGATAGTAGCCTTAGCTGGAATAATAACTTTTATCTTATTTTTCTTAGGTGTAAATTATTATGGCGGGATAAATAACTTTCTCTTAGTCCTAGGTAATTTTCTAAGTTTTAATTTTAATCTTACTCCTTTCCTTTTAATGCTTCTGAAAATAGGGGGAGTCCTAATTGTTTTATTCATTGTTTATAAAATCTTAAAATGGTTATTCGGGCGAATAGCTTATGCAAAAGATGAAGCAAGAAGGATAAAAAATGAAACAATTGAAATCGAAAATCTCTTATTTAAAACATTAAGTTTTGATTCAAAATTGCTCACAATAGATATCGAAAGATTTAAGGAAAAAATCAAGGTATGCGTGGCTTCAAAAGAATTAAAACATTTCTTGCCTGAACTCAAGAAGCGATTAGCGAAAGCAAATGAGCTTCTTGAGGATGCTGAAAAAGAAAGAAGAAAAGAAGCCCGAAAAATGGAACTATCTCAAATCGAAAGAGATATTGAAGAAAAAGATGAAGAAAGAAGAATAAAGTCAACTTATGAAGAATCTAATGCAGGTATGATTTGTTCTCAATTAGAAACTTGGAGAAATAATGTTTTTATAAAAGCGAAGTTGAGTAAAATTCAAATAAAAGCTTTAGAGAAAAAAGGCTTTAAGCAAGTAAATGAATATTCTGTTAAGGAAAATAGATTCATTAGAGTTTTAGTAAAACCTGAATCTAATCATAAGGCGACTCATGTATTTTTAGTTTGGGATACTATAAGATTGCTTAAAACAATCAAGGGAGTAAGTAATATTCAAGAGCATTTGTCTATAGATGCAGATATTACTTTCAAGTTTAATAATAAAAAATATGCTTTGGAAATTGAAAGAGGAGATTTACTTAGAAAAGATAAGCAAGCACAAGAAAAAGTAGCGGAATTAACTAGAAAATATAGGAAGAGATGGATGTTTATTGTTTCAAACAAAAATTTTCTATCTGGATACCAAAAATTAGGATTCTCCACCCAGAGAAGATGGGTGTCAGAAAATCTAAAAAAGCTGCTTAAAATATAGTGAATTTTTACACCCACTTTTAGAGGGTGTAAAATAGGCATTCACCGAATATAAAACGAGTAGAAAATAGCTGTTTTTGCCTGCTCTGAATATCTCCCCCTAGGGCTATATGCCTTTATAGCGGGTAAGGAGATATGGGGGCGTATTAGTCTTTAATTGCTTGACTATTTTTTTTCTTAGCTTAAAAGTATTCGCCCATTTTGCATAAGCAGTCCAACCATGAAAGCTTTCGAGAAGTTTATCTCTGCTTATTAAATTATGTTTGAATATTTCTATCTTTTTCTTCATGTTATTAATATTTCTCTTTCTAAGAAGCCTGAAGTGATAAAAATTTCTGAAACCTACAAAATCAACACCTTGTGAAAGCAAAATAATTCTCGATTTGTCTGGATGAAGTTCAATTTTTAGTTCTTGTCTTAAAAATTCATCAATTTGCGTTTTCCATTCTTTAAGTTGTTCTTCGTTTTCATGCAAAATAACAAAATCATCAACATATCTAAGATAAAATTTTACCTTGAGTTTATGTTTAACAAAATAATCTAGCTCATTTAGATAAACATTAGCAAAGAATTGTGAAGTCAAATTGCCTAGAGGCATACCAGTTTTATCCTTTTCAGAATCAAAATTATCCAAAATCTTTGTAATAAGCCAAATGATTTTCTCATCAGTTATTTTTCTTTTTATAATTTTCAATAAAACTTCATGATTAACTGTTTGAAAGTAATGTTTTATGTCTGCCTTCAAAACATAACATTTTTTAGTATTATTTTTAGAGACTTCTCGTTTAAATTTATCGAATCTTTTAATTGCAAAAATTCCACCCTTATTTATCCTATTCGCACAAGAATCGTAGATAAAACTTTTGTCAAAAATAGGCTCGATAATTTTGACAATTGCATGATGAATAATCCTGTCCCTAAAGGCAGACTTGCTTATTTTACGAGTTTTCGGATCATGTAAAATAAATGTCACTAGGCGTTTTGGTGAGTATGTTTGCTCAATGAGTTCTTTATTAAGTTGAAGGATATTTGGAATGAGATTTTTATTAAATTCAATAACGCAAGGTCTTTTCGTCTTTCCTTTTTTAGCTCTTTTCCAAGCTAAGTAGAGATTGCCTACTGAAATCACCTTAGAATAAGAAATATTATAAGTTTTCATTTGTATAGTTGGGCTTTTATGATGAGCATATCCTGAAGCATGAACTATTCCGAGCCCAGCATTGTGATTATCTGGATTCCTGTTGCAATTGAGGTTAGCCCTGTCAGAATTGGCATTGAACCTCGCGACAGTATGTAGCAATTTAATCATTTCAGTCACCAAAGCTTCTCGCAAGTCGCTTCTGTATTTTATGGCTTAAATCAAATAAAAATGCACTAATGAAACTGCATGTAGTCCAAAAGTTACTCCTAACTTTTTAATATAAAGTCAATTGAAGTCTTTAGCTTCAGGACAAAAATTAAGATATAAACTGCTTTAAAAGATTATAGGTAAAATTAGATTATTAACGATTTCTTAATTTTTCGACGCAGTCTCGGCACTTCGTGCCTCGACATAACGTACCCCGAGCCCAGCACTGTGACTACCCGGACCCCCGTAGCAATCGAGGCAAGCCCTGCCAGAACAGGCAACGAACCCCGCGACAGAGTTATTATCGCTTCTTGGAAAGTAATAGTATAATTTTCCAGCTTTGCAGTTAGTTTTAGGCAAGCCTTGTTTTGTTGGGTTAGCAAGCCAAGAATCTAAATCTATTCCAGGAGTTTTATCTTGCATTAAACATTCTTCGAGTTGCTCTGTTTTTTGAACAATATTATTATTTTCAAAAACATGATAGTTAACGTATAAGCCTTTGCCCTTAACTTTGAAATCAGCATCAAGCCATTCACTTCTCCAAGGCTCTCGAACAGTATAAATTTCATCAAGTATTTTGTCTGCATTTTTAATTTTAGATTTTCCTTCCTTGCTCTTCAAATATTTAGAAAACTCGACAAATTCAGGAATAGTAGGCATTCTTCTACCTTCTTTATGCAATATTTCTTGAGTTTGATTCCAATCTTTATCTTGCAAGTATCTATTTTCAGATAAGTATAATCCTAAACTTGGAACAAAAACATAATCTTTTTTAGGTTCTGCTGACTCAGGCATTCTTATTGTTTTTTCTGCTTGTTCTTCTTGAACTTGAGGGCTCGGTTCGTTTTTCTTTCTTAAAGCTTCTGCTCTTTCATCTGCGATTCTTTTATTCCTTCGCTCTGCTATTTGCTTGAAATAGTCCATGTCGAGTGAGTGTAGTGTCATTTTGTTTGTGGTTTTTTATCTCCTTGCTTAAATTTGTAATATCCCGAAACAAAATTTACCATTATCTTGCTTAAATCTTCATCGCCGTTTACATAGGATACTGGAACTCCTTGGTTTTCAAGATATTGTGAAAATCCTGTTCTTCCGCCTATTTGTATGTGTGCGAAATCGCATTCTGTTAATTTCTTTTCAATTCCTTGTTTGGCTCTTTCACTTAGGGAGCATTCTCCATCAGATATCGATAAAACTAAAGCACCTTTATCCAGCTCTTTCTCTAATTTTTCAATATCAAAAGTAGTTCCGCCACTCGGAGTTACAAGTAAAGATTTTGCAACATTTTTATAAAATCCTTTTTCTGTTTGTTCTCCAGAGAATCCTAAAGCAACTGCTTGAACATAGGGTGCAATTCCTTGTCTTTCTAAGAAATTATCAATTCCAAAATATCCTTTTAATGCAAAATGATACTTGCTATTATCACCCCAAGGAATAAATGAAGTATTTCCGATACCGGTTCCATCAGCACTTTCTGTCATGCTTCCGCTTCTATCCATTTTTACAATTTTTAGTTTTGGAAAGTTTGTTTTATGAACTTTATAACTTGCTGGAAATTCGATATTATGTCTTGCTGTTCTAACTCCTAAGCTTCCGTCTTGCTTGAATCCCAATCCTTTAAATCTTAATTTTCGGTCATTTTCGTTTAAGAATCTTCTTCCAAAATGAACTAAAGGCATACCCTGACTTTCAGAGTATTCTGTCGTATCAACTCGAATTTCTTTTGAGATTGCCCGGTATAAATCATAAAGCTGTTCTTTCTTTTCCCTATGCAAAGCAGGTCCTTTTCCTTCTTCATATCTTTTCTTAGCTATTTCTTGTTTTGCTTGGGGAGTTTTCATTTCTCTGTCAAAAGGATTATGTTCATCAGAATTTTCATCAGCTTCATCAGAAGAACCGAAAAGCTTTTCTTCAGGCATATCTTCTAAAAGTTCAGCAGTATTTTTAGCAAAAGAATAAGCTAATGCACTCCAAAGTTCTTTTCGTTTGTTTAAGTCTCTTGTAAATAAAGTTTCAAAAGCGGGTTTTTCATGAAGTCTTACACTATGTTCTAAATCTAATTCTTGCTTGACATCCCCTAAAAATCCTTGAACAGCATTTTTTATTTCAGGAGAATCATGGAAGAATCTTTTAACTAATGAGTAAGATTTTACCTCGCTTCCTAAAAAAAGATTTGCTTTTACAAATGCCTCATAAAAAGGATTAAATTTTCCATTTTGGCTTTTTGTCAAACCTTGATTATTCCAAAATAAGCTTTGCCCTGCAAAATCACTTTTTGTTCTGCAATTAACATTATCTAAAATATCTTCAAATGCATTAGTAACGTATGTTGCTTGATTTTGCTTTCCTGTTTGTTCTAATCCTTTGAAAATTGATTCTTTTATAGCATCATGCATCTGAATTGAATAAGGGCATCCTCTTAATGTTCCGACTGTATTTTCTCTGTGTCCTGTTTCATGGTCAATTAAATCTTTTCCGATTTTCAGTTCAGGGTCTTTTATTCCTGTTTTGGCTATAAAAGTTTGAGTATAAGCATCAGGGGCTAAGTCTAATTTTCTGCCATAATCTATTTCTATTCTTTTCCAATCAGGAGTTATGCTTGCAGAAATAGTGCTGTTATCTAAAAGAGAAACTTCTAATCCTGTTCCAACTAATCCTATTTGATTTTTTCTTTCTCTTAAAACATTTTCTATTTGTTCGATTTTTTTATTTTCCATTTAGTACTTTCCTCATTGATGCCCATGCTTTTGAGCCAAAAGTTCTTTCTATATTTTTATCTTCTAGTTCTTTTTTGAATTCTTTTGAGATTTTCGACGCAGTCTCGGCACTTCGTGCCTCGACATAACGTACCCCGAGCCCAGCACCGCGATTACCTGGATCCCAGCTGCAATTGAGGTCAGCCCCGCCAGAATCGGCATCGAACCCCGCGACTCTTCCATCAACAGGACTCCAGTAATATAAGTTTCCAGATTTACAATTAGATTTTGGAAGCCCTTGCTTAGTAGGATTATTAATCCAAGAATCTAAATCTATTCCAGGAGTTTTATCTTTATCTAAATAATTCTCAAGTTTCTCTGTACTTACTGCAATATTTCCGGTTTCATCAAAAGAATGATAAGTCACTATTTTTCCACGACTATCTGTTTCAAATTTGGCATCAAGCCATTCGCTTCTCCAAGGATTTCTAACTGTATAAACTTCATCAAGAATTTTTTCACTATTTTTTACATTAGTTTTTCCTTCAGGACTTCTAAGGTATTTTATAAATGCAATAAATTCAGGAATAGTTGGCATTCTTCTTTTTTCTTTATGCAAAATTTCTTGAGTTTTATTCCAAGTTTGATTGTCATGGTATCTATTTTCAGAGAGATATAATCCTAAACTTGGAACATAAACATAATCTTTCTTCTGTTCTCCGGGTTCAAAAGTTCTAGGTTCTTGATTTTCTTCTTTAGCTTGTTCTACTTTCACTTGTTCTGGAATAACATCTTTTTTCTTCAAAGTTTCTGCTCTTTCCTGAGCCTTCTCTTTATTCACTCGCTCAGCTATCTGCTTGTAGTAGTTCAGGTCTAGGTTTTGAAAATTATTCATTGTGTATTTTGATTATCTTGCAATTTAATTTGAGTTTCTTTTAAGAATTTATTTAGAGAATATTCTAGGATATGGGATTTGTTTCTAAATAATCCTTCTTTTAACATTTCTTCGATTACCTTTACGCTATCTTCTTCAATTGTTATGCTTAATTTTTGTTTTGTCATTTTTTATTTATTTTCTTTAATTTTTCTGCTCAAAACCCTGCTCGAGATTCTGAATATTTACACTCGCAGAATTTTTCGGCGACTGCTTCGGAGCTTCGCTCCTCGCAAGACGTACCCCGAGCCCAGCATTGAGAATATCTGGATTCCTGCCGCAATAGAGGCTAGCCCAGTCAGAACCGGCACTGAACCTCGCGACAGAGTTATTATCATTCGCAGGTGCCCAATAGTAAAGACTTCCCAATTTTATAGAACTTTTAGGCAGTCCTTGATAAGTATTGTTTTTTAACCAAGAATCTAAATCAATTCCCGGAGTTTTATTATCCATTAAACAAGCTTCAAGAGGCTCTGAATTTCCAGGAATAAGATTTCCTTTGGAAACATCGTGATTATAATTTATATGCAATTTACCAGATTTAACTTTGAAGTCCGCATCAAGCCATTCTGCCCTGTAGGGGCTTCTTATCTCTGTTATGTCTAAGAACAATCTTTCAAGTTCTTTTTTATCAACTTTCTTTCCTGAACCATCAAAAGCTTTTCCTGATTTAAGCATAGAGAGAAAATCCACGAATTGCCTTATTGTAGGCATATAGGCATTATCCTTTTGTAATAATTCGTGGCATTCTCTCCAATTTTTATTTTTATGATAAGTTTGTTTTGAAACAAAGGTATCTGCATAAGAATAATTCTTTTCGTTTTTTCCTTCTAAAAGTAAATAGTCTTCGGGATTTTTTATTTCAGAAGGAGTTATTATTCTTTGGGCTTCTTGTTCTGGGGCTTTTATTTCAGGAGTTTCTTGCTTAGGTTCGTTTTTCTTTCTTAAAGCTTCTGATCTTTCAGTTTCTATCCTTCTGTTTCTTCGTTCTGCTATTTGCTTGAAATAGTCCATGTCTAAAGATTGATAGTTTTGGTTTGTCATTTTGTTTTTTTGTGAGGCTTAGGTTTGGTTTAATTTTTTAATTTAATCCATATCATGAGCTTCTTTGATTATTTCCTTAAGAGCTTTTCCTTCTTCAGAAGGATTTGCTTTTCGGTAATCAGCATATTGAGAAATAGCGTCTTTTACACAAGCCCATCGCCCTTCGCTTCCAGAAATTGATTTAAGAAGTTTTGGATTTTTATCTCCTGTTTCAGCTAAAAGAACAGCTTCTTCTAATTTTCCTTGTTTCTTTAGAATTTCTTCTCTTGAGAAAGCCATAGCTTCATCAAAAGCAGAATAAACATCGCCAGAATGTTTTTGCTCAACATAAGTCGGATGTAATATCCCGGAATAGGGAACAATAAGTTTTAAGCCATCTAAGAAAAGTTCAGCAGGATTTGCAACTTTTTGCCCTTTTGCTTCTGCAATAAATTGAAAAGCAGAAGCTAATGCTTGAGCCGATAGAACCGCTCTCTTGGACATTGGAAAAATTATTCCTTCGTCAGAATCTTCTCTTACTCCTTCAATATTAGAATGATACCAAGAATCTTTAATCGCTTTTTTGCTATGAGCTTTTGGTCCTTCTAAGTAATCTAATCCTTTTGTTAGATAAACTCCTAAAAATGGAAGTATTGGATTTAGAGGTCTTGCTTGAAACTCTTTATTTGCTTGAATTATCTCTGAAGTCATGCCTTCTTGAGTCTGTGGCAAAGAAGCTCTCGGGTCTTTCTTGCTTCCTGAAAAAATCATTAAATCATCAAAAGAAGTTGTTGAAAAAAGTGGGTGGTCGATTCCTAAAATTAAGTGCATTCTATCTTTCAATGCTCTGTCTGATTGTGAAGTTCCGACATATTCACCATCTCCAAGATTTCCTGAAGCAAAACCAACACTATAGCCTCCTTTTCCAAGATTTCTTATCTTGCCTTGATGAACAAGCTTTCCATCAAAGAAATCAAAAAAATAGTTCTGGACTATTGGCGGACATCTGTTTAATTCATCAACATAGAAAAAACATTTATTTACATTATCAGAAAGTTTTTCAAGTTCGCCTTCTGGAACTTTTTCGCCTGCTTGAAGTTTTCTTAGCAAGTCCCAATTCATAGATTTCATTATTTCAGAAGGCTCAAAATCAGCTCTTCCCATAGCATAACAAGAAGAATCAGAAAAATAACCGCATAAATCATTAGCCAGTTGAGTTTTTCCTTCACCTGTTCCACCAACATAATAAGCATTAAGTCTTGAGATTATTGGAGCTTTAACTAGAACATCTCTTGCTGAAAATGGAACTCCACCGAGCACAATTTCATTTGTATTTCTATATGTGCCTTGTTCCATTCGGTCTAATGCTTTTTTTACATTTTCTTTTGTCATGTTTGTTTTTGGCTTATTATACTACTTTATAGTTACAAGTAGTATGAAATACGCCTTTTTAAATGTTTCGATTATGTTGTTACTTGAAAGATACAACATAATACAAAATAAACCTAAAAACACCCTTTTTAAATACACGAGTGAGAAAAATGTTAACATTTTTTGTATCTTTTTATTCACTCGGATATTTATAAATAAAAATACTTTATTTATTCTAGAATAAATTCTAGAATTTATTCTATTAGACTCGTTATAAACAAAAAAACACTAGAAAAAACATAAAGAAAAACTCTAAGTTTTTTTAGAAAGGCATAATATAAACCTCGAACAATAAAATAAAACATGGAAAACATAGAAAACAAATCAAAGAACAAAATGAAGATATATGAAGATCAAACACAGATTCAGCAGTTTGTTGAGCCTGAATGGATGAAGATATTGAAAAGGCTTATTGAAAATAAAGTTGCTAATACTATGCAGTAATAATTTCATAATGCAAATATTTATAAACTAATTTGCAATACAATAACTATGATAAAAGACATATTAATGCTTCAAAAGAAAGAATTAGAATCTTTGCTTAAAGAACAGTACATAGCGAGAGAAGGAATAAAATTAGACTTATCTAATAATTTAATTAAAGTTATTATTGGACCAAGAAGGGCAGGAAAATCTTTTTTCAGCCTTCATGCACTAAATAAGAAGGATAAATTTGGATATATTAATTTTGATGATGAAAAATTAATTGAAACAGAAGATTATGATGAGATTATCTCTGTGATTAATTCTTTATATAGTAATCCTAAAATTTTATTTTTGGATGAGATTCAAAACCTTCCAAAATGGGAGCTTTTTGTGAATAGGCTTCAAAGACAGGGATTCAACTTAGTTATAACTGGGAGCAACTCTCATTTATTGAGTAAAGAATTAGCTACTCATCTTACAGGTAGACATTTTCAAGTAATTGTTCTACCATTTTCATTTAAAGAATATATTCATCTGGAAGGTAAAGAATTAACTACTTCAGAAATAAAGGAAAAGCTAGATGCCTACTTGGTTTATGGAGGTTATCCTGAACCTTTAATAAAAAAAATAAACTATAAGGATTATTTATCTACACTTTTTAATTCTATTATTTTTAAGGATATAATAAAAAGATATAAGATAAGATCGGCTCAGGCTATAGAAAAACTATCAGAACAATTATTATCCAATATTTGCAATGAATATTCTTATAATTCCCTGAGCAAGATTGCTGGAATAAAAAGTACACATACAACTGAAAACTATTTAACTTATCTAGAAGAATCTTTCATTTTTTTTAGTCTTAGGAGATTCTCTTTTAAGGTTAAAGAACAAATATCTTCAATAAAAAAGATATACTGTATAGATAATGGTTTTATACATGCTAGGGCATTTAGTTCAAGTCCAAATTTAGGAAAATTATATGAAAATTTAGTGGCTATAACTCTAAAAAAACATGAATTGGAAGGAAAACTCAATTTTTATTATTGGAAAAACCAACAGCAAGAAGAAGTTGATTTTGTTGTAAAAGAAGGAATTAAAATAAAACAACTTATACAAGTTTGCTATAATCTCGAAAATAAAGATACAAAGTCCAGAGAAGTAAGGTCATTATTGAAGGCAGGGGACGAATTAAAATGTAAAAATTTGTTGGTTATAACTTCTGAGAAAGAAGGAGAAGAGGAAATTGAATGGTTTGGAATAAAAGGAAAAGTTAAATTTATTCCACTTTGGAAATGGCTTTTAGCAGAATAACATGGGAACAACAACTATATACCTTAGACTCAATGATCTTAAAAGAAAATTAAGCAGTCTGACAAAAAAAGAACTAAATAAAATTGATGAACTTTCTCCATATAAAGAAAATTATGCTTCGGGGTGGCAAGCCCCTTTAGAGCTTCATAATGGTAATGTACATCCTTTAGTTTTTTGGAAAGGTTTGCTTATGCGATTGGAAGAAGCACCAAATAAATTAAACAAAAAGTATTATAGTCGGCTTACGGGAAAGAATCTTAATGAATATGAATGGACAATACTAAAGAAATTTTTAATAGCAGAGATAACTAGACTTGACAAAGATTTTAAAAAATCTTTAAAGAATAAGAGTAAAGGAAAACAGATAGCAAAAACTTAAAAACAATAATTCTTCTCTAATATTGTCTGGTAAAACAGATATTTCAAACATTGCACAAATGTAACGAAATTAAGCGCACCGGTGGCACAATGGTACTGCGTCTGCCTGCAGAGCAGATTTTCAGGAGTTCGATTCTCCTCCGGTGCTTACAACTTCTTCTTTAGAAAAGAAGAAGACTGCGAAGAAGAAACTAATTTTGGAGAATCGAAGTTCGATTCATTTCAAAATCCTGAAAATTAATAATTTTCTAAGTCATCCGGTGCTTCCTTTTTGATATAATCATCTGAATACGAAAGAATTTATAAATGTCTTTTTCCTTGGAAATGCATGAAAAAAGGTGTTGTGCTAGGGCTATTTTTATTCGGAATTTTATTTGTAAGTCTAAGTTTGGGATTTGTTAGTGCTGGATGTAACCATCATTGTTCAACTATTTGGGGTGCGGGGGTTGTAGATAATCATAATCCTAGTCTTTGTCATGCGGATTATATCGGCAATACTTGTACTACAACTTATTGTTATGGTTCACAAACTATTAGTTGTGTTGATCATTCAAATGATTGGTTTTATTGTGTTGTTCCCGGTAATCCTTTAAATTGCGGTTATGTTGCTCCTCCTCCTCCTTGTACTCCTTTTTGGACTAATTGTTCTGTAACTTGTGGTGGCGGAACTCAAACAGACGGATGTGGACATACTCGAGTATGTAATACTCAAGCATGTTGTGTTCCGGCAGTTGAAATTTGTGATAACATTGATAATAACTGTAATGATGTTGTTGATGAAGGTTGTTCACTTGTTGTAAACATTAATTCCCCCCTGAATCAGAATTATAATAACTACACTCAATTAGTTAATCTTACTACTCAAGGTATATGGCCTTCAATATGGTTTAATTGGGATGGCATAGATGTTCCTTATATTTCCCCTGTTTTAGTTGATTTTTATGAGGGAGAAAACACATTAATAGCTTATGTGAATGATTCTCTTGGAAATATTAATTCAACGAGTGTTACTTTTTTAATAGATACAAGTGCGCCACTAGTTACTATTGAAAGCCCAGCAGATAATGAATTATCTTTAGATTCGAATCTTCCTATAAACTATATTGTTTCAGATATGAATATTGGTTCTTGTTGGTGGATATTAGATGGCGGATTAGAAACTTCCATATCTTGTGAAGATAACATAACTACTGAAACTTGGAGTGAAGGAGTTCATAGCGTAACTGTTTATTCTAATGATACTTCAGGTAATACTGGTTTTGCTACTGTAAACTTTGAGATTGATTCTGTTGCACCAATTATAATAATACTTAATCCAACTTCTGGGGGAATTTTCGGAGCAGAAGTTTTGATAAGAACAACAATAACCGACGTTAATTTAGATGATACTAGTTTGATATATGAAATAGTAGAAAATGGAGTTGTAAATTCTTCAGGAATCTTAAATTTCGATGGTACCAATTATATTGCTAGTTTCTTAACAGATAGTAGTTGGCCTAATATGGATTTAACATTAGTAGTTTATGCAAATGATACTCTTGGAAATTCTGCAACCGCTTCTGTTGATTTTATTTTAGATAATACTGTACCTTCAATAACTTTCATAAATCCTGCTGGAGATAATTCAAGCATATTTAATTCTAATTTTAATTTGAATGTTGTTTTGAATGGATATCAGTTGAGTGAGACTTCTTTTTTAATAAAAGATAATTTGGGAATGGATATTGTTTCAAATATTATTCCACTTTCGCAAGATTCTTACACTTTGAATGATTTAATTGATATTTCTTCTATGGCTGATGGAATTTATAATTTAATAATTGATGTAGCAGATTCCTCAGATCCAGTTGATACTTTAAGTGCTACTACTTATTTTACAATAGATACAACTCTTCCAACATTAACTATAAATTCTCCGGCTGGAGATTACAATACTAATATTATTACATTTGATGTTACTGTAGATGAACAAGCAACAGAATGTAATTATTCTATTGATGGTGGAGAAGCAGTAGTAATGACTTCTGTTGATGGATTTAATTTTGTAGACACAAATTCTTCTATGGGTGAAGGTTTGCATGATGTTTCGTTTATTTGTTGGGATAATGCAGGAAACTCAAATACTGCTTCAAGCTCATTTTTTATTGATTCAATTCCTGTTTTAATAACTATTATTGCTCCTGAAAATAAAACTTATAATGCTGTAGACTTTGTGACTCCAATGTATTTTGAAGCTACAATAAATAAACCGGTTGATTCTTGTACATTCTTGCCTTCACAAGGCGCTTTAGTACCTTATGCGATGGATATGGTTGATTCTACTCATTTTATAAGTCAAAGTATATATCTCCTCTCAATTTTTGCAAACACTTTTGATGGCGGAAATTCTTACTTTGGAAGTATGGCTTTTGATTGTGTTGATAGTATTGGCACTTCTGGAACAAGCGTAGTTGAGTATTCGGGCGATACAGTTATCCCAACACTTACAATACTTTCTCTTCCAGATTTTATTTATAACACTGCAAATGTTACATTTAGTTTAAGCTTAGACGAACCTGGCGTTTGTTATTATTCTCTTAATGATGGCGTAAATATAACTATGGATGATATTGGCGGAAATTCTTTTGAATCTTTAATTACTGGACTTGGTCAAGGAAATCAGACTATATTATTTAGTTGCGAAGATTATGCGGGAAACTGGGTTTTTGGAGAAACTAATTTTAGCGTTGACACCATACCGCCAATGATAATTGCTTTAGAGCCTTATGACGGACAGATATTTAATAGTTCAGAAATATTTTTGAATATAACTGGTGATGGTACAGAGCAAGCAATATGGTTTGATGATGGAATTAGTACTATAATTTATACGGGTGCTCAGTATTATAATTTTAGCGAAGGACTAAATAATATTACAATATATCTTAATGATTCTATAGGTAATGTTTATATCTATAACTTAGTTTTTACAGTCTTATCAGAAAATACAATTGTTAATTCTTGGATTTATGGTATCTACTATCTGCTTAATACGACTTCAGAAGTAACAAGCACAACGGTTACTAATTCAGCAGTTAATGATTCAACAATTGAAGGGGTTCCTGTTTCAAGCGTTCTTTATTCTAATATTTATAATTCAAATCTCACAGATGTTGCTGTAATCGACCATTGTACTGTTTTAAATTCTGAACTTACGGGTGGAATTTGTTCATATACAACTATTGATCCCTCAGATATAACAGCAGACGATACGACTGGTTCAATAATAACTAACTCTTTTGTTTATTATTATAGTGTAACATGGTCGAACGAAACGAACTGTATCAATTGGTATTCTGTTGTTAATAATTCAGTTATTGTAAACACTAATAAAAGTTATGCAAATATTTTTGATTCAAATATACAAGATTCTGTGATAACAAATTCCACTATTACTAGTTCTACAATCCTAAACTCAATTATAACTTTATCAACAGTAACAGGTTCTGTAGTGATTGATTCTTATGTTTACAATTCAGATTTGACTGATTCAACTATAACTAACTCTATTATTGAAGATTCAACTATAATAAATTCAATAGTTGTTGATTCAACTATTCTTAATTCAGTATTAACAGATTCAAATGTTTTGAATTCAACTGTAACTGATTCAATAATTACAAATTCTACGATGATAGATTCCTATGTTTTTAATGCTAATATTACTGATTCAAGTATAACTAACTCTTCCATAATTGACGCAATAGTAATAAATTCAGATATAACGAATACAAATATTACTAGTGGAGTTATTACAGATGCTAATATTACGGATAATGTTGTTTATTGGGGAAATATTACTTTTAATGGAACAAGCACCATTGTAATTCCTGGAAGCCCTATAAATTTGACGGAATTGATTAATTATCCTCCAGTAGCCATATTGAATGTTGCTGCAATAAGTTACGTTGATGATTTTGTAATTTTTTACGGTTCTTCAAGTTATGATGTTAATGTTGGTACACTTCTTAATGATAGTTTAACTTACGAATTTGCATTTGGCGATGGAATAAATTCTGCTGGAATTTCTGATACTGCTTCTCGCGCCTATTCAGCAGTTGGAAGTTATAATGTTTCATTAACTGTTACTGATAAATATGGGGCTTCTGACACAGATAATCAAATAATAACCATTATTGCTAAACCTTCTGCACCTAGCGGAGGTGGTGGGGGAAGTGGAAGTTGTATTACTGAATGGGAATGTGGTTTGTGGAGTAATTGTTTAAATTACAACCAAACTAGAAGTTGCGTTAAGGTAAAATCTTATTGTTATGCTGGAGCAAGGCCAATTGAAATCCGAAGTTGTACTCCTGATAATCCTATAATCAATAATGCTGAAATTATTTTTCCAAGTGTAGCTGAAGTAGAAAAATTCCAAGAAGAACTTTTGAAACAAGCTAAACAATCGATGTTAGTTTGGTTTTTAGTAACTTTACTGCTTGTTATACTGGGCATTATAGCTCTAATTGTGTATCTATTAAGAAGAAGAGTGATTACACCAATTTTGAGAAAGGTTCCAAAGCAAATAATTCAACAACCTTCAGTTGTTTCAAAAGTAGTTAGGCCAATAATGCCCTATCAACCTAAGGTAGAAAGATTACCTATAAAAACTACAAAAAAAGTAGATAATAAGAAGAAAAAGAAAAATATAAGAAAATAATCAATTAAAATCAAAATGGCAACTAAACTAAAATGTCCAAGATGCGGTAAAGACGTTGAACATCTGTGTTCTTATTGTTGGAGATGTAAGGATTGTAAGCTTGATTGTTTCAAGCACATGGAAAGAGTCGTTAATACTACTGTTGGAAAATCCTCTAAAAAATAGTAATTTCTAGTTTTAGAGGGTATAAACAAGATTTAAATAATCCTTGATTCTTTGATAGCTATGGTGAAGGAGAAAAAACAAGAAAAAGTTGTTAAAGTTGAATCAAATTCAAAAATAAGTATAGATGAACTTACTAATTTTTGTAAGAAGGAGGGTTTTGTTTTTCGTTCTAGTGATATATATGGGGGTTATTCTGGTTTTTGGGATTACGGACCTCTTGGAATAGAATTATTTAATAATATTAAACAAATTTGGTGGAATTATTTCATTCATCAAAAAGATAATATGGTTGGATTAGATGCAAGTATTATTTCTCATCCAAGAACTTGGAAGGCAAGTGGGCATATCGCTAATTTTAATGATGTTGCCGTGGTTTGTAAGAAATGTAAAAATGCCACTAAAATTGATAAGTCTGAAGTGGGAAAAGTTAAATGTAAATGTGGTGGAGAATATGATGTTAAGGGCGAGTTTAGTTTAATGTTTAAAACAAAAGTTGGAGCATTAGATTCAACAGATTCGTATCTCCGAGGAGAAACCGCGCAAGGAATGTTTATGGATTTTAAATTAATTCAACAAACTTCAAGAATGAAATTGCCTTTTGGAATTGCGCAAATTGGAAAATGTTTTAGAAACGAAATAGCTCCACGAGACTTTCTTTTTAGATGTAGAGAGTTTAATATTGCTGAATTTGAATTTTTTATAAATCCTGAAGAAAAAAAATGTAATTTGCTTGAAGATAAACATTTGAATCTTAAAATAAAACTTTTAGATGCTGAAACTCAAAAAAATGGGAAAGATAATCTTAAGGAAACAACAATAGGAAAAATGTTGAAAGAAGGAAGAATGGAAGAATGGCATGCTTATTGGCTTGCTGAACAGATAATGTGGTATAATTCAATAGGGCTCTTTGAGATAAAAATTCGTGAACATAAAAAGGATGAGCTTTCACATTATTCATCTGCAACTTTTGATATAGACTATGAATATCCATTTGGAAGCGTTGAATTAGGCGGAATTGCAAATAGGGGGCAATATGATTTAACCCAACATGCTAAAGAAAGTAATCAGAAAATGGAACTTTTTGATGAAAAATATAAAAATAAAATTATTCCAAAAGTTATAGAGCCAACATTTGGTATGGAAAGAGTATTTTTAGCTGTTTTAAGCAAGGCTTATAGTTTTGATTCGAAGAGGCAGAATGTTGTACTTAAAATTCCTGCTAAAATTGCCCCAATAAAGGCAAGTGTTTTTCCATTGATAAATGATAAAAAATATGAGGATATAGCTGAAGATATTTTTGTAGACCTGAAAAAAGATTTTTATGTTTCATTTGATAATACTGGGAGTATTGGAAGACGTTACGCAAGAAATGATGAGGCTGGAACTCCTATGTGCATAACTGTTGATGATAATACACCAAAAGATAAATCTGTAACGATTCGCGATAGGGACACGACAAAACAAATTCGCGTAAAAATAAAAGATTTGAAAGATGTTATGAGAAAAGTTATTTCTGGTGAAGATATTTTGAAACTTGGAAAACTTGTTGAGACAAGAGTTAAGGAAGAGTAGTTCTAATATTCTATTTTTTATAATAATGCTTTTATATTCTATTTTCATAAGCTAATAATGGTAACTATTATTGAACATCTTCAAAAAGTAAGAGAATTTGGAAGAAAAATTGATGAGGCTTTGATAGAACTTTATTCAACAGATTTTATGATTCAGGTAATGCCTGTTCGTCTTCAAGGATGATTGGGATAGACTATCATATTCTTGGGAAAGATAAACCTCTTGCAACAAGTTTTGGAGACTGGGATCATTTATTAGACGGTTTTGGTAGTATTAGTAAGAGAGATTCTAATAAGAGAAGATAATTCTAAACTTTTAAAAATAGCAATTCTTTTAATATTTTGAGGGCTTGTAATATAACGGTTATTATACCCGGCTGGCAGTCGGGTAATCCGAGTTCGATTCTCGGCGAGTCCATAATTAAATTTGAGTAGTATTTATGGTTTTTATATCTATTTTTTTATTAAGGTCTTTTTTGATAAGTAGGTAGTCGCTGGTAATCATTTTTGATTTAGCTTTTTCTATACTTGTAAGAACTATTTTATCTTTTGAAGAAGCAGAAACTAGAAAGATAATATCTGTTTGTATTATTTTTTTATTCTTTTTTAAATTTTCTATAGAAATTGAATGAAGATTTTTTAATTTTGCATTTATATTGAATTTTTCTTTCATTATTCTTTGAACAGAATTTGCTAACGATTCTCCGGTTAAGGGTCTGCCCCCAGGTAGACTTAACTTATCTTTAAAAGGTCTCTTTTTTCTATTGTACAGGAAACATTTATCATTATTGCCTAGATAAATCAAAATAACGGGCAACATTGCTTTTTTATTGGATAAATAAGGGATAATATTTTCTGTATTTTCTGAAAGAGAATAGTAATTATCCTCTTTTATTAAAAAGCCCCTTTTAGTCAAATTTTTAATATGGTATGCGAGCTTGTTTGATCTTACTTTTAGAGCTTTCTCTATATCGGAGAACTTGAGTTTTTGATGATATTGAAATAAGCCTAGGATGTTCATATTAGTCAAATTTTTTGAGCAATTGTTTAAATATAAACATTATTGTGATAGAAACATGGATATGATAATTGGAGTAAGCCCTTGTTATTATGATTTAACCCATCGAGTGGTTAGTCAAATAAACGATGAGGGTTTAGCAGAACTAGCAGAAAAATCTCAAGTGCCCATTAACCAACTTAAAATTTATGCAAGAGATCCTAAAAAAAGAAAAATAGATGCAGAATATGTTCCCGTCCTTTATGCTTATCTTTTCAAAAACATTACCCCTCTACAAGCATTAAACTATCTTAATAAAAATAAATGGTAAACTTCGATTCAAATCAATCTCATTATGTTTGCGTAACTGGAATACTTGTTAAAAATGGAAAATTTTTAATAACCAAAAGGGCAGAATGGGAGAAAGCGTTTCCGAATAGGTGGACTGTTCCAGGCGGAAAATTAAAAGTTCTTGATTATGTTCTAAGGAAGATGGATACGCCGCATCATTGGTATAATGTTTTTGAAGATGTTTTAGCAAGGGAAATTAAAGAAGAAACAGGATTAAATATTAAAAATATTGGTTACGTAACTAGTATGGTCTATCTAAGGGATGATAAAATTCCTTGTATAATTGTTAGTTTATATGCTGAACCGGCTAAAGAAGAGCAAAAAGTAAAACTTTGCGATGCTCTTACTGAATTTGCTTGGGTGGATTTAGAAGAAGCAAAGAAATATGATTTAATAGAAGGTATTTATGATGAGCTTGTGATTTTGGATAATCATCTTAAAAATGGAAATTCTATGAAATGGGAAAAAGTGAAAAATCCTTTTTAGAACATTTTAAAAATCCTTTTTTCTTATAATTATTATGAATCAGGTGTGGCTATATTCGTTAGTAAGTGTATTTATTGTAAGTTTTGTATCTCTCGTAGGCATTATCGCCTTGGGAATAAAAATTGAAAGATTGAGAAAGATACTTATCTATTTAATTAGTTTTTCTGCTGGGGCTTTATTCGGTGACGCATTTATCCATTTACTTCCTGAAATTATTGAAAATGGGGGATTTGGAGTTTTGAGTGCTATTTATGTACTTTCTGGAATTCTTATGTTTTTTATTCTTGAAAAAGTAATTCATTGGAGGCATTGTCATATGCCTATTACTAAAACTCATGTGCATCCTTTTGCTTATATGAATCTTTTAGGAGATTCATTACATAACTTTATTGATGGATTAATTATTGCTGGAAGTTATTTAGCTAGTATTCCTGCGGGAATTGCAACAACATTTGCAGTTATTCTTCATGAAATTCCGCAAGAAATAGGAGACTTTGGAGTTTTGATTCATGGGGGCTTTACAAAAGGAAAAGCAATTCTTTTAAATTTTTTTACAGCGCTTACGGCGATATTGGGAACGATCGTTGCTTTGATGTTAAATAACTACATTCCCAATATACAACAAATTTTAGTTCCGATTGCAATTGGCGGATTTTTATATATTGCAGGTAGTGATTTAATTCCTGAACTTCATAAAGAAAATAAGATTTGGGTTTCAATAGGTCAGATAATAGCATTTATTTTTGGGATAATAATTATGCTTGCTTTATTGCTGTTGGAATAAATTTATAAATTCTAGAATATAAAAAGAAATATGAAAGATTGTGTGTTTTGCAAAATAATTGCAGGTAAAATTCCTGCAGATGTCGTCGTTCGTGATGAGAATTTTATTGTTATGAATGATATAGCTCCCGTTTCTCCCGGACATTGTTTGATTATTCCCAAAAAGCATTACGAGACGGTTTTTGATATGCCTGCAACACTTGGAACAGAGCTTTTAGGGATTGCAAAAAAGCAAGGTTTAAGATTAATTAAAGAAGGAAAAGCAGAGGGTATAAAGTTAGTTAATAATAATTATGAATCTGCTGGCCAAGTTGTTAAACATTTTCATTTGCACGTTATCCCTGAGAAAAAAGGCGTTAAGACCAAACATGTTTAAGAAAGACAACCTAACAGTTTTCTCCCTTGCCACTTTCCCTAGAAGATGAAATGGCTGCTCCAGGACTTGAACCTGGGACCCCCGGCTCATGAGACCAGTGCTCTGCCGCTGAGCTAAGCAGCCATAAAAAGATTAATTAAAGAACATTTTTAAAGCTTAGTAACGTAAAATCATTAATCAAAAGGGTAAAATAAATCGCTCAAAAATCTAACGCTCCCTTCGGGTTCGAGTAAGCAGATTTTTGATATTCTGGAAATTAAGAATTTCCAGACTGTTTATCTTTACCTAATGGAGTTATAAAAGATAAACATGAAAGTAATGAATGTTGTTTTTGGGATTGGAATTGCGATTATACTTTTTATTGTTGTAACACTTGGAGTACAAGTTTTCTATAATGCTCCCGTTTATGATGATTTTTGTAATCAGACTTATTATGATAGACCTATGGCGATTTATGATTCTACAATATGCCCTGATAATATGACTGTTGGTGCTTGTAATGTGCTTATTAAAGAAAAACAAACTACATTAGATAAACAAAACGAATATTTTAATGCGTGTAGTGAGGATTATCAAGGTGCGGATAAGATTTATGGTAAAAATGTTTTTATTATAAACTGCATTGTTGGAATTATTCTTGTTATTGTTAGCATGTACTTGTTTTCTATGGTTAATATTGCTGCAGGAACAGCATTCGCAGGATTAGCGTTAATAATATGGGGCTTTATGAGGGGCTGGCAAGGAACAGGAGATGTTCTTAAATTTATTATTGCTTTAATTGTAACAGTTATGTTTGTTATTTTTGCGGTTATGGTTAATAAGAGATATTCTAAATCATCGCGAAAGAAAAAATATTAACCATGGCATCACAATTAGTTCAAAATGTTACAAGTGAGGTAGCAAGTAAGCTTAATATTAATGATCTTGTTTCAGCAATTCCGGGAGTTTCTATGCTTGTAACTATTGCTAAGGCTATTGGAGTTTTAGTTTTAATTTATATATCTTTTTTAATAGTTAAAGCTTTTATTGGAATAAAAAGTTCTTTGAGATTAAAGAGAATTGCAGAAGGCGTTGAAAGTATAGACAAGAAGCTTGATTTATTGGTTGGTAAAAAGAAGAAGTAACGCTCGCCTCGTTCTGTGGAACTCGGCTCGCTTTGTATATAAAAAATTTCAGAAGCCTCCTCTTGCTCGGCTTCTTATTTAACTAATCTGAAAATGCAACTGTAACTTTGAAATATGCTGGTTTAACTGCAGAACTTGGCTACTTGAAACATATTACAAGCGAAGCTATTGGAATTATTAAATCAGTTTAAAATTATATGGCGCATAAATTAAGAATTAACTCTTTATTCTTTAAATCATATAAAAACTTATAAACTATTTTTCAGGTTAGAATCTATGAAAAAGAATGTTGTAACATTAAGATATGCATCTTCCCGAGATGCTTTAAATGAGCTTCTTACCAAGGCACATAATGTTCATGCGCGAAGTATAAACCTTAGAAAGTGGAATAATAATATTGAAATTTTGTTTAGCTCTTATTTTAATAAAATTGCTGCGTCTTCTCATGGAAAGGTTTTACATCAGATACCTTTAGAGAATGCTTGTGCGAGAGCTCATTCATATGCAGAATTATGTCAAGCTTTAGATTCTAGTGACGGCCAATATCTTAATCCTCAGCAAATGTGGAATCAGTACAGAATTAATCCTTTTTGGAAAGTTGAATCTAAAAATGGCAGATTCGGAATTTGTTATAGATTATCTCAAGACAATCCAACAACTCCAATAACGGATAATTTTCAAAGCTAGTAGAAATAACCTTATTTTTAACTTTTAATCAAAGTTATATCAATTGTAGAAACATTAACTTTTCTACCTTCTTTGTTTTCAAATTCTTCTGAATTGATTTTTATATCCTTAACTTTTATGTTTTCTTCTTTAAGGAATTTTTTTGCTGAAACCTCAGCGACGTCTACTGCTCTAGAAATAAATTTTCCTCTTGCTTTTACTATTACTTCCTTTTGTTGTTTTGTTTTGAATTGAGTTACAACGCCAGTTACATAGTTCATAAATGGCTTTTCGCCGATATAGATAATATTGCTATCTTCGTGTTCTTCTTTTGTTAATTGTTTTGTTTCTGACATCTTGTTAGTTTCTGTTATTTCTTATATTTGGCTTGAAATTGTTGCTGCTTTCTTTTTTTGAGCATCTTTTAGCACTCTTGTTACATAGCCGGCTATTCCATTTCTAAGTCTTTTACTAGGCATAGATTTTCCTAAAAGGGCTTTATTGTCATTAAACTGTTCAGTAAATAGGTTGGGTTCTTTCATAAGAGCCCTTGCCGTTCTTTTGATTAATGTGCTTTTAATTCGTCCCATGTTCTATATAGTGTTTTTTTGTAGCTTTAAAAAGATTATTGTTTCATATCTTACTCAAATTTTTCGAAGTTTGAGAGCTTTTTATATGCTTCAATAGCTTCCATGGTCTTTTTAGAAGGCTCGCCCTTGGATAGGATATGGTAGGGTAGATTTAATGCTAGGGATTTTTTATAGGCTTTGATTAAATCGCTATCTGCAATTTTCTTCTTGTCGTAGGCTACAAGAAGGTATTCTTGGTTATTTATTTTAACTTTTGCGAAGACTTGTTTTTTATCAAATTCTTCTATATTTAATATCTCTATTGATTTTTTTTCGAGAATTTCTTTTATTTGGTTTAGGAATTTTTCATCAGCCAGCTTTTTTGTTTCTTTTGATTTTAGTCTTTTAGCAGCGTCTTTTTTCAGTTTAGGCTTTTTATTTGCATTTTGTTCAATTTGATTTTTTAATAACTCTATCTCTTTTCTTTTTTCATCAAGTTCATTTTGAATTTTTTCAAGTTCGGTTTGTTGCTGAACTAGGGCGGTTTCTATCTTTGTTTTTATTTCTATTTCAGGTTTTTTAATTTCTTCTTGTTTATTTTCAGGTTCTGGAACTTTTGAGACTTCGGGGGGTTCAAACTTTATTTCTTCTTTTGAAGTGAAATATTTCCAGTAAACTTTATCATTTTGTTTATATGGAATTGCAAAATCTTTTAGGCTTCTTAGTGCAACTCTTATAGCTGGGTTTTGTAAGTCATCTCTTAAGACTTTGTTTGCTTTAATGAGTTCAAAGGCTTCTCTTTCTTTTCCTCCAAGATATTGTGAGAAATTTGCAAGCATTTCCGTTTTGCTATGCGTAAAATACAATGGGCTGCCCCCAACTTTCATATCACTTATCTTTATTAGGCCTTCGTGAGCCATTTCAGAAAGAAACGCGGAAGTGAATATTGTGTTCATATCCAGATGCTTCCCTACGGGGATTGGTAGACTTGGACCCTTTTGCTCAAGATATTTGAATATCTTTTCTTTTACCTCTTTTGCATTTAATTGCTGCACTATTTTCCCTCTTTCATCTTGGTTTAACATAGCTCTTTAATATTTATTTAGAGTTATAAGCTTTTATATATTTTAGTCTAGAATTCTAGTTTGCTTTCCAATTAATCTCATAATAATTTACATCTTCTTCTGAATCAACAACTGCTAGAAGAAGTATTTTTTTTGTCGTATGTGCAATTCTTGCTTTTGCGCAGAAATCTTTAAGATTAAGTTTTTCATTTGAATTTGTTGCGTAAAGTAGATACTTCGCATGCGCTTGTCCTGGTCTTTCTCCAGCCTTGTAGACTCTGAAGTCTGCTCCGAATTTCATTCCTTCTTTTACGATATTGCCTTTGTTTCTTAAATCTTTGAATATAACATGGAGGGTATGATTTGCTTTTTTAAGAAGATGATTAAAGTTTATTTTTTTTAATTTGCTATCAAGAATCTCGGCTTTTCTTATTTCAACTAAATAGAGTGCTTCGTAAATGCTGTAGATAACTTTGCCTTGTTTTATTTCTCCAAGAGAGCTTTTGCTAGCAAGGCTTAGTGCTTCGCTTGAATTGCTTTGAAGCGAGTTTCCTGTTTTGTATATTGGGAATACCATAAGGGAGTACCTTAAGAAAACTATTTAAACTTACCCCCCGTATATTTTTTATGGAACTAAAATTAGCACAGAAGAATCTTCTATTAACAGTGCTAGTCATGACTCTCTTATAAGAGTCATTTTAACTTCCTACTAAATTTTCTGGATATTAAAATGATTAAAACTAAACACTATTATAATGCAATAAGGAGGTTTTTCTTAGTGAGAACATGGATGAATTTAAAATAATTAGTATAGAAAAAGCCAAGAATAATGGACATTATTATCTCGAAATTAAAAAAGGTAATTTTAATGGAAAATATTCTATAGCTGGCAATTTCAGAGTTTATCATGATAACTTAATATGCGATATGATTACTGTAATGCCTCCAACTTTTGAAGAAATGAATAGGTGGGAATTTGAGGCACAGGACTCAAGGTCAGAATCAAAGATGGAAGAAATGATATTTGCCTTTAAGGAGCATATTGGCTATTAGTATAATTTTTAAATACGGGAAGATATAGAAAAACATAGTAGGATTAAAAATCAACTAAACTGTTCCAGTTTGGGCAACAAGATTTTTAACATTCAGAAATTAATAATTTCTGACTATTATTTTTGTAAATAAAAACAATATAGAAAAATATGAAAAAGACAGTTAATGTAGAAAAGAAAGCAGAAGCACGAGTTGTAACTAATGAAGAGTCGAAAGTGGATTTTGCAGGAATCGAGAAGAAATGGCAGAAAGAGTGGGAAGATAAGAAGATTTTCGAAGCAAATCCAGATATTAAAAAGGAAAAGTTTTTCTTTACGACTCCTTACCCTTATATCTCTGGAAGTTTACATCTAGGGCATGGGAGAGTAGCGGCTGAAAGTGATATTTATTGTAGGTATAAAAGGATGGCGGGTTTTAATGTCCTTTTTCCGATGGCTTCCCATATCACGGGCACTCCTGTTCTTGGAATTTCAGCAGCCATTAAAAATGGTAATAAAGATAAAATAAAATTGTATGAAGACTATGTTGCAGCCTATGAGAAAGATCCCAGAAAAATTAAGATTATTGTGAAATCTTTTGAAGAGCCGCAGAAAATCGTAGATTTTTTTATTCCAAAGATGATTGGAGAATACAAACAATTGGGGCTTGGTGTTGACTGGAGAAGGGCTTTCACTTCAGGAGATATGGAACATCAGCAGATGGTTACCTGGCAATTTATGAATTATAAAAATTTAAATTATCTTGTTCAAGGTAAATATCCTGTTCTTTATTCACCACAGGATGAAAGTGCAATGGGCGAGGATGATATCCAAGATGCAGATTCTAATCCTGTTGAAAAACAGGAATTCACACTGCTTAAATTTAAATTCAAGAATAAATTTTTAGTTGCTGCAACGCTTAGACCCGAAACGGTTTTTGGTCAGACAAATTTATGGGTAAACCCTGAAATAGAGTATCATGAGGCAAAAGTCGGAAATGAAACTTGGATTTTAAGCAAGGAAGCAATAGAGAAATTAAAATATCAAAGAAAAGATATAAAAGAAATCGGCAAATCAAAAGAAAAACTTCTGGGGGAATATGCTCTTGCTCCGGCAATAAAAAAAGAGATAATAATTTTGCCATCACGATTTGTTGATGCGGATATGGGCTCAGGAATTGTTACAAGCGTTCCTTCTGACGCTCCTTATGATTATATTGCATTGAAAGAACTGCAAAATGATGAAAAGGAAATAAAAAAATATGGCTTGAATTCTAAACTGATAAAATCTATTAAAGTCATACCTATAATCAAAACCCAGAAATACGGGGATGAAGCTGGCGTAAAGGTTGTAGAAGAAAATAAAATAACCGAGCAAGATGACTCTCGATTAGATGCTTTGACGCAGGAAGTTTACAAAGAAGGTTTTCACAGTGGAGTTCTTCTTAATAATTGTGGAAAATATTCTGGAATGAAGATTATTGAAGCTAAAGAAGCAATGAAAAAAGAAATGATTGCTAATAAAGAAGCAGATATCATGTATGAAGCTTCAAGGAAAGCATTTTCAAGAAGTGGTGGAAAAATTCTTGTTGCAGTTCTTGATAACCAATGGTTTTTGGATTTTAATGCTAAAGGCTGGAAAGAAAAAGCTAATCAATGCTTAAATAAAATTGTGCTTGTTCCTGAAACAAACAGAAAATTATTTGAAGATGTTTTTGCCTGGCTTGATAAACGACCTTGTGCAAGAAAAAGGGGGCTTGGAACTCCATTACCTTTTGATAAGGAATGGATGATTGAATCTTTATCCGACTCTACAATTTATATGACTCTTTATACTATTAACCATCTCATACGTAAAAATAAGCTTTTAAGAGAAAATCTTAGTTCTGAATTTTTTGATTTTGTTTATCTTGGAAAAGGTAAAATTGAAGAAGTTTCAAAAAAGACCGGAGTTAAAAAAGAAGTTCTTAAGGAATTAAGAGATAGTTTTGAATATTGGATGCCTAATGATCATAGACATACTTTTATTTTGCATTTATCTAATCATCTTTCGTTTATGATTTTTGCATTTGCAGGTCTCTTTCCTGAGAAATATTGGCCTAAGAAAATAAGCTTCCATGGCCTTATTGTCAGTGAAGGTCAAAAAATGAGTAAGAGCAAAGGTAATGTAATAACCCTTCTTCACGTCACGGAAAATTATGGCGCAGATGTCTTCAGATTTTATTTGACGCAGTCCACAAATATTCAGGGCACATTTGACTGGAGAGAATCTGAGGCACAAAATGCAAAAAAAGCAATAGAAAAATTATATTCTGATATTTCTGAAGCTATTGAAAAAAGTAAGAAAGGAGACGTTAAACCTCTGTATGCGCATAAATTTAATAAAATAATCAAAGAAGCTACACTGAAAATTGATGAAATGAAATTAAGAGAGTACAACAACCTTGTAGTTTATGATATGTTTAATATTGTTAGGGAAGCTAAAGTTAGCCTTAATGAAAAAGAGCTTGCTGCATTTTACGATTATATTGCTGAAAAATGGATTAAACTTCTTGCTCCGGTAATTCCGCACATAACGGAAGAGCTTTGGCATAATCTTGGAAATAAAACATTTTTGAGTCTTGAAAAATGGCCTGTTGCAGATGAAAGCAAAATAAATGAAAAACTTGAACAAGCTGAGAAAAATGTAGATAAAACCGTTTCAGATATACTTAATGTTCTTAATATCATAAAAGAAAAAACCGGAAAAGAAGGTAGTAAGATTTATTTGTATGTTATTCCTAACGAACTTGCAAGCTATAACGAAGAAGCGATTGCAAAGAGAACAGGAAAAGAAATTAAAGTTTTTGCTGTAAACGATAAAAAGAAATATGACCCTGAACAAAAATCCTCGAAAGCAAAGCCCGGAAAGCCTGGGATTTTTGTTGAATAATTATTTATAATGAAAGGGGGTATGAAAAATAAAAATATGGCGAAAAATAATGTAAAAAATATGCCTTTAGGCGTAAAAATATTGGCTATACTGGGATATATCGGTGCTGCTCTTTTATTGGTTGGCGGAATCGTAATGTTGGTTGGTTCTGCTTCGATTGGAGCACTTCTAGCAAATATACCAGGTTATAGTCTGATTGTTGGTGCTGTTGGGGCGGTTCTTACAGCGATGGTTGGAGTAATGATGCTTATTTTTGCAGTTTTAGAATATTTCATAGCAAGAGGCTTATGGAATGGAAAAAATTGGGCGAGAGTAACTCAGCTCGTTTTATCTTCATTAGGGCTGTTGGGTTCTATAGCTCCATTTAATATTATTAATATCGTAATAAACGGTGTGGTTATTTGGTATTTAGGATTTAACAAGGAAGCAGTAGCTTACTTTAAATAAAATTTTATTCTTTCTTTTATTTTAATTTTTAATTGTATTCTTTATCATAACTATTGTTATAAAGTCTAAAAGACTTTTCGGTTTATGAGCGAGCAAGATATAGACATTAATTTTAATCCTCTTGATTTTGTAGTTCCGGGCAATTGGTTGATTGATGATAGTTTTTGGGAACATTTGGATGAAAATTCAACTATTCCAAGTAATTGCAAAACAAGATTTTATATCCCCCAAATAAGAGCAAAGAAAGGCTGGCCTGAAAAATTAAAGCAGTATTTTAATATAGGGCCCTGGTTAGTTTATGATCCTAAAGTTATTAATTTACCTGATGAAATAACTGCTGAGGAAATAGAAGAACATAGGAAGGGCATGAATAAATATTTGATAAAAAGCAGAGAAGACATGACTCCTGTTCCCCCTCCTGAAAAATTAGATGTTAGAGATTATCTTAGGGCAAAAAGTACTGAAATTATGGGCCGTTTGTGTTGGAGTTCGGTTAAGTGGGAAGATTTGACTGAAAAAGAACAGAGAATCTATCAGTGGAAATCAGATTATGGTTTTTTATGGGATCATCGAGATGGTAGTGGTGTACTTTTTCCTCAGCCAAAAGACTTGAAGGCGCTTAAATTTGAAGTCATTAATGAATACTTTTTTTATGTTAGAGATTTTCCTAGCTTGATACTTTCTGTAGGCTGTGAACCCAACTCAGATAGGGCTATTTATGGTTTTAGAAGAGAAGCAAGTATGGATTGGCCACCTGATAAAATTTGGAATGGTTGGGAATACGATGAAAATAAAAAGCCTCATCCCAAATATATTAATTTTCCGGATGAAACTGTGGAAAAAAGAATTGTTCTTCCAATAAATAATCTTTTAAGAAATTTGGAATATACCTTGAGTAACTAGTTATTTTAATATCTAGTTTGTAAAGTATACTTTATAACATCTATGTTAGAGAATATATTTCTATTCCAGAACAGCTTTGATTCTTCTAATACCAGCCGCGCTGGATTCTTCCTTAGTAATTTTAAACTTACCAAGCTCGCTTGTATTGTTAACGTGCGGACCTGTGCAGATTTCTTTTGAAATATTGTCTATTGAATAAACTGAAACTATTTCAGGATATTTTGCTCCGAATTCTGCTTGGGCTCCTGAATCTATTGCTTTCTTTAGTGAAAGTTCTTCACGTTTAACTTCTAGTTTTCTTTTTATTTTGTCGTTAATCCAAACCTCGAGTTTTTTGAGTTCTTCATCTGTTAATTTTCTTTCAAAATTAAAATCAAAACGCAAACGTTCAGGATTAATGTTGGAGCCTTTTTGTTTGATGCTATCATCTTTTAAAACAATTTTTAATGCAGCATTAAGCAAATGAGTTGCTGTGTGAAGTTTTTTTGTTGCTTCAGTATTATCTGCTAATCCTGATTTAAATTGTCCTGAGCTTGCTGTTCGTGATAACTCTTGATGTTTCTTATTTTCTTTTTCGAATTCTTCAAGATTAATTTTTATTTTATTTTCCTTAGCCAGTTCTTGTGTCATTTCAATAGGAAAGCCGTAGCTTTGATATAATAAGAAAGCATCTTTGCCTGAAATTTTTTTTGAATCTTTTGTTAATTTTTCAAATTCTTTTATTCCGGATTCAAGAGTTGTTCTGAATTTGTTTTCTTCTCTTTCAAGTTCGGTAATAATCTGATTTCTGTTTTGTCTTAGTTCTTTATAATCTGAATAAATTCCTATAATGGGGTCTACAAGTTTTGTTGTGAAGTTTTCTTTTATTCCTAGAAGAGAACCGTGGCGAATAGCTCTTCTTATTAGCCTTCTGAGTACATAACCTCTTTCCGTATTGCTTGGAAGAACGCCGTCGGCAATAATAAATATACTTGCTTTAATGTGGTCTGCAATTATTCTAGCAGAAACATTATCGGTTAAATTTTTTCGTTTTGAAATTTTTTCTATTTCTTTTATTATTGGAATAAAAGTTGAGGTTTCATAAACATTTTTCATATTGTTTAGAATTGCTAATGTTCTTTCTACACCCATACCCGTATCTACATTTTTTTGTTTTAATGGTTCGTATTTTCCTGATTTTGTTTTATTGTATTGCATAAAAACATTGTTCCAGATTTCGCAATTATTAACAAACATTTCGCTATCTGGACCACAAGGCCCTGTATCTCCTGCAGGCCCCCACCAATTATCTTTTTTTGGAAGAAATTTTATATTTGCTTTTGTTATTCCAAGAGAACTCCAGACTTTTGCAGCTTCTTCATCTTTTGGTGAGTCTTTATCTCCTGCAAAACAAGAAACAGAAAGTTTTTCTTTTTTTATTCCAAGTTCTTTAGTAAGAAATTCAAAAGAATATCCTATCGCTTCTTTTTTAAAATAATCTCCGAGACTCCAGTTTCCAAGCATTTCAAAAAAAGTTAAGTGGAAATCATCACCAACTTCTTCTATGTCCCCTGTTCGAATACATTTTTGAATATCAACTAAACGTTTTCCGAGTGGGTGGGTTTGTCCTAGTAAATAAGGAACAAGGGGGTGCATTCCGGCTGTTGTGAATAATACTGTCGGGTCGTTTGCAGGAACTAGGCTTGATGATGGAATTTCTTTATGTTCATGTTTCTTAAAAAAGTCTATATACTTTTTTATAAGTTCTTCACGAGTTTTAATTGCCATATGATATCTTAGATGACGCGGTTTAAAAAACTAACTTAATACTACTTTAGATTAGCCCCTCTTGCTCGCTAATCTTCTTTGTTGAACGATTTAATAATATTTATATTTCTTAAAATTTGGTTTTTAAATGCAGGCTTGTTTGGGCAAGAATTAATACTTATTAAAAAAATTAACTAAGATTCGCGAGTCTTCTTCTTATTTCTATAATCTCTTTTTCTACGTCCGTTAATTTGTGCTCTTCTTTCTTTTTAGTTTCTTTAATTTCTTCTTTTTTTGTTTTAATGTCTTTTCTTATTTCTTCTGTTCGGTATTTTTTACCAAGACCTTTTACTTCTTCCTTGGGTAAATCTGATTCAAGAGAAACTACTAAGGATTTCAAGGATGCTAAGTCTTTTTTTATTTTGACTTTAAGGGCAAATTCTTTTTTCTTTAAGGAGTCATAGTTTCTTATGTGTTCAACTATATTCAAAAGATTTTCTTCGCATAGAAGGGCCTCTTTTTTTATTGAAACTGCTTCAGGGTAATCTAGTTTTATATGAATATTTCCGGACATTTTATTTTCCTTTGTTAATTAAATTTTACTGAAGAGAGAATTATCAATGCTGGCCACTTTTTCTTTTATTGACCTTATCTCTTCTTCCCATGATTTTAACTCATTTTCTTCTTTGTCTTTTATTTCTCGTAATTTTATTAAAGAATGATCTATTTCAGTTACTTTTAGTTTTATATCTTCAAATTTTTCTACAGCTTCTTTAAATTTTTCAAGTTTTATAAAAACAGGCTCTTTATTTAGTTCTCGAGATTTTGAAACTGTTGGTTCTTCATAAGAAAAAGATCTTAAATGTTCTGGTTCGGATACTGCTATATGGTTTTCTGAATTACTTGAAGGTAATTGTGGTAGTTGAGGTAGTTCTGGGAGTTTTTCCATTCCAGGCAGTTCAGGTAGCTCATTTTTTCTTTCTTCTTTTTTTCTAAAAAAGTCCATAGTGATTAATCTTTTTTCCTCTTTTTATTAAATATTCTAAGATTAGGACGTTTTTAAACTTTACTTTAATAATATTCCTAAACTTAATTAACTGAGAAGATTTAAAAAGTTAAATCTTATTGAAATATTATGCAAATAAATCTTCTTAAAAAAATAGTAGAACATACGGCAGGAATACCGGCTGTAAAAATAGTAGATTTGCTTCATGAAAAAAAAGATGTTAATGAATTTTTGATAGCAAAAAAGCTCAAACTAACGATAAATCAGACGAGAAACTTACTATATCGGCTTTCACATATGGGGATAATCTCTTCAATAAGAAAAAAAGATAAGAGGAAAGGTTGGTATATTTATTTCTGGACTCTTAATGTATTAAAATCACTTGAAGTTCTTCAGGAATTAATAAGTGGAGAAATAAATACTTTGAAAACTGAACTTGCAAGAAAGCAATCAATGAGATTTTACAAATGTAAAATTTGTGGAAGAGAAGTTACAGAGGAAGCTGCATTACTAACTGATTTTACATGTAGTGAATGTGGTGAAGTTTATTCACTTGCAGATAATAGTCCTTTAATTGCAGAAATAAACAAAAATATTGCAAAATTAGAAAAAGATTTGGCTTCTGTAAGAGCAGAAGTTGGCGAGGAAGAATCAAAGATAGGGGAAAAACTCCAAAGGCATTTGAAAAAAGCTCTTAAAGAAAAATTAAGAGATAAGAAATTAAAAAGAAATGCTGCTAAGAGATTGAAAAAAAAGCTTAATTTGGGAAAACCTCAAAAAGCAAAAAAAGCAAAGACCAGCAAGAAAAAGAAATTGTAATATGGTGGAACATTATTTCAGAGTTTCTAAGAGTCCAATAAAACAACAAGGCTTTTTTAGTTCTTGGGTTTCAAGTTGGGATTTAACTTCTTGGCTTATTTTAGCAAATGTTCTTTTTTTTATTATCTTAGCAGTTCTTAGGGGATTTTTTAGCGTTGATGAGTTATTAGCTTTGCAGCCAAAAAGCCTTTTTGAAAATGGTTATTATTGGACATTAATTACAAGCATGTTTATGCACGCAAATTTTGCTCATCTTTTTGTGAATATGTTTTCACTTTTTTTTGTTGGAAGGTTTTTAGAAGCTCTTATTGGAAAAAAAAGATTTTTCTGGCTTTATATTTTTTCAGGAATTTTTGCTGGTTTATTTTTTGCAGTGCTTTCATATTTTTTTGGCAGTACAGGATTCGGAATTAATATATTTGGAATGCCGGACACTTATGCTGTGGGTGCTTCAGGTGCATTATTTGGTATTGTTGGTGTTTTGGCTTTTTTAACTCCAAAAAATAAGGTTTATCTTTTGGCAGGACCGCTTATGGCCATAATATTTCAAGCAATAATTGTAAATTTTATTAGTTCACAGGGTTTGCTTAGTTTTCTTGATTTTGTAGTAATGTTTTACATTTTTATTTCTATATTCTCTATGATGTCTTTTAGGGCTTCTAAAATAGCCGTACCTGTGGAAATGCCTTTTTGGATACTTCCGTTCGTGGCTCTTATACCTCTTATTATAATCGGACTGTTTGTTTCCTTACCTATAGGCAATATGGCTCATCTTGGCGGATTAATTGCCGGAGGCGCTTATGGATTATACTTGCGTTGTAAATATAAAAGAAAAACACAGCTAATATGCGAGTATTTTTCTAGATAATTAATCAGGTAAAAATGGTAAAGAAAATAAAACGAAAGTCTGTGAATTATTTTAGGGAAGCTTCGTCTTATGTCTATAATAGCAAGAATTATATATTTTTTGTGGCTGGACTTTTCTTGTTTTTTTTATTAATAGCTTTATTATTACCTGCACCTGAAATTCTAGCTGAACAAATAAAACAACTAATAACTCAGCTTGCAGAAAAGACATTAGGACTTAATACTCTTGAAATGATTTTATTTATACTTCAAAATAATATCCTTGTAAGTTTAATTGGATTACTTTTTGGGTTTATTCTGGGCATAGTTCCATTTATACTCGCTATTTCAAATGGTTATGTTCTTGGATATGTGTTTAAGTTAGTTATAAGTGTTGACGGAGCTTCTTCACTCTGGAAAATATTATTATACGGTATTTTTGAGATTCCGGCTGTTTTTATAAGTTTGGGGTTAGGTATTAAACTTGGAACAAGCTTATTTGCAAAAAATTCCGTCGAGGAATTTTTTAGAAGACTCGTTCTTTCATTGAAAGTTTTTGTTTTTGTCGTCGTTCCCCTTTTAATAATTGCTGCAGTTATCGAAGGTATTTTGATAGGTGTTGTTGGCTAAAAAAAAGCAAGATTTATAAACTCTTGATTTCTAGATGATTCAGTAAAAAGGTGTGATTATGTTTAAAAAAAGTAAGTGTGGAAAGTTTGATGCAAAATTTCTTGCAATATCAGGATTAGTTTTAGTAGTTTTATTTGCTTGTTTTGTTGTTGCTGATATGACTGTCTTGATTAATAATCAACCTTCTTCAGTTATGCAATATTCTAGCGTAGTTAATAAGGCATATACTTTTACTATAAGTGCAACTGAAACTATAAATCAAACAAACTTTACTTTAGTTGGTCTTACTTATGTTCTTAGTACCTTTAATACAAATGCATATAATACTAGTGCGATGGATAATTCTACAAATGCTATACTTAATATTACTAATAATAATGCAACAGGGCTTATTCCTGCAAGTGCTACTCTTACTTTTACATTTAATGCGACAGGTACGGATGGAGTTAAGGGAATTAAGATTACTTCTTTAACTAGGGCTGGTTCAATAAATGTAACTTATACCAATGTAACTATTGATACAATAAATCCTAACTTTTTTGGGCCTATTGCAGACACGGGTTTTAATGCTAGTACTACTATAAATTTCGCAAATTTATCACAGACTTGGATAAACGTTAATGTAACAGTAAATGACACGAATTTGGCTAATATAACTTTTAATTTATATCAATCTGGTGTTGCTGCAGTTTATAATTCAACTATCCTCACTACTATTGCTTCTGCTGAAACAAGAGGCGCAGGTATTAATTGGACAAATTTGGCTAATGGAGTTTATTATTTTAATTTTACTGCAATAGATTATGCTCTTAGGGCTAATAGTTCTGCTACGAGGAAAGTTACTCTTGATACTAATGGGCCTGCTGTAACTTCTATTACACTTGTAAATGGGACTGGTATTTCTTCAGGAGTCTATATATTTAATGTTACTTTGAATGATGCCCTTATGAACGCAAGTACTGCTGGATCTTTTTTTAATGTTACAAATTCTTCTGGAGGACAAAATCAAACTTTACCGATAGTAAGGGGTGGTTCTACGGATGTTTGGTCTAATGCAAGTTTTAATGCTTCCAGGTATGCTGAAGGAACGTATTTCTTGAAAGTATGGGCTAATGATACGATAAATAATCTTAATAATAGTGAATATGTTACTTTTTACGTTGATAGAACAGCACCATCAGCAATAACTACTGCTGCAGTAGCTACTGAAAAATATGTAGTTAACTTTAGTATTGCTATCACTGATGCTACTTCCGGCGTTAATTCAACTTGTACTATTAATCGTGGTGGAGCTATTGTTACTGGGACTGGCTTATCTCAAACTGTTTCTGAAACTGGCTTGAGTTGTAATACTGCTTACACGTATACAATTTCATGTACGGACAGAGCAGGAAATTCTAATGCTACTGGAACATATACTGTAACTACAAGTTCTTGTAATACTAATTCAGGTACTAGTGGTTCATCAAGTGGCGGTACTCCTTCAACACAAACAGCTGTTGAATCTGTAGCAGGATATACAAAAACAATGATTGTAGCTGAAGAATTTAAGTTCTCACTTCCAAGCGTTGCAGATACTACAGTTAAAGAATCTCACTCAGTATTTATTCAAAGTTTAATCGGAGATACTTTAACAATAAAAGTTGCAAGTACGCCTCAATTTGCTTCAATGAAAGTTGGAGAAACAAAGACATTTGATGTTAATGAAGATTCATATTATGATGTTTCCGTTACCTTCAATAGCATAATAAGTGGCGCTGCTAGTTTAACTATTAAATCAATAAAAGAAGCTGTTCCTGGAACACCTGCTGCTGAAGAAGCTGCAGCTATTGCTGAAGCAGCCGCTGCTGCTGAAGAAAAAGCAGGAATGAGTGCATTAGCTTGGACTGGAATTGGAGTAGTAATTTTATTAATAATCGGTTTAGTGCTTTGGTTTTCTTTAAGAAGAACTGATTAAGAAGAGTTCTTAGGAGTAGGCGAGGGAGATTTTTTATTTGTTGGGTTCTTATAATTCATTTTTATTTTTTAAATTACAATTAGAACCACTTATCTATTTTTGTTTGTTTGCCATAATTCTTTAATAGAACTGATTTTTCTGTAAAAGTATTTATTGGAAGTGTTAATCTTGATTGAATATCTTGGATTGCTTCAGGAAGCGTAGAAAACCTTCTAGGCTGCTTTGAAAATGCTTCTCTTGATATTTGTCTTAGAACTCCGACGCCCATCGATTGTGTGTATTCTTGGCTTATTTCTCTGAAGACAATACATGTTGCTTGTCTTTGAATTCTTTCAAGGTATTCACAAAGCGCTAGGCGGTTTGAATAATAAGCCCCAGTAACACTACTTGCATAATTTTTTCTACCAAAAAATTGTTCGTAATCATGCCAAACTCCCGGATTAACTGAACTTATTTCTATAACTTCAAATGAAAATTTTTCAGGTAATAAAATGAATTCATAATGATTGCCTAAATATTCAGATGTAAAAATCATAATTTCATTTATTTCAGGTGAGTATTTTATTCTTTTTATTTTTTCTTTGCTAATAGAGTCATCTACGGCCGTTATTGCCCAACGAGTTGGGACTAGCTTCCTCGTGTTTCCTAAGCCAAGAAGACCTGCTGAGAGTATTTTTATTATAGTGGATGTTGGAATATTTGATTTTTCTAGTTCTAAAATGACCTGATTTGATTTTACATCTGTATCATTAACTAAATAATCAATTTTTTTATTTATTACTGGATTTTCTTCGAGGCGAACAGATTTAACAAAAGCCGCGTTTTTAATAATTGGGGTGTGATCTTCGTTTTCTCTATTGGCTTCTATGCTTCTTGAAAGTTTGAATTCTGTTGATATTGGTTTTGAAGTCATAGAAACTTCTTGCATTGTGCTAATAATTTTATTTTTTCCTAGAACTTTTTTAATATTTGATCTTGTTCGACCGTAGACTAACTTTCCACGTAAATCTAATATTTGTGGTATTGAAAGTCTATTCTTATGCCATAATTCTTGTGATGAGAGGATTTCAGTGTTTCCGTACTCTTGCGGTGAGAGAATGCCAACATAAACGTTGGGATAATTCCACTTTCCAACAAATATTTCGGGCGGACTTGAGCCGGAAAATTCGGTTATTCTTTTAATATTTTCCAACATAAAAGAATGTTTTTTACACCCCATCTCTCCGCAGATACGACAACCTCTTTGAATTTCCATAAAAATTGACTATTTTTTAGGTTTATAACTTTTTAACGTTTAGAAAATATATAAAATCTTATTAGAATTATAAATAGGCATAATTTGCGCTTCTTTTATGTTGTAGACTCTAATTATTCCTTAAGGTCGCTTATGCCTAGCATAAGAAACAAAAGGCCAATTAGTATTACCAGCCAGACTATTCCACCTTTAAGGACAGTCAATGCTGCTGCGCCCCAGCTAGGGTATAAAGCCCAAGCAAGAACAGCCAATATAACTAATATAAGGCCTACAAGCAATTCTAACCATTTATTCATGTTATTGTTAATTTTTATTGGTTTATAAGATTTTCGTTGATTGAGATTCATAATTATTTTTATATTAGAAGAGTTTTTAAATAGAGGAATTTTTAGTAAGAATTAAATAGATGTTTGTTGTATTATAACTATGGAAAGAAATAATAAAAAAGAAGGTGATGAAGGACCAATTTTGGATTTTAGCATTCAAAATTCTAATGAGATAATTGTTCCGGTTCCTGAAGAGATACAACAAAAAAAACTTACGCTTCCTGAAATTTTAAATAGACTTTCCCCTGGTAAAAGTCTTAGAATCGCATTGGATGATATCCTTGAGGGCAAATCTGGAGCAATAATAGCTGTAGATTCTCCTGAATTAAGAAGCGTAATTGATGGTGGATTTAGGATAAATAGTAGATTTACTTCTCAAAAACTTGCAGAGCTTTCAAAAATGGATGGTGCGATTATACTTTCTGATGATATGAAAAAAATTCTTTTTGCAAATGTTTTACTTGTTCCCGATTCAAAGATTCCTACGAATGAAACTGGTACAAGGCATAAGGCTGCTGAAAGAACTGCTAAACAAACAGGTACATTAGTCATAGCTGTTTCTGAAAGAAGAAACAAAATTACTCTTTTTCACGAAGATAGGAAACATATTGTTGAAGATTCAGAGAATATTTTGAGAAGAGCAACAGAAACACTTAATATTTTGGAAAAACAAAGAGAAATATTTGAAGATTTAATAAAAAATTTTAATATACTTGAGATGACAAAATTAGTTTCTGTTGCAGATGTTTGTGCAGTAGTTCAAAGAGTAGAAGTTATAGTAAAAATGATGGATACTATGAAGCGTTATCTTATTGAGTTGGGGAATCAGGGCGTTATTATTCGAATGAGGGTTAGGGAATTATTTAAGGGAATTGAAAGTATAGAAGAAGCTATTCTAAAGGATTACTCCAACAGGCCACAGAATGTAAAAAAAATATTGGATAGTATTAGTTTCGAAGGTGTTTTAGATATGGATTCTTTGTCGCGAATGCTTTTTGAAACTTCACCCGATACACAAATAAATCCAAGAGGATATAGAATACTTGGAAAACTTAATCTTACTGAAAAAGAAATGAAAGGTCTTATTGGGAGTTTTGAAACATTATCGGGGATTCTTGATGCAAGTAATGAAGATTTGGGAAGAATTCTTAGGGGAAAATCTGAAAGTTTTAAACATGAATTGAATAGTTTGAAAGAGCAAATATTAATGGGTAAGAAAATCTAATTTTTTACATATGTTAACAAATGAACAAATAAACGAGATAAGAGAACATCTTGAAAGTGCGAGAAATCCTGTTTTCTTTTTTGATAATGATCCCGACGGGCTTTGTAGTTTTCTTTTGCTTCAGAGATATATTGGCAGAGGTAGAGGGGTTGCGATAAAATCGTTACCTGATTTGGATGCAAGTTATTTTAATAAGGTCGAGGAGTTTAATGCAGATTATATTTTTGTTCTTGATAAACCCGCGATAAATCCTGGTTTTATTGAACTTGCAGAAAAAGCAAATATACCTATTGTTCATATTGACCATCATAATGTTGCTAAATCTGATTTAAAATATTATTATAACACTTTTCATACAAGTGGAAAAAATGAGCCTGTTGCTTATTTATGTTATAAAATAGTAAATAAAAAAGAAGATATGTGGATTTCTGCAATAGGTTGTATAACTGATTATTATATCCCTGATTTTATTGAGGATTTACGAAAACAAAATCCAGAATTAATTGATTCAAATTATAAAAATGCGTTTGATATACTTTATGGAACAAAATTTGGAGAGATTTCACAAATAGTGAGTTTTGGTTTGAGAGATAAGACTAGTAATGTTGTTTCTATGATGAAATTTTTAATGAAAGCTCAATCACCTAATGATTTGCTAGAGGAGAATTCAAAAACAAAGAGTTTTCTTAATAGATTTCGGGAGATAAATGAAAAATATCAGAAAATATTAAAAAAAGCGCAAGAACATGTTAAAGGAGATTTAATCTGGTTTACTTATGCGGGGGATTTAAGCATAAATCAGTATATTGCGAATGAACTTTTTTATAAATATCCGCATAAAATAATTGTTTTAGCTTACACTAAGAGTAGTATGGCAAATCTTTCATTGAGGTGGGAAAAAGATATTAGGACTGCTACAGTAAATGCTATTAAATATCTTGATGGGGCAACAGGTGGCGGACATGAACATGCTACTGGTGCAAGAATGGATAGGGATAAACTTGATTTATTTAAAGAAAAACTTCTGGAAGAAATTGAGAAGATTAAGAATAAGGAAGAAGACTAATAAGTCTTGCCGATGTATAAGTTATATTCTGCTTTTTTATTACAGACTATGCATTTTTGATTTGGCTTGATTTTATTTTTCTCGTCGATAAATAATGCTTTCGCGCCTTTTGTTTCAAATTTAAGCATTTCTTCACATTTTGGATTTTTGCAGAATGGAGAAACACCAACTTTTTTATTATCTATTGTTTTTTTAATTGCTTGAAGAGTTTCTGCCTTTTCTATTTTATCTTCAAATAATTTTTTAGATTTATTAAAAAGATTTTTTTGTATGCTTTCAAGTATAGCTGGAATTTTTTTTGCTAAATCTTTAATTTTTATTTTTTCTTTGCTTCCTAAATCTCTTCTGAATATTAAAACTTCTCCTGCTTCTATGTCTTTTGGACCTATTTCTATTCTTAATGGGATTCCCTTTAGTTCCCATTCGTTAAATTTGAATCCAGCTTTATATTCTTCACGAGAATCAACTATAGTATCAAAACTTTTTAATTCTTCAGAAATCTTATTTGCTTCTTTAAGAACTTTTGTTTTTGTATCATCAAATAAAATTGGAACAATGACGATTTGATTTGGTGCTATTTTTGGAGGTAGTATAAGCCCTTTATCATCAGAATGAATTGCAAATAAAACTCCTAACATTCTTGTTGATATTGCATATGTGCTTTGATGAGGGTATTGTTCTTTTCCCTCTTTATTAAGAAATTTTATATTGTAAGCTTTTGCAAAATTTTGGCCGTCATAATGAAATGGACAACCTTCAATAGCTTTACCATTAGGCATTATATAATGAAACTTTTCTGAAAATACTCCGCCTGCAAATTTTTCTGTTTCTGTTTTTCTTCCGTATAATCCATAAATAGCCATATAGTTTTCAGTAATGTCTTTGTACATATTCATTACTTCTTTGCCTTCTTCCATTGCTTCTTTTTCAGTAGCTAGAACTGTATGGAGTTCATTCCATAAAAATTCACGTGTTCTTAAAAATGGAACAGGATGCTTAAATTCCCATCTGAGTACATTATTCCATTGATTTATTTTAAGTGGCAAGTCTCTCCAGCTCCTAATCCATTTTGCATAAGAAGGATACATTATTGTTTCAGAAGTTGGGCGAATTGCTAATCTTTCTGAAAGTTTTGTATCTCCTGTTTGTGTAACCCATGCTACTTCAGGGGAAAATCCTTCTACATGTTCCTTTTCAATATTAAGAAGTTTTTCCGGAATAAGCAATGGAAAATAAGCATTTTTAGCTCCGAGTTTTTTTAATCTTTTATCTGTTTCAGATACAATTTTTTCCCATATAGCATATGAATAGGGTCTGATAACCATGCAGCCAGAAACTTCAGTGTAATCTGCTAGTTCAGCTTTAATCATTAATTGTGTAAACCAATCTGAGAACTCATCTTTTTCTGTAGTTATTCCCAATTCATTTTTATTATCTTTCTTTTCTTCTTTTCTAGCCATAATTTCTTTAACACTTTAACATATTTAAACCTTAATATCTTGATAATCCTAAGGGCTCATAGCTCAACCTGGATAGAGCACTCGGCTTCGGCAAGTTTGTTTACAAGATAAAAGAGGTGGACAATCTTGGAGATACCGGGTGATGGGGGTTCAAATCCTCCTGGGCCCATTCAATTTCTTAGTTAGATATAACCGTTTATTAAACTTGCATAAAGAACGCAAAGAAGAATAACTATGCTTGCAATAATGTTCCTTATTGTTGGTTTTTCTTTAAGATAGATATATGAGAATAAATAAATAAAAATTGGAGTTAAAAGAAATAACAGTGTTGTGAATATAACTCCTCTTGCAGTATAGCTATAGTATAAAATTGCTCGATATAATACCCAGATAAAGCCAGTTATTGCAATTAAGAACCAACTTTTTTTGCTTGCAACATTAAATTTTGGCCTGAAAACAAATAAACAAATTACTAGAAGAATAACACTTCTGATAAAATAAAGACTTAAAGGTGAATAAAATGGTAAAAGAAATTTTGAAAGAGCGAGATCTACTGCAAAAAAGAAACTACCGAAAAGAGCGGCAAGAGCATATTTATTAAAACTGATGTGGTATTTTTTTATATGTGAAAAAATAAGGGCAAGTGAGGCTACTAATGCAGCTATTAAAACTTGAGGCGGTGTTTCTCTTTCTGAGGCATATAACACTAGTGCGAGTATAATTACAAAAAGAGGTTGAGCTAATCTTATAGGTTCTAGTTCTGTAATCTTTTCCCATTTTATTGCATAGAAAACAAGAAGGTTAGCAAATAAAGCAAATAATATAATTGTTGCAAGAATCAATAAGTTTTTTAGTTGAAATGCTTCATGAGTTATTGTAAAAGAGAATACGGCTGGAAAAATTTTACTTAAAATAAGAAAAATTGGAATTGCGGATAAGACTATTGCTAAAAACTCGAAGGTGGTGTAAATTTTTGAATTTATTTTATGCTTGCGAAGAACGATTTTTTCTATTACTGTTCCTGACGCTTCAAGAAAAGCTCCAAATGTTGCGAGAGATATTGTTGATAGTTTTGCTGGTGTTATACTCATGTTTATTTCCTCTTTTTACTTCAGCTTTTTTTCAAGAAGCTTTTTAACAGCAACAAAATCTGCACGTTTATTGCTGAGTTTCATAACTTGACCGACAAGAAAATTAAGCGTTTGTTGGTTGCCTGATTTAAAATCAGTTACAGCTTTTTCATTTTCGGCTATTACTTGGTCTGTTAATTTTTCTATTAAACCGAGGTCTGAAATCATCGTTTCACCTTTTACATCAACAGGAGAAGATTTTTCTTTCCAAGTTCTTAAAATATCTTTTGCTTTGAGTTCTGTAATCTGTTTATCTTCTATTAACTTAAGAAGCTGGATGAAATGTTCTGGATTTATTTTTACATCTGTTAGAGTTTTCTTGTTGTAATTAAGAACTCCTAATAATTCTACTGTAACCCATGGAACTGCTAGCTTTGGATTTGCCTTTTCTGCTATTTTCTCAAAAAGTTCAACAAGTTCTAGATTACTAACTAGAATTTTAGAATAATACTCATCAATTTTGTATTTTTTAATAAGTTTTTCGAGTTTTACTAGCGGAGATTCAGGAAGTTTGCTTTTTATTTCTTGGACTTCTTGTTTTGTTAGTTTAATAATTGGTAAATCAGGTTCTTTTATGAATCTATAGTCTGCATGAGACTCTTTACTTCTCATTTTAATTGTAATCTGCTTTTCAGGATTCCATTGTCGTGTTTCTCTTTCTTTAACTTTTTCTTTTGATTGGCGTTTTATTTCAAACTCTATTGCTTTTTTTATTTCAGCAAGAGAGTTCATGTTCTTTATTTCAACTCTTTCTCCGCCTGTACTAATATTTACATCTGCTTTTATTCCTGCATCACCATCTAGGGCTTTTATGTAAGACATTGTAAGAATCATTTCTTTAAGCCATTTTTCGACTTGCTCACTTGACTTGAAATCAGGGTCTGTTACGATTTCAACAAGTGGAGAGCCGCTTCTGTTGTAATCAATTTTTCCTGTTTCAGGGTCCCAGGCAGCAGGGTCTTCTTCAAGATGAACTTCTGTTATTCCAATTCCTAGAAATTCGCCTTTTACACCTACTGGATTTGCATAGGTTCCTGAAATAGTATTTTGATAGCCTTTTGGCAAATCTGGCCATGAATAGTGTTTTCTCCACCAGATTAAAGGAGTTTGAGGCATGGTATTAATCTTGCAATTAAGCATTAATCCTATTTGAATAAGTTTTTTTATTGCTTCTTGGTTTGGAAGCATGGGCTTGCTTCCAGGTTGTCCTGTGCAAGTCGGGCAGATGAAAGTGTTTGGTTTTGCATCTTTTTCTTTGTGAGCATTTTTACAATTACAGAATAGCTTTTCTTTCGTAGTTAGATATCCGTGTATTTCTATACCTATTTTTACCATATTTATACAAATAAACCGAGGATTATAAAGGTTTTGAGATTAATAATCTCTAACTCTCAGGTTTTTGACAAAACCGAAGTTCCCCTTAGCAGGAGAAGATTTTTAAACTTCAAATAATTATTAGGTTTAGTATAAAAGAGGTAATATGGATAAAAAAAATAAAATTGAAGCTCCAGTTCATGTTAAAACATTTAGAGGTATAACTGGAATTTTACTTTTTAGTTTTATACTTTTAATTATATTTATATCTTCTACAGCTTTGTTTGCTTATAGCACCAATCTTGAAGTATGGCATGATTCTAATTTAATTCGAACGGTTCAGGCACCATTAGCACTTATGGCTGAACAAGTATCGGGTTATGATTCTATTTTGACTGGAGAAGTACATTGGGCATTATTAGATGCGATTAATAACGAGACTGAAGAAGTTGAAGAACGTAAAGAAACTTATGATGAAATTGGATTAGAGTTAGATAATATTCTTAAAATAGAAGCACCTGCTTTAATTGAAATAAGCGAAAGAAGTGATGAGGAAAAAAAGCAAGTTTTGGATATTATTGCAAAATTAAATGAAATAAATTCAGCTTTAGTTGATTTAGAATTACGCGCGTTTGATGCAATAGAAAAAGGAGATATTGAAACTGCATTTTCTCTGGTTTGTGAAGGAGATTATTATGTTTACAAAGCACAGTTAAAAGATTATTATGCTCAATGGGCTGCAATAGAAGCAGGACGTGCTAATTTTTATAGACTCAGAACTTTGGAGCATAATATTCAAGTAAGATATGCTAATTTAGCGTTAGCAATTATTTTAACTTTAACTTCCATAATTATTCCTATTTTAGTTTTTTATAAAATGATAAAGCCAATTAATAAATTGGCAAGCGTGGCTCATGATATTTCTTCAGGAGATTTAAATGTTAAAATTCCAGCTAATTTAAAAGAAAATAAAAATGAAATTGGAGAAATGGCCAATGCTTTTGATAAACTTCTTGAAAGTTCGCATTTTGCTTTGAAGACTCTTGTAGATTCTAAAATGGCTGAGAATGAAAGATATGAATCATTCTTCCATAACTCTGTTGATGCAATTATTATTGCAGATTCTAAAACAAGAAAACTTATTTATTGTAATAAAGCTGCTGAAAAACTTTTAGGATATTCAAAAAAAGAAATTCTTTCTATGAAGGCAGATGAGATTCATCCTAAAGATAAAGTAAAAGAAACAATGGATGGATTCAGAAAACAAGCAGAAGGTAAACTTAAGGTGATTTTTACAGAAGTTTTGACAAAAGATAATAGAAGAATTCCTGTTAAAATAAATGCTTCAGCTATCTTGATAAAAGGTAAAACTTACTCTCAAGGGATATTTAGAGTTCTAAGCGAAGAAAATAAATCCCAAAATTATTAATAAACATGATAAAGTTTTCTGAATTTAAAAAAGGAGAAGTGATTTTATTAATTGTATCTGCAAAAAAATATCTTGAAGTGAGTTTAGACGTTCTTAAGCATTATTGCAATGCTCAAAAGAGTTCTTGTGTTTATGTTTCTGTTAATAAAACTTATTCTAATTTGATGAATTTGATTAAAAAAAAGAGTATAAATAGTGATAAGCTGTTTGTTATTGACGCTATTACTCCTCATTCAGCTGAACCTAAAGATGCGGAAAATGCAATTTTTATAGGTAACCCTAGAGCCTTAACAGATATATCTATATCTGCTACTTCTGCAATTAATAATCTTCCAAAGGGAGAGAGGGTTCTTTTTTTTGATTCTCTTTCTACGCTTTTGGTTTATAATGACGCAGGAACTGTTACTAAATTTTCGCATTTTCTTATTAATAAAATGAAAGAATGGAAGATTTCCGGAGTAATTATTTCTTTGGAAAAAGAAACTGATGCTAAATTATCATCTCAACTTTCGCAATTCGTTGATAGGGTTGTGGAGATTAAGTAAAAATGGAAATAAGAATAATTGAAATAACTTTAGGTATTTTTTCAATAGTTTTACAACTTTTAGCGGCTTATTTCGGATATAGAATTTATAAGTTTAATAGAATGTCAAAATGGTGGCTCGCTTTGGTTTTAGCATTTATTGTACAGGGGATAAGAAGAATCTTTACAACTTTAGCAGATATGGGTAATTCCACATTCTTATTCCCCTCATTCGTAGATAGGGCTTTAATGTTTGTAATTAGTTTACTTATGGTTATAGGGGTTTGGGCAATGATGAAAAATTTTGAGAATTTTGAAGTTGTTGAAAAGCAAACTAAAAGAAAACTAGTAAAACTTAAATAAACCGTTATCATTTTAAATACATGAAAAATAAAAAAAAGAGCGTGAAAAAAGCAAAGTCTGCTGTGCATGAAAAGGTTGTAAAAGTACCAAGTAAAATAGAATGGACTTCTGAATTGAGTGTCCATGAGCCCATATTAGATAAACAACATCAAGCTATTATTTCTAAGTTTAATGAACTTACTAAAGATGCAGATTCTAATGATTTAGGTCTTATGAGGGGCGTAATAGCAGCTTTAGATAAATACCACTTAGAACATTTTTCTTATGAAGAAGCATATATGAAAAAACATAATTTTCCAGGTTTAAAGCGACAGCAAGAACTTCATGGAAAATTTAATAAGTTTTTTATTGAATTTAAGGAGGATTTTGAAAAAGTTTATAGGAAGAAAGAAATGGACCATGTTGTTTTGATGAGTTTTGCTAATCGGGCTAAAAAATATATTGCGGAGTGGCTTGTAAGCCATATTCTTCATGAAGACATGAAATATGTAGACTATATAGAAAAACATTCTAAATCTGCTGGTAACAAAAAAGAAAAATTAGACATGTCTGCAATAAAAGCTAGTATTCAAAAATCTATGAAATCTCCTGACTCTTTTGAACATGTAGAACAAATAAAAGAACAAAGAGCACCCCTTGAAAAAATAAAAGATTTGAAGTTTAGGGGTGAGAAGAAAAGTAGCGAATATACTAATACCGGAATTTCTGGTTTTGATGAGCTTTTTGAAAAAGGAATTCCTCAGGGTAATTCTGTTCTCATTGCTGGCGGGGCGGGAAGTGGAAAAACAATTTTTTGTTTGCAGATGATGGTAAATAAAGCTCTTGAAGGAAAAAAATGCGTATATATGACTCTTGAAGAAAGAGAAGACAGACTTATCAATCATATGGCAGGTTTTGGCTGGCCTATTAGAGATCTTATTAAGAAAAATATGCTTAAAATAATAAGAATTAATCCTTTTGATATTACTCGAAATGTAGATGCTATGCTTGCTAAAGAAAAAGGAGAGCTTTTGATAGACATAGAGCCAGTTATTATGCCTAAGGAGTTTAAGCCAGAAGTTATAGTTGTTGATTCACTTACTGCGATTGCTTCTGCTTTTGCAGGAAGAGAAGATAGTTACAGGATTTATATTGAACAGCTTTTTAGGTTTTTTGAAAAATTAAAGACAACAACTTTTTTGATTACAGAAACAAAACAAGTTCCAGATATGTATTCTACATCAGGCGTGGAGGAATTCCTTGCAGACGGAGTTGTAGTTCTTTATAATATTAAAAGAGGCGATGTAAGGGAAAATGCTGTAGAAGTGCTTAAAATGCGTGGTGCAAAACATCAGAAGAAGATAGTTGCAATGCAGATTACAGATAAAGGGATTGTTATTTATCCTGAACAGGAAGTTTTTGGCGGGCTTGGAAGCGAATAAGATTTGTTTTTTCTACAGTATTTAATAAATTTTTAGTTATTTATTTTTATGTTTTAGTTTGTACCTAACTGTATGTATTTATACTTAAATGTAAATATTTAAAAAGAGTAAAATATACTTTATTCCATGCAAAAGAGGGTAACACTTAGTCTGGACGATTCAGTATACAAAAAGTTTCAAGATTTTTGTGAAAGAAACGATATTATTGTTTCAAAAAGAGTTGAGAGACTTATGAATGAGATGCTTTCTGAAAAAACTAAAAGGGGCGGAGAAAAATGAAAAAGTTAATATTATTTTTATTACTGGGAATACTTTTTGTTAATAGTTTAAGTTTTGCTTCTGCATTGACTACTCGTGAATTTTTCTTCACTGGTTTTGAATCAGGTCCGCCACTTACTTCTAATTGGACTGCTAATGCAAAATATTCAGTAGATACAGGAACAGTTTATGCAGGAACTTATTCTGTACTTGCCAACGGAGGAACTGCTGATGTTTTAATGACAACTACTAACGGATATAATGTTAGTAACCAAACATCTTGTAATCTTACAGCCGTTATGCAGATTCATTCAAATCTTGATGGTGGCGAGTATTTATGTCTAGATTATTCGATTGATAATGGCGTTACCTGGAATAGAAATACAGGTAGTGATGGAGTTGTTGGAGATTTATGTCAAGATGGTAATGTAGATATTGAAACTGCTTGGAGAAATGTAAGTTATTCCTTTAATCCTTCTGGAATAAATTCTTTTAAGTTTAGATTTAGATTAAATACTAATAATCAAAATGAAGATGGTTATATTGATAATGTAAATTTGACTTGTTCAAGAAATAATCCTCCAACAATGAATAATATTACTGCTAGTCATTTGACAATAAAGGGTGGAAATACAATTACGATTTGGGCTAATACAACTATTAATGGGGTTAATGATACTGAAAATGATACGCTTCAATTATTTTGTGATAATACTACGACTCCTAACTCAACAAATACAGATTGCACTGGCGGAACACTTTCAGATTCTGCTTATCCTTATATTTTTAGTTGTACTTTTGCAACAGCAATTACAAGCACAAATTATACTGAGTACTGCAGAGTTTATGATGGAACTTCTTATTCAAGCGTGAGAAATATAACCTATACGACTGATTCTAGTCCGCCTACAACAGCTGTTATTTCAGTTGCAGGAGATACTAGTGCACCGTATTATGATTCAGTTAATGATGGAAGAACAAATATAAGCATTTCTGGAGAATCAGGTATGCTTTGTAGATGGAGTTCAAGTGATGTTGTTTATACTTCTATGACTAATGACTGCGCAGTTAATGGTGCGCAAGCAAATTGTTCTGTTAGCGATGCTAGTCAGGGATTTTTGACTAGATATATTTCTTGTCAGGATTCATTGGGAAATAGTCAGAATACTAGTCAGAATTTGGATATTCAGTTTTATTTAGATTATACTGCGCCAACTACTTCAGATAATTCTGTTGCAACTGTTAAAGCCCCCAACTATACTGTTACAATAACGGAGGCAGATAATGTTGATTCTGATCCGACTAGTTATTATTGCACAAGTACAAGTGCCGGATGTAATCCAGTCACGTTGATTGATAATGGTGGGACGATAACTTATACTTCTGCAAATCGAGGAGCTAATTATCTAAGATATTATTCTATTGATTTTGTTGGGAATATGCAGGTAAATGTAAGCAAAACAATAAATATAAATTATCTTCCGATATTTACAAGTGCTAGTGATAATGCTGTAACCATAAAAGGCGGAGCACCGGTTAATATTTCTACAGTATCAAATGATTCTGATTCAGGACAAGAGTTGACTTTATTTGTATGTAGTTCTGCTGGTGCAACTTTTGCTGGATGTAGCGGTGCTCAGTATTGCAATTCAACTGCGATGGTAAATGTTTCATGTAATTTTACAAGTGAAGTTAATTCTGCAACACATAATTGGTATGCTTATCTTTTTGATGAACTTGGAGAAGCTGCAGTAAGTAACCCTCAAACCGGGAGTTATGTTACGGATATTACTGCGCCCACAATAACTCTCGCAGCTCCAACTAACGGGTCAATAATCACTCAAGATTCTGTAACTATTATTATTACTTCAAATGAACCCTTAACAAATGCTTGGTATTCTTTAAATGATGGGGAAAATATTTCTATGGCTAATAGTTCCTTGTATTCTTATAGTCATTCTAATACTAGCATCGTTGATGGAAGTTATAATTTAAGTATCTGGGCTAATGATTCTGTTGGAAATATGGCGGGCTTTTTAGGGAGATATTTTATTATCAATACTGCTGTTCCAGATACAACCCCCCCTGAAATAACAATATTAAGCCCCATAAACGGTAGTTATTATATTTCTGATTCTGTTTTATTAAATATAAGCACTGATGAAGATTTGAATTGGTCAGGTTATAAAATTGATGCTGGAAGTCTAACAGATTTAGATAACGTTTCAACTACTAATTGGAATACTACTTTAGTTTTAACAGAAGGACAACATAATATAACATTTTATGCTAATGATTCAAGTAATAATCAGGCAAATAAGTCAGTAAAAATTTATGTGGATTTGACAAATCCGAGCGTAGATTCATTTTCATGTACAGATGTTAATGATAGTTTTAATGTTATTTGTTCAGCTAATGTTTCAGATGTTATTAGGTTGAATTATATTATAATTGGGCATAATGCTACTGGAAGCTGGATAAATTCTTCTGCAATTTCAGTCTTAGGAAATACTTCTGCAAGTGTAAGTTATACTATTGGCGCAGGAAATACGACTCCAGGAATTTTCGGAGCAGAAATTTATTTATATGATTACTCTGGAAGATTTAATGGTTCAAGTTCTGATTTAATTACAATAGCAGACGATACGACTCCAGGAATTTTTAATATAACTTATTCACCTAGCACGAGTGATGCTCTTGATCCGGGCGTACTTGTTAAGGTAAATGCGACTATAGTTGAAGACTATAAAATTTTAGAAGTTTTATTAATGTGGCAAAATTTAAGCGATGGAAATTGGATTTCTGTAGCTATGGAAAACAATTCTGCAATTGCTAATGGTTCTTCAGCAACTGTGGTTTACAATGCTTCTTTCTTGCCTGGAAATGGAACATATAAGTTTAAAATAAATGCTACAGATGTTGCGGGAAATCAGAATGTTTCAAGTATTACGACACTTATTATTGCGAACGAGAGTAGTTATTGGAATTCAACAACAATTCCTTCTATTAAAACAATTACCTATGCCCAAAGAAGTGAGAATAATTCGTTAGGGCTACTTTATATTAATAATACTGGAGATACTTCTGCTGATTTTACAATAAATATTACTGGCAATCAGAGAGTGAGGTTTAATGTGAATTATACTAATTCAAGTAATGCAACTTATACTTTGGGACAAGGAGAAAATATAAGTCTTGAGATTATGGTGAATACAACAGATTTAACTTCTATTTTATCTGCATATAATATTAGTGTAATTACAATCATCGGAACTAGTGTATTTGAAAAACAATTAAATATTCAGACAGCTGATGGACCTTATTTACAAATATCCGTGGATACTTTTTCAAGTAGCGTGACGACTTCACAAACAGGCGTTACGTATGCAGTTTTGGTTACAAATTTAGGAACTCAAGCAGCTTCAGATGTTTCGCTTAATTGGACTTTGCCTAGTATATTTACTTTGGCTTCAGGAAATTTATCTAGGAGTTTCTCTAATCTGCCTGTTGGAGTTTCAGGAGCAAATACCATTACAGTTAATGTTGGCAGTGCTACAACAAACACGATTTATTATATTAATGCAAGTGCTACAGCTTCTAATGCCGATTCGGTTAATACTTCGAAAGCAATAACTGTTTCTAATCCAATAACTGTAACTACTACGACGACTTCTGGAGGTGGTGGCGGCGGAGGAGGCGGAGGCGGAATTTCAGCGCCAACAATCAAATATGCTGAAACAATTGAAGTTGTAAGGGGTTCTGGAAATAGTTTTACTATACCTGTTCAGAATAAATATCAAAATACTACGCTTAATAATTTGAAATTGACGATAAGTGGATTTCCTGAAAAATATGTGGTAATAATTCCTGCTTTGATGGGCCCTTTAAATTACGGAGAAATACAATTTTTTACTGTTACACTAACAGCACCTTCTTATAAAAATTATGAAGAGTATGATCTTGAAGCTTTAATAACTGGAAACTTTATGGATGGTCTATCAAAGAAAGCATATTCTGAAAAACAAACATTCAAGTTAATTATAGAAGAGGTTTCATCAGATGATGCCCGAGGAAATCTTTCAGAAGCTGAACAGGCAATTCAAGATATGAAAAATAGTGGCTTTAACACTGCTAATCTTGAATCTTTGTATCTTTCTGCTAACTCAAGTCTTTTTGCATTAAGGAATAAAGAAGCTTATGACTTGGCTGTTAAAATTATTAATACTAAAAATCAAGCTTTTAGGGTTTATGAGATTATCAATCAAGTAATGCAACAAATAGAAAATCCAAAGTCATCTAGCATAATTACTGGCCAAGCTATTTCTGGAGAAGAGAGTTCTGGCTCTTTTTTTGGTAGTTCTTTTTTTGGAGGTAAATCTGCAGGGCAGGTTTTGGCATTGGCTCAAGCAGCATTTGATAGAGGAGATTATGCTACTGCTGAAGAAAGAGCGAAAAATGCTCAATTGATTTTAATATTGGAAAGAAAAGGTAATGCTATTCTTTTTGTTTATTTATACTGGCCCTATATTGCTTTTGCTATCGCTCTTTTATCCTTTTTGGGAATTGTTTCTTATAGGGCTTATTCAAGGAGAAATGTTTCTGAAAGAATTGTAGATTTAGATAGAAAGGAATCAAATGTAAAAAATCTTATAATTAAGGCTCAGGAAGAATATTTCTTTAAAAAAATAAGTTCTTCTGATTATCACGCAAAATTAAATGAATATCACAAGGAACTTAGTGAGATAAGAACGAGAAGAATAAATCTTAGAAATAAAAGAATAAGTCTTTTGAAACCTGAAGAAGTAGCAAAGAATCTTGATAGTGAAAAGGGTCAGGTTGAAAAGGAAGTTATTAAGGCTCAGGAAGATTATTATCGGGACAAAAAAATGTCTGAGGGCGCATATAAACAAGATTTTGAGATTCTTAACGAGAGACTAGCAGAAATAGAGGATGAGAGAATAACTATTAATCTTGTTAAGTCTAATGAAGAAAAACTTAATAAAACAAGCAGGGCTGAAGGATTAAAGAATTTTGTTTCTTCTGTAATTGGATTTTTTAACAAATTAAAGAAAAATTTTAGTAGCCGAAAGGAAAAGAACTTAAAGGCTAAAATCGATAATATTTTAAAGCAAAAAAAAGGAGAACAAATATTCTTATGAAAAAAATCAAATCTAAAATAAGTTTTTTATGCCTTGTTGTTATTTTAATGATTAATTTTTCAGTTTATTGTTATGCTGCTGAAATTTCCCCTGATTTATTAACTAAAGAAGATGCAGTTTATGCTCTTGAGCAATCTCAACAGATAGTTAATCAAATGGAAAAAGATGAATTTTCTATAACTCTAGTTAATGATACACTCAGTGATGCTAGGAATATCTTTCAGCAGGCAGTTTATGCAGAGATTCTTAGGGACCCTTCTGCTTCCCCCCAAGAAGTCGCTGAGGCATCAAATGCACTTAAATTTGTTAATTGGAGAGATATAACTTATGATAGCGTGCTCTTTTTTACTAATAAGGTAAAAGAGTTTTCTGACCAAGCTTATACGATTTCTGATAAAATTTCGGTTATTGAAAAAGATTTGGTAAAATATTCTTCTTCACCCAATATTAATCTGGAAGAAGTAGATAGCATATTTTCACAAGCAATAAATGAGTTTAAGGCAGAAAGATATGATGAAGCAAATGTTCTTTTAGATAAAACTAGCCAGACACTTGAAAATGCAATACAAGGTTCAACTTTATTTGTTTCTATTACTGAAAATGCGAAAAGTATTTTTCAGAGATACTGGTATTATTTTGCTGGTTTTTTAGCTATGCTGTTATTTTTGATTTATTTGTCCTCTAAAAAAATATCTTCAAATAGGTTAAGAAAAAAAATAAGTCATCTTCACATTGAACAAAAAGCTGTCCAAAATTTGATTAAAGATACACAAAATGAAAGATTTAAAAAAAATAAAATTTCAGGCATGGTTTATAATATCCGTATGAAAAAATATAAGGAAAGATTAGAGCACATTGAAGAAATTCTTCCCGTTTTAGAAAAAAGATTGAAAAGAATTCATAAATAAACTTATAAATACCAAAATTATCTATAACTATGAAAAAGGGCAATAAAAATTTAATAATTGGAATTGTAACAGTCGCTGTTATTTTTGTAGTATATTTATTCTATATAAGTGGGCCCCAAATATCGGCGATTGGAAATTCTGAACTAACTGTAAAGCCGGATATGATTTCAGTTTATGCAACAAGTCAGGTAAGAAATACTTCGAGTTCTTTTGCTCAGGAAAAAGTTATAGAACTTTCAGATAAATTTGTTTTGGAGCTTGAGAAAATTGGAATAACTGAAGAAGATATAGAACTTTCCAATTATAATGTTTATGAAGATTTTGACTGGTCTAGTAGTTCAAGAAAGAGTTTGGGTTTTATTGCAAGTCAGAGTATAACTGTAAAACTTATAGATTTTGATAAAACTTCCCAAGTAATAAAAGCTGCAACAAATGCAGGAATTACTATTAGTGGTATTAATTATGAACTTTCTATAGATAAACAAAATGAGTACAAGGCAGAAGCTATGAAAAAAGCAGGAATCGATGCTAGAACTAAAGCAACTGCGTTGGCTAGCGGATTTAACAGGGGACTTGGGAGACTTGTTTCTGTTCAAAGTAATGATTATGGATATAGGCCTTATCCTCTTTTTGCAAAATCTGCAGAAGGTGGAGTTGCAGATAGTAATGTTCAAGCAGAAACTGCGGTTTCAAGTATGTCTCCTAGCGATTTAACAGTGACTGCGAATGTTGAAGCTACTTATTCTATGACTCGATTTTAAGAGAACCTATTCTAAATAATACAAATAGTTAAAAATAATACACTCCTCAGGTATATATGCGCTCTAATAAGGTAGATCAAATAATGCAAAAAAAGAGTAATATTGCGCTTGCAGAAATAGTAAGCAGTCAATGTGATTTTATAGAGGGCAAGGGGTGGGAAATGCCACCGGTTCCAGCATCTTACGAAGTGTCATCATATCAAATTGCATATTTAACTTTGTTGCAGAGGGGATATTCTGATAAAGATATTTACGATAAAGAATTAAGAGATGGTAGATTATCTAAAAATGATAAATAGTAACGCTTGTTCTGTCTACTTCTCGAAGCAAACCTGCGTTTTCTCGGTTTGCTTTTCTAACTAATTTAATAATTTGTAAATCGAGTTGTAATTACAGAATTTAGTTGCAAAATTTGTTGTTAATATAAGATTTGTTCGAGTTTTGATTTGAGGCATTAGATTTTTATATCCTTACTAACTCTTATTGATATGACAGAAAAAGGCAAAGATGCAAACGTTGGCGATAGAATAAGAATTAAAACAGCAAAAGAAGAAACAGAAGGAATTCTTCTTGAAAGCCCTGAATCAGGTATTGTTTTGATTAAATTAGATTCTGGTTATAATATTGGTGTCTCGAGAGATAATATTTTAGAGATTAAGGTTCTTAAGAAAATTGAGAAAATTGAAAAGAAAGAAGTAGAATTTAAAATGAGTCATAAGAAACCAATTATCGATTTGATTATGACTGGCGGTACGATATCTTCAAGCCTTGATGTTAAGACTGGGGCTGTAAAATGGTTAACTTCACCCGGTGAATTATTTAAATTTTATCCTGAAATTTTTGAACTTGCAGATGTTCGAGTAATAAATCCTTTTATGAAATCTTCTGAGAATATGTCTAGCGAAGACTGGATTAAAATAGCAAAGCAGGTTAAAAAAAGTTTAGAAGACGAGAGTGTTAAGGGCGTTATTGTTACGCATGGAACTGATTTTCTTCATTATACTGGCGCTGCATTAAGCTTCTTTTTTCCTAAACCAAATAAACCCATTATTTTAACTTATTCTCAGAGAAGTTCGGATAGGGGCTCGTCTGATTCTGAACTTAATTTATATTGCGCTGCTAAAATGGCGTTAAGTGATGTTGCTGAAGTAATGCTTGTCGGGCATGCTAATTCGAGCGATGAATATTGTTATGCTTTGCTTGGTGCGAAAACTCGGAAAATGCATACTTCAAGAAGAGATACATTCAAAGCAATAAACTCAAGTCCTATTGCTAAAATATCGCGTGATAAAATTGAAATTTTTCGTGATTATAACAAAAGAGGAAAATCAAGCGAAAAAATAAATTCTAATTTTGTTTTTGAAGAAAAAGTTGCTTTAGTTAAGTTTTATCCGGGGCAATCTCCGGCTATACTTGAATATTATGCTAGGGAAGGTTATCGTGGAATTGTTATTGAAATGTCCGGTTTAGGACATGTTTTAACTGAGGGGGCTAACAATTGGGTTCCTGTTATAAAAGAACTTGTAAGAAAAGGAATAACTATTTGCGCTGTTGCTCAAACTATTTATGGAAGACTTGACCCTCTTGTTTATTCGCCAGGACGTGAGCTCAAGACGGTAGGAGTTATTTATTTGAAAGATATTTTGCCTGAAACAGGTTTTGTAAAACTTGGATGGGTTTTAGGAAAAACAAAGAATAAAGAAGAAATTGAAAAAATGCTTTTGGAAAATATTTCTGGAGAATTTAACGAACGTCTTGGAGATGAATTTATTTAGTTTTATTTTAACTTTTTTTCAATTTTATTCAATTGTATTTTTATGCTCTCAATTTCTCTTTCTGCTCTTTTATCTACATTATAGTCATATTCTGCTCTTAATTCATTTTTATGTGCTTGTCGATTATTACTCATTAAAATTATTGGTGCTTGAATTGCCGCAAGTGTTGAAAGAAATAAATTTAATAGTATGAATGGATAGGGGTCAAATGCTTGTCCCTCTAAATATTCAATTAAAAAGTATCCATTTATTAATATCCAACTTAAAATTAAAGTAATCAAGAAAACTATAAATCCCCAAGAGCCAACAATAATAGTTAATTTATCTGCTGCTTTTTGAGCGAATGTTAATTTAGCTCTTGCAACCGGATGTTTTGCCTCTTTTGTATCCATAGGTATGCTAGTTTTTTAGAATTAATAAATGTTGTTGTTTGAGAACTCTTTTATCTAATTTGAGCAAACTTTTGCGTATGCTTTTACCTTAGTTAGCATAGAATATGCCTGTTCATATGTTTCTTTTGGGTATCTTGCTGAAGATTCTTTTTTAGCTACTAAAGAAAGTAAGCCCATTGCTTTATCTTTATTTTTTAAATTAATCTTTTCGTGTGGACTAACACCTAGATTTTCAGCTACGAATCTTATGTAACCATTTGTGTCATTTTCATTAGGCGGAGAACATTTTGAAATTATTTCGTGAACAGTATCTGTTCCATACATTTTTTCAGAGTCCCATGCATTTTTTAGCCAGCCTCTTAAGCCATATACTTCATTTTCAAATATTGCGAATCCACGATAATCTACGCCTTTTTGTCCTGCCCATGGTTTTCCAGGTATTGCTTTAAGATTGCAAGGATTGTTATTCTTTACTTTTCCTCGATGTGCAATTTTAGTATAAAGTTCTTGTATGAATTTTAGGGGTTTAGAAGGTGTATTGGGTTTTATCTTTTCTTGTTTTGGTTGAATATTTTTTTTAATAGAATTATTTTGATAGTTATTTATTCTTTCATAAATTTGTTTGTTTATTTCTGCTTTTTCTTCGTTGACTTTATGTTCAAGAAGTTTTAGTTCAAGATTGTTAATTTTTTGTTCAACCTTAAATTGTTTTTCTTCTTGAGCTCTTATTGGTTCTTTACTTTGGTCATAACCTATAGCTATGGCTAGGGGAATACAAGCTAGCACTGATGCTATTGGTGTTTTATATTTTTCAATGAAATTTTTTTGGTTTGTCATTTTATTGTATTTTTAATACCGTCTTTTTTTTGGTATTATTTGATAATAATTTAGAGTTTTCGGGGTTTATAAATGTTGTGTATTTGTTACCCCTATGCAGATACAACACTATAGGAAGATTTAAAAAGGAGTCTCTATTTTAATAAACATGATAAACCGAGAATTTGATTTAGTCAGTCCAAATATTAAAGGATATATTCGGAATAGAGCTAAATATCTTACTTGTAATCCTTCTTATTTTATAACTCATAATTCTATGACTAAAAATAAACTTGAAGAGGAGGCTAATAGACATTCTGTTAGTATAGAACTTGTAGACTTTTGTACGACTGACTCTGAATCCAAAAAATTGAAAATTCAAGAGAAAAAAAGATGCGAGACTAGTTTAAGAGAAGCAAGACGGTGGGCATTAGATAACTATTCCTTGCCACTTTCAAAAGACTATATTGAACTAGTGGGCTCTATGGTTGATTCAGTAGTTAATGATGCAGGGTTTAGGAAAGATAAAGTTAGAGTAACTAATTCCCCTTATTCACCCCCCTCTCCTGAAAAAATAAACAGAGAGTTGAATATATTTTTATGGGAAAATGAAGCAATAAAAGACCCATTAGAAAAAGCAATACATGCACATTTGGGAATCGCTCGAGTTCACCCTTTTAATGATGGTAATGGTAGAACTTCTAGATTAATTCAAGATACTATTCTTAGAGAAAAAGGATTGCCTTTACCAATGATACCTCTTTATGAAAGGCCCGAGTATATTCAAAAAATAGGTGATGCGATTAGTTCTCATTACGAAAGAGAAGCAGTAATTCAGGGTAGAACTTTGAACATACTTTCAGATTTAAGAGAACTTGCAACTAATGCTGATAATCTCCCTGAGGGTCAAATAAAACGAGGAAAATATCTAGCAAGACTTATGTTAAGTCTTAAAGTTACCCCTGAACAAAACGCATTTTATGATTTTATTGCATTAAAGGTTCTTAATGGGCTTAGTGAACAATTAAGAGATTTATATCCATCAGAGAAAGAAATGGCAAAATTTTTGAAAATGAAAAAAGAAAATCAAAAAGCATCATTTAATCCTAGTAAGCCTCCGGCGCATTTTTCTGGATTAAAACACTAAACTCTAAAGATTTAAAACTCCTTAATTCTTAATCTTTTTATGACTGAAAAAGAAGCTCCAAAAGTTGAACTTAAAGCAGGACTTGAAATACATCAGCAGTTGGATACCGGAAAGCTTTTTTGCAGATGTCCGAGTATTCTTAGAAATGAAAAAGGAGATTGGATTGTAAAAAGAAAATTACATGCTGTTGCGGGCGAGTCTGGAGAAGTAGATATTGCTGTTAAACATGAAGTGGCGCAAGATAAAGAATTTATTTATGAAGGTTTTAAGGATACTTGTTGTCTTGTAGAATTTGACGAACAACCGCCTCTTGAACTGGATAAATCAGCTTTGACAGTAGCATTACAAATTGCTTTGCTTCTTAATTGTGAAATTATTCAAGATACGCAGATAATGAGAAAAACTGTTTTGAACGGAAGTAATACTTCTGGATTTCAGAGAACAACACTTATAGCTCGAAATGGTTTTTTAGAAACAAGTTTTGGAAAAGTTTCAATAGATACTCTTTTTTTAGAAGAAGATTCTGCTAGACCTGCTGCATCTCGTGAAGAATCAGATCCTGAACTTGAAAATTCTAAAGTCTATAAATTAGACAGATTAGGGATCCCACTTGTTGAAATTGCAACAGGACCCCACATGTACTATCCTGAACAAGTTAAGGAAGCTGCATTAAAACTTGGAGAAATTATTCGAGCTTGCAAAGTAAAACGTGGGATCGGTACGATAAGGCAAGATTTGAATATTTCAACACCGGGGCATGTTAGGGTAGAAATTAAAGGTTTTCAAGATCCTGCTATGATGATTAAAACTATTGAGTTGGAGATTGAACGTCAAAAAAAAGAAGGAAAAAAAGGTAAAGCAGAAGTTAGAAAAGCAAATGTAGATGGGACGACAAGTTTTCTTAGGCCTATGCCTGGAGAACATAGGATGTATCCTGAAACAGATTTGCCTTTGTTGCATATTTCTAGAGATTTGATTAATGAGATTAAACATAGTTTGCCAAAATTAAAATCCGAAATGAAAGAAGAGCTTAAGGCTAAAGGATTGTCTTCAGAAATGCTAAATTTAGTTTTAGAATCTGGAAAACTTAATGATTTTGAAGTTCTTCTTAAAATTTATGATAATCCTAATTTTGTTGCAAAAATTATGCTTGTTCTTCCAAAAGAAATTTCAAGTCACTTTAAGGTTAATGAAGAAATTTTTACACCAGATATTATTGAAAGTATTCTTGAAAAAGTTGAAAGTAAAAAAATATTAGAAACTGATGTAAAGCATGTTTTTGAGCAACTTGCAAAAGGTAAAACCTTGCATGAAGCACTTAAGTTAGAAAAAGCAGAAACAAGTGAAATAGAAACAGAAATTGCTAAAATTGTTAAGGAAAAACCAGGACTTAATGCTAATGCTTACATGGGGCTTGTTATGGCTAAGTTTAAAGGAAAGGTTGACGGAAAACAAGTAATGGATATCCTTAAAAAGCTCGTAAAATAATATTAATTATGCAAAAAATAAAAAAAGAAGCTAAAACAGAAAGTGATGATAGTAGTCTTAGCGGAAGAATTTTAGTAAGCGAAGCTTTTACAAAGAAAGCAGGGACAAAAGTAAAATTAGCTGGTTGGGTTCATGAAATAAGAGCTCTAGGAAAAATAAGTTTTTTAATTTTAAGAGATATAACTGGAAGAATTCAAACAGTAGCATTTAAAGGAGAAACTCCTGAAAAAGAATTTGAGAAAGTTGGAAAGATTAATAGAGAAAGCGTTATTGCTCTTGAAGGTGTAATTAAAGATTCAAAACAAGCGCCTAGCGGAAAAGAGATAGGAATTGAAAAAGTCGAAGTTCTTAATTCTGCTGAAGAAATGCTGCCCATAGATGTTTCTGATTTTAGTAAGACAGAACTTCCAAAAAGACTGGATTATAGATTTTTAGATCTGCATAGAGAAAGAACTCAGGCTATTTTTAAAATACAAAGTACAATTATGACTGCCTATAGAGAATTTATGATTAAGGAAGGAGCAATAGAAGCAATATTTCCTGTGATAATTAGTTCAAGTAGTGAGGGTGGAACAGATTTATTCAAGTTAGATTATTTTGAAAAAAAGGCGTTTTTATCACAAAGCTGTCAGTTATATAAACAAATGCTAGCATGTTCTATGGAAAAAATATTTACTATATTTAATGTTGAACGAGCAGAGAAACATAATACGGTAAGACATCTGAATGAATCAAGACAAATGGATTATGAAGAAGCTTTTGCAGATGATAAAAAAGTAATGGAAGTTATGGCTAGATGTGTTCAATATATTGTTAAGAAGATTAGTGAAGAAAATAAAGTAGATATTGAAAGACTTGGAGTAAAGCTTAAAGTTCCTGAAATTAAGTATCTGACTTTTAGTGATGTTTCTAAAATTATGAAAAAAGAAAAAATTGAAATGGGAAAAGATGATTTGTCAGGAGACGCTGAAAAAAAACTTGGAGAACTTTATCCGGATACTATTGTTTTTGTGCATGATTGGCCTATTTCAGGAAAACCTTTTTACATAATGCCCAAGGGTAAAGATTTATCCTATGGATTTGATGCAATTTACAAAGGCATGGAAATAACTTCTGGAGGGCAGAGAGTGCACATTCCTAGTTTGCTTATTGAAAGATTAAAAGCAAAAGGCATGAATCCTGCTAATTTTGAAAAATATATTGATTCATTTAAATATGGCGCGCCACCTCATGCTGGTTGGGGTATGGGTGTTGAAAGACTTACGATGCTTTTACTTGGATTAGAGAATATCCGAGAAGCAGTTCTTTTTCCAAGAGATAGAGATAGACTTACGCCGTAAGTCTAGATATTTCTAATACTTTTTGCAATTAATAACAAATCCCGCAGTAAGCCCTATTTGATAATTCTACAACTCGAGCCCGCATTTTGACTTAATATTTGAATTAGGTAACATGCAAACTCTCGAGCTTCGCTTGTAAGCAATGTTTGGGCACAGAAAGTTTTGTTTTAGTAAGCAAAGAGAAGCAAGTCCTGCAAATAAACCAGCATATTTTCAAATTCCATTAACATTATTAACTATTTGAAAGCGAGAAACCTGAACTCTGAAGGTTTCGAGCCGTTAGTGCGGCTTTTTTAATAATCTTGATTCTAGATAGATTTATATATTTCTTTTTTAGTTATATTATGAAGAGTTAGCATTCGGAAAGTGATGAACTACCTTATGCTGTGAGATATGGAGTGCGATAATAGCAATAATAATTCGGAAAAAGATAAGTGTTTAACTTATGAACGAGCTTTAAGTTCTAAATCCATGGATTGTGGTTCTTTAATTCCTGAAGTTGATAAAATGGTTCTTGATGAAATTAAAACAAGATATCCTCAAAGATGCGTTGATTGTATTTGTTATGCTTTGGATACTGCTGAAAGAAGAGTAATATTTTACGATAACTTGGCTGAGATGAGGGATTATTGTGTTTTTTCAAGACTTAAGGAAATGAGTGATGGGGAAGCAATGAAATATGAGGGTTATGATGTTAAACCCGAATTTCAGCATCATTTTTCAGATTTGAATCAGCACTGGCTCGCAAGAGAAAGAAATTTCTTAGTAGAAAGCTTGAAGGATGAGCTTAAAAGATGCCCCAGTTCAGGGGAAATAGAATCTGCTTTTGTTAATGAGCTCCTTAAACCTGGGAAGTCTCATGGAGAAAGATTCAGAATTTTTTATGCGCTGGCTTTTAAAGATAAAGTTTATGAAGCGGGAATAAAAACACATTATTCGGAAGCTGCAAAAAAAATTGATGCTAAACCTAAAACAGAAGCTCAACTGAGAAGATTGGCGATGCAGTCACATCCTTAAAATTTATAAGCTCTTATTTTGTTATTATTCTATGAAAGTTCTTGCGATAAGTGATTTCCATGGAAAGTTTCCTGAAAAGCTGAGGAAACTTGCAAAAAGTGATGAGGTTGATTTGATTTTGGCGTTGGGAGATTATACTGGCTTGCCAGAATGGAGACCTATTGTTATAAAACAACTTCAAGCAGGAAGAAAAGGCAAAGAAGTTCCGAGCGGTGAAGAAATTATTGGAAGAAAAAAATATAAACTTCTTCTTAAAAAAGATTTTAATGCTGGGCTCGAGATTTTAGGAGAACTTAATTCAATTGGTAAGCCTGTTTTGATTATTTTTGGGAACGGAGATTGGTATCATGCTTTTTTTAATGAAGTAGGAAAGCATTATGAAAATTATGTTAAAAGAATGAAAAATCTTAAAAATATAAATTATGGAAAAACAAAAGTTAATGGAATTACTTTTGTTGGTTTTGGTGGTTATATGGATATTGAGTCCTTTTTTAATAAAAAAGAGTGGGGTGCTGAAGATGATGAACAAATAAAAGCAAGACTTGAGAGACACAACAGAAGCAAAAAAATTCTTTTTAAAATATTAAGAAAAACAAAAGGAGAAAGAATATTTTTATTTCATTATCCTCCAAAAGGTGTTTTTGATATCATTAAAGGTCCTAAACATAATCCTATGAAAGGAAAAAGTGCCGGAATAAAATTTTTTGCAGATGCTATAAAAAAATACAACCCCCGCCTCATGTTCTGCGGACATATGCATGAGTATCAAGGCGCAAAAATGTTGGGGAAATCGCTTGTTATTAATCCAGGACCTGCGAGTGAAGGAAAATGCGCGATTGTTGATTCGGAAAGTTTAAATGTGAGATTTTATAAGTGATAGTATGAAAAAAGAGAATTCTTTAAAAAATCAGAAAAAAGTAAATATCAAATTCTTAATGATTGGTTATTTTTTTGCCATTCTTTCATATATACTATTAAATTATTTTTTACCTTTTTATCTTAAGGAGAAGGGGTTAAACATTCTTGAAATAGGAACTCTATTGACTACTGGGTTGGCTTTGGGCAGTTTAATTGTAGGTGTTTTATTCTCTAAATTACAAAGAAAAATTAAATTAAAGTCGGGTCTAAATATTTCAGCATTTTTTTATTTTGTAACTTCATTCATTTTTGTTGTTATTCCAAATTATATAGGGGTAATAGTATCCAATCTTTTGGGTGGAATAGCAAAAGTAACTTTTAAGGTTTCTACGGATGTTACTATGCAACATAATTCTAGCAGAGAAGAACATAGAAAGATAAGCGCAATTAATTTAATAGTGGATTCCTTAGCTGTAGTTTTTGGTCTTGTAATTTCATTAATTTTGATAAATTCTATTGGATTTCTTAATGCGTTATGGATTTTTTCAATTTTTGCATTAATCGCACTTTATTTTTTTAGCAAAGTTCATGATAGAACTAGATTTAAATCCAAGAAAGAACAGATTTTACCAAAAATAAGTATGAATCTTAAATTAATACTTGCTTCAGAAATACTTTATTGGCTGGGACTTGCTTCTAGTTTTTCTCTAGTTATTACATTTTTAGTAACAGATTATTTCTCAGGTTCTATTGGATGGATTGCTGTATTGTTTATTGTATTATATGCTTCTATAACTCTGACTACTTTATTCACTAGAAAAATTCTTGATAAACTGGACTTATTTAAGAGTTCAATATTTGGAATGATTTTATTATTATTTAGTGCATTAATAATAATTTTTTCTAGAAATCTCTATTTTGTAGGTTTGGGCATGATACTTGAAGGGATTGGTGCGGGAATATGGGTTCCTTCTAAAACTGCACTTTACTGGGGATTAACTCCTTCCGGTTCAAGAGAAATAGTTTCAGGGTATTTATCGGGATTAAGAACTTTTGCGAGCACTATTGGACCTTTGTTTGGAGGAGTTTTAGTTGCTTATTTAGGAATATTAGCACCTTTCTATTTTAAGATGATTATTGCTTTAGTATCCATTGTTTTATATGTTTATTTAATGGCAAGGCAAGATAGATAACTAACTTTAAATATCCCAAATACCCTTTCTAAATCATGGAACAAAAAGACGTCAAGAAACTCGAAGAAGAAACAAAGAAGCTTCTCGATAAGTTTTCTAAAGCTCTTGCTTCTGTGAAAAGCGAAGGCAATGAAGAATGGAATGTTGTACGTGACTCGGATAGAAGAAAAGATGGCGAAGGAAAAGCGTGTGATGATACTTTTAGAGAAATAATGTTTGAGAATGCTCCACAAAAAGATAAGAGCTTTATAATCGCGGAGAAAAAAACATGGTAAATCCACCCTTTCTTTTGGAACAAGAAAGGCTAGATGCACCCCAAGAAAACTCAGTTAGGAAAATAAAAATTTTCATGGAGAAGAAAATATGATTGAACGCAGAACTAAAATATTTATTTTAATTTCAGTAGTTGTCTTAATTGGTGCTTTTATTTTTTTAAGAATGAACGAAGATGCTTGGATAAAAGATAGCAAGGGTGTTTGGACATTACATGGAAATCCCTCTAACACGCCTGTTGAAGTAAAAGAACAACAAGATGCAATAAGTTGCGCTTCATCACTTTATGCTGCTGGAAGTTTGAATGATATTAATTTTGATTCACAATGTATTGGAACTTGCGGAGATTATTCAGTTGATATTGTTAATGTTCCAAGAACAAACGTAGATGATTTAAGTGAAAATCAATGTTCAGATTATATTTCTGGAAAAACAAAGCATTTTATTGAACTAAATCACAATGGTGGAATTACGAGGATTGTTTAAAATGGTAAAAAATCTGAATACTTTAAGAAATAAAATAGACTGTCAGGATGCAGAATTGATGAATATTCTTTATTCTAGATTTAAAATTGTAAGAAAAATCGGGAAATTTAAGAAAGATAATAATCTACGCCCCCACGATAAAAAAAGACAGAAAGAAGTATTAAAAATGAGAATAAGACAAGGAAAGAGCAAAGGATTAAACCCTAAATTTGTTGAAAAACTCTATAATTTAATATTTAAGGAGGCAATTGCTGTTCAGGGAGAAAAATAAAATGACAACACTTGAGAAGACAAAAAAATATCTTGAAGCAATTGAAAAAGACAATAAAAAGGGTAAGAAGATAAATGCTATTTTGCATTTAAATCCACATGTTCTTGAGGAAGTAAGAAAAGTTGATGAAAAAATTAAGGCAAAGAAAGCTGGAAAACTTGCCGGAATGATTTTTGCTGTTAAATCTAATATTTGCGTTCAAGGAATGATTGCTAATTGCGCTTCAAAAACTCTTGAAAATTATAAGGCTGGATTTAATGCTACTGTTATTGAGAAAATTAAGAAAGAAGATGGAATAATTATCGGAATGTGTAATCAAGACGAGTTTGCTTGTGGAAGTTCTGGTGAAAGTTCAGCGTTTGGAATAACTAAGAATCCTGTTGCTCTTGAAAGAATACCGGGTGGAAGTTCAAGTGGAAGTGTTGCGAGTGTTGCTGCTGGTTTTTGCGATGTTGCGCTTGGAAGCGATACTGGTGGGAGTATTAGAAATCCTGCTTCGCATTGCGGTGTTGTTGGGTTTAAGCCAAGTTATGGCGCTGTTTCTCGTTATGGTTTGATTGATTTAAGTATGAGTCTTGATCAAATCGGTCCGATAGGAAAGAATATTGAAGATGTAAAGAAAGTTTTTAGTGTTATTCACGGAACTGATGAACGGGATTCTACAACTAAAGAAATAAATAAAAAATTACGAAAAATAGATAAAATTATTGTTGGAGTTCCTGAAGGAATTAAGTGTGATAAGAATATTGCAGAGTTAATTAATAAAAAAGTAATAGGGATGTGTGAAAAATACAAGTGGAGTGAGAAAAAAATAGAAATAAAGCATATTGATTTGGGGATACAGACATATTATCCTATTTGTTATGTTGAGTTTTTTAGCGGAACTAGAAAATTTGATGGAAGAAGGTTTGGACTTAAGATTGAAGATTCATGTGGAGAAGAAGTTTTAAGAAGAATACTTGGGGGAAAAATGATATCAGAAGCAGAATTTTCAGGGAGATATTATAAAAAAGCGCTTGATGCAAAAAAGCTTTTAGTGGAAGAATTTGAGAAAGCTTTCAAGCAAGTTGATTTGATTGTTATGCCTACTGTTCCGAGACTTCCGCATAAATTTGGAGAAAAAATAAGTTTGGAAGATATGTACAACTATGATACACTTACGGTTCTTGCAAATATTGCTGAGATTCCTGCAATAAATATGCCTTGTGGTAAGATTGATGGTGTTCCTGTAGGAATACAGATTATGGCTTCTCGTGGTGAGGATAATTTTCTGCTGGACGTTAGCGAGAAGTTTGGATAATTTTATGGGCCTACAACGGCTCGAAACCCTCGGAGCTCGGGTTTCTCGCTTTCAAATAGTTAATAATGTAAATGGAATTTGAAAATATGCTGGTTTATTTGCAGGACTTGTTTGCATCATGCGATGGAACAAATCTGCGCATGCTTGATTTGTTCTTTTACGAGTTTAATAATTGTTAAATCGATTTGTAATTACTTCTTCTTATTGCAGAATTTTTTGTTTTAAATATTGCAAGTTTTGTTTGGGCATAGAAGGGTTTGTTTTGGAAACATATCCTCTTTCGTACAAAAATCCTTAAATAGTCTTAAAATGGTTTCTTAATAACAAAAGAGGCAAGAATAATCTATACTCAAAAAGCAACTAAACCATTCTGGTTTGGGCAACAAGCTTTTTGATACTCAGAAAATTAAAAATTTTCTGATTGTTATTTTTGTCAAATAAATAAAAACAAGAACAAAAATAACAACATGATTTATCGTAGCATTGATTTACGTTGGCTTGGGCATTCTGGATTTAGAATTAAAACTGGTTCGGGAAAAGTAATTTATATTGATCCATTTAAAATATCTGAAGAAAGTGTTAGTGCGGATTTTATTTTTATAACTCATTCTCATTATGATCATTGTTCTATTGAAGATATACAAAAGATTGCTAGAGATGGAACTGTTGTTATTTGTTCTGCAGATGTTTCTAGTAAGATGAGACATATTGCTGCTAAAATTGATATAAAACTTGCTGAAATTGGAGAGCAAATTGAATTTGATGATGGGCAAATTAAAGTTTGGCCTGTTCTTGCTTATAATCTGACTAAACCTGCGCATAATCTTGATGAGGGCTGGGTGGGATATGTTTTTGATTTAAGCAGCGTTCTTATTTATCATGCAGGTGATACGGATGTTATTCCTGAAATGAAAAAACTTTCAACTTCTAATATTGATATTGCGCTTCTTCCTATAGGTGGGACATTTACTATGAACGCAGGAGAAGCTGCGAAAGCAGCTTCCATAATAAAACCAAAAATAGCTATTCCCATGCATTATGGAAGTGTAAGTGGGGTTGGTGATAAAAGTGATGCTGATGTTTTCCTTAAGTTTTGTTCTGGCGAGAATATTAATGCTAAGGTTCTTTTGAAAGAGGATTAACGAAAGGATTTTTAAATATAAGAAACATTAATTATTATGGCAAAAAAGACGACATCAGCAGAACGAAGAGAATATATTAAAGAACGAGAAATTGGTAGACAGAGATATGAACAAGGAGACAGAAGTTATAATCGTGGTGGAGAACGTTATGGGCAAGGCATATCTTTTATTGATAAACTAACAGGAAATATAGTTCGTCCAAATAAAAAAGAGTTTGAAGCTCAAAAAGCAAGAGCAAGAGGAAGCTATGGTGCAGAAAGAAAAAGACATTATGATTCTACTCGAACTTATGAAACAAATTCAGGAAGTAATCGTTATCATAGGCATCATAACTTAGCTCAAGAATTTTATGCAGTTATTGCTGCTGTTGGGGCGCTTGGAGCTATATTTTTTTTATCGCCTAATATGACTGGAAATGCGGTTGCAAACTTAACGGTTCAGAATTCAAGTTTTCTGGGGGCTGGCTTGTTTATTGTTGGTTTGGTTGCTGGTTTTTTCTATTTGAATAATAGAAAGAATTAGTTTATCCTAATTCTCTAATTAACTTATTAACATAATTAAAATCTCCATCCCCCTTTAAAACAACATCAAATTGTTTTCTAAAACCCTTTATATCTTTATCATAATCAAAATTTAGAAAACCCACCTTAAGAAGGGCATTATAATTAAATCCTTCAATCATACCCAAATCTCCTAAACTATCGCCTAACAGAAGAACATTTCTTCTAGGTTTAATAATTTTATAAACTTCGGAGATTTTTTCTAGAATGGTTTCATCTTTGTTCATAGAGTGAATAATTGGACCATTTGTTGATATTGCTCTGCCTTTTTTGTCCCATTTAAATTTGTTTGTGACATAAAGGATATTAGAATAATCTCTTCCAATTTTCTGAAAAAATAGTTTTATAGCATCTCCGCAACCACTTGCAGAAAGAATAACCAGGGGGATATTATGCTCATGAAGAAAATCTAAAAATTCAGGAACACCTTCTCTAAATTTAACATGGCCATTTTTTACAATATCTTCTAAGTCCGATTTAGATAATCCTGATTTTATTAATAATTTATTATGCGTTTCCCACCATTCTTGCATTGCTTTTTTCTTTTTTTGGCATGAAACTTTTGGGTCTATTTCAATCGGATGATATTTATCGAACAAGGCATGAGCTTTTACCGTATAATCTTCAGTTAGATGGTTTCCATCACGAAGCATAGAAATAATCGAAGGAGTCTTAATCCCTTCAATTACACCATAAGTTAAAGTTCTATCAAAATCTGATAAAACATGCAAGTTTTCATAACCTGCTTTCTTTATCTGTGATTTCAATTTTTCTAAATTTTTTGGACTTGGAATTATAACTTTCATTTTAAATATTAAAGAAATTTACTAACTTGCTTTTTGATTTCTTTTAAATTATGCGCAGATTCTACTCCCGCTATTTCTTTTTCTTTTTCAAGATTGGTAAATAAACAAGGGACATTATTTTCTTTGCAATAATCAAAACTATCTTTTCTACTGCCCCCAACATAAACTAAAGGTCTGCCATATTTTTTAATAAATCTTTCAAAGACAATTCTTTTATCATCTTTTTCTTCAGGAAGTGATGTTTCAGTAATATCAAATAAATCTTTTAGATGGGCTACGGAAAGTATTTTTTCAAGAGCAGATTGTATATTGGTAGTTATTAATGCCAATCTATATTCCTCTTTTAGAGAACTAAAATATTTGATTATTCCTTCATTTCTTACTTTTGGATTTTTCTTTACATACTCACATACTGATTCAAAGAACATTTCTCTAGCTTTAATTATTCTATTTTTTTCATTTAAATCAGGATAGAGTCTTTTCATTATTCCATCAACACAATTGAAATAATCTGGTCTGTTCGCCCAGTTCATTATAGAAGGGTCTTTTAACTTTTTTGCAGCCCTTTCTAACCATAAAATATGTGCTTTATTCCAAGGTTCATGCTTCAAAAATAATCCTGAAAGTGTTGTTGCAATAATCGGCTTTTTCATAAAATCAAGACATTTTTAAACTTATTAAATTTAACTAAACTATGAACGTACCATTCGAACGAAGAAAAAACGACTGCTTAAAGAAAGATGATAAAAGCAGCATTGGAAGCTGGGACAAGCATATTCTTGATTTATGTGAGCGAATAAATAAAAAAGTGAATTTTTATACACTTTCGTCTTGCTCAGGAAGAATTGTTTTGTTAAAAAATCTCGATAAAAAACAGCCAGGAATGTTTATACTTAGAACTCATGAAAAAATTAAGTTTGATGAATTGCTTAATGCTCTTAAGGCTGCTGAAAAAAATCGAGAAACACTTATTTTCAAACAAGAACCGCCAATACTTCATGTTTGCTGTGCTGATATCGAAAGCGCTGAGAATCTTTTGAATAAATCACGAGAAAGCGGATGGAAAAATTCTGGAATTATGTCTACACGCGGTAGAATAGTACTTGAATTAAGAAGTACAGAATATCTTGCTTTGCCCATTATGGAAAAGGGAAAAATTCTTGTTAGCGAGGAATTTCTTAAGATTCTTGTTCGTGAAGGCAATATTAGGTTGCAAAAGGGTTGGGAAAAAATAAAGAAGCTTGAGAAAACAATATAAACTTAAACCTATTTTATAATTCATGCCTGAAGACGAAGAACCGTATCTTGAATTTCCAGTATTTAATCATCCTTCTTTCGATACTTCTAAGAATAAAAGAGCTCTTGATAATAAAATAATTCAAATTCTAAAGCAATTATTTGATAAATTTGAAGATTCTCATTCTGCTGATTGTGAGTTTGATCCAAATAACGGGCAAAATTTTGGGCTTCTTACAGTTACAATGTACAGAAATGAATATACTCATGAAAAACCTCTACGCGTAATAAGAAACCCCATCTTTTATTATTCTCCGAATTAAATTATACTGATATTTTAAGAATAATAAACCGGCGCGTTTCCGCGCCGGCTGTTTTTAAAAAAAGTAAATTAAATTAATCTTTGTGATTATCTATAGACATCGATTCCAAGATCAGACATTTCTCTTGACATTGTTGAGACTCTTTCTTCTTCTCTATCTCTGCCAAGAACATATGGTGATTTAACACCAGTCATAATTGTTATGACTCTTACTTTGCCTTCAAATTCTTTGTTAATTCTAGCTCCGATGATAACTGTTGCGTCTGCAGATAAATTTTCTGCTACAAGGTTACCAATTTGGCTGAATTCTTCAAGTTTCATATCAGCTCCGCAAGTTATATGTATTAATGCTCCGTTTGCTCCTCTGTAGTCTACGTCAAGAAGTGGATGTGTTAATGCTTGCCTTACAGCTTCGTTAACTCTGTCACTTGAATCAGATTCTCCGATTCCAATAACAGCAACTTCTCCTTTCTTCATAACAGCAGATACGTCAGCGTAGTCAAGGTTGATTAATGATGGAAGTGTGATTGTTTCAACAATACCCTTAATCATTGTAGAGATCAACTCATTAGCTACTGCAAATGCTTGTTGTATTGGTAATTGTCCTGCGATATCTACAAGTCGATTATTGTCTATTACAATTACTGTATCAACAACATCTCTTAATTCTTGTAGTCCGAATTCTGCCTTTTCGATTCTTGCTTTTTCGCATTCGAATGGCATTGTGACAACTGCAATTACAACTGCTCCTGCTTCTTTTGCTGATTGAGCTACTACTGGAGCAGAACCTGTACCTGTTCCTCCACCCATACCTGCAAGGATGAAAACCATATCAGAACCTGCAACTGATTTTTTAATATCAGAAATAGATTCTTTTGCTGCTTCTCTTCCTACATTTGGATGGCCACCAGCTCCAAGTCCTCTTGTGACTTCTTTGCCTAAAAGGATTTTATCGTCAGCTTTTGTGATGCTTAAGTGTAATGCGTCTGTGTTACAGCCGTAAACAGTTGCTCCGTTTATACCTTTGTTGAAAAGCCAAGTTATAGCGTTGCATCCTGCTCCCCCACATCCAACAACTTTGATATTTGCCTTTCCAGCTTTTAACTCGTCAAAGTTAATCTGGTTCTTTTCCATGTCTTGTATTGCGTCTTTTGCAAATTCTAGTACCATTTTTTTATTTTTTTGTGCCTCCTTTCAGTTTTTTAGCTTCTGAACTTTTTCGAAATGTTTAAATAGTTCTTCAGCTATAGTTTCTTATTATTAAAGGAGGATATTCCAGATATTTATCAATAGAACACGCAAAATTCTTGAAAATAAATGGAATATCTCCTTAATAAATATTTCTGCTTCTGAAACTTTTTGATTTACCTGTGTTTCCTATGGAGAATTTAATATTTTTTTTATAACTATAATTTTAAAATATATATTATGAAGTATATGTTGCAATATATATGATTAGAAATATATTTTTAACTATCTAATTATGTTTTTTCACCGATGATTGTTCTTCTTGGAACCATATATTTGTTTCCGTAAGTATCAAATGACAATACCCTATCTAAATCCGGTTCTTTATGTTGTTTTGCTTTTCCAAGTTCATATCCTATTGGAATCATGGCTTCTACATCTAGTTCTTCTGGAATTTCTAAAATTCTTTTAACAGTAATATCTGAAAACGCGCCAATCCAACAACTAGCAAGTCCAAGTTCTGTAACCTTTAACATTAAATTTTCTATAGCGGCTCCAGCTTGTTGTCTTGAGTAAATTTCCCCTCTTTTGTCATAACTTTTAATAATGGCTTTTTTATCGCTTATTACTACCACGACCCAGTCAACTTGTGAAATAAAATTTTGTTGAGCTGCTCCGGCAAGCTCTTTTATCTTTTTCTTATCTTGAATTAGAATATATTTTATTGAATTAATATTTCCTGCTAGTGGGGCTTTTGTAGCGTTATTTATTGCAGATATTAAATCTCTGTAATTTGGTTTTTTTGTTGTTTTAAAATTTCTTACAGAATGTCGTGATTCAATTACTTTGTCAAATTCCATGATTTATCTATGTTCTTAGGATATATAAATTTAAGGTTTGACTTCTGTTACGTTTGCTTGTTGATTATAATGTTTAGATATAAAACTTCTAGCTGTTTCTAAAATATTCAATTTGAATTCCTTCATTTGTTTTTCATATTCTATTTTTTTTATGTTATTATTGCTCGGGACTATTCGGTATGTGAAATAATGCAGTCCAGCACTTGTTAATTGGTTATAGTTTTCTTGTTTCAGATGCATATTGCTATTTGCTTTTTTATTCATATCTTCAATAAGTTGTTCGATGGTTGTTGGTTCTTTGGTTGTTATAAAAATAGTATTATTTTTAATTTCATCTAGTTTTGCAATATGTTTTATTGTTTCTTTTAGTTCTAAAAAGGGATTTATTGGATTTTTCATAATATCTTTTGTAGTTTTTTCTTTTTATAGATTTATGTTGTAGAGAACTAGATTAAATATCTTTTATTAGCATTTCAAAATCATTTAATCCAAGAATTAGATTTTCGTTTATAGATTGGTAATATTGGCTTAATTTTTCAGGAATGACTACATAAACTTTAAATCTTTTTTGAAGTATATTAATTTTTTCTTTAAGCTTAATGGCTTTGTCATAACCACGCCACATGGTGCATTCAATTATTACCTTTTTGTCTATTACAAAGTCTGGAAAGAAATATTTATTTTCTATCTTTACTAATGGTTCGTATTCATATGATTTTTTAAGCTTAGTTAGTATGTCTGCTATTTCTTTTTCTAGAATATTTCTTACTTTTTCTCCATTTTTAGTTTGGAACTTGTAATTTGCGATTTTTTTGAATTTTTCATATTGACAAATATGATACTCTTCAAGATTTTTACTTTTTTGTTCTTTGTGCCAGTCGCTTAAGGTTTTTTTAATCTTTTTTCTTGATTCTTTTAGTTGTTTATTGAGACTATTATTTTTTGTTTTCTTTTTAACGCAATTATCTCCGCCAATAATCTGCCTCCAATTGTTCGGAAGCTCCTTTTCAATATAAGTATTACTAATTTTTACATTGATATATTTTAAAATTTTTTCTAATCTTTCTTTTTTAAGGGCTATGTTGTATTTTTGGTAGCTCCAAGCTTTTGACCTAGGAATTTTAATATCCTTTGCGAATTTTTTTTGACTTCCCGCCTTTTTAATTGCTTCTTGGATAATCTCTTTAAGCTTACCTTTTTTTAGAAGAATATACATCTATTTATTATGCAATTAAAGTTTATAAATCTTGCTTCCATACTGAGCTAGCGTAACTTAATATAAAATTTATATAAATCCTAATACTAAAAACAACGCCCGAAAGAGGACTCGAACCTCTGACCCCATGATGTCTGCAATCGCAAGATTCGGACACCCCGAAAATTGTGATTTTCGATGTTAACAGTCATGTGCTCTACCAACTGAGCTATTCGGGCATGATCATTCTAAGAAATGATGTTTTTAAAAGGTTACTGTTGAACTCGGGATTAGAATCTAGTGTTCTTTTCGATTACTTTCTGCTTTTCTAGATAAGCGTACATCGCTGAATGTTTGCTACCAGCAATTATTCTTTTTAAGGCATATACGGCTTTTTTTACATTTGTAAGTTCTCCGATAACGCCGACCATGTTATCATGAACAGAGATATATGTTTCGCTTAGTTCTTCGAGTACTCTAAGGGCTTTTCCTCCGGCGCCGATTACTCTTCCACGAACTTCGCTCATATTTCTCCTCTTAGTTATATTTTTGATATATATTTTTTCAAATACGAATTCGTCATTTTTTAAAAGAACAACTTCATTTATTGAAAATCCTAGATTTAACGCTTCGACTGCTTGAAGTGCAAGAAATTCATCTTCAGCTTTACCTTCAATAAATAAAATGTGACTTTTGTTTGAAAGTTTTATTTTAAAAGAACTCTCAAGCATTTTTTTATTTTGAATTATCTTGTTTATGCTTTCGACGTATAATTGTTCAGTCATAGCAAAAACCCCTTGCTGGTTCTTGCAACTCCTGCAGACCAGAAACCACTTGCGGGTTTCTTTTACTTCCTGCATCCATCTTTATTTTTTTAATCTCTTTAGAATTAGAACTCATCGTTCATGCCCCTGAGGAATCCTTTTTTTTCGAGAACATTGATTTGTGCGGGAGTGTAGCTAAATATAATATCTCCTTTTTTGTCTCCTTCATATTCCCATGGTTGAATTAAAACAATATTCCCTGGTCTTATCCAAAGTTTTCTTTTCATTCTTCCCGGAACACGACAATTTCTTTGTTTTCCATCAAAGCAAGTTATAATCATTCTATTGGCACCAACACGACTTTCTACTTTTCCTAGAACTTCATTTCCTCGCGGAAGACGTACTCTTACTGGAAACATTCCTGGTACGCCTGGTTGTCCAGGTACTGTGGCTACTTCTTCTTGGCTTTCTGCGCCTTCTTCAGTAAATTCATTATCTGCAAATTCATCTTCTGCCATGATTATAAGAAAGAAAAGCTGTTTTTAAACCTTACAATAGAACTAAAGCAACCGGCACGCCTTGAATATGAGTCACGCCGTCTTTTTTGATTAAACCACATTTTAATGCTAAAGCTACAGATTGCTTGCCTACAATATTGAATGTGTAGTCTTCACAAGTGCCCATTTCAATGATTTCCAGAACTTCTTGCTCTGTTTTTTCTTCGCCTTTGAAGAAATTCTCTGTTATTTTTATCTGTTTATCGCCTTCTTCAAATGTTTTCCCAATTAGGTCTGAATCGCATATTGCTACTATCGTTCTGTAAGAATTGTGTATTTTTACTAGCATTATATTGCTAAAAACTTTGTATTTTTAAATCTAACTTTCTAAATTAATATACTTTGAACTATCAAAATTAATAAATAAATTAAAAAAATTAATTACTTCTTATTTCCTAATATTCTGCAAACTGTTGTTGCACATGTTGGACATTTTCCTTTTGCCATATTAACGCCTCTTGCGTTAGGAGCAACTTTCTCGTCCTTCATAGTAACTGACTTTTTGCATTTTACGCAGTATCCTTCTGTCATATTTTAGCCTCCTTGTATAAGTCTTAACCGGATTAGTTCTTTTTAAATCTTGTCTATCCTGATATGGATGTTATATGACTGGAAAGGTTTAAAAGAATAGGGTATTTATATTTAAAATGAAGAAAGAGGTTAAAAAATTTAAGTCTGATAAGGATAATACTATTTTAAAAGCTTCAGCAATATGTGGAATTTTAGTATTTGTTGTTAGTGTCCTTAGTTCTATAATAAATCAGGTTTTTATTGGAAGTTCTTTCTTAGGAATTTATTCTATTATTCAGGGAATTATTATAAATATTCTGATGATTGGATTTATTTATGGATTTTTTGTTCTTGGAAAAAGATACAACAGCAAATTGCTTAGAATTATCTCTGTTTTAATTATGGTTTTGATAATTATCTCTTATTTTGCATCCTTATTTGTTATTTCTCCTGTTATGGCTAGTTTTAGTAATTTAATGCAACAAAAAGCTACTTCGTTAGGTTTAGATGTTAACAATTTGGATGACACTCAAGCTAAAGAATTTTCTCAAGCTCTTTTAAGTGATGAAAGTTTTGCTCCTCTTGTGAGTTCGTTGATATTTCCTTTGTTGATTTATGTTCTTGCAATGATTATTCTTTATGTCCTGTTTGGTTCTGCTTTAATAAAATTGCGTGATAAGGTCGAATACTCAAGAACAACAGGGATTTTAGCTATTGTTGGGGCTTCTTTGATGATTATACTTATAGGATTTGCAGTGATGATAGTTGCTTATGTTTTTGGTATAGTGCTTTTATATAAAGAATCAAGGAAAATAATTAAATAATTATTAAAAGGAGGTAAAATGACTAAAATAAAAAAATTAGGCGTTGTTTCGCTTGGAGGCTTTGCTGCTCTTGCCGCACTTTTAATAATACTTGTTAATATGGCTGCAAATGCATTGATTCAATATGTAGTTGGTGCTTTTCCTGCTGCGTTAACTGTCTTATACTGGAATGCTGCACTTTCGCAAGCAGTAATAACTGTTTTAATAGCTTTTATCACTTGGATGGTAATTGCTTTAATCTACAATCTTTTAACAAAAAAGATAGCCGGAGTAACAGTAGGAATTACTGATAAAAAGAAATAGTTAATTTATCCTTTTTACTTTTTGTTTTTTATAATTAGATTTTAGAAACCGGCTTTTTAGCGCCGCAAGCTAAACAGTGTATAAAATTGAAGTCTCCTTCTTTAATAATTTCTGTATCTGGTTTTTTGCATTCTCGGCATATTACATAATTTTCTGCGTAAAGTTTTATTTTTTCGTTTATTAATGAGCTTGAGATTTTTCGTGTTAACACTAAACGCTCGCCTTTTACGCTTCCAGGAGTAGCTAGTTCTCTTAATAGGAATTTTAGCATGTGGGCACAGTCGCGTCTTACGTATGAACAGATTTGCTTAAAGTTTGTTATAATTGTTTTATTTCCCTCTATATGCCCTTCTACTTTTGGTATTTCAAATCGGTCTATTTTTGATTCAATAGGTTTTATTTTAGTATATGCTTCTTCTAAAAGTGTATCATAGTTTTCCATAAAATGAATAAAGAAATGGGGTTTTTAAGTATATAGTAAATGATTTCAGTTTATTAGTCATTTCCCATCTAGCAAAGACGTAAAATAAGTAAAAGCGTTCTTTGCTATGATTATTGGGAATTGTTAGTAGGATATTTTTTTGCTATTAGATTAATTGCTTCTTCTGTTAGTCTGTATCCTTTCTCAGATTTTTCTAATCCACCATCCCTAACTAAGTTTTCTAAATAGAATGAATGCATATTTTCCCTAAATAATGTGGCAAAAGAAGTTTCTGGTAATTCTAGCCATCTATTTGCTTTTTGAGATTCTTCTACTATTCTTTGTGCAATCATTTCATATTCTGCTTTTCCTAATGTTGAGAGAAATTTTAAATATGGTGAAGAAATGGAGTTCTTTTGAATCTTTTCAGGTGAGCAAATATCTCTCGGTTGTAACATATCTTTTTATTATAAAAGAACTCTATTTAAAATTATTGATTATCACTATCAATCACAATAATCTTTATAATCTCGTTTTTGAGTTTTTATGCATGGTAAAAGAAAATTATAAAGTCATACCTTTTGAAGAAGTTTTTAATGCTATGAAGCCATTGTGGGGTTTGGATTTTACAAGAATTAAGGAATACGAGCCTTTGCTTACTGGAAATCCTGCAGAATTTTTTATGTTCACTCGCTATAGTCCACAAATGGCTTTGTATTCTAATGAAGTTAATGTTGGTTTTACACTTCATGATTATAATGGCAGTTTAGCTGTGGCTAATCCTGAAAGAGCTAAACCTGTAAAAAATGTTTCTGAAGTTATAGTTTGTAGTGCAGTTCCTGAGCATTTCCTCACATTTGATACTTATCATCCGAGTCTTGAAGAGAGAATGAGTCTTTATGCTGGAAATTTAATTGCTAAAAAATTTGAAGAAAATATTTCATTTAGACGCAATATATTTCTTAACAATAGTTTTGTTCAGGGTCATGTTTTTGCATCTCGTATTTTAGAAGAAGACAATCTTGTAAATGTTATTAATGCAGTTAGACAAGCTAATGTAAAGTACAAAGAATTTACTACAAAAGTAAATCCTCAATTAAAAGAAAAAGTTGAAAATTATATGCTTGAATCTGTAGATGAAGCTGTTTCTAAGTTGTAATTTAAATTTACTCAACGGCTCGAAACCCTCAGAGTTCGGGTTTCTCGCTTTACTAATTCTGAAAATGTATAAATCAATTTGTAATTACAGCTAAAGATTTGCAGGATTTGTTATTAATTATCAGAATTGTTCGAGTAAAATTAATGCGAAGCACTAAATTAAAAATTTATCCTAAATACCTAACTCTGCCCGGACGTGGTTCGTAAATAATTCCGTCTTCGATTAACTTAATTATTTCAGAATTAATTATGTCTGGATTTGAAGATTTAATCTTCATAATGATTTCTTCTGTTGTTGCGCCACCAAGACTCTCGCCGGCTTTTATTAATTCAATTATTTGGTCTCTTAATTGGATTGTTTGTCCTGGCGTACTTGGTTCTTTTTTAACTGCTCCTGAAGATTTTTCAAGTTCAAGTTTTCTTACTAGTAAATATCTAGGGTCTGTTTTTTTTATTATTTCTGGAGAAATATAAACTTCGCGATTATAGCTTCTTAATACTCCGATAATTGCTATTGTGTCTCCTTGCGCTAGGTTTTCAAATTGTAATACTCCTTCTCCGAAGACTTTAAGTCTTATTTGGCCTGAAGCATCATCAATCGTTAGAGTCGCAAATTTTCTTTCGCCTTCTGAAAGATATTTATCAATAACATTTGCGATAATATTAACTCTTACAATTTTTTTATCGCCCAACTCTAGAAAACGAAAACGTTCTTTTGTTGGTGTTGTAAGTGTTTGAGAAGGGTCTGGTGTTTCTTGAGGCACATCTTCAACAATAGGCATGCCACTAAGGATATCGCCTATCTTTAATTTATGTGCTGTTTCTCTTTTTCTTTGTTCTGGCATGTTATTAATCAATATTATTAGTTTAAAAAGATTTATGTAGATTTTAAGATATAGCTAATTCCGGAAAAATATTTTTATCTTTTGAAGGTAGTAATTTTCTTTTGTTCATGTCGTTTCTAATAGCAGTTAATTTATCAAACATTTCTGTAGATTTTTCTGCAGGAGCTTCATACTTTTTATACCAATAACTTGGAAATGCGCCAGTGTCTGGAACATTGTTATCGGACATAGCTTCCCATTGACTGTTATTTCCATTTGGAAAGTAAATTAAATAAAAATCCATTATATTCTCTGGACGAAACCTTTTCTTGGAATAAAAACATCTCCGGAAGAGATGAGTTTTTGAATAGCTTCGTCGATTTCATCGTTTGTTAATTTTCCACCAAGTTCTTTTTCAAGTTCTTCTTGAGGAATAAATTTTCCTAAACGTTCTTCTAATTTCGATATTGTTTCTCTTAAAAGAATAACTTTGCTTCTTTGACTTGTGGATGTTCCAACTGCAATTCTATCGATGTCAAATGTTTTCGTTTCGTGGTCATATCCGACTTGCATCATATAATATTTTATTATTTCAATTGCTATTCTTGCATCATCTTTTGTAACTTTTTTTGAAAGCCTCATTTTAGCGTGAGCTTCGGATAAACGAACTAAAGCTTCTAGTTGTCTTGCAGATATTGGAATTGCTTTTGTTCCCATCGAATCGGCAGAAACAGGAGAGTTTCTCATTTTAACATAGAACTCGCGGATTTCTTTTACAGCTTCATCAGTTAATATTGGGTGAATTTTTTGTTTTGCGTAGGCTACGTACTTTCTAAATAAATCTCTTTCAATTGGATTTACTCTATCATTTTTTTGATATTGTGTTAATACATGGCTTGCTATTGATTCGTCTTTAAATTTATCGGGTACGTCACGAAGAACAAATATTACATCAAATCTGTTAATTAAGCTTGGAGGTAAATCTATTTGTTGTGCTATTGTTTGGAAGGGTTCAAATCTGCCGAGTTTTGGGTTTCCTGCTGCTAATACTGATGTTTGTGCTTGGAGTGAAGCTTGAACATTTGCTTTGGAAATAGTAACTGTTTGTTGTTCCATAGCTTCATGCATTGCGCTTCTGTCATTTGGGTCCATTTTTTCTATTTCATCAATACAAACAATTCCCTTATTTGCTAAAACCATGGCTCCTGCTTCTAATGCCCAACCTTTAAGATATTCATCTTTGACTACTGTTGCTGTTATACCTGCGCCGCTCGCAGCTTTACCAACAATATAACGGCCCTTTGGAGCCATATCTGAAATAAATTTAAGTGTTACAGATTTTGCAACTCCGGGGTCTCCCATTAAAAGAATATGTATGTCTCCCCTCTTTACGCTTCTGTCTGCAGCAACTTTACGAACTCCGCTGAACATCTGTAAAACAAGAGCTTTTTTTATTTCATTATAACCCCAGATGCTTGGAGCAATACTATCTGATAATTTATCAAAAACTTTTGGATCTGCTGCTGTTTCTTGTATTTGTCTTTCGTCTTCTTCTGAAATTTTTACTTCTTCATAAGTTTCTTCCAATGAGATAAGGTTGTTTGCTTCTATTGCTAAATCAAATCTTGTTGAGATGCTTCCTGTTTGGAGCGGAACAGGAACTTCTTTTAAAACTCCGACTACTCGGACTCGTGCGCCCGGCGTTGTTTTTTCTTCCATTTTGGGCTCAACTAAATCTTCTTGTAGGAAAACTTGAAGTCTTCTTGGTTGTTCTCCACCTGTAAGCGATTCTGGTGATTCTTCTATTATAATTCTTTGAGCATCCACCATTATTTTGCTAACCAATCTAAATTGGCCTTTTCTTCCGCAACTACAACGAGAAGGTTCACGGAATTTTTTTTCTATTTGTAGAACAGAAATAATTGTTCCGCAAGTTGGGCATTCGAATTTTGCATTTGTTACTTGCGGACGCACGTCTGAAGCTTGTCTTATAATTCCTTCAATAGAAATAAACTTGTTTAAATGTTTTGCTCGTATATGTCCTATTTTTGATTGTTGTGTTTCGGGTATATTGAAGAATCTTACACGGGCATTTTTAATCAACCCTAGATCTTCTAGTGCTGTTTCAAGAATTTGGATTATTTCTTCAGGAGATCCAAGTAATTCTTCAGCGAGTTGGTGTGAAAAAGAAGCTATATCGCTGAAATCTACAAGTATAACTCGTTTGTCTTCACGAATGCTTTGACCAATTTCTTTCCTATAGGTGTCAAAAAACATTTTAGCTTCAGCTATTCGTTCTTCTGTTTCCCTTTTTTCGGCCATAAGATTACATCAGTGTTTTACTTTTAAAGGGTTTCTATACTGAGAAGTATAAGATTAAAAATAGGATGTTGTATTGAGTATTAAAACTGTTGTTGTATTGAATTCAGATATGCTCTTTGTTCGGGTCTTTTTGCTAAATAATATCTTATTGTTTCTCTTCCAGCGTCGAATGCTGCTCGAAATCCTGCGAGATTTTCTGGAGAGTTAATATCTAAAGTTTTTACTGCTTTACTAAAACATTTTACAAAGTTAGGGTCTGCTAAATTAGTAAATGGCGCTGTGGACTCCCAAGGTCCGGATGTTAATTCTTTGCTTCTTTCTAACATTTTTCCGAGAGAAGGATTATTTTCATTTGTCATGGTTATTTTAAAGATTACTGATATTTAAATTTATTTGAGAACTATCTATCTTTCATTCGTTTTGTGACTTCTTTGATCTTCTTGTTAAGTTGATTCATAGAATCTTCTAATTGCGCACGATTTTTTGTTCCTGTGCAAACAAGTTTTCCATTACTAAATAAAAGGAATGTTGCATTTGGTTCAACTAATTTATAAACAAGTCCCGGAAATTGTTCAGGTTCATATTCTGTGTTCTCTAGTTCTAATGCGAGAAAGTTTAAGTTAAGATTTACGTCTATGCTTCCAGAGGCGACGATGTTCTGAACTGTTATTTTAGGGACAATGGTGACTCTTACGCCTATTTTTTTAAGTTGTTTTATTACTTCTTTTATTACATCTTTAACTTGAGCTACACTTTTTGTTCCAGTGCATACAAGGTTTCCTGATGTAAATACAAGAACAGCTGACTTCGGTTTTTTAACTCTTAAAATTAAACCTGGAAATGTTTCAGGATTGTATTCTGTGTTAGGAAGTGTTTTTGCAAGCTTTGTTAATGGAACGTCTTTTCCAAGAGAAGTAGTTGCTACAATATTCTGTATTTTTAAAGAATCTTTTGCCATGTTGGTTATGCTTTATAAATGGATGGGCTTTTTAAAGCTTTGTATTAGGCTCGACGGGCGGTTTTTCTTTATTATTTTTTCATAGCTTTTCTGACTTCTCTTTCGACTTCGTTTAATGTTGCGATGTCAGTTATGCCTCGGTCTGTTCGGAGAGCTGTAAATCGTGGGAAGCGCATGGCAAATCCAGAAGAATACGAAGGAGATATCTGTAAGTCTTGGTATTTTATTGTTAAAATTATTTTGGGTTTGACTTCAATATGTCTTCCTGATTCGCCTTTAATTAATGGTTTTAGAATATTTGTCAAGTCTTCATAACTTGTGCCTTCTTCACTTTTTTCTTTGATTCCTGTTGAGACTCTTCCTATTTCGAGAAGCTTGTTTGTTTTTTCATCTTTGCATGAAACTTCAAAACTTGTTAACCATCCAGCACGTTTACCTGTTCCGTATTCTGCTCCGGTTATAACGAGGTCAAGTTCTTTTGCATCTGGCTTGAATTTTAACATATCACCTACTCGTGCCCCCGGTTTATATGGTGATGAGAGATTTTTTATCATGACTCCTTCTTCACCTTCTTTTAATGCAGCTTGATAGAACTTTTCTGCTTCTTTGGCATCATCCGTAATAAGCTGTTTTGAAGGAACAAATTTCCATTTTTCAGGAGTTATTATTTTTCTTAAAAGTTTTGTTCTTTCTTCAAAAGGTGAGTCAATAAAAGATTTTCCGTTTAAGTAAAGTAAGTCAAAAACATTTATTTCTATGGGAAAATCTTCAGCCATTTTTTCAATGTGATATTTTCTTTTTATTCTTTGACTTATGTTTTGGAAAGATAAATATTTATGAGTTTTTTTATCATAACCTACTGCTTCAGAATCGATAATTAGAGTATCTGCTTTGAAATATTTATTTACGTACTCGATGACTTCTGGGAATTGTTGAGTTACTTCATCAAGTCTTCTAGTGAAAATTTTTATGTTGCCTTTTTCATCTTTATTTATAAGCATCCTGAAACCATCGTACTTATATTCAAAAGCACAAGGCTTGCCCGCCCTTTCAAATCCATCTTCTATAGATTCTGCTTTTAATGCAAGCATAACTTTTAGGGGCTGGCCCGGTGAAAGTTTGACTTTCCCTAGTTCTTGTTTTCCTTTCAATGCTTTTTCGAAAACTAACGCGAAATCTGTGACTTTATCATATGCTGATTGAACGAGTTCTGTTGCTTCTTTATCTTCTTTGGAGAAACATGCCCAAACAATAGCATCACGTAGGGTTCCACTTCCAATTCCGATTCTTAAATCATTAAGTAAAGTTCGGATTACATATTTTGCTTCAATTCCACTTGCTCCTGAAAGAAGTTCTGCTATTAATCCGATTTTTCTATCAATTGTTCCTTTTCCCGTAAGTTCTGGAAGTCCTTTGAGATTTTCAAGAACTTTTTCAGTAGTTAATGATGTTGAAAATAATGTTGATTGTGATTTATTTTTAGTTGTTTCAGATGCTACTTCACCCAAGTCTCCGATTTTTTTCCATTTTTTGACTATGTCTGATTCTGATTTTCCAGATGCTTTAGATAGGGCTTTTATTATAGTTTGGCTTGAGATTCCAAATTCTTTTTCTTCGTAATCCGGCCAAACGCGTCCTTGAATAAGATAAACAATTTCTCTATCCTTTTCCTTGAGTTTTTTTAGGAATTCTGAAATAATTTCTGTTTTCTTTAAACGAGAAGGATTTTTTTCAAGCTCTTCATAAGTTTCACAGAGTTTAGAATATTGCATTTTAAGAACTATCCAAGATAGCTAACTTCTTTTTTGTCTTTTTGGGTAGAAGTTTCTTTGATTTTTGTAAGAAGACCTTTTAATTTTTCTTCGACTTCTTCTGCTGTTTTCATTAGGGGCTTGTAATCCACGTTTAAATCTAAGTAACCATCAAGTGTCTTTATTACTTCGGCTGCTGCTCTTGAATCAGGCAATCCCGGATTAGCTTCAGCAAAGATACAAGAAATTGGAAACTTTTCAGATTTTAGAAGTAAGACGCCAGTGACGCCCATTACAATTCCATCTTTTATGCATTCTATTTTTAGCTTTTCAAATTTTTTAGAGTTTTGGTTAGTATAATAAAATACTTTTGAAGCTTTTCCAGTTGGAGAAGAAAGTCCTTCTATACTTACTATTTCTTTTGCTTTTAATTTTTCAGCAAGTTCTTGCACAATTTCAGCTATCTCCCATTCTGCTCCAGTAATGTTCGTCATTGTTCTTAGAATCACAATATTCTCTTTTTTTGCGTAATAGATTTCTAAAGGATCCATTAATTTTGAATTATGTATGACTGATATTGGAAGTAGTTTATTTGTTGAGAATTTTCCTATTTTTTTAGCATCTAAATGTTTTATCAAGAATTCTGTAGCAATAGTGCTTACAAATCCAAATCCTGGAAATCCTTCAATTATTACTGGACTTTTTGGTTTTTCTGTAAGTTCAAGCGTCATGTTTCCCCTTTAGTATTATGAGAATTCAAGGAATTAGGTATTTTTATATCTTATCCCTATCCGAAAATATGTTAGTAAATTCTTGATAAACGCCTATATGGGCAGTAACCGAGGCGATGGGAAAGAGGTGTGTTGTGAAACCACCACCCCGGCCTGCAAGGTGTGTTTAATCAAGAATGAGCGTTATGGTGGAATTGTTTCGTCTTCCATTTGTTCTCCTTTTTTTGTTATGTTGTTTGTTGTTCCCATTTTTTTATTATAATAATATATATGGTTTCGTCTTTATAAGCAACCAGAAATAATAATAGTGGCATAAGATATATATTAATCCTCTATATTTCCCCACATATAAGCTTAAATAAATAAAAAAATAGCTAATTTTATGCAACAGTATGCTTGGATTATAGAAAATCGGGAATTATTAACTTTAGCACTTGACGCTATTTTATTTTTAATATGTATGGTTATAGTTGTTAAAACACATAGAATATTTAAAATAAGTGAGCACGGCGGAATAAGATATTTTAGAAATGCATTTTTATTTTACGGTTTAGCATTTGTTTCAAGATATCTGTTGTCTGTAAATTATGAACTGATAGAGAATTTTACACTTAATCCATTATACATGGTAATTACCTGGCTTCTTTATGAATTCTTTTTCGTAATGGCTGGATTTTTTCTTCTCTATAGTCTTTTATGGAGGCGGTTTGGAGGTAAGTCTAGTTCATTATTCAATGGACCAATTTTTATATTATATTCTCTTGCATTGATAATTGCAATTTTGGATTTTTTCTGGTTAGGATATGATATAATGTTTTTCTCACAGATTATTGTTTTTAGTTTTGCAGGAGGAATAGCTTTTGAGAAGTACGGTGCTAACATAGGGGGTGGCGGATTTTTGAGATTATATCTTTCAGTTATTCTTTTGATGCTTTTAACAAGAATAATTCATTTCTTTGTTTCTTCATTTTTTGAATGGAATACTTTTGGAATTATAACGGTTTATTCGCTTGAAATATTCACATTTCTGCTATTTTTATATGGAATAATTAAAGTTACACGGGAGTAAAATTAAAATGATGAGTAAGAAGAGAGAGCATATGCAAGTAATCAAGGATATTCTTAACGCTATTCGGGAAAGCAGAGAAATAAAACCAACTCGGTTGCTTTATGCTTCGAATCTCTCGCCACAGATGTTTAAAGATTATGTTGACGAATTACTTGGCAAGAATTTTATTAATATCAAAGTAGATGAAGACGGAAAGAAAACAATATCGTTAGCTAAAAAAGGAAATAGTTTTTTGGAAGAGTATAAGACTATAGAAAAGTTTATTGATAATTTTGGACTGTGATGATTAGCTATTTCTCTTCAAGAATCCTAATTGTAGACCAATACTTAAACCAGCCATGGGCACAGAATAGTTCTTTACAGAGTGAATAATATATTCTCTATATCTTTGGCTTGCTAAAAATATAAATTCGTCTTTTTGTATATCTGTAACGTCTTCTAATTGTCTAACTACTTTTTCAGCCCATTCTTCTCTTTTTTTCTTGGGCATTTTATTCAATGTGAGATTATATGGTTCAATCTTTTTTTCTAAATCTAATAAACCATACTTTGCTGAGAGGATATAAATTTCATCTGGATTCAAAGAACGAGCATAATTCATACTCATTTTAAATAAAGGGCTGTTGTAAATATCTTCAGCTTTCGCTCGATGATTCAGTTTTCTTTTCACGCATGAAATTAATGCAATCTTTGCCATGCAAAATGCAATATAAAACCCTATAAAAACTTAAGCAAAACCCTTATAAACGTAAATCCTTAAGAATTTCTATGTAATGAGGCTGTAGCTCAGCCTGGTAGAGCACGGCTCTGATAAGGCCGGGGTCCCACGTTCAAATCGTGGCAGCCTCATTCAATACTAAACTTTAAAAACCAACTTTTGATAAGAATAACATGGCAGAAAAAACAAAAGCACCAAAACAGAAGGAAGAAAAGAAAGTTCCTCAAAAATCAGTAAAAGGATTCTATAAATTTATTAGCGATGCATGGAAACATCCTTCTGAAGAGTTCGTTAAAGAACGAAGAAAAAAAATGATTGATTGGAGAGCTGCAGAAAGAATACACCGCATCGATAAACCAATAAGACTTGACAGGGCAAGAGCACTGGGTTATAAGGCAAAAAAGGGATTCATCGTATTCAGAGTAACTCTTGAAAGGGGCGGAAGAAAAAAACCAAGACCTCGAACAAAAAGAAGAAGTAAAAGATTCTCAATTAAAAAAATTCTTAGAATGAACTATCAATGGATTGCTGAACGAAGAGTCCAGAAAAAATATCCCAGTCTAGAAATTCTTAACAGCTATAAACTTGGAAAAGATGGAAAATTCTATTTTTTTGAAGTAATTGCAGTTGACCCTCAGATTCCTGAAATAAAAAGTGATCCTACAATAAACTGGATATGCAGCCCTAAAAATAGAAAAAGGGCATTTAGAGGATTAACTTCTTCAGCAAAAAAAGCAAGAGGATTAAGCCACAGAAGCCACGAACTTAAAGTTCGTCCTAGTTTAAGAGCCTGGGGCAGACAAGGCAGATAATTTTTAGAAATCGTTAAAACTTTTTACTTCTTAGCAAATCATCATTATTCTTTTGCTTAAGCCTTAAACTCAAGAATAAGCTTTCCGTCTTGCTTTATTGAATACTGCATAAGCGGAAGTTTTATTGGAATATTTTTAAAATAAACTACTTTGTCAGTGTAAGCTTTAATTTCTATTGAATTTTCAAGTTGATTTACAAGAACATTGTTAAGTGAAGAAAGATTTGGAGTTTCAAGTTCATAAATAACTTTTTCTGCTGTTCTTGAAACGCGACTTTTTGCTTCTTTTCTTGGAAGCTTTGCCGATTTTTCTAGAATTTCATTTGATATTTTTGGCATTTTTTGTTTTGGAGATTTTATTGCTCCTGATTTAGTTGTTCCAGGCATTTCTTCTATTTGTACTCCAGCGATATTTCCCGGTAGATTTACCTTTTTACCATTCACAAAAAGTTCAAAATTTGTTTTAAGATTAGGAGATTTTTGTATTTTATTTAGATTCATTTCTTCCCTATGCAGGTTTTGCATTTCTTTTTCAACTATTTTCATTGCACTTTTAAATACCCCATCCATTATTGAATTTCCTAATCCCCCCATGAGTCTATTTCCCAGCATATTGTTAAGTTCATTTACATCATCACTTTTACCAAGCAAACCGTATTCATTTTTATTTTTTATAGGGTTTGCACAGAATGGACAAAAATCAAAATTTTTGTCAATTTTCTTATTGCATCGAGAACATTTTTTCTTTCCGAACATATACTAGTATTTGATTTCAAGTTTAAAAATCTTTAGCATAGAAACATTTAAAATTCAGAGAACTTCTTTTATTCTATTAAAAGAAGGAAATCAACATGGGAGAACAGGAACTTATTAAAAAATATGGAATTAATATAGAATCTATTGAGAAAGAGCAGATAAAATTAGCAAAAACTCTTGAAATAAAAGACATTATGGATTTTTCTCTTGCAACTAGATTTGGGGCAATAGAAAATATAAGTGTTGGGAATCAAATTATCTCTGTAATTATTGTTTGTAATAAGGAATTTGAGATTATTGAACAGCAATATTTTTTAGATAAGCTTAGATTTCCATATTTGCATGAATTTCGTTCGTATCGTGAAGCTCCAGCGATGGTGGAAGCGTTTAATAAATTGAATGAAAAACCTGATGTTGTTTTTATTCATGGGCACGGGATTATGCACCCCCGATTAGGATTAGCAAGCCATTTTTCACTTGTTGTAGGCGTTCCTTCAGTAGGTGTTGCTGGAGATTTATTTAAACAAAATGAAATTTCAAGTGATGGAAAAGATATTTTGTTAAAAAATAAAAAAGTTGGTAAACTTCTTGTTAGTAAGGAAAAGGCAAATCCGCTTTATATCAGCCCCGGGAATTTAATTTCCATAGAAACTGCTTACAATCTTACTAAAGAGCTTTTGAAGCATCCGCATAAACTTCCTGAACCTCTTCATTTAGCTCATAAGTATATAAGAAGTGTTAAGGAAGAGTTGAAGTTATAGTTTTTTATATAAATCTTTAAATACATCTGAGAAAACTTAATAATATGATAAAAAAGATGTCCCTCGCTTCTTACGAAGCTTCGTACTCAGAAAATTTGTATAATTTTCTGATTCTTCGCCACAAGAGGTGTGGCTTCAGATGATACACGATAAAGAGTTGGCAATGATTAATGCAGCAACTATTGCATTAGAGTACAAAATAAAACATCCAAGATGCTGGGATGATGATGCTGTTGCGCATGTATTAAAAACATTAGATTCTGAAGCTAAACTTAAAATTTATGGTGTTGCTGCTGCAAACGAAATTTTAAAACTTAAAAAGAATAATTCACAATTAACAGATAAACAACTTTTACAATCTTTTACAGATAATATTTTTGAAGTTGTTTCTAAAATAGATGGTAGAATGAAAAATTAGATTTATTTTCTAGCTATCTTCCACATAAGCTCAAAGTGCTTTCTATAGCCGTCTGCTATTTCTTGGTCTTTTATAAGAATGGCTATTGGCTTTTCTTTTTTCCAAAGGATTATTGCAACTTTGTCCCCGTAAATATTTATAGCAAGTTCAGAGGAATATTTTTCTGGCAAATAACGTATTTCAGAAAGAGGAATTTTAAGTTTTTTTTCAGTTTGATTGAATATTATTTTTGTTTTTATTCTTTTTTCTACTCGTCTTTTATCAAACCAGTGAAAATAAATATTAAGTAGTTCATAGGCTAGAGTAGAAGCACCAACAATAAGAATCTCTTTTCCTTCTGCAAGTTGGTCTTCGAATACACTCTTCAATCCATTTATTCCTTTGTAAAAGTTTGTTTCTTGTTTTGGTTTTTCTTTTTCTTGTTGAAAAAGATTCATCATTTGAGGGAGAATTTTTTCTATAGAGTGTTGTTTATCTTTTATTATTTCGAGAATTCTTTGTGGATTACTTGCTTGGAATATTTTTTTATTATTTTCAACTATATACCCTATAAGTCCTTTTTCAATTAAACGTTCCATTGCGTCATATATAACTCGCCTATGTAATCCTGTTTTTCGTGATATGGTTCCTGCAGGTTTTGGTCCTATTTCTAGAAGGGTTTCATATATTTTTGCTTCATTACCTGTTAGTCCTGCTTCTTCGAGCTGTTCTTTGAAGTTCATGCTTTTCTGAAGCATTTCAGATATATAAATCTTACTAAGGTGTGGTGAGCTTTATCACCTCTTAAGTTTATGTGTTCAATTATTCTTTAATATTTAATTAAATGAACTACTCAAAAATCAACTAAACCCTTCGGGTTTGGGCAACAAGATTTTTGAGATTCAGAAATTCATAGAATTTCTGACTGTTCATTTATAATTAAATGAACATGGAGGAAAAAAATGACAAACGAAAAATTAGAACGACAAGTAATCGAACTTATTGCTGCTGATAGGATATTTATCACATCTTCAAGCATAAACAACAAGCTTCAGAAAGTAAGACCAAATTTAGCAAAAGCTATTGATTTAAATGGAAACTACTTTGGCGAAAGAGTTTATGCAAGAGTTGAAACAGAAGATTGCACTGAGAAATCAAGAACAATCAGAGAAGCAGTAAATGATTTTGCTGAAAGATATCCAAGACATGGAAAGATTCTCAATGGAATGATTGAAGAAACTAGAGATGCTAAGGAAAACAATCTCTACTTTGGGATTAATCCTGGATGCAGATTGACTGCAGACGATTATCTTGGAGTTATGAGCAATTTGGGCTTTAGTGAAGCTCAATCAAGAGCGCTTTATACGCCTTTGATTGAAACGAGCAGAGCAATTGCAAAAAAACGAAACGAAGAAAGAAGCATCCTTATAGGATGATTCTTCGTTTTAGATTTATTTTATTAAATTTTTAATTTATATTTTTATGCGCAGTCCGGGCACAGAGAATAAAATTCTCTGAGACTTCAAAACAAGTATATTTTGAAGTAATTGAACCCCTGGTTCAATTCATGCACTTGTAGTGCATATATGCGCAGTCCGGGCACAGAGAATAAAATTCTCTGAGACTTCAAAACAAGTATATTTTGAAGTAATTGAACCCCTGGTTCAATTCATGCACTTGTAGTGCATATATGCGCAGTCCGGGAATTGAACCCGGCTCTAAACCTTGGGAAGGTTTCATTCTACCGATAAACTAACCGCGCTTGATTTATATTATTCTTGATTAGTTAGGTTTTTATATGTATTTCTGTTGTGTTCTTTATGGCAAATAAAAACACGAAAACTAAATTTTACATTACAACTGCAATAGATTATCCAAATGCAGAACCGCATATAGGGCACGCATATCAGAAAATTGTAGCTGACGCTTTGGCGAGATGGCATAAGCTTCAAGGTGAAGATGTTTTTTTCCTTACTGGAACAGATGAGCATGGAAAAAAAATCCAAGAGAGTGCTGAAAAAGTTGGAAAAACTCCTAAAAAATTTGTAGATGAACTTGCCTTGAAATTTCAAGAGGCATGGAAATTATTAAATGTTGAACCAAATAGGTTTATAAGAACAACAGATGCAGACCATGAAAAACTTGTACAGGAAGTAATCGAAAAATGCAATAAAAATGGAGATATTTACAAAGGAAAATATGAAGGCTTGTATTGTGTTGGATGTGAGGCATATTATACTGAAAAAGATGCTCCTAATTGCGTTTGCCCTCTTCATAATAGAAAACTCGAGCGGATTGAAGAGGAAAGTTATTTCTTTAAACTTTCAAAATATCAAAAATTTCTACTTGATTTATATAAAAAAAATCCTGAATTTCTTTTACCTGATGAAAGAAGAAACGAGATAACAAATCGAGTTAAGGAAGGACTTAAAGATTTGAGTATCTCAAGAACAAGCTTCAAATGGGGGATTCCTTTTCCGGGCGATAAGAAACATATAGTTTATGTTTGGTTTGATGCTCTCTTTAACTATGTTTCTGGAGCAGGAAAAAAACAAGAGTATTGGCCTGCTAATGTTCATCTTCTTGGAAAAGATAATAGTTGGTTTCATGCTGTTTATTGGCCTGCATTTCTTAAATCAGCAGGATACGAACTTCCAAAAACTGTTTTTGTACATGGATTCTTGAGTTTTAATGGGCAGAAAATCTCAAAATCGCTTGGAAATGCTATTTCACCTGTAACTCTTGTTGAAAAATACGGCGCAGATAGTGTTAGATATTTTGTTTTGAGAAATTTTGCTTTTGCAGAAGGCAATGATGGAGACTTCTCAGAAAAAGTTCTTGTTGAACGTCATAATAGTGAACTTGCTGATAAACTTGGTAATCTTGTATCTAGAGTTTCTGCTCTTGCGGAAAAATATGGCACTGAGAAAACAAAAAATTCCCTTTTGAAAACACTTAAATTAAAAGAAATAGAAAAGCATCTTGAAAATTTTGAAGTTGATAAGGCTCTTAATGAGATTTTTGCATTTATAGATAAAACTAACGAGTATATTCAGAATAAGAAGCCTTGGGAAACACACGATACTAAAGTTTTATATGAAGTTATTGATTCAATAAAAATTGCTGCTATTTTACTTTGGCCATTTATTCCTGCTGCATCTGAAAAGATTGCAAAGCATTTTAAATTTGAAATAAAATACGAAAATATAGAAAAACTTCTTGATTATAAGAATATTGTAAAAGCGGAAATTCTTTTTAAGAAGATTGAATTTCCAGAAAGTATGGGTGGTGAAGAAAAGATTAATAAAGACAAAATTAATATTGTAACTATGGCAGATATAATTAATTATGAGCAATTTTCTAAAACCGACTTAAGAGTGGGGACTATCAAGAAAGCAGAAGATGTTGAAGGTGCCGATAAACTTCTTAAACTTGAAGTAGATTTAGGAAAAGAACTTGGAAAAAGAACAATTGTTGCAGGAATAAAACAGCATTATTCTAAAGACGAGTTAAAGGGAAAACAGATTATAGTTGTTGTAAATCTTGAACCAAGAAAAATGAAAGGTCTAGAGAGTAACGGAATGCTTTTAGCTGCTGTTTCTGAGGATCATAGTAAAGTTATTCTTCTTTCACCTGAAAAGAAAGCTGAGAATGGCTGGAAAATTAGTTGATTTTGTTTAGATAGTCTGTTGTAATAATGCTTAAAAAGTTCTGAAATGGTTCTTTAATATGGCAACAAAAAAAGAGTATATTGATGTTTTGAATAATCTCAAGAATCTTTATGAAAAATATTCTGTTTCTGGAGATAAATTAATGTCTTTTATTGGACGCGTAGATGTTCTTCATTTATCCACCGACCCCCAGGACGGCGAATGGGAAAAAATAGGACTTATGAATGATAATAAAAATGGTAAATTTGTAGCTTCTTATTGTCATTCAAGTAGGTCCAATATGCACCCTTATAACTGGGGCATTGATAGAACTGCAGAGTACATTAATAGTATATCAAGAGATTTTGACCTTAATACTGGTAAATTAAAGAATAATTTTTTAAAAGGCATTGAAGCACCTATACGTCGCCATTTAATTGAAAAAGCAAAAATAAAACAAAAATTAGAACGTCACAAAGCAAAAATAGAATCCTTGCTTGCTTAATTTTTATCTAGTTATCTTTTAAGCCCTAATCGTTTCATCATTCTTGAGAATATACTCTGCTTCTTGGATTCTTTTTCTTCAGATGCTTTCTTTTTTGCTTCTTCTCTTGCAAATTCAGGGCCTAAAATACGTCGAGCTATTTTTCTGAATGCTTTTGCTGCTTTGCTTCGTGGATGAGTATGCACGACTCCCCTTTTCATATTTTGAGATTCTTTTATTGAATCATCTTCAGGAATAATTCCCAGAACAGGAACTTCTAGCATGTCTCTTATTGTTGGAAAATCCATTTCCCATTTTTTGCCTTCGTGCCTATTGATTATTACGCCTAAAACTTTTTTATTCATTTGTTCTGCTGTTTTTATTGTTTTTAACGCATCAGTTACAGCCGAGATTTCAGGATTAGTTATTACAATAACTTCATCAGAAGCTTTTATTGCAGATTTTGCCTCATCTCCCAGGCCTGCTGCAGAATCAAGAACAACATAATCTGAAATCTTTCTAAGCTTTTTTGTAACTTCATGAAGTTTAGTATAATTTTCATTATCTGATTCTGAAATAGAAAGGGACGCAGGCATTATTTTTGTTCCAGATTCATGTTCGTATATTGCTTCTTCTACTCTAGCTTTTTTATTCAGGACATGATTCAGATGTATTGGAACAATTGGCGAGCCAAGATGAAGGCCTACATTAGGCGTGCTCATGTTAGCATCAACTATAATTACTTCTTTGCCCAACTCGTTAATTGATAGACCTATGTTTATACTGGAAGTTGTTTTTCCAACTCCCCCTTTACCAGAAATTATAACATAAACTTTTCCCATTTTTTAAATTTACTCTTTTTTAAGCAAGATTATTAATTTGCAGATTCAGAAATTTATTTTCTGACTCTACAAAAATTACTTTGTAGATAGAAGAAATTGTTTGACATAGCTTATAAAGCTTTCCAAAATTGCAGCATATTCTTTTAGCTTGTCAAGATTAATTATTGTTTCTGTTCCGTTTTCAAAAATTTTAAGTCTTACGTCTTTTCTGAACTCACTTTCTCTTATTGTATGAAGATTATCTATTTTTTTAAAGAATTCATAAATGGCCATTGTATTCATAACTTCAGGTGATTTTTTAAAATTCTCACGGATTTTTTCTATTCTTTGTCTTGGCGCAGCAGGTATTGATTTTATTTTTTTCTTCTTTTTTAATTGTTCTAAAAGACCATAAACTGCGTCATCTATCATTATTGTCCAACGTCTTATAAGGTTTAGAATAACATCACAAGTTTTAGTATATTTAAGACTAACATAAAGCAGATGGTCTGCACTAATTTTTTCCTTCATAATTTTTTCAAGCATATTATAGTCCTGTTTTACGTTTTTTATTCATATTTTACTGGAAACACCCTACTCTTTTTAGAATATAAAAACGCAGTAAAAAATTTAGGTGGAGGCAGTATTTATATCTTTTCCTTTTTACTTACTTTATAGTTATACTAAAAACCGATTGTTCTAAAGGGAACTTAGACTAAATTCATGTATTTTCTTGCCTTTTCTATCATTTTTTTTGATAGATTTAGGTATTTTTTAACCCTCTCAAGGTCTACTATGTTTGTTTTGAGGCTGGAAGATAGGATAACTACTTTATCTTTTCTCATGAATTCAATAGGGCTCTTTCTGTGGCTTTCTACTACTAAGAAAAGTTCAAGAATTTCTTGGTTTTCGTCCGGAGTTAAATCTAGTCTTTGTGAACATTTGTTCATGAAGGTGTCAAAATTAGCTTTTGGGTCTTTTTGTAACTGAACTCGTTTCCACATATAGTCATATTGTAGGGTGGCGTTAATGATTGCAACAATTGAATCATAAACAGAATCAAGAGATTTCATTAAAAGTCGCTTGTCTTTTATTACTGGATACGTTACGTAAGTGATATGGTCCGCAATTTTCATAACTTTTATTGCTAAAAGGATATTTTCTTTGTATTTTTCCAGATTTTCTTCCATTGTTAAGACAAGAAAAAGTTATTAATAAGCATTTATATTTTAAAAAAGTTAGATAAAACGCTATTATTTTTTCTTTTTACTTAGGGCGATTATTGTTTCAGCTATATCGCCGTTGTTTCTTTCAAGCTCTATTGCAGCTATTTCTTTATCCGCCCCTGTTTGTTCTATGATTGTCTGAATATCTTCTTCAAGCTTATCTTCGTCACTTTCTTCTTCTTTTGTTTCTTCTTTGGCTTCCCCTGTAATTTGGAAACTTTCTTGGCCTTGCATGATTACTTTTTGAATATTCGGGTTTTCTATTATGATTCTTCCGTCTTCTTTTTCTATAATTACTCGAGTTGCTTCTATCGACTCTTGTTTTATGCCCATTTGTTTCATTATGGACTGCATTTTTTTAGGGTCTATTCCGCCAAACATTTTTATTTTTTATTTTATTTAATTGTAGATTTAATTTAAGCAAATAGTCTCATAGCTGTAACAATTACTATTACTGCAACAATAAGTATTACGACTTGTTCTGGAGATATTTTAAACTTACTAGGATATTCTTCCTTAAAACTCATAAGCCCGCCCATTCCAGACGGTGTTGATATTCCTTCTGCCATAAGGTTTAAAACTCCAGCATCTTTTTAAATGTTATGGGTGAAAAAGCTGTTAACGAGAACTATGACTTCAAGGAAGCTGAGAAAAGGATACTAGAGTTTTGGTTAAACTCAAAAATATTTAAATTTGATTCCAAGAGTAAGAAGAAAATATATTCTCTTGATAATCCGCCACCAACTGTTTCTGGAAAGATGCATATAGGGCATGCTTTTCAATATTCTCAAATGGACTTTATGGCTCGCTTTAAAAGAATGAGTGGCTATAATCTATTTTATCCATTTGGTACAGATGACAATGGGTTGCCTACTGAGAAAATGGTTGAAAAGATGAACAATGTTAAAAGCAAAAAAATGTCAAGAACGGATTTTATTAAACTGTGCTTAGATACTTTGAAAAAAGTAACTCCGGAATTTATTCAAACTTGGAAAGAAATAGGCGTAAGTGCAGATTATGATCTTTATTATTCTACTATTGACAAGAATTGCCAAAAGCTTTCACAAAAGTCTTTTATAGAACTTTTTAAAAAAGGAGAAGCATATAAAAAAGAATTTCCTTCTTTATGGTGTCCTGAATGCCAAACTTCTATTGCTCAGGCTGAGTTGGAAGATAAGGAAATTGGAAGCTTATTTTCAACACTTAAATTTTCTGCGGGCGGAAAAGATTTGCTTATTGCTACTACGAGACCTGAACTATTGCAAGCATGCGTTGCTGTTTTTGTAAACCCAAAAGATAAACGATATATCAAATTAATTGGAAAAAAAGCAAAAGTTCCATTATTCAATTTTGAAGTTCCAATTATGGCTGATGAAAGCGCGCAGATAGATAAGGGAACAGGAGTCTTAATGATTTGTTCTTATGGTGATAAATATGACGCGGATGCAATAAAGAGGAATAATCTTCAATCAAGAGTTATATTAAATAAGGATGGAACACTTAATACTGAACAATATAAAGGGTTGAAAATAAAAGAAGCAAGGAAAAAAATACTTGAAGATTTAAAAAATGCAAATCTTATTGTTGAACAAAAATCAATAACTCATGTTGTAAATGTACATGACAAATGCGGAACAGAAATAGAGTTCTTAACAACTGAACAATGGTTTATAAAAATCTTAGACAAAAAGAAAAAACTTCTTGAACAGGGAAAAAAGGTCAAATGGCACCCTGAATTTATGTTTAAACGCTATGAAAATTGGGTTAATGGATTAGAATGGGACTGGAATATTTCAAGAGATAGGCATTTTGGAATTCCGATTCCTGTTTGGGAATGTAAAAAATGTAAAAAAATATTGCTTCCTGAAGAAAAAGAGCTTCCGGTAGATCCTGTAAATATAAAAAAGAAATGTGATTGCGGCAATTTGGCAGAACCTGAAACCAAAGTCTTTGATACTTGGCAAACATCTTCAATTACCCCTCAAATAATTTTTTCTTTAGTTGATAATAAATTGAAACTGCCGTGTTCAATGAGATGTAATGCACACGATATAATTCGAACATGGGATTTTTACACTATTGCTAAATCATTTATGCATGAAGATAAAATTCCTTGGGAGAACATGATGATTACAGGTTTTATAACTCTCAGCGGGGAGAAAATGTCAAAATCAAAAGGCAATATTGTTGAACCTAGAACAATACTTGAAAATTATGGTGGTGATGCTCTGAGGTATTGGGCTGCTAGTTACAAGCTTGGAGACGATTTAGATTATCAAGAAAAAGATTTAGTTACTGGAAAAAAGTTTGTAACAAAACTTTGGAATGCAACAAAGTTTGTTTTTATGAATTTAGGCAATTATAAGAATAAGAAACCAAAAAAGCTTCATGAAATAGATGAAATATTTTTAAATGAATTAAATAAGGTTATAGAAAATTCTACAAAAAGTTTTTCAGACTATGAATGCTATAAAGTTAAAAATGAAGCAGATAGCTTTTTTTGGAAAAGCTTTTGTGATAATTACATGGAGATTGTAAAGAATAGAATTTACAACGGAAATGAAGAAGAAAAAAATTCTGCTAAATATGTTCTTTATAATTCGCTTTTAGCGATTGTTAAGATGATGGCTCCGATAACTCCTTTTATAACCGAAGAAGTTTATCAAAAATTTTTTAAATCAAACGAAAAAGAAAAAAGTGTTCATCTTTTGTCATGGCCTGAAAAAGTAGAAACAATTAAAGTTAATGAAGGAATTTGGCAGAAAATAACAGAAATACTTGAAAAGGTTAGAAGAGCTAAAAGCGAGGCTAAAACGAGTATGAAAGCAGAGATAATATTAACATTAAGCAAGGAAGATAAAAAGATTGTTTCTGAGTGTTTAGATGATTTAAAAGCAGTTACATGTTCTAAGGATATTAAAGAAGGCAATTTTAGTGTAGAATTTTTGTAAATTTTTAGAATTTAGTGTTTATTTTATCGGATTTTTTTAAGAATAAGCTTTAAATACTCTAATATTATAAATATTATAAAGAGTATTATGATTATAAATATTATAAAGAGTATTATGATTATAAATATTATTTATATTATTATATAAAAATGGGTAAAAAAGTATTAAGTGTAACTATAGATGAAAAAATTCTTGAGAACTGGAAAGAGTATGCTGAAGAAGAATGCATTAATTCTTCTCAATTAATTGAACGATTATTAAGTGAATATTTAAAAAAACGAGGTAAAAAATAAAATGTTAGAAAAAATAAATAAAAAAGGAAGAATGAAAAAATACGCATTGCTTTTTGTAGTATTATTTATATTTGTTTTTTCTTTGAACAGTATAACTGCGGCAGTTTATGATACTAACTTTTTAACAGGTGGAACTGCATCAGCAGATGTTGTATACAGTGGAGATTATGCTGCTGCTAAAGCTGTTGATGGAAATGAAGCTACATGGTGGGCTACAACAACCGCAGCTCTGCCCCATTGGTGGAAATATGATTTAGGTGCAGGAGTTACGAAGAAAGCAGTTTTTTTAAGCTTGATTGAAGCAAATAGTCCTGTTGGTATAAAAGCTTTTACACTTACAGGTTCTAATGATGATAGCAGTTATACTACTGTTTATACGGGGCAGCAGGCAGATAATAATAATTGGCAAAATTATACTTTTTCAAATTCAGTAGCATATAGATACTATAAAATAACTATTACAACTAACTGGCGACCTGATGCACAGGGTGAAATTCATGAGATAAGATTATTTGAAGGTGATTTTTGTGATACTGGAACTGTTTTAGATACTTGTTTGCTTAATCATACTTACTATTTTAATGATGGTGAGATAATATCTGGAATAAATTTAACAATTGGAAGTAACGGAAGTATTGCGAATTATACAAACATGAAAGGAGTAACGCTTAATTTTACAACAATGCTTATTCAGAACGGCGGAAATATTACTGGTGGGAATGTTACGATTTATGCGACGAATTTGACGATTGAAACTGGTGCGAAGATTTATACAAGTGGATTAGGTTATGCTTCTGCAACAGGCCCAGGAAAAGGTGTTAGTTCAACATTAGGTGATGGTGCGGGACATGGCGGACTTGGTGGATTTTGGAGCACTACTGTTGGCGGAGCAATATAT
>Ga0268280_1000021_pt1 | contig 167819 bp, 153 predicted proteins | sample saktaG_9_FD_190139 | JGI IMG/M metagenome (GOLD analysis project Ga0268280, IMG submission 190139) | Saline water microbial communities from Sakinaw Lake, British Columbia, Canada - sak_2011_5_24_40m | ecosystem: Environmental > Aquatic > Non-marine Saline and Alkaline > Saline ...
AATAATAGATTTCTTTGCGTATATTTTTACTCCGGTTTTAACCGGCTTATGGGGTCTTCCTAAAGAAGCCATCTCTGCTTTAGTAGTTGGGTTTTTAAGAAAAGACCTTGCTGTGGGTATGCTCGGGCCGCTTAATCTGACCACTAAGCAATTAGTAGTTGGCTCTACGATATTAGCGGTTTATTTTCCCTGTATTGCTACTTATATAGTTTTAATCAGAGAATTAGGGATAAAAGACACACTTAAAAGCACAGCTATTATGATTGTGGTTGCGTTGTTGGTTGGGATGTTACTTAATTTTATACTATAAAAATATTTCAAGCAAGAAATCCTCGTTATTCATAACAAATAAATGAAAAATCAAGTATATGGGGCAAAAAGAGTTATTTTTACATTTCTTTTATTTAGTTTATTTAGTGCAGTCATCTATTTTTCCTACTCTACGTATAGAGCTTTTAAAAAAGCGGATGAAAAGCGGATTTTGTTAGAAAGAAGAAAAGCGGCATGGGGAAATCTTAGGAGCGCACTAAAAAATAGAATCGCAGTTTTTCGGGGCCAACCCAGCATTATTATTAAAGATTTGGATATGGGTTGGGAAATTAATTTTAACAAAGATAGGCTGGTTCCTTCAGCAAGCTTGGTTAAAATTCCTATTATGCTTTCTTGTTTTTACGCGGCAGAAGAAAAAAAGATTAACCTAAATAGTACCTTATACCTTAAAGCTTCTGAAAAAGTGGAAGGATCAAAAGTATTAGGGGATAAGCCGGCCGGCTCTGTTTTTAGATTAGAAGAGTTGATTGAGCCGATGATTATAGAAAGTGATAATACGGCCACTAATCTGCTTATAGGTTTTTTGGGTTTTGATACCTTGAGCGCTTATTTTAAAAAAATGGGGTTAAGAAATACTAACATAGTACGTAAAATGATAGATTTCCAGGAGAGAAGGGAAGGAATAGAGAATTATACAACAGCCGAGGATATGGCTTTCCTTTTAGAAGGACTTTATCGTAATGATTTCTTGAATAAAGAAATATCTAAGCAATGCCTTTTCTTGCTGGGGCAACAGAAGGTTAATGACCGCATTCCCAGGAAGCTTCCCAAAGACGGGATAGTTATTGCTCATAAGACGGGTTTAGAAAGGCATGTTTGCCATGATGTAGGAATAGTGTTTACCCAAAAAGGTAATTTTTTGATTTGTGTTTTGATTAAGCATGAAAACAAACTTGCAAAACCCGCGAAGAGATTTATTTCAGATATAGCGTTACTCACTTACAATTATTATCAAAGTCTTTAACTGAATATTACTTGACAAGAAGTTGTCCCGTGGTATAAATAGAAATCATTTCTATATATGAGAAAACTATGCAATCGTATATTCAAGTCTTAAAGAATAATCATTTAAAGATAACCCCGAGGCGAAAGGCGGTTATCGAGATCTTTATGAAGTGTAGCGCGCATCTGTCGCCTTACGATGTGCATGCGAAGTTAAAGAAGAAACTTTCGACAATAGGATTGCCGACCGTATACAGAATACTTGCCGAGTTTAAAAATGCCGGTATTCTGGTACAGTTTTTATCTGTTGATCGCCAGTTACGGTATGCGCTTTGCACCTTACCCAATGAACATCACCATCATTTTACTTGTCGTAAGTGCAGCAAGATGGAAGAAGTAGATTTCTGCAATTTTAAAGGCGTTTCAAGGTTCATTGAAAAGAAACTTAATGCAAAAGTAGAGGCGCATTCTTTGCAAATAGAAGGGTTGTGTTCAAAGTGCAAATGAGAAAGAGAACATCATTTTTATTGCTGGTTGTTTTTGTTGTTTTTCTCGGGATAGTAATATTTCATCCGCTTTCGCACGACGTCCATCATGACAATGATGATGGGCATGAATGCTCTGTTTGTCTTTGGATTAACCATGTTGTCATTGCGCTATTCTTTTCGATAATTCTCAGTGTTTTATTCCGCGTTATTCTTTGTTTTTTCGTTTTACCTTGTATACCTTTATTTAAGAAAATAATTTTTTCCAGTATTTCCCGCGCCCCACCACAGGTTTATTCTTAATCGCTCAACCAGTTTAACCACTTAAAATATTACTTATTGGAGGAGAGGGCATGTGGCTTAGAAAGTTATTATGTTTTGTTTATTTATTCGTTTTTATTTTTTCCGGATTATGTTACGCGGATGATAGCGATATTCAGGAAGCTCTGCGTAAAATGCAGGCCCGTATAGAAGCTTTGGAGAAGAAGGTTACGCAGCAGGATGAATATATCGTAAAACAGCGGGCTGAATCTACGTCTCAGCAGGCTAAGATTACTGAATATGAATCACAGTTGTCGAAATTCGAAGAAAAGCTTAAGCGTGTGCCTGGCGAACCTATGCAACTTATGGAAGGCCTTGAGCTTGGCGTAGGCGGCACCATAATTGTCCAAGGAACAAATAATATCAATTATAATGGTGACGGACAGACGCAAAAGAAGGACCGTGCAGACGGTTCGTATTCAGCGGATGTAACCTTAGCTAAAGAATTTAAGGAGGTTAACGGCAGAGCGTTTTTACATTTAGAGGCTGGCCAGGGCGCTGGGCTTGAAGATAATCTTACCTTATATAGTAATGTTAATCGTGATGCCGGTGACAGCGATGCTAAGGTTGAACTCACGGAATTCTGGTATGAACAAAATTTGTTTAAAGACAAGGCTGCTGTTACTTTTGGTAAACTTGATCCTACTGCTTATTTTGATCAAAATGAAGTTGCTAATGACGAAACTGCTCAGTTCTTAGGCAGGATCTTTCGTAATTCGCCTACGGTTGAATTTCCAGATAATAATGCTGGTATTCGGGTTGCTTATCTACCGGTAGAATGGCTTGAATTAGGTTATGGTATGTTTAATGCAAAAAGTGGTTGGGAGAAAATCGGGGATAATCTTTTTAATATCGGTCAGGTTAGTTTTAAGACCAATTTTTTAAATCTTCCCGGTAATTACCGCTTCTACGGCTGGAGTAATAATGCGAATCATACTAAGTGGCTGGATACAGAAAAGACAAAAGAAATAGCCTATGGTTTTGGTTTAAGTTTCGATCAGAAAGCCAACGATATTGTCACTCTCTTTGCCCGTTACGGTTGGCAGAACCCGAAAGTCTACAACCCTGAATTAGCGGCAATAGATGGTTCTTATTATTCTCTTGAGCAGTCTTGGAGCGCTGGCTTACAAGTTAAAGGTAAACCTTGGGGAAGAGAAAAGGATGTGTTAGCTTTTGCAGTCGGACAAGTAATTCCTTCGAATGATTACAAGAAGGCGAATGATGGATACTTGGCAAAGGCTGAAGGACACCTCGAAACATATTATAGAATACATATAAATAATCACTTATCCATTAGTCCTGACTTCCAGTATATATGGAATCCGTTTGGCAAAGATGTTGCGGGAGATACAAGTGGCATTTTTGTGGGCGGGATGAGGGCACAGGTAGATTTTTAATAAAAAAAGGAGCAGGATTAATGTATAAAAGAATCGTGGGTGCATTGTTTATCTTGTTTATGGGTATTTCTTGTACTATGGCGCAGGAGGGCGAGGGTAAGATTGAGGTTGTAACAACGCTGTTTCCAACCTATGACTTTGCCAGACAGATTGGTAAAGATAATGTTAATGTGTCGCTTCTTCTTCCGCCAGGAGTTGAATCGCATACTTTTGAACCAAAGCCGCAGGATATCGTGAGAATTAACAAGGCTGATGTTTTTGTCTATACTGGCAAATTTATGGAGCCGTGGGTAGAGGATCTGCTCAAGGGTATATCTAACAAGAATCTTGTAGTGGTTGATGCGAGCAATGGTATTGAACTTATGGCAGATGAAGATCATGATGAAGAAAGAGAGGATCGCACAGAGGACGGAGAGCATCACGAGGGAGAAGGCGAACACCATGAAGAGGAAAATCATCACGAAGGCGACCATGAACATCACCATCACGGCGGCAAAGACCCGCATATTTGGGTAGACTTGGCAAATGATCAAGTCATGGTTAACACTATTGCGCAGGCGTTCGCAGAGAAAGACCCGGCGAACAGCGTGATTTATTTAAATAACGCTAAAGAGTACAACGCAAAACTAGCCGCCCTGGATAAACGTTTTAAAGAGACACTTTCTACGGCTAAGCATAAAACGATTATTTACGCAGGGCATTTTGCCTTTGGCTATTTCGCGAAACGTTACGGGTTGGAGCATGTTTCTCCGTACGATGGGTTTTCGCCTAACGCCGAACCAAGCCCCAAAGCCATTGCAGAGCTTATTAATAAAATAAAGGGATCCGGGATGAAATATATTTATTACGAAGAGTTACTTGATCCAAAAGTTGCCCGGGTGATTTCGCAAGAAACTGGAGCAAAGCTTGAGCTTCTTCATGGCGCGCATAACGTCAGCAAGGATGAGCTAAACAGTGGGGTTACTTTTATCGATATTATGGAAGGTAATCTGAAGAAATTAAAGATCGGGCTTGAATGTCAATAAAGATCGTTGAAGTTAAAAATTTAACCGTTAAATACAACGGAGTTGAAGCGCTCTCTGGCGTCAGCTTTGAGGCGGATCCCGCCGACTATATTGGAGTTGTGGGGCCTAACGGTTCGGGCAAGACCACACTAATAAAAGCGCTTTTAGGGTTAGTGCCCTATGAAGGGCAGGTTTATTTTTTGGGGAAAGAGTTAGTTTATTTTACCAAAGAAAAGCATGTGGGGTATCTTCCTCAGAAGATGTCTTTTCTTGATCAGCGTTTTCCAGCTACAGCTCTTGAGATAGTTGTTTCGGGGGTGTATTGTTGCAAAAAATTCCCCAAGCGATTATTTCGTGAGGATTATATAGCGGCCCAAGAAGCCATGGAGATTCTCGGAATCACCAATCTTAAGGGCCGGCCCATAGGCAAGCTTTCTGGAGGCCAGCAACAGCGGGTTCTGTTGGCTCGCGCTCTTGTGCATCGGCCGGAAATACTTATTCTTGATGAGCCTACTGTTGCTCTTGACCCGCAATCGCGAGAGGCGTTTTATGCGACTTTGCAGAAGCTTAATCAGGAAAAAAAAGTAACTGTTTTTTTTGTCTCGCATGATGTTGTTTCTATTGGTAAATACGCATCAAAGATACTTTATTTAGATAGGCAAGTAATATTCTATGGAACTTTTGAGGAGTTTTGTAAATCTCCGAAGATGACTGATTATTTCGGAGCCGGACAGCATGTTATCTGTCATAGGCATTAATATGATTAATATTTTTCAACAAATTCAGGAAGCACTGCAATACGCTTTTATTCAACGCGCCATAATTGCTGGATGTTTTATGGCGCTGGGGTGCTCATTTTTAGGGGTGTTTTTGGTATTGCGCAGGTTCTCGCTTATTGGTGACGGTTTGGCTCATGTAAGTTTTGCTACTGTAGCGATAGCGCTTCTTTTGCGCGCCCAGCCGATGCTGGTTTCAATCCCTCTTGTAGGTTTAGCATCGTTGGTTATTCTCAAACTTAATGAAAAAGCTCGGGTTTATGGCGATGCGGCAATTGGGTTGGTTTCATCATTTGGTATTGCTTTAGGTGTGATTATCGCAAGTACTGCTGGAGGGTTTAACGTCGATCTTTTTAGCTATCTCTTTGGCAATATACTTTCAATCAGTGGTTTCGAGGTGTGGTTGACGGCAATTATTTCTCTACTGGTAGCTTTAGTCATAGCGCTTTTTTACCATGACTTGTTTGCGATTACTTTTGATGAGGAATACGCTCAGGTATCCGGTATAAAGGTGCGCATGGTTAATACAATTCTGATACTATTAACTTCATTGGTTGTTGTGTTGGGGATCAAAATTGTGGGAACGATGCTGGTATCAAGCCTGATCATTTTGCCGGCGATATCCGCTTTGCAGATAGTGAGAAGTTTTCGCGCAACTATTGCTCTTGCCGGAATATTCGCGGTCGTTTCGGTGATTATCGGCATATTCGCGTCGTATGTTTTAAATCTTCCTTCAGGGGCAATGATTGTGATGATCAATTTTATTATTTTCATGATAACATTTTTATTTGGAAGGGTAAGAAGGATATAAGGCGTTTAATAAAATGACGAATACACTGCAAACAATTATAACTAAGTCGCCTATTCTAGCAATATTTATTGTGTTTTGGGCAGGGTTTATCGCGTCTTTGAGCTCTTGCACAATAATTAGGATCCCAATTGTTTTTGGCTATGTTTCAGGAGCATCACACGACACTAAGAGAAAATCCTTTCTATCGGCTGTTTTTTTAGCCTTAGGGTTAATCACCAGTTATACATTTTTAGGGATAGCTTTAATCCTACTTAAGAATCTAGCCTTTAGTTTAGTGCTTATAAGCAGGTATCTATATATATTCTTGGGGATTGTTTTACTTGTTTTTGGGGTTTTCTATGCAGGCTTAATTAAAATCGGTAAAACGCATCATGCGCATTGTGAAGTAAATACCAAGTTGAAAAAAAGAAGTTTTATCGGTTCGTTTTTATTTGGTGTTATGTTTGCTTTCTTGGAGATGCCGGCTTGTCCTTGTTGCGCTTCCGTACTTTTTGTAATTGCAAGCATTGTAGGCTTTTGGGATTCCTGGGTTTACTCTTTTATTATATTCTTAAGTTTCGCAATCGGCCAAAGCATGCCGATATTATTAATTGGTTCATCTACGAGCTTAGTCAAATATTTAACTCCTAAGGTTAATAGTTTAGAAAAATATACTCAATTTGTGGCAGGTAATATTCTTATAGCAATTGCATTATTTTTCTTTATTCTCGCGTAAGGATTTTTATGGGAAAATACGATAATTGTAGCTGCAACCATTCGCATAATCATGATAAACGGCATGGGTTGGCTTTAAGGTGGCTGCTTAGTTTTGCTTTCATAGCCTTGAGTCTTATCGTGATGAGTCCGTTTATCGTGAAACAGTTAGTATCTAGGGCGTCTTCCTATATGACGTGCGAGTTATTTAATGATGCGATAAGGAGCTATAAAAAAGCTGTATTCATAGACAAAAGAAATGTTATGGCGTGGGATATGCTTGGATATGCCTATAAAAGCAATGGTAATCTGGAAAAGTCTATATACGCTTACCATCAGGCCATAAAAGCCGATCCTAAAGATAAAAGCGCAAACTTTAGCCTCGGGGTGATACTGGCATCTGAAAAGGAATATAAAGAGGCGGTGCCGTATTTTGAGCAAATTATAGCATTTGGTCCGGATGAGAAGGGGCAGGCGATAGATATTGTTTCTTATCATAAGTCGTCATTGAGATTACTTGCGAATTGTTATGAAGCTCTAAATGAATTTGATAAAGAGGATAGAACGCTGAAAGAGTTGCAGAAATATTATCCTAAAGATAGTTCAATGCTCAACAAAGCGAATCCTGGGAGTTTTATTAAATAATGAAAAAATGGTTGATCTATACGTTAAGGTTCGTATCCATTTTATCGATTATATTATTTTTCGTAACTAAAAAACCAAATTCAGCACAATCTTTTCATGCGCTAAGCTTGCCAAATGATGCTTTCGCTAGCCAATCAGATGATGAGCAAGTGTATGTTTTAGATATAAGAGAGCTTGAGAAAGTTCAAATCCAGGCGACTAAAGAGGGAGATGATATAAAAGGTTTCCCAATAGATATTCTTCATCTATATGGTAAGAAAGTAAAATTAACAGGCTACCTTTTGATACCTTACGATGCGTATCTTGCGGATGGTTCTCTTGATAATTTTGCCTTGGGAAAAAATGCCTACGGCTGTCCGTGTTGTGATTGGGGTGCTAGCCCGCCACCCACAATATTTAATGTAGTGTCTGTTACTATGAAAAAAGGCCAGAAACTAGCCCCACCATTTACTCCTCTTGTAGAAGTTACAGGCATATTCTACGCGCATCAGGAATATTTTACGGATGAAAATGGGAAGAAGAAACTTGCGGGGCTATTTTTTATTCAAGAGGCGGAGGCTCAGAAAAAGAAACAGGGATTTCGTATATTTTGATTAGCTCAAGTTAAATGCGGCATATTGCTAACCGCATGAATATTTTATTCTTCGAAAAGTGATTCTAAATAATAAAGTGAGAGTATAATTAAGAAAGGAGGGTATGGAAAGAGAAAAATGATAGAAGTCGGTGCCAACATCCGATCGTTTAAAAGAAAAAAATGATACCATTGAGGCAATAAATTTGTTGGAGAGAAGATATATTTATATGATGTAAAGTAATTTAGAAAAATAGGGCTTTAAAGGCTCTTAGTGGTTCCTAGAACCCATATTGGGCGGTTCCTTTTTAGGAAGCGTATACCGATATGGGTTTTTTATTTTTTTACATCGCCGGGAGATTTAAATGCCAATAGGTAAAATCGTTTATAAAGAGAAATGCATAGTAGAAGCCGAAAGCAGAGATGGTAAAAGTTATGTGCGTGAGATCAGCTTAATTGCCCAAGAGGTATCTAGGAAGATAATCGCTACTACACAACTTATTTTTCTCGAAATTGAATTCAAGAATGGACAATGCGAGGAAAGGGAGAACATAGTTGTATCTGATATAAGATTTGTGCGTGACTACTTTTTAAAAAAGATAGTCTCTGCAATAGATCTCGTGCACCCAGCGCGAAGAATCAAGATAATCTTTCCTGAAGGGAATAAGTATTTGAAAATGCGCCGTGCCTATTGCCAAAATTGTGGAAACCTCTTAAAGGAATTCTACGGCTTCTATGAGGGAAGGATCGAAGAGTGCTATCATTGTAACAAATTGACAGTGCTCAAGAGAAATCCAAAGGAGTCGAATTAAAATGGAAGAAATCACTATGGACGAAAAAGAGATAATCGATGGTTGGCGTATGGTAAAGATGCACCGTAAAGGATATCTGCATGTAGTATTACAATCAAAGGGCACGGAATTTTACCTGGAAATGGCTCCGGCCAAACAAGGAAAAGTGAATTATATGCCCAATGAAAACCATTAAGATTGAAAAAAGTGCTTGACAATATCTAGAATTAGCGCTAATTTTAATTAACAATTTAAAGTAGTGACATTTGCAGTCGCAGTATCCTCGGTCTGAACAATTGATCAGAGAAAAACTGGGCTGGTTTTCTGAAAGGAATTTCAGAGAGCCAGCCTTTTTTATTTACCTTTTTCCTATGGAACAGAATTATTCGCAGCCCGGTAAAAGCTATACAAAGATTGACAACAATGTTTTAAGGGAGCTCTACAGGTCTCCTTTAAATGGTACTCAGATTCGACTTATTCTTGTCATAAGTAGAATGACTCAGGGTTTTCATAAGGAAAGCAGGGCCTTTAGCTATGGTTGGATAGCAAAAGAGGCGAATCTTGATAAACGCAATGTTAGAAGAGCAGTTAGCCTGCTTGTCCAGGCTAAGGTCATTATAAAGAACAAAACAGGCCGTAAAAATATGCTCGGCATAAACCAAGTTCAAACATCTTGGGAACTGTGGAAAACTCGCGGTAGTAATAGGGTAAAAATACCCCTACATAAGGGGTAAGGTCACCCCTAGAAAGAGGGTGAGTTTACCCTCTGCTAGTAATTAAAGAAAATAAATAAAGAAATAGTAGTAAATAAATGAGGCTGTGAATTCTGTTAATAAGTAACGATGAGGAGTAAATGATTCAAAAAAATAATGACCGTATTGGTAAATTGGCTATAGATGAAGCGCAGGAGCGCTTAGATAATTTTTTTGAAATACTTCTTAGAGCCGATCTTCGCACCCTTGAACGATTACAATCTAAAAGAAACGATGAGAACAAATTGCTTGACAATGTCTGATAATGGTCTAATATATGGATATGTCAAATGTATTAAAAGAAGGGCATCCAGCAAAGTCTTATAATGTCATGGAAGCTGCCAGCCTCTTTAGAGTTCACGAGAGGACAGTTCGCTATTGGATTAGAAAAGGCTGGATTAAAGTAAAGAAGGATTACAGGAATTTTCCTGTATTTACCCCGCTGGATATTCGTAAGATTAAAAAATGGAGATCTACCCTAAAGGGTTAATTAAATGAAAGCCGCGATTTATGTAAGGGTGAGCACAGAAGAACAGGCAAGAGAAGGGTATTCTCTGGAGGTGCAAAGAGAATATTTATTAAACTATGCCAAACAAAATAGCTACGAAGTTTATAATATTTACCAGGATGATGGGATAAATGGCTGTTCCAGCGGATACACCTTAGACAGGCCGGCATTTAAAAAGTTGATGACTGATGCTAAGCGTAAAGAGTTTGAGTTGGTCCTTGTTTACAAGACTGATAGGTTTAGTCGTAAGCTAAAAGATATGTTAAATGTGATTGATGAGCTGGAAAGTTTAAGCATAGCATTTAAATCAGCAACTGAGCCTTTTGATACAATGACTTCGGCAGGTAAACTTATGTGCCAACAGCTGGGTAGTTTTGCTGAGTTCGAAAGAAATAGGATTATTGAGAGAGTATTCCCCGGGATGGTAAAAGGGGTTCTAAAAGGGAACTGGCAGGGAGCGTCGCAGCCACCCTACGGTTATAGTTACAAGAAAGAGAAGAAATTATTAGAAGTGGTTCAGGAGGAAGCTAAGACAGTTAAACTCATCTATACGATGTACCTTTGCAATAAAAGTTCAATACAAATAGGAAGATATCTTTTTCAAAATGGTTATAGAAGCAGATGCGGTAATCCCTTTACCGGGCATCATATTCTTTGTATCTTAAAGAATCCTGTTTACACTGGTAAATTATTATGGAATGTGCGTCATTATTACAGAACGCCGAAAGGGTGGAGATATACTTTTAACCCGCCCGAAAAAAGAATTCTTGGCCAGGGCAGGCATGAAGCAATGATTTTTCCCGATGATTTCGAAAAAGTTCAGGTAATGTTAAAAGAAAGAAGAAAGAATTTTAACCATCGAGTAAGCCCTAGTCCGTATAGCTTGACCGGCGTGTTGATTTGCGCAAAATGTGGCTTGGGCTATACAGGTTCGTCTTATACGACTAATCATAGAACGAAGGAAAGGAAGCCGTGGTACTGTTGTTCAGGCAGGTATAAATTTAGGGATAAATGCGGTAATCCGGCAGTCAGAGCTGAAATAATTGAGGCTCAGGTTTTGGATATTATTGAGAAAGTTACAGAAAAAGGAGGGAACCTTACAAGGCGTATCAATAATGTCATCAAGTCCCAGGTTGAACCAAATGAGGCAATCAAGCAGCAGATAGAGTTAGTCAAAAAAGAATTAGAAAGGTTATTAATAAAACAGAGTAGGCTTACCGATGTTTATTTAGATAACGAAATAGGGATACAGATATATAAGAGCAAAAATACGGTATTAAAAGAAGAGGAGCAGAATTTAAAAAAACAGTTAAATTTGTTAGAAAGAAAATTGATAGAAAAAGAGCGTTCCCGGGATTATCTTGTATCTCTTCAGGATGTGATAAGCAACTTTAAAGAAACAAAATGCAGTTTGGATACTCAAGATAAAAAAGATTTGGTAAGATTGATATTCAAATGGATAAAGATTGATGATTTTAAGATCGTGGATTACGAACTTTATGAGCCGTTTAAAGGCTATTTAGAAGAAACGAAGAAAGGGTGGGATAAGTGCCAACTCGAGGAAATTCAAATAGTTCCGAGAAAAAGAAGCCAGTCCTGTATATCAGAACCTTTGGTTGTCAAATGAATATCCGGGATTCGGAGGTGATCAGCGGCCTGCTGCAAAAAGCCGGCTATAGGATTAGCTCTACTGATCAGGACGCGGATATAATTATTTTTAATACCTGTTCAGTGCGTAAGCATGCTGAAGACAGGGTCTGGAGTTTAATTGGTAGCTATAAAGGTTTAAAAGTTATCGGTTTAGTTGGCTGTATGGCGCAGAATTATAAAGAACAAGCATTCCAACGTGATCCTAATATCAACTTTGTGGTGGGGCCACAGGATATTCATAAGCTTCCGGTAATTATTGAGAAAGTTTTGAAGGACAATCTTTGTTCTGACAAAAAATTATTGGAACGAAAGATTTGGGAAACGGAGGGAGTTTTGCGGCCCGAAGAAATCTATCATACGGATTTCTATCAGGATAGAAATCATGCCCATGTGGTCATATCCGAAGGTTGCTCTAATTTTTGTTCTTATTGTGTTGTGCCATATGTGCGCGGTCCTTTACGTCATCGTAAACATAATGACATATTAATTGAAATTCAGGAAGCGATTACGCAGGGGGTAACCAAATTGACTCTTCTGGGCCAAAATGTTAATGCTTATCAGGATAGCCAGGTTAATTTTATTAAACTACTTGAGCAGATTAATTCGTTGAGCGGATTAAAAGAGTTTGATTTTTTTACTTCTCACCCTAAAGATGCCGGCGTTGATTTCTTTAAAGCCATGCGGGATTTGGAAAAGTTAGTTAAACGGCTGCATCTGCCTCTACAGTCAGGTTCAAATAAAATTTTAAAGTTGATGAATCGGGGATACCAAGTAAAAGATTACTTGGTATTAATCGATTCTTATCGTAAGATTGTTAAAGGCGGCCGGTTAACAACGGATATTATCGTGGGATTTCCTACTGAAACAGACGTAGAGTTTAGCCAAACTTACGCTTTGGTTAAACAGGCCAGATTTAATGCCGCCTATATTTTTAAATATTCTTCTCGGCCCGGCACGGCAGCGGCTAAAATTAATGGTCAGCTTAAACAAGATGAGTTAGAGAAGCGGCATAGAAAGATCCTTGAGCTACAAAGGTGTATTTCCAAAGAGTTAAGGAACGGCCAAACAGATGCGCATGAATAAAATCTTTTTGATTTTTTTAGTTTCTTTTATTTTGCCGGGTTTTTGTTGGGCATCAGATCTGGATGCTTTAAAGACGGATTTTTTACAAGGTAATTATCGGCGCGTTATTTTTGAAGGACAGGCTAAAGCCGATCGGATGCATTTGGGCAACGCGGATGAATTGAATTATATTCTAGGGTTAAGTTATTTTAAGGAATCCAAACTAGATTTGGCGCAAAATTGTTTTCGGCGTATCTTAAATAATCCCAATAGCAAATTTAAACCAGAGGCAAGTTTAGCCCTGGGTGATACTTATTTAGCAGCCGGACAGCTTCAACCGGCAGAAGATCTCTATAATAAATTAATTGCCGGTGATGCCAATAGTAGTCAAAAACCGGCGATCTGGTATCGCTTGAGCCAGCTGGAATCTAAGCGGGGCGATCAAAAGAAAGCCAGTGGTTATTTATTTAAACTTAAAAGAGATTTCCCCCTGAGCCCGGAATTAAGATTGACTAAAGGTATTGCATCAATAAATATTCCGGTAAACCAAACAGGTGAATATTCTATACAGGTAGGTTTTTTTACAAATAGTGTTAATGCTAATAATTTTAAAAATACATTGTTAGATAAAAACTATTCTGCCTACGTAGAAAATTTTGGCGCTGGTTTTCGGGTAAAAGTAGGCAAATTTGAGTCAAAAAAGGAAGCGCTGGATTTAGAGAGCAAGCTTTCTCAAGATGGTTTCCAAACCAAACTCTGTCCGTAGAAAGTTTATGTTAAAAAAAAAGATAATTTTCCTCATCGGGCCTACCGGTATAGGTAAATCCGCAGTAGCAATATGCTTGGCCAAGAAGATCAATGGGCAGATTATTTCCTGTGATTCCATGCAGGTATATCGTTTGATGAATATCCTTACTTCTAAAGTGACTTTGGCACAAAGAAAAAAAGTTAAGCACCATCTCTTAAGTTTGATTGATCCGGAGCAGGAATATAATGTGGCTAGGTACCGCCGGGATGCATTAGCAATTTGTGATAAGTTGTTTAAAAAAGGTAAAATACCGTTATTTGTAGGGGGCAGTGGTCTTTATTATTCGATTATTGTTGACGGGTTATTTCCGGCAGTGCCGCAAGATAAATTAATACGCCTAAAGCTAGAAAAACAGCTTAAACTAAAAGGGAGCAAATATCTTTATCGTTTCTTAACTAAGGTGGATAGCCTTGCTGCTAGGAAAATCCATCCGCATGATAATAGGAGGATTATTCGAGCTTTGGAGGTGTACTTAAAAACAGGTAGGCGCATTTCCCAATTACAGAAAAATAGGGTTGGTTTGGGAAAGGAATATCTGGTAAAGATTTTTGGATTAAATTCAAAAAGACAGTTTCTCTATACTGCAATCGATCAAAGGGTTGATAAAATGTTTAAGCTGGGCTTAATTAATGAAGTAAAGCGTTTGATTAAGCATAAATTAAGCCGGACCGCTAAATGCGCTATCGGTATCCGTGAGTTAAAGGGGTATTTTGACGGAGAATATTCTTTAGCGGAGGCTAAACGCCTTATGCAGCGCAATAGCCGGCATTATGCTAAACGCCAACTGACTTGGTTTAGAAAAGACAAGCGCATTCATTGGATTAATATTCATAAAATGGAAACGCCTTCACAAATAGCTCTCAAACTATGGAAAAAGCTCTCTTAGTAAGTATTCAATTAAAAACGGATAAGCATCACTGGCGCATCGAAGACATCTCTTCGGAGTTAGAGGAGTTGGCGGTATCGGCAAACGTAGAGGTAGTGGAAAATGTGATTTGTATTTGTGACCGGGCTACCTCTAATTATCTTATTGGCCGTGGTAAGGTTGAGGAGATTAGTTTTATCGCTAACCAGGAGGGCGCCGATACCGTAATTTTTAGCCATGATTTAAGCGGCACGCAACAACGTAATCTGGAAATGTCTTTAGGTATAAAAACGATAGATCGCACACAATTAATCTTGGATATATTTTCCAGGCGCGCCAGAAGTCCGGAAGGCAAGATGCAGGTGGAATTAGCTTTACTGCAGTATTTATTACCGCGTCTGACAGGCAAAGGAATAATGCTTTCAGGTTTAGGAGGCGGTATCGGCACGCGCGGTCCCGGGGAAACCAAGTTAGAGATGGATCGGCGCCAAATTAGAAGAAAAATTGATAAGTTAAGAGAAGATTTAAGAATATTTCGTTTGCACCGATTAACGATGAGCAAAAAAAGAAAAGGTAATAATTTACCGATAGTGGCTTTGGTCGGGTATACTAGCGCCGGAAAATCCACGCTCTTAAACCTTTTAACTGCATCAACTCAGATTGTTTCAGAAAAACTGTTTACTACCTTAGATCCGCTTTCTAAGAGTTTGTGCCTTCCTAATGGACAAAATATTATTCTCTCTGATACCGTTGGGTTTTTACACGACCTTCCGCATCATCTCATCGAAGCCTTTAAAGCGACCTTGGAAGAGGTAATTGATGCGGACTTATTAATTCATGTTTTAGATGTAGCTGACCAACGTTTAGTACAGCATAATCAAGCCGTACTCAGTGTTTTAGGGGAGTTAGGGGCACAGAATAAACCCATTTTGGTAGCATTAAATAAAATTGATTTAGTTACTGACCGTAGCTGGCTGGAAATCTCCAAAAAAGAATTTCTCAATTCTACTTATTTATCCGCTAAAACCGGGGAGAATTCAGATGTTTTAATTGCTAAAATAACCGATTATTTTTCCGACCTGATGTTAAGTTTAAAGATTGAAATACCGCATAGCCGTATGGAGTTAGTTGATTTTTTCTATCGCCAGGCTAAAATAAAGAAGATTGATTATTTACAGACCGGTATTAGTATTAGTTTAGATATTTCTCGGGCGCTCTTTAGTAGAATTGAGAATGATAAGGATATAAAAATTATCCGTTAGTTTATCTAACGGAAATAATTATATTACTTGACAAATAAAAATAGTTATGCTAGAATCAATTTTGTTGGAGGCTAGGGATGCCAGTATTCAGTTTTAAGATTGCACCGGAAGAACCGGTTTATGTTATTAGTATAGTTTGTAAATTGGTAAAGATACCGATTTGGACTTTGCGGCAGCTAGATAAAGCCGGCGTGGTCCGATCCAAACGCTTAGGCAAGAAGAGTCGGTTTTATTCACTGAAAGATTTAAAGAGGCTGGAGTATGTGCATTATCTGATGGAAGAGAAGCGGGTTAATATCCATGGATTAAAAATTATTTTAGGAAACCAAGAGTAGATTTTTTTAACTATAAATTAGCACTCTGGTGATTTAAGTGCTAATTTTATTGACAAAATAATATAATATGTTAAGATTATTTTTTAGCTTAAGTATTAATAAAGTTAATCGGGAGATATGCGAGTGCGTTCCGTGGACTATAATTCTCGCCGAAAGCAGGTTTTAAATTCGGCGATCAACCGTTATATTAAGCATGCGCTTCCGGTGGCCTCAGATGATATTGCCGCAGAGTTTGATTTAAGTTCGGCAACGATCAGGAATATATTTTCTGAACTTGATGAATTCGGATATTTAAAACATCCCCATACCTCAGGTGGAAGAGTGCCTACGGATAAGGGGTACCGCTATTATGTGGATTTCCTCATTCAACAAATTGAACTTTTGGATAAAGAAAAGCTGTCTATTCTTAAGGACTGCAAAAGAAAATTAAGCCGTCTTGATGATACATTGGAGAATACCTCTGAGGTTATCTCTGAAATTACGCATTATGCCGGGATTGTTTCATTCTTACAGTGGCAGGATAAAATATTTTATAAAGGTATCAGCCGCATACTTGATCAGCCGGAGTTTAAGGATGCGGATAAGATACGATTATTAGTTAGATTGATGGAGGATAAAAGTAAGCTTTTAGATATTATTAATCGGGATTTTTCTGGTAAGGTGAAGGTTTATATTGGAAGCGAATTGGGTTTTCCGGAAATGGAAAATTGCTCTTTAATCGTTTCTAGCTTTAAGTTAAAAAAACAACCTTCGGGTAGGTTGGCCGTATTAGGGCCAATGCGCATGGAGTATGATCATATTATTCCGACTATGGAATATATTTCTGAAGTTTTGAATCAGATTTTGGAAGATTTTTAGAATAATCTCTAAAATATTATGGAAAAAGAAAAAGATAATCAAAAAAATACAGAAGAGCTAAAGAATAACCAGGAAAAAGAAGAGCATGTTGTTACTTTAAAACAAGCAGAGTATCTGGGGCTCTTGGAGGAGATTAAAAAAGGCAAGGATGGCTGGGATAAGATGCTACGGAATCAGGCAGATCTTGAAAATACCCGTAAGCGCCTAGAGCGGGAAAAGCAAGAGTTTATAAAATTTGCTAATGAAGGCCTTATCTTTGATTTGCTTAATGTGCTGGATGACTTGGAGCGCACTGTGGATCTGGCAGAATCAAGCCAAGAAAATCTCGTTGCTTTCTTAAAGGGTATCGAAATGATTCTGGCGCATTTATACGAAATGTTGAAGAATCATGGAGTCAAGCCGATTGAGGCAGAAGGAAAAATATTTGATCCGAATTTTCATGAGGCCTTGATGCAGGTAGAGAATAAGGAGTTACCGGAACATACGATTATTGAGGTATTACAAAAAGGATATCTTATAAACGGGCGGGTACTTAGAACCGCTAAGGTAAAGGTGTCAAAACAAGGCGCGAAATAATTAAAAACTTTCAACTAATTTTATGGAGGTGAGACATGGCAAAAGTAATCGGTATTGATTTGGGTACATCTAATTCGGCGGCTGCGGTTATGGAAGGGGGCAGACCGGTGATTATCCCTTCAGCGGAAGGGGCGGGGGTTGCTTCGGGAAAAGCTTTTCCATCTTATGTCGCTTTTACTAAAGATGGACAGCGCCTGGTAGGCGAACCGGCAAGACGGCAAGCAGCGATTAATGCCGAAGGTACGATTCAAGCCGCTAAACGTAAGATGGGCACGGATTTTAAATTTAAGGCGCATGGTAAAGATTATACTCCGCAGCAGATTTCCGCGTTTATCCTGCAGAAAATAAAACAGGATGCTGAGGCTTACCTGGGAGATAAGGTAGAGGACGTGGTGATTACCTGTCCGGCGTATTTTAATGATAATCAGCGTCAAGCGACTAAAGATGCCGGGGAAATCGCGGGCTTAAAGGTTTTGCGTATTATTAATGAGCCTACGGCTGCCTGCCTTGCTTACGGTTTGGAGAAGGCAGATAAAGAACAAAGAATTATGGTTTTTGATTTAGGTGGTGGTACTCTGGATGTTACGATTATGGAGATGGCTCAGGGGGTATTTCATGTGCAGGCAACTAGCGGTGATACGCAACTGGGCGGAACAGACATGGATCGGGTCTTGTTGGAATATATTGTCGGGCAATTTAAACGTGAAACCGGTATTGATTTAATGAATGACAAGATGGCCGTGCAGAGGGTGCGTGAAGGAGCGGAAAAGGCTAAAATTGAGTTATCTTCTACGGTGAGTACGGATATCAACTTACCTTTTATTACTGCTGATGCTACTGGTCCTAAGCATTTAACGATGACGATTACCCGGGCAAAACTGGAGGATCTGGTTGGGCCGATTATTGATAAATGCCGCCATCCTATGGAGCAGGCATTAAATGACGCTAAGCTGACCTCAAAAGAGGTTGACCGGATTATTATGGTCGGTGGGCCGACACGTATGCCGATTGTGCAAAAATTCGTTGAAGAATATGTCGGTAAGAAGATTGAGCGTGGAGTTGACCCGATGGAGTGCGTGGCTTTAGGCGCGGCTGTTCAAGCAGCGATTATTACCGGAGAGGTCAAAGATGTGCTGCTTTTGGATGTTACTCCGCTTTCTTTAGGTATCGAAACTTTGGGCGGAGTGAATACGAAGTTAATCGAAAGAAATGCCTCTATTCCTACTCAAAAAAGCCAGATATTTTCTACGGCAGCGGATAACCAGACCGCGGTGACCATCCGGGTTTTGCAAGGTGAGCGACCATTGGCTGATGATAATGTGGAATTAGGAAGATTTGACTTAGTGGGGATTCCCGCGGCTACGCGTGGTGTGCCGCAGATCGAAGTAAAATTTGATATTGATCGTGACGGGATTGTGCATGTTTCAGCCAAGGATCTGGGTACCGGCAAAGAGCAGTCTATCCGCATTAGTGCTCCTAAGAAGTTATCCAAGGAAGAGATTGATAAGATGGTTAAGGATGCAGAGAAATTTGCGGCCGATGACGCTAAGAAAAGAGAAGAAATCGAGACCATTAATCAAGCGGATAACTTGATTTATGCTACTGAAAAATCATTGAAGGATTACGGCGACAAGGTTAGTCAGGCTGAACGTGCGGATATCGAGGCAAAAGCCAACGATTTAAAGAGTGCGGTTAAAGAAAAGAATATTGAGCGGATAAAAAAGGGAATGGAAGAGCTGACTAAGGTTTCTCATAAACTTGCTGAAGAGATTTACAAACAGGCAGCAGCTGCCAAGCAGCAGAAGCCACAAGACGCTCAAGATGCTCCTGGTAATCAACAAGAGGCTGCAGGCGCTCCGGGTCAAGACGCAAAAAAAGATGAGGATATTATTGACGCTGAGTATAAGGAAGAGGATCAAGACGGTAAGAAATAAAGATGTCTATTAAAGGCGATTATTACGAAATATTAGGAATTCCTAGGACTGCTAGTTTGGATGAAATAAAAAAGGCCTATCGCGAGATGGCGCTTAAATTTCATCCGGACCGCGTGCCGGCGGAAGAAAAGAAAGCCGCGGAAGAGAAGTTCAAAGGGATTTCTGAAGCATATGCCGTGCTTTCGGATTCTACTAAACGCGATCTTTACAATCAATACGGACATTCTGGTATTGACCAGAAATACGCCCAAGAAGATATTTTTAAGGGTGCGGATTTTAGTAGTATTTTCAGAGAAATGGGTGGTGGATCTGGGGGTACGGGGAGCATTTTCGAGGAGCTATTTGGTGATATGGGGTTTGATATTTCCGGGTCAAGGCAATCAAGATCTCAGTCTGCCAGACGGCGCGGAAGGGATTTGCAGATTGCCATTGAAATCTCGTTGGAAGAAGCAGCTACAGGTATAGAAAAAATTATTACTGTGCCACGCTATGAAACTTGCACAGCGTGTTCAGGTAGTGGCGCTAAACCCGGTTCTAAGAGAACGGTTTGTTCGCAATGTAAAGGACAGGGTAAAACAGTAGTTTCAAATGGTTTTTTCCAAATGGCTCAAACTTGTTCGCGCTGTGGCGGAGAAGGTTCAATTATTCAAACTGCCTGTGCGGATTGCCGGGGAGAAGGCAGAGTTAAAGTTACTAAAAAGATAAAAGTTAAGATACCTGCCGGAGTTGATAATGGTTCTCAGCTCCGTGTCCGCGCAGAAGGCGAAGCGGGATTAAATAGCCGGGGAGACTTATATGTAGTGATAGAGGTTAGAGAGCATGCGATTTTTCATCGGCATAATAATGATATTGCTACAAGCGTGAATATAAGTTTAGCCAAAGCCATTTTAGGTGGCGAGGTTGAGGTTCCGGCTTTAGACGGAAAATTAATGATGAAGATACCCGCGGGTACTCAATGTGGAAAAACTTTCCGTCTTAATGGTAAGGGGATGCCGGATTTACATTCTCGGGATATGGGTGATGAACTAGTCAAGGTCGATATCCAAATTCCTACCAAATTGACTGTGCAACAGAGGCAACTGATAGAGGAATTTGCCCGTTTAAGCGGTGAAAATTTTGGATCTAAAGAAAACTTTACGGATAAGTTTAAGAAAACATTTCGCTAAAGGAATATATGCCTACTTATGAATATGAATGTTTGTCTTGTAAACATAAATTTGAAATTTTACAGAGTATAACCTCTCGGCCTAAAATTAAGTGCCCGAAATGCGGTAAAAAGTTAAAAAAGTTAATTAGTAGCACGGGGGGGTTTATTTTTAAGGGAAAAGGTTTTTACGCTACAGATTATAAGAAAACAGACAAATCCGTAAATAGTTCTTCGCAGTCCGCTTGTTCTAAGGCTAATGCTGGATGTGCAGGTTGCCCAGCCCACAAGTAAACCCCGTTAGAAATTGGCGCCTCGCGCCGCAGGATTTCTAACGGGATAGATAAAGATGTTTTTAATTTTATGAGCAAAACCAAGGCTTTTAAGGCAGTAGTTTATAATTCGCAGATGATTGGTGATTTTAACCGTGTGGTTTGCCCGCCTTACGATGTGATTTCCCCTCAGGCTCAAGAGATGCTTCACGAGCGCTCAATGCATAATTTCATTCATATACTTTTAGCTAAGGATTCTCCTTTAGATGATAAATACCACCGGGCAGGAGTAATTTTCCGCAATTGGCTTAAGGAAAAAGTGTTTATTCAGGATGAGCAGCCGGCGGTTTATTTCTATAGTCAACAATATATTATTCGGGGTGAGAAAAAAACGCGTTTAGGATTTATCTCTTTGCTTAGGTTGGGGGATGAAAAAAGTACAGCTGTTTTTGGGCATGAAAATACGCATCAGGCCGCAAAGTTGGACAGGTTTAAGCTTCTTAAGCAGGTAAAAGCTAACCTTAGCCCGATCTTTATAATTTTTCTGGATAAAAAACGTATTATTCAGCGTATCTTTCAGAGGCAACTTGGCGAACAGGAGCCTTTTATTGAAGTTACCGATGATGAAAAGACCGTGCATAAATTATGGCGTCTGAATGATCCGGACATCCTTAAGACAATTGAATCTAGCATGAATTCTGAGGATATGTTTATTGCTGACGGCCATCATCGTTATGAGGTTTCTTGCGCCTATCGGGATCTAGAGCGTGAGAAATTAAGTACCGATTTTACCGGCGAAGAAGATTTTAATTATTGTTTAGCATATTTTACTAATACGGATTATCGAGGTTTGTCTATTCTGCCTATTCACCGATTACTTAAATTAAATGCGCGGCTAGATTTAAATGATTTTATGGTCAAGTGCAAAGAGTATTTTGATATCGATCAGCTAAAAGACCAAACACGTTTTTTCTTCTTACTGGAAAAAGCCGGTTGTACAGAACATTTGTTGGGTTTATATACAGATAAAAAATATTTTCTTTTACGTTTGAAGAATGTAAAAATACTGGATAAGTTAATCGCGGATAAGCCTAAAGAATACCGCTCACTCGACGTGGCGATTCTCAATTATCTGGTATTTAAGAATATTCTTAAACTTGATTTAAATGACTCAACGGCTATAAAATATAGCCCGGATCCTGATGAATTAATCGACCAAGTAGATAACGATCCTTTAAATGTCGCCTTTTTCTTGAATCCGGTTAAAATCCAACAGATTATTAATATTGCTACCAGTGGAAATAAAATGCCTCCTAAATCCACCTATTTTTATCCCAAGGTGCTTTCAGGCCTCCTGGTGAATAAATTTTAAAAAGGAATAAGCATGGCCTTATTTGGTAAACCAAAATATACCATTGTACGCTTAAAGAAAAAAGAAATTCCTGATGGTTTATGGACAAAATGCGAGGAATGCTTAGAGACTCTTTATAATAAATCATTGGAAGAAAATTTTAAGGTTTGCCCCAAATGTAATTATCATTTTGGCTTAACCGCGCATGAAAGAATAGATCTATTGTTTGATCGGGATACTTTTAATGAATTCGATAAAGATATGGAGTCAGCTGATCCGCTTGATTTTAAGGGGCCCAAAACCTATAAAGATAAATTAAAGCAGGATCAAGAGGCAACCGGGTTAAAGGATGCCGTTATATCCGGAGAAGGTGAAATTAATTCCCGGCCGGTTGTGGTGGCGGTTACGGATTCGCGTTTTATTATGGGGTCGATGGGATCAGTGGTTGGTGAAAAAATTACCCGAGCGATTGAATATGCCACAAAAAATAAGCTGCCCATGATTATTGTTTCTGGTTCAGGTGGAGGGGCGCGGATGTATGAAGGCCTCTATAGCTTAATGCAGATGGCTAAAACCTGCGCCGCTTTATCATATCATCATAAAGCAAACTTGCCTTATATTTCTGTGTTGACTAATCCCACGATGGCGGGGATCATGGCTTCATTTGCCGGAGTAGGGGATATAATTATGGCTGAACCTAACGCGCTTATTGGTTTTACCGGACCACGGGTTATTGAACAGACAATCCGGCAGAAATTACCGATGGGTTTTCAACGTTCAGAGTTTTTGTTAGGTCATGGGCTGATTGACATGATTGTACATCGCAAAAATATGAAAGGTACCTTAAGTCAATTGCTTGACTATTTGGTTTAAGTTTGTATAATAACTTCGTAGGTTTTCTAAAAATACTACCTACTATCTACTAGCTACTTTTATAAAGGAGTATATGCATGGCTCAGGTAAGTTTAAGGGACGTAAGTAAAGTTTATGCGGGTAATGTTACCGCGGTGAATAAAGTAAATCTCGGCATTGAAAATAAGGAGTTTATGGTTTTAGTTGGTCCTTCGGGCTGTGGCAAATCCACAACCTTAAGAATGATCGCGGGTTTAGAGGAAATAAGCTCTGGTGATGTCTATATTGGAAATAAGCGAGTTAATGATGTTCCGGCAAAAGACCGGGATATTGCTATGGTTTTTCAGAATTATGCACTTTATCCGCATATGACGGTTGAAGAAAATATGTCATTCGGTTTGCGGCTTAGGCGTATCCCTAAGCAGGAGATTGGGCAGCGAGTTAATGAGGCGGCCGAAATTCTAGGGATCAAAAGATTGTTGAAGCGTAAACCCCGCGAACTTTCTGGTGGAGAGCGTCAAAGGGTGGCTGTCGGCAGGGCAATTGTAAGAAAACCGATGGTTTTTTTGTTTGATGAACCTTTAAGTAATCTTGACGCCAAGATGCGCGTACAAATGCGCACTGAAATTCATAAACTGCATATTCGGCTACAGACCACCATTATTTATGTGACGCATGATCAGGTGGAAGCGATGACTATGGGAGATCGCATCGCCGTGATGAAAGATGGTTTAATTGCTCAGCTGGGGGACCCGATTGATGTTTATGATCATCCGAAAAATAAGTTTGTCGCCGGTTTTATCGGCTCGCCACCGATGAATTTTATGCAAGGCAAAATTATTAAAAAAGACGGCAAGCTTTATTTTGATGAAGGTAAGATTCAGGTAAAATTGGTAGAAGATATGCATAAGAAGATGATTAATTATGTTAATCATGAAGTATTCTTTGGTATTCGTTCTGAAGATATTTATGATAAATTATTTGTTTCGCAGGCCCCACCGGAAAATGTAGTTCGGGTAAACTGTGAGGTATTTGAACCGATGGGTTCAGAGGTTTATCTGTACCTGAACACGGGTAAGCATACCTTTATTGCCCGGGTTAGCGCGCACGACCGTCCTAAGGTCAATCAGGAGATGGATGTAGTTTTTGATATGAGCAAGGTACATTTCTTTGATAAAAATACCGAAGAAACTATTTGTTGAGCTCTACCTAAAAGCCTCCAATGAACTGATTATTCATTAAGGGTTTTTAGGTAAATACATCCGTAATTAAAAAGCTTTATGCGACAAAATACTACCTCTAAAAAGTTCTGGTTGTGGCTATTATTCCTAGCGGTTATCCTACTTATAATAAATTCTGCCTTTTTTCACCAAAAAATTAATTTAATTGTTCTGCTTGTTTTTAGTTTAAGCGGCATTTTTATTTTTACCTTTCTTTTAAAGTTTTATTCCGCTAAATTATTGCTTATCCAATCCGGCATTGAACATAACCAGGAAGGTATAAATATAATCGCTGTAGAGAACAAAAAAAATCAGGAACAAGCTATGGCGGTTAAATTAAAAATTACCCGTTACGATAATTTAAAAAAATTAGTCGAAGACCTTAATCAGAGTTTAAAATTAGAGATTCTGATCCGTGTATTAAGTTCTACAGTTTATACGCTAATCTCAAATAATGCCGGATTGGCTCTTTTTTATTTAGTGGATAGTCAGCAGCAAAAACTAAATTTGGTTTATTCGATGAAAGACGATTCAGACCCAGTTGTTCTTTCTAAAGAAGGCGACCTCTTTGATCAGTGGGTTTTAAGGCATTCCAGCCAGTTAATTATTGAGGATCTGAAAAATGATTTTCGTTTTGATGTTGACAGTATGAGTGGAAAAGAGTTGCGTTCGGTTTTATCTTTGATTAGTTCACCCCTGATCAGTAATCATTCTTTGTTGGGGCTGTTGCGGCTAGAAAGTAAAAAGGGCAATTTCTTTAATCAGGATGATTTACGTTTTCTTGCTTTGGTTAGTGATCTGGGTTCGGTTGCCTTGGAAAACAGTTTGCTTTTCCAGAAAATGCAGGAATTAGCGATCCATGATGATCTGACGGCTTTATTTACCCGCGGATATTTTATCGACAGGTTAAAAGATGAGGTTAGGCGCGCTCAGCGTCTGGATCAAGATTTATCGTTAATGATGATCGACATTGATTTTTTTAAGCAATATAATGATAAATTTGGTCATATTATGGGAGATTTAGTTTTAAAGAAGATGGGGATATTGTTAAAAGATGAGCTAGGCGAACTGGCCCCCTTAATCTGCCGTTTTGGAGGAGAAGAATTTTTAGTTATATTGTCCGGGATAGATAAGAAAAAGGCTTTAATTATTGCCGAAAAACTGCGGCAGAGGATCCAAAATGAAAAGATAATATTGCGTCGCCAGGATACGCATATTACTGTTTCGATCGGATTAGCCAGTTTACCCCTGGACACAAAAGACCAAGATGAATTGGTTCGCAGGGCAGATAAGGCGATGTATGCGGCCAAGGAAAAAGGCAGGAATCAGGTATGCTCAATATAATATTATTCTTAATTATTATTATTGCTTTTAGTTTGTCCTGCAAAGAGATTTTTTCTGTCCGGTTTAAGCGTCAAGAAGCCCACTATAACCGCTTAGTAAATGAGCTTAAGGTTTTGAATGAATTAAAAAAAAGTTTAAATTTAGAAAATGATCTTCTTAATAAAAGATTTGATGATACCCTGGCGCTCTATGAGTTAACTAAAGATATTTGTCAGAGTCTGGATGAGGAAAAGGTATTTATAATTTTTAATAATAATTTAAAAAAGCATATTGCTATCGGTGATTGTCAATATATTAAGGATAGCGCGGATTTAATTAAATATAAAAATTACATGATTCTGCCTTTAATCCTAGAGGGAAATCAAATCGCCGGCTATCTGGCGGTAGATAGAATCTTAGAAAAAGATAAAGAAAAATTCGGGATTCTTACTCAACAGTTTTTAATTGGGTTAAGAAGGGCGCTTCTTTATCGTAAGGTCCAGGAATTAACGATTACTGATGCGCTGACTAGTGTTTATTGCCGAAGGTATTTTTTAGAGCGTTTTAGCGAAGAGCTTAAGCGTTCTAAGAAAAATAAATTATGGTTAACCTTTTTGATGTTAGATATAGATAATTTCAAACAGTATAATGATCGTTACGGACATTTAGTCGGGGATGCCATATTACGTCAGATTTCTAAAATTATTTCGCTGGCGGTCAGGCAAATCGATTTTATCGGCCGTTATGGAGGAGAGGAGATTGCCATAGTTTTGGCAGAAACAAATAACCAACAGGCTAATTTTGCTGCTCAACGTATTCGTCAGGCAATTAACGCTGAGGCAATCAAGGTTTATAATGAAGAATTGATTGTTACGGTTAGTATCGGTGTTTCTACCTTTCCAGATGATGCCCTGAATATGCAAAACTTAATTGAATTGGCAGATCAGGCCTTATACTTAGCCAAGAAAACCGGAAAGAATAAGGTGTGTTTTTCTTCTTAAATAAAGGGGACGGTTCTATTTTTCTTGTTTAATAAAATTAGTAAAAATAGAACCGTCCCCTTTATTTATCTCTTGAAAACCGAAGTGTTTTAATATAAAATACCCCAATGGCTAAAAAATTCATTATGGCGATAGATTTAGGCGGTACTAATTTAAAATGCGCTTTACTTGATAATAGTTTAAAGATCAAAGCCAAAAGCTCTTTTAGCACAAAGAGTTTTGATAATCAGTATAAACTTATTCAGGGAATTATCGATTCGCTAAACAGTTTAATTTTAAACCAAAGATTATCGCGTTCTGTTATTCTGGGAGTGGGTATTGGTGTGCCTGGTCCGGTTGATACTTTGAAGGGGATTGTACATTTTTTGCCGAATATTCCAGGATGGAAAGAAGTGGGGCTAAAAAAAATTCTGGAACAGAAAACTAAGCTACCGGTTTTTATTGATAATGATGCTAAATTAATGACGCTAGCAGAGCATGAGGCGGGTGCGGCTAAGAACTATAAAAATGTATTATGTTTGACCTTGGGCACGGGAGTAGGCGGAGGTTTAATTATTAATGATCTTCTCTACCGGGGTCCGGATAATGCTGCCGGCGAAGTCGGGCACTTCCCGCTTAATGAAAAAGGCCCTCTGTGTGGTTGTGGTGCTCATGGGTGCCTGGAGGCATATATTGGTAATCGTAAAATTATTAAAGATGCGCGTAAATTATTTGGCCCTAAGATTACCCTGGAAAGAGTCAGTGCACTAGCCCGAGAGAATAATTTTAAGGCAATAGATTTTTGGAGCCAGGTGGGTGAAAAGCTAGGTGTGGCTTTAAGCGGGATCGTAAATTTACTTAATCTTGATCTGATTGTAATCGGCGGAGGGGTATCGGGCGCCGGTAGCGTGCTATTTAAACATATTCGGCGAACAATCCTACTGCGGGCAATGCGCGTGCAGGCAAAAAGAGTAAGGGTAGTTAAAGCTAGGTTAGGAATTGATGCCGGAATTATTGGGGCAGGATATTTGGTTAGAGAAAGGTTAAAGGGATGAAGATTTTTATTGATACCGCCAACGTTAAAGAGATAAAAGAAGCAAGTAGTCTGGGCTTGATTGATGGAGTAACCACTAATCCGACTTTAATGGCTAAAGAAGGGCGTAATCCTGAGCTGGTATTAAGAGAGATATGCGCTTTGGTTAGCGGCCCGGTGAGCGCAGAGGTAATTGCCTTAGAGTCTGCGGATATGGTTAATGAAGCGCGTCAATTAGTAAAACTGGCTAAGAACATTGTCGTCAAGATTCCGCTTACGAAAGAAGGATTAAAAGCGGTCAAGATCTTGGCGGCGGAAGGAATTAAAACTAATGTTACGCTTTGTTTTTCTGCCGCACAGGCATTATTAGTGGCTAAGGCCGGTGCTACATATGTATCGCCTTTTATCGGCAGACTGGATGATCTTGCTCAAGAGGGGATGAATCTAATCGGTGAGATAAAGAAAATTTATTCAAATTATAATTTTAAAACTCAAATTATTGTTGCTTCTGTGCGTAATCCTCTGCATGTAGTTAACGCCGCTTTAATCGGAGCGGATATTGCGACCATTCCTTACGCGGTACTTGAACAGTTAATTAAGCACCCTCTAACCGATATTGGGATAAACAGGTTTCTGGAAGATTATAAGAAAATTTCTCTAAGTAAATAATGATAAATAAATTAAAAAATTTCCATCCGTATAATTTGGTAATCCCAGGAATGATGCTGGGTTTTGTTTTTTGGGTTAACCTGGTTTTTGCGGATACGGCTAAAGAGTCACCGATGGTAATTAATGGTGATAATGTAGAGTATTCTGCCGATAACAAAGAAGTGGTGGCGACCGGTAATATTGAAGTTATTTATAAAGGCGCCAAGTTAACCTGTAACAGATTAAAAGTTAATATGCAGACAAAAGAAGGCTTAGCTGAGGGTAATGCTAGAATCCAGGACGCTAAGGGGATCATTACCGGAGAAAAGATTGTTTATGATTTCGGGAATAAAACCGGGATTATTTATAATGCTGATTTTCGCGCTAATCCCTATTTTGGAAAAGCCAAAAAAGTTGAAAAGTTAAGCGATAGTGAATTTGTGGCAAAGAGAGGCTATTTTACTACTTGTAGTTTCGACCATCCACATTACCGTTTTGCCTCAAAGAAGATTAGCATGTTTCCGCAAGATAAAATGCTCGCTGAGCAAGCTACGCTTTATCTGGGTACGGTGCCGTTGTTTTATCTTCCACGATTTAACTATTCCATGAAAGAGCCGATTATGCATGTGCAGGTTGAGCCGGGTACACGTAAGGATTGGGGCCCGTATCTATTGAGTGCCTGGCGTTATAATATTACGGACAATGTGAGCGGCTTGGCTTTTCTGGATTATCGCAATAAATTAGGCTGGGCAGAAGGTTTTGAACTAAATTATATAAAAACCCCAATTGGCAAAGGTGATTTTAAATTTTATTATACGCTTGAAACGCCTCCTGATCAACCTGATACTGCGCCGGTATCGGATTACTATCGTTATTTTATACGTTGGCGTCATAAATGGGATATTGATGAGCGCACCAATGTTACCGCGGAATTTTTTAAGATTACTGATCAAAGAAGAAAACAGGATACAGCTTATAATAACGCCGAAGATGGTTTTATGCAAAAATATTTCTTTCGCGAATATGAGAAGGAAGCTGAGCCGCTCAGCTATGCCCTTTTTCACCATGCTTTTAATTATTCCAGCGTAGATGTAATTTTACAAATGCGTACTAATCATTGGTTTAACCAGGTTGAGAAGAAGCCGGAAATAAATTACAATCTGCCGAGTTTGCAGCTTGGTGAAAGCCCGTTTTATTTTGAAAACGTAAGCCAATTAGGTACTTATAATAAAAAGAAGGTTATTACCGCAGACCCATTAGCAGCAATTTATAGTCAAGATAGGGATAATGTTACGGTTACTCGGCTTGATACTAAAAATACGTTTTCTCTACCCACCAAGATTGGTTTTATACAATTTAAACCTTTTGTTTCCAGCCGCCAAACTTTTTATGATCAAGGCGCAAACGGCCAAACTGGGATTATTCGCACAATTTTTTACAGCGGAGCGGATATGAGTACTAAATTCTACCGTGTTTTTGAGACGAAGACAAATTTCCTGGGGTTAGATGTTAACGGCTTGAGGCATATTATTACCCCGAGCATCGGATACCTATATACCCATCCGCCTACTATTCCGAATAGTAATATAAAACAGATAGATAGCGTGGATTCTATAAATCGCGGCAATACTGCTGCTTTAAGTTTATCCAATAAATTACAAACTAAGCGTAGTGGACAAAGCGTGGATCTGGTGGATTTTTTAATCACCACTAATGTCGTGCTTGATCCTAAAACAGGAGATAACGCATTTCTTACTCCCCGCGCAGGAGAAAGTTTAAAAGATAATTTTTCAGATATTCTTTTTAATTTAAAAGTATTGCCATATTCCTGGATGAGGTTTGAGTCTGATGCTACTTTTGGGCATGCAGATCATACGAGTGTAAATTTTAATAAATTTTCATTAGTTAATTATAATTTAAGTTTTGATTTAGGGAAAAAAGGCTCATTTTCTCTTGGCCAGCGTTATGAGAGAAAAGGCAAGAATGAAGTTACTCTGGGGTTTAATTGGCGCCTGAGCCCTAAATGGAAATTTGTTATGTATGAACGGTATAATTTTAAAAAGTCTAGTTCTCTTGATTACGGTTTTCAGGAGCAGGAATATACCTTAACTCGCGACCTGCACTGCTGGGAGCTGGACATCACTCTTAACAAAAAAGAAATTTCCGGCACCACTATATTTTTTCTCTTTAGGCTCAAGGCTTTCCCGGAAAATGAATTTGGTTTTGATCAGGCGATGACCAGAAAGAAATCCGGCACACAGTAAGATTATTAAAATTTAAAAGGTGCTTTAAATGAATATCTCCATTATCGGTTCAGGTTATGTGGGTTTAGTTTCCGGTGCTTGTTTTGCCCAGTTGGGTAACCAGGTTATTTGCGCGGATAATGATCTAAAAAAAATTAGCAACCTTAAAAAAGGTATTATTCCTATCTTTGAACCAGGATTAGAAGAGCTGATTGTCAGTAATCTAAAGAAAAAACGGCTTAAATTCACCTCGAACATAAGTGCGGCAGTAAGGTCTAGCGAAGTAATTTTTATTGCCGTGGGCACTCCGGCGCTGGAGAATGGAGAAGCGGATTTAACCGGAGTAGAAAATGTCGCGCGCTCGATTGCTGTGCATATGGATGGATACCGGCTGATTGTGGAAAAATCTACTGTTCCGGTAGAGACCTGCGCCTGGATCAAGAAGACCGTGACGACCTATATTAAAAAGAAACATAAATTTGACGTAGTTTCTAATCCGGAGTTTTTACGCGAGGGCTCAGCGATAAATGATTTTAATCATCCTGACCGGATTGTTTTGGGCTTAGAAACGCTTAAGGCCAAGCAGATAATGACGAGTTTGTATCAGCCTTTAAATCGGCCGATTTTGGTGACGAATATAAAATCCGCGGAGCTGATTAAACACGCCTCGAATGCTTTTCTGGCGACTAAGATTTCATTTATCAATGCGATTGCTCGTATTTGCGATAAGGTGGGCGCGGATGTCAAAGAGGTGGCTTGCGGCATGGGTTTAGATAATCGTATCGGCCGCTATTTTTTACACGCCGGAATTGGTTATGGCGGTTCTTGTTTTCCTAAAGACCTGGAGGCCTTCATTACGATTGCTGAGAAATTAGGTTATGATTTTGGAATTCTTAAAGCCGTAAGAAAGACTAACCAGGAGCAGAAGGCCTTTGTTTTACAGAAGATTAAAGATGCCTTGTGGATTATTCGAGATAAAACGATTGCTGTTTTAGGTTTGTCCTTTAAACCGGACACTGATGATTTAAGAAATTCTCCCGGGATTGATTTAATTAACGCGCTAATTCAGGAAGGCGCAAAAATCAAGGTCTATGACCCTCAATCCATGGAAAAAGCCAGAAAAATCCTGAAAAATGTTGTTTTTTGCAAAGATGCGTATCAAGCTGCCTTGGGTGCCGATTGCCTTATCCTGGCTACAGAATGGAATGAATTTAAGGAGTTGGATTTTATGAGATTGAAAAAAAAGTTAAAACGCGCGCTGATTGTTGATGGCAGGAATATTTATGATCCCAAGCGGCTTAGGGATTTGGGTTTTACCTATATTGGAGTGGGACGGGGAAATGGTTAAAATTTTGTCGGATTTAAATAAAAAAATAAAAAATAAACAGTTTAATATCGCGGTAGTCGGTTTAGGTTATGTCGGATTTCCTTTGGCTTTAGAATTTGCCAAAAAAAAGGTTAAAGTCGTGGGAATTGAAATTGATGCCGGCCGCCTAAAATCTATCACGCAGCGCAAATCCTATATCAGCGATATAAGTAACCATGAGTTAACCGCGATGTTATCGAGCGGATATTTTAAGGCGAGCGATAGTTTTGCGGATATTGCGCAAGCCGATTGTGTCTTAATCTGTGTTCCTACTCCTTTGAAAGGAAAGTATCTTCCGGATATATCTTTTATCAAAAATGCCGTTAGCCAGGTTGCCCTGCATTTAAAAACCGGCGCGTTGGTAATCTTAGAGAGTACTACCTATCCGGGGACAACTGAGGAAGAGATTCTGCCGATTTTCCAAAATCACGGGTTTAGGCATGGCCGAGATTTCTACCTTTGTTTCTCGCCCGAAAGAATTGATCCGGGTAATAAGGAGTTTCCCGTGCATAAGATCCCCAAGGTTATTGGCGGGCTTAGCCCTATAGCTACACAGTTGGCAATGGCAGTTTATCAGATTATTATTAAGCAGGTTGTTCCGGTCAGCAGCTGTCGGGCCGCTGAAACTGTGAAGCTCCTGGAGAATACCTTTCGCTTAATTAATATCGGCTTGATCGATGAGCTATCGATGATGGCGCATCAGATGAAAATTGATATTTGGGAGGTTGTCCAAGCCGCCAGCACTAAGCCCTTTGGTTTTATGCCTTTTTATCCCGGCCCAGGCGTGGGTGGCCACTGCATTCCAAAAGACCCTTTGTATTTGCATTGGAAGGCCAAGAGTTTTGGTTTTCATTCGCGTTTTATTAAATTGGCTTCTCATGTCATAAATTATATGCCGGAATATATCGTTAAAAGGATTAAAGAGGCTTTGGAGCGCAGGGGAAGAAAACTAAAAGGTGCGAAAATATTAGTCATCGGGGTGACTTATAAAAAAGATATTAAAGATTTGCGTAAATCACCGAGTATTGATGTAATCAATAGCCTAAAAAGACAAGGCGTGAAAATCTCCTATGCAGATCCATTGATACCATATCTTAAGCTCGAGGGGCTGGATTTAAAATCCGTGGGCTTAAGTGCTAAAAAAATTAAAGAATTCGATTGCTGTCTTATTGCTACGGATCATACTAAAGTTAATTATGCTGCTTTATTAAAAAATGCTAAATTTATTTTTGATTCTAGAAACGTTTTTAAAGGAAAGCATATAGGAAAGGTGGAAAGGCTATGAGTAGGTTTTTGGTAACTGGTGGTGCGGGTTTTATTGGTTCACATATTGTGGAGGCATTAGTTAAACAAGGCCAAGATGTGCGTATTTTGGATAATTTTTCCAGTGGGAAAATGCACAATCTTAAGGGTTTAGAAAAAAAGATTGACTTAGTTAAGGGAGACATCTGTTCAGCGGCGACTTGTATTAAAGCGACTAAGAGCGTTGATTTTGTTTTACATCAGGCGGCCTTAAGAAGCGTGCCTAAAAGCATGGTTGAACCGCATGCCTATAATCGTGTCAATATTGATGGAACACTTAATATGTTAGAGGCTTCGGTGCAGAATAAGGTAAAACGTTTTGTTTTTGCCTCATCTAGTTCTGTTTATGGAGAGGTAAGCGATTACCCGGAAAAAGAAAGTTTTATTCCTTATCCGATTTCACCTTACGCGATAAGTAAATTAACCGGTGAATATTATTGTAAGATATTCAGCTTGTATTATGGATTACCTACAGTTGCTTTGCGCTATTTTAATGTTTTTGGGCCGCGCCAGGCCCTGGATGATGATTATGCGGTAGTTATTCCTAAGTTTATTAATTGTTTACTTAAAAATCAGTCTCCTCCGATCTTTGGCAATGGCCGGCAATCCCGGGATTTTACATTTGTACAGAATGTGGTGAGCGCCAATTTACTTGCTGCTAGATCCGGTAAAGTTAAATATGGTGTTTTTAATATTGCCGGAGGCAAAGATACCTCGGTTCTGGATTTAGTTAAAATTCTAAATCAAATTCTAAGTAAAGCTATTCGCCCCAGATTACTCCCCAAGCGGCCGGGGGATGTGTTTAAAACATTGGCGGATATTGGAAAAGCCGCTCAGTTATTAAATTTTAAACCGAAAGTTAATTTTATTGAGGGATTAAAAATTACGGTTGATTTTTGGAAAGAAAATGCCTAAGCAGACCGTTTTGATTACCGGAGGCGCGGGTTTTATTGGTTCGCATTTATGCCAGAAGCTACTGTCGAGCAATTATAAGGTAATTTGCCTGGATAATTTTATTACCGGTAGTCGGGATAATCTAGAATCTTTTTTGCAAGATAAAAATTTTCGTTTAGAGGTCTGCAATGTTTCGAATTATATTAATATCCCCGGTAAAATAGACTATGTTTTACACTGCGCTTCATTGGCTTCTCCGAAGGATTATTTAGATTTTCCTATCCAGACTTTAAAAGTGGGCTCTTTAGGTGCGCACAATGCTTTAGGTTTAGCTAAAAAGAAGAGAGCTGTTTTTTTGCTTTTTTCTACGTCGGAAGTTTATGGTGACCCTCTGGAGCATCCGCAAAAAGAAAGCTATTGGGGTCATGTGAATCCTGTTGGGGTGCGTGGCTGCTATGATGAATCTAAGCGCTTTGCTGAGGCCCTGACGATGGCTTATCACCGTGTGCATAAATTGGATACCAAGATTGTGCGCATTTTTAATACCTATGGGCCAAGAATGCGTCATAATGATGGCCGGGTGGTGCCTAATTTTATTGATCAGGCTCTAAAAGGTAAGGCGCTAACGGTTTATGGAAAAGGCCGGCAGACCAGAAGTTTCTGTTATATTGATGACTTGGTTGAGGGTATATTACGTTTGATGGTTTCTAACCAAAATTTACCGATTAATTTGGGTAATCCCCATGAATTTTCCATTATGCAACTGGTAAAACTAGTTTTAAAATTAACTGACTCCGAAAGTAAAGTTGTTTTCAGGAAATTACCCCAAGATGATCCCCAACAGCGCCAGCCGGATATCACTAAAGCTAAGAAACTTCTTGCCTGGGAACCGATTGTGTCCCTAGAGACGGGGCTAGAACGCACCATATCCTGGTTCAGAAGATAAATTTAGGCCCTTTCCTTGACAATTCGGTTGGGTATATGTTATACTTTTAGATAAATTTAAATTTAGCCTGCTTAGGACTGGTAAGCGCCTTAATCACTTAGAAAGAAGTAAATATTATGATTCTAGAGATAATCGCAAAGTTTAATTTTTTGGATTATATTATTCTAATTGTTTTATTTAGAATATGTTACATTGCTGCTAAAATGGGCCTTCCCGTTGAGATCTTCAAATTCTTAGGAGTAATATTTTCTATTTATATCGGGTTACATTATTATACTACTCTTTCGAATTTTATTCAGAGTCGCTTTTTGCCCAAAGAGATACCTTTAGAGTTTATGGATTTTATAATTTTCCTTTTCTTAATTGTATTAGGATATTTATGTTTTGTAGGCTTGCGCAGCGTTCTTTCCCGTTTTATACAATTAAATGCTATTCCTAAAATCAGTCAATGCTTAGGCTTAATTTTAGGTATTGGACGGGGTCTTCTGGTTATCGGTTTGTTATCATTTACTCTAGTTATTTCTAGCGTCACTTATTTGAGCAGTTCGGTAAAACATTCTTATTTAGGCAGAAAGGCTTTTGTAATTTTGCCTCAGACATACGGTTGGTTTTGGTATAATATTTTTTCTAAGTTTTCCCATGAAGAGAAATTTAATCCCATCGTTACGCAAGTCATGGAGAAATTCAACCGCAAATGAAATTAATTAATTTTTATAACCAAGTAGTGAATTTTGGCCGTTTAGCTGATCCGCGTAAGGATAAGCAGAAAATAAAATCATTCCCCGATTCGGCAATTCTTTTTGGTAAGCCTGATTTAGAGATCAAGAAAATTATGGTGGGTATTGATATTGAAGTTGCGGAGCTCTTGTTGGCTGATCGCCTTCGCCAGAAGGAAGGGTTGGATTTGGTAATTGCGCATCACCCTGAAGGAAAGGCTTACGCAGGCTTGCCTGAGGTAATGGAGCTGCAGATCGACCTTTTAACTCAAGCTGGAGTTGCGCAGAAGACCGCTACCAGATTACTACGAGAGAGAATGGCACAAGTAGAACGCAGGGTATTACCGCAAAATCATACTCGGCCGGTGGATGCGGCGAGATTATTAAATATGCCTTTTATGAATATGCACACCCCGGCAGATAATCACGTGTATAGGTATTTAGAGGCTATTTTTAAGCAGAAAAAAAACCGGGCGGGGTTGCTCCAGGATGTAGTAAAGATATTGAATACTATACCGGAATATCAAATTGCCGCCGAATTTAATACCGGGCCGCGTATAATTCTGGGGAATCCTCGACGGCCGGTAGGTAAGATTTTGTTTGAGATGACTGGAGGTACTGAGGGATCAGTTGATGTTTTTGATAAATTATATAAGGCTGGGGTAAGAACTTTAATCTCGATGCATTTAAGTGAAGAGCATTTTAAAAAGGTTAAAGATGCTAATTTAAATGTGGTTATCGCCGGGCATATATCCAGCGATACACTGGGGTTGAACCTGCTTTTGGATAATATCGAGAAATATGCAAAACAGAATTTCGAAGTTATCGGCTGTTCTGGTTTTACTAGGATAAGGAGAAAGTAAAAATGTTTGGCCGTATTCCTGAAAATTTACTGGAAGATATACTCAGCCGGGTGGATATCGTTGAGATGATCTCCGGCTATATTTCGTTGAAGAAGGCAGGAAGTAATTTTAAGGCCAACTGTCCGTTTCATCATGAAAAGACTGCTTCTTTTATGGTTTCTCCGGAGCGTCAGATTTACCATTGTTTTGGCTGTGGTGAGTCGGGTAATGCTTTTAAATTTCTTATGCGCCATGAGCGGATGGAATTTCCCGAGGCGGTTGAAATGCTGGCTAAAAAGTGTGGGGTGAGCCTGCCTGATCAGGATACGCCGGAGTTAACCAGGGCAGCGAGTTTAAGTAGTCAATTGTATAAAATTAATGAACTGGCAGTAAATTTTTATGAAAATAATCTCCATAGCGGTAGCGCAAACTTTGCGATAAATTATCTAACTAACCGAGGGATCAAGCTTGAAACGATAAAAGAATTTCGTTTGGGGTTAGCTACTTCTGGCTGGGATAATCTAATTAATTGTTTAAGAAGTAAGAATGTTAGCCTGGCGCTTCTGGAGCAAGTGGGTTTAGTGCTCCCTAAAGATTCAGGTGGTTATTACGATCGTTTCCGCCAGCGTATTATTTTTCCCGTTTTTGATATACGTAGCCGCATGATTGGATTTGGCGCCAGGGTAATGGATAATAGCTTGCCTAAATATATTAATTCTCCGGAAACGCCGATTTACGTAAAAGGCAAAAATCTTTTTGGTTTAAATTTATCCAAGGATTTTATACGGGATATTGATAGCGCTGTCATCGTGGAAGGTTACCTGGACTTCATGATTCCTTATCAAGAGGGGTTAAAAAATATCGTCGCTTCGCAGGGAACCGCGCTTACTTTAGAGCAGATTAAACTGCTTAAGCGTTATACGCATAATGTGGTGATGATCTATGACGGTGATACCGCCGGAGAAATAGCCACCTTAAGAAGTTTAGATCTACTTATTGATGAGGGTATAAACGTAAAAGTTGTCCCCTTGCCTAAGGGGATGGATCCTGATGCATTGGTGCGTAAAGAGGGAATTAATGCCTTAAAAGACAAGGTCAAAAAAGCGGCAAGTTTTTTTGATTATAAGCTGGATGTTTTAAGGAGTCGTTATGATATAAAAGATGCGCATGGTAAAACCAAAATTGCTTCTGAAATGCTCTTAACGATAAATAAATTTGATAATGCTATTCTTAGAGGGGAGTATACTAAAAGATTGTCTGAGGTGATGTGCATACCGGAGCAGTTTATTCTTGAAGAGCTGGTGAAATTAAAACCTGCAGATTCTAAGTTTACAGGTCAGCTCGTTCCTCCGGTAAAAAAGCAGATTCAGATTAATCCGGCGGAGAAGCTTTTGATTAAATTTATGCTTGAGGAAAAAGAGTTGATTGAAAAAATTATGCAGCAGTTATCGCCTGCTGATTTTGCGGATACGCGCACTGCTAAAATTGTTTCCGTAATGCAGAATTTGGTTCTTGAGGGTAAAAATATCACTCCCAGCGTACTGATGAATTATTTTAGCGAAGATGATGCCAGCCAATTGGTTTGTGAAACTATGTTTATGCCGGCCCTTGACGATCAAGGGAGAGAAAAAGCGGTTAATGACTGTATAACGCGGATTAAGATCCATAGAAAAAAAGCGCAACGTGAGCATCTACACCTACAGATTAAAAGCGCCCAATCTCTTGGGGATGAGGGGAAATTAAATAGTCTTATTCAAGAATTTCATAATCTTATAAAGAAAGGCGATTAAGCATGAAGAAGAATCCACTGCAGCCGACTAAAGATATGGAAAAGTTGATTGCCCTGGGAAAACAAAAGGGTTTTCTCACCTATGATGAAGTTAATGATTTATTACCGGAAGACCTTTCCAGTACGGTAGCCATTGATCATCTTTTTGAATTACTGGGCAATGAAGACATCCAAGTGGTTGAAGGTGAAGCGGACGCGGGTTTATCGGCCAGCAGGGTTTCACAACAGGATAAGCAAAATTTAGTACAACAGCGGGAAGAATTACTCACCGAACAGCTCAAAAGTGAAGAGCGGTTTATGCCTTTAGACGATCCAGTAAAGATGTATTTGAAGCAGATGGGGTCGATTTCTCTCCTAAGCCGGGAAAATGAAATTGAGCTGGCCAAGAAGATTGAGGATGCCGAAGATAAATTTAAACGCGCTGTTTTAGTAACTAAATTCGCCCGCAACGAAATTTTAGTGGTTGCCGATAATATTTTAGAGGATAGAATTAATATTGAGGAGGTAGTTAAAGAAGATATCCGGATAAAGAAAAGCAGCGTGATCGGTAGATTTAAGCGTATTTTGGTTAAAATTAAACAAACACGTAGCGATAGCAATGCGATAAATTTAATTTTACAGCTTAATTTTACTACTTCGGTAATTGAAGCGGCAGTACGCAAGTTAAATCTCCTGTTGCGGGAGTTAGAGCACCTCAAACGTTTAAGCAAGAGAGATAATTTGCGCAGTCGCCAAATACTTAAAATACTGGCGCAGCCGTTTAGCAAAATTAAAGAACAGATGAAGTTGGTTAAGACCGCTCATCTTAAGTTTAGCCGCACGAAAAAGAAATTAGTTGAAGCAAATTTGCGTCTGGTAGTGAGTATTGCAAAAAAATATACTAATCGCGGGCTTTCTTTTTTGGATTTAATTCAGGAGGGCAATATCGGGTTGATGCGGGCTGTAGAAAAATTCGAATATAAACGTGGATATAAATTCTCCACTTACGCCACTTGGTGGATTCGTCAGGCGATTACCCGTTCGATTGCGGATCAAGCCCGTACGATTAGAATACCTGTACATATGACTGAAACAATCAACAAAATAATTCGTTTTTCTAGGGTTTTTGTCCAGAAAAACGGCCGGGAGCCGACGCCTGAAGAGATCGCGCATAAAATGCGTTTTCCGCAGGGCAAGATAAAATCTATATTAAAGATTGCCCAGGAACCTATATCATTGCAGATGCCGATTGGCGATGAAGGAGATACGCATTTTGGTGATTTTATCCAAGATAAAAAAGCTGTTTCTCCGGCGAATGAAACTGTGCGTTCAATGTTAAAAGATGAAATGAATTCTGCTTTAGGTACGTTAACGGAAAGAGAGAAAAAGATTCTGGTTTTACGTTTTGGCATTCAGGATGGTTCTGCGCGTACCTTAGAAGAGGTAGGTAATGTTTTTAAGGTTACCCGTGAAAGAGTCAGGCAAATTGAGGCCAAGGCCTTAAAGAAACTTAGGCATCCGTCGCGTTCACGACGCTTGCGTACTTTTATGGACATGACTTTGGCGCACCAGAGGGAATATTAGATTATAACAAAAAAGAGGTTTAGGAATGACTTGTTTAAAAATAAGTCTAGGACAGCTTCTTATATTTAAGGGGCTGTTTTTTTGTTTATTAATTAACAACTAATAATTGAATATGCAAGATCCCAAGCAAAATAATTTTGAAACTACACTTGGCCTGCTGCGTAAAGTAGAGTTCCAGCAGAGAGCAATTTTGGATAATATTCCGGATATTGCCTGGCTTAAAGATGTCCAAGGTAAATTTATTGCGGTTAATGAACCTTTTGCCAAGGCTTGTGGTTTTAGAATTGAGGAAATTATTGGTAAGACTGATTTGGATATTTGGCCAAGAGAGTTGGCTTTAAGTTATCGTGCTGATGACCAGGAAGTAATGGATAATAAAAAACGTAAATGTGTTCAGGAGAGGTTAGTCTATCAAAAGGGCGGAGAACAGTGGATTGAAACGATTAAGACTCCTTTTTTTGATGATCATGGTAAGGTAATCGGCACTACCGGAATCGCCAGAAATATTACCCTGTATAAGAACGAAGCCGAAAGGTTAAAAGAGATCCGCGCGGAGCTTGAGCTTAGGGTTAAGGTGAGGACTACGGAGTTGGTTAGTGCTAACGAAGCGCTACGAAAAGAAATCAGCGAGCGCAAAAAAATCGACGAGGAAATGCAACAGTTGTTGTCATTACAGAATGCAACGCTGGAGGCATCTCGGGACGGTATTCTGGTTGTGGATTTTAATGGGAAAATTATTAGCAATAATCGAAAATTTCTCCAACTCTGGAATATCCCTGATGATCTAATTCTAACTGGGGATGATCAGAAACTACTGGAATACGTTTTAGATCAACTCCTAGATTCTAAATGTTTTATTGATGAGGTGCAGCGACTATATAATAATCCTAAAGAAGAATCTTGCGATATGCTGATGTTTAAGGATGGCCGCCTGTTTGAGAGGTTCTCTATGCCGCAAAAGATTAAAAATAAGATCGTGGGTCGAGTGTGGAGTTTTCGTGATGTTACGCAAAATAAAAAATATGAGAATGAATTAAAGATTTATCATGAAAAGTTAGAGGTTTTGGTACAACAACGAACACAATTATTAGAGGTGGAGATTTCCATCAGAAAAGAAGCAGAGGAAAAGGCAAATATTTTGTATCAACAGTTAGAGTTTATCCTTGGAGCAACTAAAACTGGGCTGGATATTATTGATCAGGATTTTAATCTACGCTATGTAGACCCGGAGTGGGCGCGTAATTATGGTGATTGGAAAGGCAAAAAATGTTTCCAGTACTTTATGGATCGTAGGAGTTTTTGTCTTAATTGTGCTATCCCGGAGGCTTTGAGAACAAAAAAAATCGTGGTGAGCGAGCAAGTTTTAGTTAAAGAGGGCAACCGGTTGATCCAGGTAACTTCCATGCCTTACCAGGATAAAAATGGCGAATGGTTGGTGGCTGAGGTAAATGTAGATATAACCCAAAAAAAGCAGATTGACGAAGAGCTTAACCGTTATCGTAATCACTTAGAGAAACTGGTGGATAATCGTACGCGGGATCTTTTAGAAGAGACTATTAGATACAAGAATTCTGAATTCGAAAAAAGTAAAATAAACCGCGAGTTACTTAAAGCCAATAAAAAATTTAAAAGTATTTCATTAATTGACGTGCATACGGGGTTATATAACTATCGGTATTTGCAAGAGGCGATTGAGGCTGATTTCCATCAGGCTAGAAGGTATGCTCAAAATTTAACCGTAATTATGCTGGATATCGATTATTTTAAATCGATCAATGATGTTTATGGTATCGCTTTCGGAGATTTAGTTTTAAAACAACTGTCTCAGCAGCTTAAGCGCATGGTGCGGCGTTACGATATCCTTATTCGCTATAGCGGTGAGGAGTTTATCGTTATTTCTCCCCGCTTAAACCTTAGCGCTGGCTTTATTATGGCACAAAGGTTGTTGGATGCTTTGAATTATATCAACTTTGGGAATAAGAAACATAAGGTAAAATTAAAAATGAGTTTTTCCGTGGCTTCTTTTCCCGATGACCGGGCAAAGAATGGGATGGATCTGGTCAATCTGGCTGATCTACTGCTGAATAAAGCCAAAGAAGGCGGAGGTAATTGCGTTTATTCTTCTTTAGATGTTAAAAATCCGTTCAGCAAAGGCAGGGAGAAGATTTCTAAAGCATTAGGGGTAAGAACTTTAAAAAATACGATTAATAAGCTAAATAAACGGTCAAAACAAGGTTTAAGCGAATCTATCTTTGCTTTTGCCAAAACCCTAGAATTAAAAGATCATTATACCGGTGAACATGTTAAAAACACGGTGTACTTTGCCATTGGAATAGCTAAAGAATTAAACTTATCTAGAGAAGATGTGGAATTAATTAAACAGGCGGCAATGCTGCATGATTTAGGTAAAATTGGTATCAGCGAAAACATTTTACTTAAAAAAGGCAAACTTAATAAAAAGGAGTTTGCTGAGATTAAAAAACATCCTCAGATTGGCGCGGATATTATCAGGCCGATTCAGTTTTTACATGATCTCATTCCGTTTATTTTCTATCATCATGAACGTTGGGATGGTAAAGGTTATCCTACCGGAATAAAGGGAGAGGATATTCCGGTAGGTGCTAGGATAATTGCGATTGCCGATGTGTATCAAGCCCTGATTAGTGATCGGCCATACCATAAGGCATTTAACAAAAAAGCCTCAATAGATATAATCCGAAAATCTTCCGGAACTCAATTTGACCCTCGCATTGTGAGCGCCTTTCTCAAAGTTGTGGACAAAGAAAGGTAACCTGTTTTATCTTAATTTAAATAAGTTTTAATTTGCTAAACATGCCTAAAAATAGTAATATAAGGTATTGCTTAGAAAAGACTTGGCTATTTAAATTTGCTTAAATGAAAATACTAGGTATTTCTTGTTTTTATCATGATAGCGCAGCATGCATAGTGAGCGATGGTGAAATTATTGCTGCTGTTCAAGAGGAGCGTTTTACGCGCAAAAAACATGACGCGAGTTTTCCTGTAAACGCTATTAGCTATTGCCTCAAAGAGGCAGGAATTAGCGTAAAAAACCTAGATTTTGTTGCATTTTACGATAAGCCTTTTATTAAGTTTGAGCGTATTTTAGAGACTACGTTTAGTTATGCCCCAAGTGGAATAAGTCAATTCATCCAAGCGATTCCTATTTGGTTGAAACAGAAACTGTGGGCCCTAGAGATAATCAGAAAAGATTTAGCTTTTAATGGGAAAATCGTTTTTACTGAGCATCATGAAGCTCATGCCGCAAGTGCTTTTTATCCTTCTCCTTTTGTAGAAGCCGCAATATTAACTATAGATGGAGTAGGCGAGTGGGAGACAGCCAGCTTTGGTGTTGGTAAAAATAATCACCTGGATATTCAGCAGTATCTTCGATTTCCAAATTCATTAGGTTTACTATATTCGGCGTTTACCTATTACACGGGTTTTAAAGTGAATTCCGGAGAGTACAAGCTTATGGGGTTAGCTCCTTATGGCCTGCCCCGGTATAAAGATATCATTCTTAAGGAGCTGATTGACTTAAAAGATGATGGATCTTTTAAGATGAATATGAAATATTTCGGGTTTTGTAATAGTTTGCGTATGACAAATTCGCGTTTTAACCGTTTATTTGGTTTTCCGCCCAGAAAGCCAGAGACAAAAATAACGCAAAGGTTTATGGATATGGCTGCTTCTATTCAGCAGGTAACCGAGGAAATTATGCTTAAAATGGCTTGGCATGTTCATAAAGTTACTGGCCAAGATAAGTTATGCCTGGCCGGGGGAGTGGCTTTAAATTGCGTAGGTAATGGCCGCATCTTACGGGAGGGCCCATTTAAAGATATTTGGATACAGCCAGCCAGTGGAGACGCAGGTGGTGCATTAGGTGCAGCGTTTCTTGTTTGGCATAAATATTTGGGTAATCACCGTTTTGCTGATGGGGTTAATGATTTACAAAAAGCTTCTTTGCTTGGCCCGGCTTATAGCGATGATTACATTGAAAGCTTTTTAAAGGAACAAAATATCTCATATGTTCGTTTAAGCTATGCTGATGTGGTAGAAAAAGTCTCTAATTTAGTTATGGCGGGCAAGATTATTGGATGGTTTCAAGGACGCATAGAGTTTGGGCCGCGAGCGTTAGGTGCAAGGAGTATTATTGGTGATGCGCGTAATCCAGACATGCAATCTAAAATGAATATTAAGATAAAACATCGCGAGTCTTTCCGTCCGTTTGCTCCGACGATCTTAAAGGAAAAAGTTTCACAGTGGTTTGAATTAGACAAAGAAAGCCCTTATATGCTTTTAGTTGCCTGCGTAAAAGATGATAAAAGGCTAGAAGCTTTGGGTGATTTTAGTGGAATTGATAAGCTAAAGATAGTGCGTTCGTTTATTCCTGCAGTAACCCATGTAGATTATTCTGCCCGGGTGCAAACAATAAAGAAAACTGATCATCCACTTTATTATGACATGCTTCAATCATTTTTCAGGAAGACAGGTTGCCCGGTAATCATAAATACATCTTTTAACGAGAGGGGGGAGCCTTTAGTCTTAACCCCCCAAGATGCCTATAAATGTTTTATGCGTACAGAGATTGATTATTTAATTTTAGGAAGTTTTTTAATTGATAAATTAGATCAGCCGGAAATGAAAAAAGATCTCTCTGGGCTAGGCGGATTTGGATTAGACTAAAATGGATAAACTTAAACTGGACAAAATAACTTTAAAACGCTTCGGAGTAACGATGGGATTGGTTTTTTTAGCTTTTGGGGGTTTATTTTTCCTTAAGCAGAAGCATGTTGTTGCAAAGAATAATCTTGCGATTGCGTGCGTATTTTTTATAGCGGGATTAGTGCTACCTGTTTTATTAAAACCGATATATGTAATTTGGATGCGGCTGGCTTTTTTCTTAGGATGGATCAATACAAGAATAATCTTAATTGTTTTGTTTTATCTAGTTTTCACGCCGTTAGGCTTGCTGATGCGTTTATTTAAGATCGACCTATTGAAAAAAGAAAAAAGATGCCCGACATATTGGGAGAAGAAAGAGAAAGTGGATTTTAACATTTCAAATTACGAGAGGAGATTTTAGGCTGATGAGTAAATTAAGTTTGTTCAAGGAATTTTGGGATTTTTTGAGCGTAAGAAAAAAATGGTGGTTAGCACCAATAATCGGAATGCTTCTGTTGTTGGGGGCGCTTATTTTTTTTACGCAAAGTAGTGCTGTTGCGCCCTTTATTTATACATTATTTTAAGAGTAGTCTTCTGTGAATAAACATGTTTAAATACTTTGTCTGGGGGGCATGAAAATCTAAGTTTTAGCTTGCCAAAAATCCCTAAAAATAGTAATATATAGTATTATTTTAGTGGCGATTCGGTTATGCAAATTTGCTTAGAATAGCGCCCCTCGTCTGTATATAAAGCTTATTGTGGATTCGGGGTCAAATTTTGTTTTATAGGATTACTCCTCGCTTAGCCTTGAATTGTATATTTAGGTAACGCTCGGAGTCAAAATTTACGAAGTAAATTTTGAGGGCCCATAGCTCAGTCGGTTAGAGCAGTTGACTCATAATCAATTGGTCCGGGGTTCGAGTCCCTGTGGGCCCATTAATAAGCTTGTTGGAACACAATTAGAACCCCGAAACAAAAAGGGGTGTGGGGAAAAATTTTCCCCACGTATTCGGGGTAACAGTCCCGATGGAACATCGGGACGCCATAGGGGCAGAGCCCCTTTGGCAATTGGTCCGGGGTTCGAGTCCCTGTGGGCCCAGGCTTTTCGCGAAGCAGATGAAGCAGATATAGAAAGGCTATCCTTGGCTTGTGCCTCGGGGTCAAATTTTGTTTTATAGGAATACTCCTCGCTTAGCCTTAAATTGTATATTTAGGTAACGCTCGGAGTCAAAATTTACTGCGTAAATTTTGAGGGCGATTGGCTCAGTTGGTTAGAGCGCCACATTCACATTGTGGATGTCAGAGGTTCGAGTCCTCTATCGCCCATTATTTTAAAGGAGAAAATTGGCAAACACAGATTTAAAAGCCCAGATTATCAGTTTAATAAAGTTACAGGAATTGGATAGCGAAATTTACGTTTTAGAAAATGAAAGAGCCGCTGCTCCGCAAGAGATCCAGGCTTTAGAAGCAACTTTTGAACTTAAAAAACAGGATCTGTTGGTTTTGGAAAAGAAATCTTTAGATTTACAAATTCAGCGTAAAGAAAAAGAACTCCAACTTGCCACAAATGCTGAAGGGGTAAAAAAACTTACCGGGCAGTTGTTCTCTTTAAAGACGAATAAAGAATTTCAACTTATGCAACAGCAGATTGCAGATGCTAAGGCCGATGGGGAAGTAATTGAAGAAAAAATTTTAATCTTTTTTGAAGAATCGGATGTAATCAAAGCGCAGATTGACTTAGAAAACTCGAAATTAAAGGATGGGGAAAAGATTTTTTTGCAGCAAAAGAAAATGATTGAATCTCGCAGCGAAGAAATAGGCGGCCGGTTAAACCAGCTAGATGCTCAAAGAAAACAGATTATTCCTGAGGTTGATTCTAAAATGCTGCATGAATATGAGAGAATTTTACATAGCCGGGATGGTTTAGCCATGGTTGCGGTCAAAGATAATTCTTGTGGGGGATGTCATATGTTAGTACCACCCCAGGTAATTAATTTGATTAAAATGTATGAACATATTATAACTTGTGAAGTTTGTAACCGCATTTTGTATATTCAAGAATGAGTCATTTAGAAATTTACATTGATGGCGCATCCAAAGGAAATCCAGGGCATAGCGGGGTAGGAATAGTAATTTATCGAGAGGGTTTACGGATAAAAAATATCTCAAATTATATCGGTATGGCTACGAATAATGTTGCTGAATACACCGCTCTAATTTATGCACTCGAAGAGGCATTGTTATTAAAAGCCAAGAGTTTAAAAATTAATACCGATAGCCAGCTTTTAGCACGGCAGTTAAATAAGATTTATAAAGTTAAGCATGCCGGCATTATAAATTTATATAATCGAGCGGTGCATCTTTTAACGGGTTTTGAAAAAGTTTTAATTAAGCATATTCCCCGTGAAGAGAATGGCTTGGCGGATAAATTAGCAACCAAAGCAGTTAAAATAGCATTAGGTAAATCTTTGATATAAGCAGGCAGAAGGTGGCTGCCTCACATTCAATAACTGGATGTGAGGAGGAAAGTCCGGGCTCCAGAGGATAACGTAATGGGTAACACCCATCCCGTATATATAATGTATACGGAGGATCTCCGCCACAAATCGTGGTGGACTCGTCAATTTTTTTGGCGGGAGAGCCACAGAGACGAGTATCCGCGCAAGTGGAGAGGTGAAACGCGGCAATCTCTACGTGGAGCAAAGTAGAATAGGAGATGAGTGCTGATCCAGCGCGTTTCCCGTTTTAGGTGGGAAGAAATCTCGGGTAAACTGCTAAAGTTACCGTGGTAACGCGGGAATTGAGAGGAATAGCCGCTAATTGATGCGCAGGTAGGCATCAAGACAGAACCCGGCTTATTCTGCTTGCTTTAAATAAAAAGTAAAATAGGGAAAAATGAGGAGGAGTTATGTCAGGTCATTCGAAATGGAAGACAAATAAAGGTAAAAAAGGTATCGCGGATGCTAAACGCGGAGCTACTTTTACTAAGATTATTAAAGAGTTAGTGGTCGTGGCCAGGGATGGCGGAGGAAATCCTGATTCTAATCCCCGGTTGCGGGCCATAATGGAAAAAGCTAAAAAAGCAAATATGCCGTCGGATAATGTGAAGATGGCTATTAAACGAGGAACCGGTGAACTGCCAGGGATCGTCTATGAGGCAGTAATGTATGAGGCTTATGGGCCGGGCGGGGTGGCGATTTTAATTGATTCGCTTACGGATAATAAAAATCGTTCTACTGCGGAGATACGAAATATTATGTCAAAAAAAGGCGGTAATATGGCCGGTGCCGGTGCGGTAAGCTGGATGTTTACGCAAAAAGGCTATATCTCGGTGTCTAAAGATTCTATCAAAGAAGATGAATTAATGAATATCGTTCTGGATGCCGGGGCTGAAGATATGCAGCACGAAGGTGATATTTATGAAATTTATACTTCGGTGCAAGATTTAGAAAAGGTTAAACAAGCACTCCTGGACAAAGGTATTAAGTGGGTAGATGCGGAATTAACCATGATCCCATCATCAACGATCAAGGTTACCGGACATGAAGCTAAGCAGGTTCTATCATTAATAGAAACCTTGGAAGACCATGATGATGTGCAACAGGTATATGCTAATTTTGATATTCCGGATGAGATTTTAGATGAGGCAAGCTCCTAAAAGGAATGATTATCGTTGGGATTGATCCGGCTTTAGCTGTTACCGGATACGGTGTTATCCAGGTTAATAAATCAACCCTGACTTTAATTGAGGCAGGGATAATAAAAACTCAGGCCAAAGAATCTACCCCTGCGCGGTTGGATAGAATATACCGTGGGGTGCTCAAATTAATTACTGATACAGGAGCAGATTGCTTGGTGCTGGAAAAAATATTTTCACATTATAAACATCCGGCAACTGCTTGTATCTTAGGCCAAGCTAGGGGGGTGATTTGTCTAGCAGCCTTTAGCTCAAAGCTGTCTTTTTTTGAATATTCAGCGACGCGTGTTAAGAAAGCGATCGTGGGAAAAGGGTTGGCATCTAAAGCTCAGGTGCAAAGAATGGTTACGCATATTTTAGGATTAAAAACTTCTGTTCCCTATTTGGATATTACGGATGCTTTGGCGTTAGCGATAGCGCATAGTTATATGATGAAAGTAAAATTATGATTTCTCGAATTTCAGGCCGCGTTACGGAAAAAGGGGTAAATTATCTAATCTTAGACTTGAATGGACTAGGTTATGAAGTTTTTATCCCTGCTTGTGTTATGCAGGGACTGGATAACGTAGTGGGTTCTAAAGGGGAAATTTCCCTGTTCACCTATCATTATTACCAGGTGGAGCAAGCCAAGAGCACGCCTATTTTAATCGGTTTTCTGAACCAAATAGAAAAGGATTTTTTCGAGATATTTATTACGGTTTCCGGTATCGGGCCGCGGGCGGCTTTAAAGGCTTTGAATAAGCCAATCTCTTTAATTGCCAAAGCTATTGATGAGGGCGACTTAGTTTCTCTAAAATCACTTCCCGGTATAGGTGAACAAAGGGCAAAAGAGATTGTGGCTAAGCTTCAAAATAAAGTGGGTAAATTCGGTTTGATCCAGGATCACGCAAACAAAGAAAAATCTATCGATAAAAATATATCTGAAGAAGCTTTAGATGTTTTATTGCAGCTGGAATACAAAAGAAACGAAGCCTTGGAAATGATTAAGCAGGTTTTGGAAATAAATTCTCAGGTTATCACGACAGAAGAATTATTGAATTTAGTCTATAAGCAAAAAAGGGGTAGATAAAAAGAATATGGGAGAGAATAATTTAAAATCAGCGATCGAAGCTTTAATTTTTGCCTCAGAAAAGCCAATTACTACGGAGCAAATAAAAAAAGTTCTCGGTAACTTAGACACCTTAAGCATTAACCAGCTTATCACGGAATTAAAAAATGATTACCTGGCGCAGAATAGAGGCCTGCGGATAGTTGAGATTGCTGGTGGATTTCAGATGATTACCTGCAGTGATTTTGCTCCGTTTTTAAAAAAACTTTTTAAAAATCGCTATAACGATAAACTATCTAAACCGGCCTTGGAATCTCTGGCAATTATTGCCTATAAGCAGCCGCTTACTAAGAGCGAGATTGAATCTTTAAGAAATGTAAATGTTGATGGGGTAATGAAAAGCTTGATTGATAAAAATTTAATTCGTATTTGCGGTAGAAAGAAAATTCCTGGCCGCCCATTTGTTTTTGGTACCACTCGGGAATTTCTGGAGCATTTCGGTTTAAAATCTCTTGCCGACCTGCCGAAGATGGAAGATTTTACAGTTTTAGCTCAAGCGAAAGAAGCCCAAACTGATATTGAGCCGATTACCCAAGAAGACCTGGAGGTTAAAAATGAGCCTGAAAAAATTGCGTAAAAAAATTGACCTTCTTGATAAAAAATTAATTAATTTATTAAATCTACGCGCTGCCGCAACTAAAGATATCGGTAAGATTAAAATTGACACCGGAAAAAATATTTATGTACCGGAAAGAGAGATGCAGGTCCTAAATCGGATTGCCGGTTTAAATAAGGGGCCTTTAAAAAAAAGTGCGCTGGAGGCGATTTACCGTGAGGTAATGAGCGCTAGCTTAGCTTTGGAAAAACCATTAAAAATCGCTTACCTTGGTCCGCAGGCAAGTTTTACTAATCTCGCAGCGATAAAAAAATTCGGTTCACAAGTTAGTTATGTTGCGAGTAACAGTATCACGGATGTTTTTTTGGAGGTAGAAAAGGGTGCCGCAGATTATGGCGTGGTACCAATAGAAAATTCAATTGAGGGAGCAGTGAGCTATACTTTGGATGTTTTTGTGGATTCTGAGCTCAAGATTTGTTCGCAGATAATCTTAGAGGTAACCCATAATTTGCTCGCTAACTGCGTAAAGAACAAAATTCGTAATGTTTATTCGATTCCTCAGGTTTTTGGGCAGTGTCGTATCTGGTTGCAGAAGAATTTACCTAATGCTCAATTGGTGGATGTTTCTAGTACTACGCGCGGCGCAGAAATGGCTAAAAAAGAAAAATTTAGCGCCGCAATTGCTTCGCTTCTGGCCTCTAAGGTTTATGGTCTAAAGGTGCTGGCCAGCGGCATTCAGGACTCTGCACACAATATCACCCGTTTTCTGGTGGTGGGTAAGAATATTGCCGCCCGTACGGGAAAAGACAAAACAAGTTTGTTTTTTTCGATTAAAGACCGGGTAGGCGCTTTATATGAAATGCTTCTGCCGTTTCGGAAATATGGGGTTAATCTGACCAAAATTGAATCTCGGCCTTCAAAAAAGAAGGCTTGGGAATATTATTTTTTTGTAGATATCTTGGGCCATCAGGATGATGTTTTAATCAAAAAAGCACTAAATGAATTAGAGCGTAAGTGTAGTTATTTAAAAATATTAGGTTCTTATCCTATTGGAGAATAAGCTAAAAGTGAAAGCATTGATTCGTAAAAGTGTCTTAGCCGTAAATCCTTATGTTCCCGGTAAACCAATCGAGGAAACTAAGCGACAGTTAAGATTAAAAGAAGTAATTAAGTTGGCTTCCAATGAAAATCCAATAGGCCCATCACCTAAAGCCATAAGCGCGATTAAAAAATCTTTATCCGGGATTAACCGTTATCCGGATGCACAGGGATTTTATTTAAAAAAACGTTTGGCTAGTTTTTTTAGATTAATCCCGGAAAACTTTGTTTTAGGTAATGGTTCAGATGAGTTGATCGATGTAGTGATTAAAACTTTTATGGAAGCGGATGAAAATATTGTTACTTCCGAAGGCACTTTTTTAGAGTATGAGATTATTGCCCAAGTTAATGATCGTAAAGTTAAAAAGGCGCCATTATGCTATTTCAAATATGATTTGGGGGCGATGTTAAAGCTTGTGGATAAAAAGACAAAACTGGTTTTTATTGCCAATCCTAATAATCCCACGGGAACTTATGTTACTAAAAATGAGGTTGCCCAATTTATAAACGCTCTACCGGAAGGAGTGGTAGTTGTTTTTGATGAAGCTTATGATGCGTTTATTGATGTAGATGATTATCCGGATTCTTTGAGCTATTTAAAAAAGAGAAAAAAGATTATTATCCTGCGGACATTTTCTAAAGCCTATGGCTTAGCCGGGTTACGTTTGGGTTACGCCATTGCTGCTCCCGAACTAGTAACTTACCTGGAACGTATTCGGCAGCCATTTAATGTTAATCTTTTAGCTCAGGTGGCCGGGTTAGCCGCTTTAGAGGATAAAGATTTTTTAAGCAAAACCCGCCGCTTAACTTTAGAGGGAAAAGATTTTATGTACCGGGAGCTTTCTAGAATGGGTTTAAGGTATGTGCCTTCAGTAACAAATTTTATTTTAATCGATGTAGAGCGAAATAGCCAAGAGATATTTAAGGCCTGTCTTAAGTTTGGAGTGATTATCCGGGAAATGCGCCAATACGGCTTGAGGAATTTTATTCGTGTAACTATCGGCACCCAAAAAGAAAACCGAAGATTTGCGCGTATTTTAAGAAAAGTTTTAACAACGCGAAATTAAGAGATACCCCGCGCTGATTGGAATTGCGCGAGTGCCCCTAGTGGGCAGGAGAGAAAATAATGATTATTGTTTTAAAACCGGATGCTTCTTTAGAGCAAATTGATCATATTATTGAAAAAGTTAAAGCGCTAGGCTTAACTCCGCATGTCTCCAAGGGGTCAGAAAGAACAATCATTGGTGTTATTGGACCAGAGGATGTATTACGGGTTACGCCTTTGGAGGCTTTCCCGGGAGTAGAGAATGTTATTCCGGTACTTGCACCATTTCGATTAGTTTCCCGGGAGTTTAAAAAAGAGGACTCAGTAATTGACTTAGGTAAAGGTGTAAAAATCGGTGGAAAAGAAGCGGTGATTATGGCTGGTCCATGCGCAATTGAAAATATTGATAGTTTATTTGAGATTGCTCGAGAAGTTAAGAAAGCCGGTGCAACGGTACTGCGCGGAGGCGCTTTTAAACCTCGCAGTTCTCCCTATAGTTTTCAAGGCTTAGGTAAGGCCGGCCTGCAAATGCTTAAACAGGTAGGCAATGAGTTAGGTCTAGTTACCGTAAGTGAAGTTATGGATAGCTGTGATGTAGGGTTAGTTGCCGATTATGTGGATGTTTTACAAATTGGCTGCCGTAATATGCAGAATTTTAACCTTTTAAAGGAGGTGGGCGCGACTAAAAAGCCAGTGGTTTTAAAACGAGGAATGGCTTCTACGGTCAAAGATATGCTCATGTCTGCGGAGTACATATTAAGCGGTGGGAATTTTTCGGTAATTCTTTGCGAGAGAGGAATTCGCACTTTTGAAGATTCTACGCGCAATACTTTAGATATTAGCGCGGTACCGGTAACCAAGCAGCTTTCGCATTTACCGATCATCATTGATCCATCGCATGCTGCCGGTAAATGGAACTGGGTTCCGGCTTTATCTCGTGCCGCGATTGCCGCCGGAGCCGATGGCTTAATTATCGAGGTACATAATCATCCTGAAGAAGCAGTTTCTGATGGAGCGCAGTCACTTATTCCGAGCAAATTCCTTAATTTGATGGTTGAACTTAAAACAGTGGCTAATTCTGTAGGAAGAATAATTTCATGATTTTGTTTAATAAAATCGTAATTATCGGTACCGGCCTAATCGGAGGATCACTCGGTTTGGCTTTAAAGAAGCAGCATTTAGCCGGTAGTGTTATTGGTTTAAGCCGGCAGCGGAAGAATTCCAAGCTAGCTAAAAAGATTGGTGCTATTGATAGTATTGGTTCTTCATTGGAGGTGGTAGCGGATGCGGATTTAGTTATTTTAGCCACGCCAATTGATACAATTATAGATCTTGCCGGGAGAATTTCGAACAAATTAAAAAAAGGCTGCATTGTGATTGATGTCGGTAGCAGCAAAGAACGCATTGTCTCTAAAATAAGCGCTCTGATTCCTAATTTTTTAGGTTGTCATCCTTTAGCCGGGTCCGAGAAAAGAGGTATTGTTAATTTACAAGATGGTATTTTTAAAGGCTCAATTTGCATCATTACCCCTACAGCTAAAACTACTCCCTCTACCCTAAGTAAGATTAAGTTGCTTTGGAAGAAATTGGGAGCTGATATTATTATTCTTTCCGCACAAAAGCACGATCAGGCCCTGGCATTTACTAGCCACCTGCCGCATGCATTAGCCTTTTCTTTGATTAGTACAATACCGGCTAAATTCTTAAATATAAGTTCCGGTAGTTTAAAAGATACTACTCGTATCTCCGGCTCAGATGAGTTACTTTGGAGCCAGATATTCTTAAGCAATCGTAAAAATCTGCTGAACGCGGTTTCTTCCTTTCAAACAAAGCTTGCCGTATTAAAGCTCGCCTTAAAAAAGAAAGATGTAAAATCTTTAACCAGGATATTAATATCCGCCAAAGAAAAACGAAAACGACTATTGGAGATTCGATAGATGATTATTGCTATCGATGGCCCAGCCGGAGCAGGGAAAAGCACTGTGGCTAAAATTTTAGCCCAGAAGCTGAGTTTTCTTTATATTGATACTGGAGCAATGTATCGGGCTTTGACTTGGAAGGTTTTAGAGAATAATATACCAATCAATGATGTGCGAGGAATTATTCAGCTGGCTCAGGGGATTAAAATTGACCTACGCAACAACCCAGATGGATCCTTAACGGTTATGCTTGATGGTCAGGATATTTCTTTAGCTATCCGGCAGGCCAGAATTACGCAGTTTGTTTCGGATGTGGCTAAACTTAAAGATGTGCGCGAAGTATTAGTGAAGATGCAAAGAGAATTTGGCCAAAAAGGAGACTGTGTTTTAGACGGTAGAGATATTGGCACAGTTGTTTTTCCGCATGCTGCGAAAAAGTTTTTTATTGATGCTTCTGCAGGTGAGCGGGTTAGGCGACGTTTCGAGGAATTAAAAGTTTTGGGTCAATCGGTTTCAGAAAATGAAGTAGCTGGCGATTTAGCTAATCGGGATAAGATTGATTCTACCCGAGAGACTTCGCCTTTACGCCAAGCATCTGATGCAATCTATATTGATACAACGGATCTTTCAATAGAACAAGTTGTAAATAGAATGCTTGGATTTATAAAATAAATGGATAGGGCATTACTTAGGAATTTTTCGATAATTGCGCATATTGACCATGGTAAATCTACTTTGGCTGACCGAATATTGGAGATCACCGGAGCGGTTGATAAGCGGCATAAAGGTGATCAACTCCTAGATGATATGGATCTGGAAAAGGAGCGAGGTATTACGATTAAGGCTTCGATGGTTAGGTTGAATTATTTTTCTAAGAAATTTAATCAAGAATATATTTTAAACCTTATTGATACTCCCGGCCACGTAGATTTTACTTATGAAGTATCGAAGTCTTTGGCTGCCTGTGAAGGTGCGGTGTTAGTGGTAGATGCCGGACAGGGGATTGAAGCGCAAACCGTGGCAAATTATTATCTAGCTTTAGAAAATAATCTGCAGGTAATCCCGGTAATTAATAAAGTGGATTTAATTTCTGCCGATGTGGGCCGAGTTAAAATGCAGGTAGAGACGGTTTTAGGATTTAAGGAAGAGGAGATTATTTTGGCTTCCGCTAAAGAAGGCCAGGGAGTGATTGAAATCTTAGATAGGATTATTGAAACAATCCCTGCACCTAGTGGACAAATAGAGGGGGCACTTAAAGCTTTAATTTTCGACTGCCGTTTTGATGCTTTTAAAGGAGTAGTAGTCTTTGTAAAAATTATCGATGGAATAATTACTCCTAAAACACAATTGAAAATGTTTCATGCGGGTAAGGTTTATAAAATTGAGGAATTGGGTGTTTTTAAAGATTTGAAATATTCTGCCGTGGATAGTTTGACCTGTGGTGAAGTTGGGTATTTTACCGCTAACATGCGTGACCCGCGGGAGGTAATTATCGGAGATACAATTACCGATCCGAAGAATCCCTGCCAGCAGGCTTTGCCCGGTTACCGTAAGGTGAAACCTTTGGTATTCTGTGGTATCTATCCAGTCAATCCGGCGGATTTTGGGCAGTTGCGCGATGCCATGGATAAATTAAAGCTTTCTGATGCTTCTTTTGTGTTTGAACCGGAAAATTCTCAGTCTTTTGGAACAGGTTTTCGTTGCGGTTTTCTGGGCCTTTTGCATATGGAAATTGTTCAAGAAAGGCTTGAGCGCGAGTATGACTTAAACCTTATCCTTACCGTGCCGAATGTCGTTTATCGCATAAAAACAAAGTCCGGAGAACTTATAGAAGTAGATACTCCGATAAAACTTTGTGCATCTAGCGATATTGTCGAGGCACAAGAGCCATTTGCCAGCCTGCTAATGATTGTACCGGTTGATTCTATAGAAGCAATTTGCGATTTTACTAAATCACGCCGAGGAGTATTTGTTTCCAATGAATATTTAGGTGAAGACCGCGTAAAAGTAGTATTTTCCGTACCGCTTTCTGAAATTATTGTGGATTTTTATGACCGGATGAAATCAATCACCCGAGGTTATGGTTCTATGGATTATGAGGTTAAGGAATATCTGCCGACAAAATTAGTCAAACTTGATATTTTGTTAAATGGACAGATTTGTGATGCCTTTTCTTCGCTTATGTTTAAAGAAAAGGCTACGAGTAAAGCGCACTTGCTAGTTTCTAAGCTTAAAGAGCTGATTCCGCGACAACTTTTCGAAGTAACTATTCAAGCCTCGGTGGGCAGCCAGATTCTGGCTTCGGAAAAAGTGCGCTGCGTCGGTAAAAATGCCACGAGTAAATGCTCCGGTGGTGACATAACCCGTAAGCGCAAACTTTGGGAGACTCAGAAAAAAGGTAAAAAGAGGCTAAAGCAATTTGGCAAGGTTGAGATACCACAAGAAGCATTTCTGGAGATATTAAAAATATGAGTTTAAAGAAGAAATCCGTAATCCGTGATTGGGTCGAATCAATTATCATCGCTTTTCTTTTGGCTTTAGTCATCCGTACTTTTCTAGTGCAGGCCTTTAAAATCCCTACCGGGAGCATGCGCATGACTTTAATTGAGGGTGACCTGATCCTGGTAAATAAATTTATTTATGGGGCAAAAATTCCTTTTACCAACTTGCGCCTTCCTGCACTGCGCCTCCCAAAAAGAGGAGACGTAATTGTTTTTATCTATCCGGAAGATAAGAGCAAAGATTTTATTAAAAGGTTAGTCGGGCTTCCCGGTGATCTGGTAGAAATTAAAGGCGGTTCAATTTATATTAATGATAAACCCATTGCGGAGGAAATTTTTAACCAGATTTATTATTATAACCGGGGCCAATTGGCTTTACCGGGACAGATGATGGTTGTGCCCGCGGATAGTTATTTTGTTTTAGGCGATAATTCTGCTACCTCTAAAGATAGCCGCTATTGGGGATTTGTGCCCAAGAATAATTTACTGGGGAAAGCAATAATTATTTATTGGCCGCTCCATCGCATAAAGTTAATTAAATGATCCCGCTATTTTCGATGTTTCATTTTATCTGGGATAAAGCTGCAACAAGCAAAAGAGGGAGAGCGAGATGAATATTGCCAATAAGATTTCTACCTTCCGCATCTTAAGTGTACCTTTTTTTATTGCTTGCCTGGTTTACTACTCACCAGAAAAAATATATTTAAAGAATCTGGCTTTAACTATATTTATTTTAGGCGTAATTTCTGATGGCTTAGATGGATATATCGCCAGAAAGACCAAGATGCAATCGAAGGCAGGATTAATCTTAGATCCATTGGGAGATAAGCTTCTATTAATGAGTGCTTTTATATTTTTATCGCCGATTTGCCGTTTGGGATTAAAATTCCCACTTTGGGTGAGTTTTATTGTAATCTCTCGGGATTTAATTATTATAATGGGGGCAGTGGTTATCTATATCGTTAAACAGAATTTTGATGTCCATCCCACCAAATGGGGCAAGTTGACCACTATTTTTCAAATGCTTTCGGTGGTTTGTGTTTTATTAGAATGGAAGCTGGCGATGTTAATCTGGTGGCCGGCAGTAATTTTTAGCGTTATTTCGGGGATCGATTACATAAGGAGAGGATTTAAAATTCTATATGCTTCTGACAATCATCGCGCTATTAGCTAGCTATTTATTAGGTTCTATACCTACAGCTTATCTTTTTGGTAAGGCTCTAAAAGGAATAGATATCCGCAAAGTTGGATCAGGCAATGTGGGAGCAACCAATGCCTTGCGTGTTTTGGGAAAAGGCGCTGGAATAACGGTGTTGCTTTTAGATATATTAAAGGGTTTAATTACAGTTACTTTGCTGGCGAATCTGTTTGTTAATAAACCTGTATTATGGCAAGAACCAAACTTACGTATTTTCATGGGGTTATGTTGTATTTGCGGCCACAACTGGACTATATTTTTACAGTTTAAAGGTGGAAAGGGAATCGCTACTTCATTTGGTGTATTATTAGGCTTGGCGATGAAAGTACCTGGATTAAATATAGTAGTTGGGTTAATAATCTTATCTTGGTTGCTTGTTTTTTTTAGCTTTAGAATGGTCTCACTTGCTTCAATCACAGCAGCTTTGACTTTACCAATTTATTGTTTTTTCTTTAAACAACCGTTTTTACTTATTGGTCTAGGTTTATTCCTCTGTATTTTTGTAATCATCCGGCATCGAGCCAATCTGGTTAGAATCTTTCAAGGCAAAGAACCTCTTCTGTACTTTAAACAACCCAAGTAATAACCATCGTCGGTAATTTAAGCAACCGCTTTCTTTTTTAGGCTAAATTGTATTGATTTAGCCTAATTTTGCTTGCATACTTTACTTGAAATTAAAGTATCTCACCAGCCACAGGAGAAACCAGGTTATCAGTAAAATGATAACCTGGTTAAATAAAAGGTACAATAAATGCGAGATCTACTTTATAAAAATCTGACTTTTCCCAATCGAGGCCGTAAAATAATCGCTAGTTCTGAGGTAGCCGATAAGGACGGCGTGCATAGTGTAGTGCGCAGGCATTTTGCGTATATCGTCAAATCGATCAAAAGTAGCGACGGGATCAAAACGCAGCCTTATCTTTATGTCTTGAAAGAAAGAAACACAAAGCAAAAACGGGAGCATTTTTTTTGTAAGGTGAAAGGGAGTATCCTGGCGTTAAATCAAGGGAAGTTGATGCATATTTTATTTCTCCACACCTTAAATGTTGAGCTTACTGCTTCTGCAAAATTAACCCCAACAAATTGGCAAATCGGCTGATTTTTGTTGACATAAATTTCTAGTTACATATAATAATAGCGAAATGGTTAAGCTATTATTTAAATACAACAGCGTAGCGCTAGTTACTTTAGCGCTATTTTTTTTATCCATCACTTCAGTTTGCGCAGAAAACCAAGCCGTAGATTATCTTTGTGAATTGGGCAAAAGCTTTTATTCACTGGATAAAACTGAAGATGCCCTTGCGGAATTTAATAAAGTTCTCCTGGTTGATCCTGAAAATAAAGTGGCCAAAGAGTATATTAGTAAGATATTTAATGGAAATTCATCAACCGAAGATACTCCTGTTCAAGAATCCGCATTCGCATTATCCAAGGAAGAAGCAATGGACCAAGAGTTGGCTAGATTTAAGCAGCAGCAAGTTGCTACTGCTTATCTCTATGGTTACCCGGATTTAATACCCAAGGAAGAAGCAGTAGATCGGGGAATACAAATTGGGCCGTTAAAAATAACTGGCCAGACACAACTTAGCTTTGGAATTACCCCACATGATTTTATCTGGAAAAGAGCTAATTTTGATTTGAATGAAAAATATAATAGTTGGCGCCCAACTTCATATTCTGGGTTTAACCGTGGTTTTAATACGTATGACCCCAGAATCTATGATTCGCTAAGCGTAAATGTAGATACGGAAAATAAAGATGGTTTAAATTTTCATACTAATGTTACCGTTGATCCCTGGAGCTTCACCGGAAAAAGTAATAAAATTACAGTTACTAATTTGGCGGGTACTGATTCTGCTGATTTACAGTTGTATTATTGGTCAAATACCGGGTATACAGTAAATAATAATATTTTCTCAGTATTGGGTACGACTTTAAATGTGCCTGAAATAAAGGTAGACGACGGTCAAACCAGTGCAATGAATATATCAAATACACCAGCCACAATTGCCAATACCTTTAGTATTCCAGCGTTGAAAATTTATCGTGAATTTCAACCGGTGCGTGAGTTATGGCTGGATTATACTAATGACCAGATTAAATTCCGGGCTTTCCCGATTGCATATCAAAATCAAGCTTATTCATCAGATGACCCCCTGGGGATAACCAATCGTCATATTTGGTGGCAGGATAGCCCCTGGCTGCGAAGATATCTTCCCGGAAGCTATCGTTCTGTTGGTACGCCGGCCCCAAGTTTTGCTAAAGGCTACTGGGATGATTCGCTTTCATTTTTATCTAAAGATAGTACCGGTAAATATCTTACCGCATTAAGAGGTTTTTCGTTTTCCTTTGCCCCCCAAGAGCAAACATCTTTTGATACCACGGTTGCCACCCCGAAACATCTTTGGCAGGATTACGGGGTAGTCGATAATCTTATCTCAGCCAGCCGCTTAAAACATTACTTTACGGATAGTTTTATGCTCGGTGGTACATTTACTACGCGCACAGGATTTAAAACTGACCCGCAAAAGTTAGATAGTGAAAACTTTGTCGGTGGCTTAGATTTAGGTTATGAGATCATCGATGGCCTGAAGGCGCAGGCAGAAGTTTTAACCTCCCAATCTTTTTACGATATAACTAACTCTGATTATGAAACTAAAGCCCGCGGGAATGCCTATTATTTTGCTTTTATTTCGCGTTATCCACAAAAAAGCATTATGGATTTAAAATACGGTTATGATGAAATTGCTCTCGATAAGGAAGAAAGCTATCTTTTGAAAAGTAAATTTTATCTAAGTCGAATGGATAAAGGATTTGATGCGTCATTATCTAACTTCAGCAATACGCGTCAGGATACTGGCTGGAGCAGGCATATTCATTTTCGCCGGCCCATGGAATATTATTACCTTGGCTTGACTAAGCCTGCGGATGCGGATAAATGGGGACAGCTTAATGCCACGCGTATTGGCGATGGTATAGACGCGGGAAGAAATACTTTAGGCTTTCGTTTTGAGACATTTTTATCTGATCGATTATATAATCTCTTTGATCTGCGTAATGTACATGATGTAAATGGAAAATTTATTGAAAATGTCGTACGTGACGAGCTTTCGGTAAGAGTCACGGATAAATTAACGGCTAAAATTTTAGGTATTTATCAAAAACTTCCTAAGACATTGGGTGGCATTGACCCCTTTATTTATTCTGGTAATACCGGTGATTATTATTTGAATTCCGCTGTTACTGATGGCCAGGACCCTACAATAAAAACAGGATCTTTTGGATTAAATTACGACTTTTTCGAATGGTTAAGTTTAGACGGTATTTATGAACGTACTAATGATTATTCTTTAGGCTATGATAATTTTCCGCGTAATGTCTTAAGGAATGATTCCACCCTGGGCGGTGTTTATTATCAAAATGATATGGCTTATCGTTATGTAAATCCGTTTCTCTATCAACAAGAGAATTTCCCGCAAGCGCCATATGAATTTTATAATATTTTTAAAATGGGGTTAAGGGTTTCCCCTCTAGACAATATGGATATCTACTTGGATTATACGCGTAACGAGTTTCAGGCCGCAAGTTTAAACTCGGATAATATGAACCACGTGGGCCTGGAAATGACTTATATGCCGATTTCAAAGTTCGGTATGCTGTTTAAGTATATCTATTCACGTTGCCAGGATGTTGACCGATTAGTAAGTGGAATCACTTCGCCTGTAGGCCACCATAACTTTTACGGTGAATTCAGATATCTTCCTTCTAAGGATGACGAAATTATTCTGCAATACGGAGAAGGCAACTCTAGTGCCATCGGCAACATGAATTTAGATCCCTATGGTGGCAGCATGCTCACTTTAGATACACAGCATATTATCCGCGCTTATTACCGACGCAGGTTTTAATACTAAAAAATAATCAGGGTAGTTAGTAGCCAGTAGTTAGTATGTAGGGTTATCCTAAATGCTATCTACTATCTACTAACTACCCTTTTTTTATTTAAGGAATATGTCAATCTTTTCAACTTGGCGCGATCTTACTTTTTCGGCTAGAAAAGGTGGGATAGTTGCAGAATTAATTTCTGTTGGGTGGTTATCTTCGAAAACTATAATTTTTGCTATTTTTACTGCATTCCTGCCAAAGGTATTTTTTCTCTTAGGATTATAATATGTCACAAGAATACGGCTTAAGAAATTAAATGAATATTTACCATTTTTCGTAAATAACCATCCGGCTAAATTTGGCTTAAATTCAAGCTTAAGTTTGCCATTGCTATCTAAAGTAAACGGGTTAATGCCGGTATTCATCAGTAGCCAGATATGCAAGAATTCTGCGGTTGATCCAGAGAGCCGAGCGACAAAACCATTCCCATGTAGATTTTGGTCTATAAAAGCACTACTGACTAAAAATGAAGAGTTCTCTAGTATACTGCGGCCGTATCTTTGTGGATTTTGGAAGGGGATAAGCACGTTTTTAAACTCTGCGTAGAACTCTTCAATTAAGCCGGTTTTTAATAACTCTAAAATATATTTATACTCCATATGTAACCAGATAGATTCATTTTCTAACCATCCCGGAGTAAATACCCGGCATCTGCCTATTTCTTCCGGCATGCTGTAAAGCGAAGCAGTCACTTTATACATTTTTAGTTTTTTATCAAAAAGCGCACTTTTTTTAGTTGCTTGATAAAGGTCAGCGGCTTGTTTTAATCCTCCCGATAACCTTAAAGCGTGCATCTGCCCTTCTAAGAATAATGGGACAGGCTTTTGCGTAAACTTCGTAGGCCTTATATAATGCTCTTTTACTAAATCATACTGGATAACTTCATTAATAAAATATGAATAGTATACGCCTTGGGCTTGATTAAAAGCCTTAGCCAATCCAATTTCAACCTTTATTAAAGCTGCATCTAAAAAAGAGATTAGATTAGTAGTTGGAATACTTATCAAATTCCCAGAAAAACCTAAACGCGTATTATGCCGATATTCTTCTTTGGCGTTGTTACTTTTATCCCAATAACTAAAAGCTTCTTGCGCAAATAGACTGGCTAGCTCTTGGATAAATTTAGCCACTTCTTCAGCCATCTCGATCTGATTAGCTTGAGAGTTTTCTAGAGCTCCTTTTATTATTTTTAACAAACGTTTTAATTCAAATGTTTCGCAACTTGATGAGCCAAAAAGAGCAGGCAGGCCGTTAAGCGAATCAAACCAGTTAGGTTTATTCGCCTCCATTTCAACGCCTACGCCAAAAGGATCCAGTGAGCTTAACTTATTTACGGCTAAACACAAAAGTTTAGCCACTAATGTTGTATAATAGATTTCACCAGAACCATGCAGTGTGCGTAGAAGGTGGGGGTTATTTAAGCGTTTACGCAAGAGCTCCTTTTTTGCAGCATCCGCGATGAGGGAATGTAGTTGCCGTGATTTGCCGTTATAAAGAAGGTATTTTTCACTACGCGGCCTGACTAATTCAATATTATCGTAAAAAGAGAATACTTTTTTGTCAAAGAAGAGCTCGTGGAATTTTTCTGGGTAAAGGCCAAGATAGCGTTCGATTAAGTCTAAATTATAAGTCCAGTGATCCGTCCAAAATCCTTCGGCATGTTCAGCTTCTTGCGATTTCGCAGAAGAGGTAAGGATAATATCCAGAAGCTCATCATAAGGACCTTGAACGGTAATTTTATTTTCTTCAATAAAAAAGATAAGCTCACCAGGGGTAAAAGGTTTTTTAAAAAATCGCCCAAGCTTCTCAATGGCTTCTTTTTTAAGCATCCCACCTAAGAGCTCAATTAAGTCAGCGTTATTATTTAAAAGAAAACTTTCCCCTTTAATTACCAGCGGGTTAAAACCATCGGATTGGATCAAGTTCATAAAGAAAACTATATTTTCATCTTTAATCTCCGGATTAAACCAAACATCATTACGTCGATTTTGGTTCATATCCCTGTAGTTGCCATTACCTTGAGAGAAATACGTAGGAGCTAATACAAATTTATTATAATCTCTTTCCAAATCACCGTGTTTACGCGAATAGAGATAGAAAACAGTTTTAGCGGATTCATTTTTCCCCGCCTCTAGCGGGGTCCCGCCAGGGAGATTAAGAGATGGGTGGGAAAAAACTTCTGGATAGCCACCGCGCATAATATTATCCAAATAAGTTTGGCCAGCATAGAAGTCCAATGCCTTGGAACTGCTGGTAGTAGCGATATCATTCTTAAGTTTAGCGATCAGCTCATTGTTTTGGGCAAACTTATTCTGAATATAACCGAATTTCGTAATCTTCTTGACCGATTGATTTAAAGTCTTGCTATCACGAGCCTGGCCGATTACTGAATAAAAAGTTTGTGCAGTTCGTGGGTCTAGTTTTAAATTCAATAGCAATAATGCACTGGGAGTTTTGCTTCTGGTTATTTGATGAGAAGGATAAGTAAAATTACTCTTTGCCAGGAATAATGCCGGATAAGAAAAATCAGTGACTGCGCCAAAAACAGCCTCCGGGTCGACAATCGGCCGGATGAGTTTTGTAGTTGTACCATCAAAATTAAAACTTAAATAAAAATTACCTTCGTCGATATGCACGACTTCCGGCCGATCAGCCGGATCAACTTCCAATTTATAGAAGGGAATATCGTTATCTAGATTATCGATACTCATCCAGGCCTCAATAGTGCGGCCAAGTTTCTTTAAGAAAAAGTTGTGGGTGCCAAAAGGAACAATCTGTGGTAGACCATCAATAAGCTGTATGTTTTTTAGTTTATTACCGGTATTTTCAATACTTACTGTGCGGCTTAAACCGGCGTAGGTATCATTAGGGATATTAAAATATTCAACTTTTACTTTTATCCCTAAAGTATAATTTTGTTCCTCTAGGATTAACGCGCTTGAGCTTATGCGCATAGAATTAAGTGTATGATATCTTAGGTTAGTGTAACCATTATGAAATGGCTCATAGTAAGTAAAGGTATCTTGAGATTTTATTTTTATAAAAGTACGAAAACCATGGCTACCGACAAACTGCCAGGCTTTATTCGCGGGAAAAAACTCTAAAATAGCATGGTCTTTATCCTTGATACCAAAACTAGAAATACACTGGCCACGATTAACGTAGAATACCCACATGGGGATCCCATATTTACCAGCAATACCAGGGAAGAAATTAGCAAAAGGCTTAGCGTAATTATAATTTTCAATTACAAATTCGCCTTGTTTATTTAAATAATACTTGGCTTTTAATTGTTTAGTTTTTGTTTTCATTTGACTGAAGTTAATTAGTAGTATTGTACATATTTTTGTGGATTTGTCAACTGGCGGATTACCGCCACAATCTCTACGCGGGTCCTGTCGAGCCTGGCCTCCACGCCCGGCTCAAAGCCAAGGCTCGCCACTCGCCGGCGGGCAGGGAATTACGTCGAGCGCAGGCGGTGTCTCTTTAGCGTAAAGAGCCGCGCCGTAGCGAGACGTAAACCGCCGCACACGGCGAAAATCTTCGTGCCGGAAGCAAGAGCCGGAAAGCTTGGACGATGGCTAACTCACGCATTGACTTTTAAGATAATGTTTGTTAGAATATTTTATTAATTTGGAGGATAGATGTCTATCGATAAAGAAACAATTAAACATGTCGCGCATTTAGCGCGTATCGAGTTGCAGCCTAATGAGTTAGAGAAGTTGTTCGGAGAACTGCATGAGATATTAGGTTTTATTGATAAACTTAGCATTTTAAATGTCGAGCAGGTTAAACCTACTAGTCATATTTTGCCCATAAGTAACGTGCTACGAGAAGATGCGCCACATGTTTCTTTAGGTTCGGATAAGGCTTTGGAAAATGCCCCGAGTAAAAAAGGAAACTTCTTTAGTGTCCCAAAAATAATAGAATAATTATGGAATTAAATCAACTCACTGCTCATGAATTATTGGAAAAACTTAGAGCCCAACAGACGACTCCTGAGGCCATTCTGGATTCGCTTTATGCGCGTATACAAAAAATCGACCCTAAGGTTAAGGCTTATGTTCGAGGGCAGGCAGACAGGACCCCTACAGAAGACAGGCATGCCTGTTTTCTACTGGGTCTTCCGATTACGATCAAAGATAATATCTGTACTGAAGGACTGCCTACTGAATGTTGCTCAAAAATCCTCCAGGGTTTTCGTCCACCGTATGATGCTACAGTAATTAATAAATTAAAGAAAAGTGGTGGAGTAATTTTTCCTTTAAAAGCCAATATGGATGAGTTTGCTTTTGGTTCATCTACAGAAAATTCCTATTTTGGGCCAACGCGTAACCCCTGGAACCTAGATTATGTTCCCGGAGGGTCTTCTGGAGGATCTGCTGCAGCGGTAGCTAGCGATGAAGCGATTTGGGCTTTAGGAAGCGATACTGGCGGTTCAATACGCCAACCAGCATCTTTTTGCGGGGTGGTCGGATTAAAACCGACTTATGGACGTATTTCGCGTTTTGGATTAATTGCTTTTGCTTCCAGCCTTGACCAGATTGGGCCGATTACTAAAGATGTCCAAGATGCGGCAATTTTAACTGGACTGATTAGCGGGTATGATCCTGGAGATTCAACTTCAGTAAACCAGGATGTTCCGGATTATACTAAAAGTTTAACCGGTGATATCAAGAATTTAAAAATTGGCATACCTAAAGAATACTTTATTGCGGGGATGGACACGGAAGTTAAAATGATTATCCAAGAGGCGGTAAATAAACTTAAAAATTTAGGCGCACTTACTAGTCCGGTATCTTTGCCACATACAGAGTATGCTGTACCGGTTTACTACATTATCGCTACGGCTGAAGCTAGCTCAAATCTAGCTCGGTTCGATGGAGTGCAATATGGATATCGGGCGAGTTCAGATAATTTAATTCAAATGTATAAATTAACTCGCGCGCAAGGTTTCGGCCAAGAAGCTAAACGTAGGATTATCTTGGGAACTTTTGTTCTGTCGCATGGATATTATGACGCGTATTATTTACGCGCCTTGAAGGTGCGCACACTGATTAAGCAGGATTTTGATAAAGTTTTTGGCGATTTTGATTGTATTGTTGCCCCTACGTCGCCAACCAGCGCTTTTAAAATTGGTGAAAGAGCCCAGGATCCTCTCTCGATGTATCTTTCTGATATCTATACGATATCCGTAAATTTAGCCGGGATACCGGCGATATCTATTCCTTGTGGTTTTACAAAAAAAGGATTACCCGTTGGTTTACAGATTATGGCTAAACCGTTCAATGAAGCGCTGCTTTTTAGAGTTGCGCATACCTTTGAACAAAATACAGATTGGCACAAACTTAAGCCCTCACTATGAAATATCAAACCGTCATCGGCCTGGAAGTTCATCTCCAGTTAAATACTAAAACTAAGGCATTTTGTGGTTGCTCGACGGATTTTGGAAAAATCCCTAATTCTAATGTTTGTCCGGTCTGCCTGGGACTTCCTGGTTCATTGCCAGTTTATAATCGAGAGGCTTTAAATTCTGCGATTAAATTAGCTTTGGCTTTTGACTGTCAAATTCAAGAGCATACTAAATTCGATCGTAAAAATTATTTTTATCCGGATTTACCAAAAAATTACCAGATTTCACAATTTGATTTACCATTATCGCGAAACGGATACCTGAACATTTATACTCAAGGGTCTGCTAAGCGTATTAGGATTACCCGCGTACATTTAGAGGAAGATGCCGGCAAGCTTATTCATGAGGCAAGTGTCAGCCTGGTAGATTTTAATCGTACCGGAATTCCTCTCTTAGAGATCGTTAGTGAGCCGGATTTAAATAGTCCGGGCGAAGCTTTTGATTATTTGAATAGTTTAAAAAGTATTATTGAATATCTGGATGTATCAGATTGCGATATGGAGAAGGGTTCTTTGCGTTGTGATGCCAATATTTCTTTGCGGCTTTCGGGAGCCAAAGAACTAGGTGTTAAAATCGAATTGAAAAACATGAATTCTTTTAAGGGGGTAAAAGACGCTTTAACCTTTGAGGTGGAGCGCCAAACTCAACTCTTAGAAGCAAGCCAAGAGTTAGTTCAAGAGACCCGGCTTTGGGATGTAGAAAAATCAATAACGGTAGTAATGCGTACCAAAGAGGGGGCAAAAGATTACCGATATTTTCCGGATCCGGATTTAACCGTTTTTACCATTGAGCAATCCATGATTTCTCAAGCGAGATCTCAATTACCGGAACTGCCCCAGGAAAAAATGTGTCGTTTCGTTAAAGAGTACGGATTAACGGAATATGATGCAAAGATTTTAGTGAGTTCTAAAAAAGATGCGCAGTTTGCCGAGAGCTGTATTGCGAATTACCCGGGTAAAGATAAAAAGGAGATGGTTAATTGGTTAATTGGGCCCTTGTTGTCCGAATCTAATTTACGAAAAATAAAATTACACGCGTTAAATCTCGATAAAAATGAATTAATTAGCTTGATTGGTTTTGTGCAAAGACAAGAGATCTCCCATCTTTGCGCTAAGAACATATTAAGCCAGCTGATTGATACTGGCAAAACTGCGCGAGATTTAATCCAAGAAGGTAATTTGCAACAGATATCTAATGTTGATGCGCTCTCTGGAGTGATTGAAGCGGTTATCCATGAAAATTCAAAATCGGTAAGTGATTTTAGGGCGGGCAAGAGCAATGCTTTAATGTATTTGGTTGGGCAGGTAATGAAGAAAAGTTCTGGCAAGGCTAATCCTAAGGTAGTGGGGGACTTAGTAAGACGGAGGTTGAGTTGATGCGTAAAAAAATAATTTTTATTTCGTTATTCGTTGTGTTTATATTTATCGGTGTCCGGTTAGGTTTTTCCGAAAATAAAAAGAAGAGTAAGGATGGGTTGTATAAGCAGGTTGAGATATTCTCGAATGCCTTAGCAATTATTCAAAAAGAATATGTTGCTGATACAAAAACTAAAGATTTAATCTATGGGGCATTAAAAGGTATGCTGGCTTCACTTGATGCACATAGCCAATTTATGGATCCGGAAACCTATGAGGAATTAAAAGTAACTACTCAGGGTAAGTTCGGTGGCTTGGGCATTGAGATTACCATTAAGAATGGTTTATTAACCGTAATTACGCCGATCCAAGATACACCGGCCTGGAAAGCAGGGATAAAAGCCAATGATCATATTGTAAAAATTAATGACTCTCTTACCCGCGAGATGTCACTTACTGATGCGGTTAAAAAAATGCGTGGCAAACCCGGTGAAGCCGTCAATCTTACCATCTTAAGGGATACTGAAAAGAAACTCCTAGATTTTAAAATCACTAGAGCAATGATCAAGATTACGGACATAAAATATGTGCGTATCCTAGAGAATGGAATTGGCTATATTCGGTTAAGTGAGTTTCGTGAAAATACCTTCTTAGAATTAAATAATGCATTAAGTATTCTTTCTAAACAAGGAATGAAGGCATTGATTATCGATTTGCGTAATAACCCCGGAGGACTCTTGGATGTTGCGGTTAAGGTAACCGGAAAATTCTTGGAACCGAATAAGCTGATTGCCTATACGGAGGGCAGACAGAAGGATCAGGATTTAAAATTTTTCTCCGAAGCTAAAAATACAAACTTAGGATTACCGCTGGCGGTTTTAATTAATGAAGGCTCAGCTTCCGGAAGTGAAATTGTTGCCGGAGCTTTACAGGATTATAAGCGCGCCATAATTATCGGAAAGAAGTCTTTTGGTAAAGGCTCAGTGCAAACAGTCATTCCCCTTGGGGATGGCGCAGCTTTGCGCTTAACGACTAGCCATTATTTTACTCCATCCGGTAAAATAATCCAAGGTAAAGGGGTTACTCCAGATATTCTAGTGGAGGAGAATAAATCATTAAACATCCAAACTGAGCAAGCAATAAGTAAAAAATCTGATGAGATATTTGATCAAATCCAGAATGGTCAGCAAACCAATAAATCAGCGGAAGAGGTCTTTGATTATAAAACCGATACGCAACTTATGCGCGCCGTTGATACTTTAATCGCAATTCAGATATATAAGCAGGCCAAATAATTTAAATATTAATAAGTATTTTTAAAGAACGCTAGATAAATGAAAAGTAAAACTTTTATGTTTTTGATGTTTATTTTATTTTTGCTTTTATTTATTGCGCTCATTTTGATTCCACTGCATAAAAAAGTACCCGTTAAAAAACCTCAACTGGCGCGTGGACGAATTGCTATTGTTATCGATGATTGGGGGTACAGCTTAAAAAATCTTCTGATTATTGAGCAAATAAAGCAACCTTTAACCTGTGCGATTTTACCCGGATTAAAGAATTCAAATCCGGTTATGAAAAAATTAAATAATTTAGGGTTCGAAATAATTTTACATTTACCGATGGAACCAAAAGAAAAATATAATTTAGAAAATAATACAATAACTTCTGGAATGGATGCCGAGGCAATTGATAAAATTTTTGCGAAAGACCTATTGAGCATTACATTTGCTAAAGGCATATCAAATCATATGGGGTCACGTATTACGGAAAACATAAAAGCTAGCACTTTGGTGATGATGGAAGCAAAAAAACGTAAATTATACTTTTTCGATAGTTTTGTAACCAACCAATCCGTTTGTCCTGCTTTAGCTAATAAAATAAAAATTAGATTTGCTAAAAGGGATGTGTTTTTAGATAATCAAAATGATTTTGAATACATAAAAAAACAGATGATAAAATTAAAAAATTTGGCCAGAAAGCGAGGCACAGCCATTGGCATCGGTCATGACCGTAAAAATACCTTGCTCGTATTAAAAGAAATGCTGGGGCAGTTAGAAAAGGAAGGTTATGAATTTGTTTTCCTTTCACAGGTGGTACGATGATTGTTTTAGGAATTGAGAGCTCTTGCGATGAAACCGGGGTGGCCATTGTTAAGGATGGAAAAAAGATTTTAGCTAATCTTGTGGCTTCTAGCCTAAAACTACATCGACGCCATGGCGGAGTGATCCCGGAGATTGCCTCGCGTATGCAACTGGAAAGTATTGCTGGTATATTTACCAAGGCAATGCACTGCGCTAAAATAAAACCTGAACAGATCGATTTAGTGGCGGTGACTACCCATCCCGGCTTGCCTGGTTCACTAATGGTGGGAATTGCTTTTGCCAAAGCACTAGCTTTAAGTTTAGCTAAACCAATACTGGGAGTTAATCATATTTATAGCCATGTTTATGCCAATCTTCTTTGTCATGATAATATTAAGTTGCCGGTGATCGCCTTAGTCGTTTCCGGAGGGCATACCTCTCTTTTTCATATAAAAAATTTTTCTAAAATTCAAGTATTGGGGCAAACTCGGGACGACGCCTGTGGAGAGGCTTTTGATAAAGTAGCCAAGATTATGGGCCTGGGTTATCCAGGAGGGCCTTTAATCGAAAAAATGGCTAAAGGAGGAAATAAACATAAAATCAAATTTGCCTGCTGGGGAATGAATTCCGAACTGGATTTTAGTTTTAGCGGTATAAAAACTGCTGTTTTATATTATTTAAAGGATAAAAAATCTGGCATTAAATTTAAAAAAGATCTGGCTGCTTCTTTCCAGGAGAGCGCCTTAAATGTCTTAGTAAAAAAAGCTTTACTCGCCTGTAAACGGAAAAACGTTAAGACCCTTTTAATCGGCGGGGGAGTAGCAGCTAACAACTGTTTGCGTCAAAAATTCATGGTCAGCGCTAAAGCTGCAGGAATTAACTGTTTTTTTCCGAAGATTAATCTTTGTATGGATAATGCTGCGATGATTGCTGGTTTTGGAGGCTGTCTTTATAAGCATGGAGTAAGGAGTGATTTTAAAAACTAGGGACCGTTTCTATTTTTAGAAAAATAGAAACGGTCCCTGATTTAAAAAAAGGAGAGAATATGCCCACGGACTTACAGATGGTTACTCGTTTATTGTTAACTTTAGTTTTAAGTGGCTTAATCGGCTTGGAAAGGCAAGTACACCGTAGAGATGCCGGGCTACGTACGCATATATTAGTTGCTTTAGGTAGCTGCCTTATCATGTTGACATCTCTATATGTTTTTGATATATATAAAGATCAGGTGGCCTTAGATCCCGTGCGTATTGCTGCCGGAGTAGTTACGGGCATTGGTTTTCTTGGCGCCGGTACAATAATCCGGGAATCTGATGGGGTGAGGGGCTTAACTACAGCCGCGAGTCTCTGGGTGGTTGCGGGGATTGGCTTAGCGGTGGGAGTGGGTTTTAATAAAATTGCAATTTACACTTCGATTTTGGTTTTAATTGTTTTACATTTTTTACGTTATTTAGAAGCACCACTTTCAAAGGAGGGTAAACATGGCCTTTAAAAAGAACCTGGAGGAAAAAACCTTAGATGTCGATGCCGCAATGCAAGGAAGTTTAACTTTTAAGGATCCGGTTAACCTGCGGATTAATGGAAAATTTGAAGGCAATCTAGATACCCGGGGTAATTTAACTATCGGCACTACGGCGGTAATCAACGCAGATATCGTCGGAGATAATATTATTATTGGCGGTCGGGTCAAGGGCAAGATTACTGCCAAAGAAAGATTAACGCTTCTTCCGCAGGCAATCGTCCAAGGAAATATCTATCCGGCAAAACTTAATATTGCCGAAGGCGCAGTTTTTGAAGGACAGTGCACAATGTTGCATGACTTTCTTAATTCTGAACAACTCGCCAAATATTTGGAGGTAGAATTAAGCTCGATCATGGAATGGGCTAATTCGGGAAAAATGCCGGCAAGCAAAGAAAATGATGCTTGGAAATTTGAACGTAAAGCAATAGATTCCTGGGTAGCTTCAGGAAAAATCGCAAAATAAAAAAATGACTGAAGAAAAAATGCTCACGGTTAGAGATGTATCAATTATACTAGGAGTCTCAGAAAAAGACGTTTTAGATCTAACTGAGAATGGAGCGATCCCGGGTTATAAGGTTGGAGGCGTATACTTAAGATTTAAAAAAGAACAGGTTGAGCAATACAAAAATAGTCAAAGCCTCCTTGAGCCTAAGGCACCTAAAGGAGAAGTTGATGGTTTAGGAAGTAGGATTGTAGATTTCTTTTATTTTAATGATTTTTATATTTTTGCCCTAATCTTTATAGTCCTTTTGGGATACCTGGTTTACCGAGGTCTATAGAACAATGACTATAAAGGGGTTTTGTGATTTAGGGTTTGCCAAAATTGATACTCAGAGAAAAAAACGCAAGGGATTTGCAGAGGTTGTTTATTGTCCGGGGAAAAACCGTCTACACTTAAAGAAGATTGCTAAGAAAATAATTGATTCTCGCGATGACCTGCTTTTAACTAAGCTTGATAAAACTACATTTTCTTTTTTAAAGAAAACAATCCCTGCTTTAAAATATAATCCCCTGGCAAAAATCGGTTATTATTTAAGTAAGCCTAAAACCTTATCGCCTGGTGTAGTTTTAGTCGTTTCTGCCGGAACAGCGGATATCCCGGTAGCTGAAGAAGCGGCGCAAACCCTGCTGGTTATGGGCAACCGGGTCGAGAAACTCTATGATGTGGGCGTAGCCGGAGTGCATCGTTTAATGAATAATATTGATAAATTAAGGAAAGCTCAAGTAATCGTGGTGGTAGCGGGCATGGAAGGGGCTTTAGCTAGTTTAATTAGCGGTCTGGTCAAGGTGCCAATTGTAGCTGTACCAACCAGTTGTGGATATGGTTCCAGCTTTTCTGGACTGGCCGCGCTACTGACCATGCTAAATGGTTGTTCGCCGGGAGTAAGCGTAGTTAATATTGATAATGGATTCGGAGCAGGCTATTTTGCCAGTTTAATTAACAACACCCGCAGCTAATTTGTATTGCGGAGGTGTCGTCCAGGTGGACGAGGAGACAATCATGGCGTTATCCGGTTTGGATATTTATAAGTTATTACCTAAAACAAATTGTCGCCAATGTGGTTTAGCCACTTGTCTGGCTTTTGCCATGCAGCTAGCTAAGAAAGCATTGCCGATTGAAAAATGCCCTTTTGTTTCGCTTGAGGCAAAAAATACTTTAGAAGCGCAGGCAATGCCGGCGATTAAATTAATCACTCTAGGGAATAATGAATCGAAATTTGATATCGGCAATGAAACGGTAATGTTTAGGCATGAAGAGAAATTTCGTAATCCGACCGGAGTTGGTTTTATTATTGATGATAATTCCAATGATCGCGAAATTAAAGAGCAACTTAAAAAAATTAATCAATTAAAATTCGAACGTGTAGGCCAGGAATTAAGCGTTAACCTGGTTGCCATAAAACAAAATAAAGATGGGGCGCGGTTTCTCGAGGCGACTAAATTGCTTCTGGATAATACTATTTTGCCGATTATGCTAATAAGTAACGATTTGGTTGCTTTAAAACAAGCGGCAGTGATTAGCCGGGAGCGCAAGCCATTGCTTTATTCTGCGCGAGCGGAAAATTTAGCGCAAATTGGTGCTATCGCCAAAGAATTACAGTTGCCACTAGTTGTAACTGCACCGGATATAGACCAACTCAGCCAGTTAACTTGTGAACTTAGCAGCTTAGGAGTAAAAGAGTTGATTTTAGATACTGGGATAAAACCGATCGCGGATAAAATCTGGGATTTAACGCAAATCCGCCGGCAGGCACTTAAGAGATCAAATCGCGCATTGGGTTATCCCAGTTTGGCAATCGTCCAGAAAACTGACCCCTATGAAGAAGCCCTGGAGGCATGCGCTTATATTGCTAAATATGCCGGGATTGTTCTGATTAAAGGTTTAGCTACTTGGGAGGTTCTTTCAATTTTGACCTTGCGACAGAATATTTATACTGATCCACAAAAACCATTACAAATTGATCCTAAGCTTTATCCAATCGGGCAAGTGAACAAAAATTCTCCGGTTTTGATTACGACTAACTTTTCCTTAAGTTATTATACTGTTTTAGGAGAAGTAGAGAGCAGCAAAATACCCGTATATATTTTAAGCGTAGATACTCAAGGCATGTCTGTATTGACTGCCTGGGCGGCTGAAAAATTTAACGCCGAAACAATTACAAAATCATTAGAGAATTTTGGGGTAAAAGAGGTAATCGGGCACAAAAATCTGATTATTCCCGGTTATGTGGCCATGATTAGCGGTGATTTGGAAGATCAATCAGGTTTTAGAATAATTGTCGGCCCTAAAGAAGCAGCTGGAATACCGAAATTTTTAAAGAATATATAGGAGTAAAACTCGAAACACGAAATCCTAAACTCTAAACAAACTCGAAACTATAAATTCAAAACAAACATTGCACTCGGTGTTTCGGATTTAGGATTTGTTTAGAATTTCGAGTTTAGGGTTTAGAGTTTAAATAAATTATGGAAAAATTCAAAGTTACATTTCTTCCTGATAATTTATCTATTGCTGTTGAAAAAGATAAGACCATTCTTGCCGCAGCGATATCGGCGGGTGTCTATATTAATTCTAACTGCGCGGGAGATGGAATTTGCGGGAGATGTAAGGTCGTTGTTAAACAGGGGCAAGTCAAAAGCCAACCCAATGGACTAATCACCGCGCAAGAGAAAAAAAATAATGTTTATTTGGCTTGCCTGACCACGATCCACAGTGATTTAGAGGTTTTGATCCCGGATAGTTCGCGGATTAATTTTGATAAACTCACCCCGGAGGAGCTCGACGAACGGCTCAGCGGCCTATATTCGAAAGCTGAAGATGTTTTATCCGTACAGGCGAAATTCCAGGATAAAATCTTTAAGCATTCACCATTTGCCACAAAATTATACCTCGAGCTACCCCAACCTTCGCTTAATGATTGTATCAGCGATTTAGAAAGATTATATCGGGCTTTACGCAGTTTGGGAGAATTCCCCGTGATAACCACCGGCTTATTTAATATTCGCCAGCTGGGTGAATTATTACGCGACTTTGCCTGGAAAGTTACCGTTACTTTAGGCAGGCGTAATAATGCAGTTGAGATTGTTTTAATTGAGCCTGGCGACACAACCACCAGGAATTTCGGGCTTTGTTTTGATATCGGTACTACGACAATTTCCGGACAACTGGTAAATCTAAATTCAAAAAAAATACTGGGGACTAAAGCTACTTATAATCAACAGGCTGTTTTCGGCAGCGATGTAATTACGCGGATAGTCTATGCGGCCAAAACTGATGGTTTAGAGAAATTACATATTGCGGTTAGCGATACGATGAATCAAATCATTAAGGATTTAGTCAACGAACATAAAATTGATCTTAATGATGTTAACTGCATTGTTTGTTCGGGAAACACGACGATGATACATTTGTTTTTAAGTATGGATCCGGAGCATATCCGTCGCCAGCCTTATGTTCCTACGGCGAATTTTCTACCGGTTTTACGCGCCGCCGAAGCCGGGATAAACATTAACCCCAGAGGACTGCTTAGTTGCATTCCCGGAGTTTCTAGCTATGTGGGCGGAGATACTACCGCCGGAATTTTATCCAGTGGGATATACCAAAAAGAAGAACCCTGTATTTTAATTGATATCGGGACAAACGGAGAGATTGTTTTAGGTAATCGGGATTATCTGGTTGCCTGCGCGGCATCAGCCGGCCCGGCTTTTGAAGGCAGCGGAGTAACCAGTGGCATGCGCGCCTCCAGCGGAGCAATTCAAAAAGTAAGTATAAATAAAAATGATTTTAGCGTTAAATATTCAACTATTCAGGATAAATTACCTCGGGGAATTTGCGGATCAGGTTATATTGACTTGCTCAGCGAAATGTTAGAGTCCGGAATAATTGATAAAGGCGGAAAGATCAAAGCTACCGGTAAACGGATTCGCTCAACCGATAATGGAGCAGAGTTTGTGGTTTGTTTTAAAGAAGAAATCCAGGCCAGCGCGGATATTGTAATTAACGAGGCAGACATTGAGAATCTTAAGCGTTCTAAGGGGGCAATATATTCGGCCACTGCTATTTTGGTTAAACATTTAGGTTTGAAATTTTCTGCTATTTCTAGGATATTTATCGCGGGAGGATTCGGCACTTATCTGGATATTGAGAAAGCTATCCGTATCGGGTTATTGCCGGATTTAGAGCGTTCTAAATTTATTTTTATCGGTAATAGTTCTTTGGCCGGTTCCCGAGAAGTACTTTTATCCACTCAAGCGATGGCCATGGCGGATTCGTTGGCATCCAAAATTACTTATTTTGAACTATCCGTTGATCCAGGATACATGGAAGAATATAGCCAGGCTTTATTCTTTCCGCATACAGATTTGACCAAATTCCCTACGGTGAAATTTTAATGGGGCACGTTATTGCGTTGGCCGGCAAAGGTGGTACTGGAAAAACTACGATCGCCGCTTTAATTGTGCGCGCCTTAAAAGAAAAGAACTTGGGTTCAGTGTTAGCTATTGACGCAGATCCAAATAGTAATTTAGGAGAAGTTTTGGGTGTGCAAACGGATAATAATGTAGGCGCAATTCTTGATAATCTATCTATGGATCCGAATAAAATTCCTGCGGGAATGGCCAAAGAGCGTTTTATCCAACTCCAGGTTCAAACCGCCATTCAAGAAGAAAACGGTTTTGATTTATTAAGCATGGGCAAGCCTGAAGGACCAGGCTGTTATTGTTACGTAAATAATGTTTTGCGGGGCTTAATGACTTCCCTGATTAAGAATTATGATTATATAGTTATAGATAATGAAGCTGGATTAGAGCATTTATCTCGGCGCACTAGCCGTCTTGCGGATATATTGATCGTTGTCTCGGATGCCTCTAGCATAGGCTTAAAATCAGCTAAAAGAATTATAGATTTAGTCAGTACTTTAAAATTTGAAGTAAAAAAAAGCTTTCTTTTGATTAACCGTTTTAATAAAGATATTCAACAAAATAAAATTAAGGAAACCGGCTTAGATCATTTAGGCAACTTACCGCTCGAACCGCAAATTGAACAGTTAAGCTTAGAAGGTAGATCAGTTTTTGATTTAAAATCAGATGCGCAAATTTTAACGTCGATTAATTTATTGGGAGAACAAATATGGATTCGCAATTAGTATTTGAGAAATGGCCGGGAGTAATTTCGACTGTAATTATCGGAGCCAAAAAAGAAGCGGGCGGTACACGCAGCGATATTATAAAAATCGGCGGACAAAACACCATGCCTTTACTATTTAAGGAAGGTGCTATTCCGCATAAGCCTAAGATTGCCTTTGAAATTTCAGACATTCCTCCGATTGATTTCGACGAAGAGTTAACCGCTGCCTATGGCGAGGTCATCAATGATCCTCTAGCCTGGGCAGAGACCTGCGTTAATCAATATAAAGCGGAATTGCTCTGCCTGCGGATGCAAGGAACGCATCCTGATTTTGGTAATAAAACCCCCCAAAGCGCAGCAAAATTTATTTCTACATTACTAAGCAAAGTGGGAGTTCCTTTAATCATTATGGGCAGTGGAGATGAAACCAAAGATAATTTAATTATGCCGGCCTGCTCGGAGGCAGCGAGTAAGGAGCGTTGCCTGATTGGTTGCGCAGCGCAAGATAATTATAAAACTTTTACGGCCAGCGTATTAGCTGACGGCCATAGCATTATTGCCGAAAGCCCGATAGATATCAATATTGCCAAACAGTTAAATATCTTAATCTCCGATATGGGGTTAAGCCTAGAGCGCATTGTGATTAATCCGACAATCGGAGCATTAGGGTATGGTTTGGAATATGCTTATTCCATTATGGAGAGGGCCAGGCTGGCGGCTTTAAGCGGAGATAAAACTTTAGCTTCGCCGTTTATTTGTTTCGTCGGCCAAGAGGCCTGGAAAACCAAAGAGGCAAAAACTAGCCCCGAACAGGGAATTATCTGGGAGACGCTTACCGCCACCAGCCTTATTCAATCCGGAGCGGATCTTTTGGTCATGCGCCACCCTAAAGCGATAGAGAAAGTGAATAAATATATCGAGGATTTAATGTATAAGGAATGAATTATGTTTATAATCGGTGAGTTAATTAACGGGATGTATTCGAATATCGCTCTGGCGCTTAAAGAACATGATGAGGTGGCCATACAAAAATGCGCTTTAGAACAGATTGCCTGTGGCGCGGATGCTCTGGATGTATGTTGTGGGCCGGCTTCCAGAAACCCCTTAATTGATATGCCCTGGTTAGTAGAAGTCATCCAGAAAGTAACCGATAAACCGCTTTGTCTTGATTCTAGTAGTTATAAAGTTATTGAGGAAGGCCTAAAGGCTGCTAAAAATAAAACAATAATTAATTCCACGACAGCAGATGTAGAAAAACTTGAAATATTTATTCCTCTGGCTAAGAAATATACATCTAAGCTCATCGGAATAACTATAAATGCTCAGGGCATTCCGCAAAACAAAGATCAACGCTTAGAGTTAGCGGCAGTGATTCTTGAACACGCTATTGAAAAAGGTTTCCCAATCGCCGAATTGTATTTGGATCCAGTTGTTATGCCGATTAATGTGGCACAAAACCAGATTAGGGATATCTTAGAGACAATATTTGAGTTTAAGCTGATTTCCAAACCAAGCCTAAAAACAATTATCGGCTTAAGTAATATTTCTCAAGGCGTTTGGCCCGTTAGGAGTATCGCCCCGCGCAGCCTAATTAATCGCACATTTTTGGCAATGGCAGTTGCATCTGGTTTGGATTCTGCTATACTTGATCCTAAAGATAAAGAGCTCATGGACACATTAATTACCGCAGAGCTAATTTTAAATAAAAATATTTATTGTGATTCGTATTTAGAGGCTTATCGTAAAAAGTAAAAGAAGTTTTGACGGCGTAGCTCAGCCTGGTAGAGCAAGCGGCTCATACCCGCTCGGTCAGTGGTCCAACTCCACTCGCCGTCACTAGTTTCTTTAGCGGTTATTTACTTAAGACGAAAAGCGACGTAAATCATTGACCTGCAAGCTCTATCAGGCTGAGTTACGCCTTTTTGAAGATTTCTTCAAAACCCTCCATAGACTAGTAGTACTTACCCGCATAGCCTAAATGGCTATGAAACTTACCGACGCATTTCAAGAATTTGTCAATTTTTCTACCCTAGAACGATGCTTAGAGCCTACTACCATTATTTGGTATAGAAAGAGCATTAATCCATTCTATAAGTATCTACGCCATAAGGTATTAAAGGCGGAAGTCGAGGTACTCAATACTGAAACCCTCAGAGACTTTTTTATTAGCCGTAGACTAAGCGGCAACTCACCTAGAGGAATGCTCAATACAATGCAAGGTATAAAGTCATTCTGTAACTTTCTAGTGAAGCGAGGATATTTAAGTTTTAATCCAATTGATCAGCTTGAAAAACCTAAGTTACCAAGAAGGCTTCCTGAGTTTTTAGATGAAGAGGAAGCTAAAGAATTACTTAGGGCATGCATAGATTCAAAACAAATCTACAAATCCAGAAGGAATAGGAATATTGCTATAGTTGCTCTATTCTTATTTACAGGATTGAGAAGAAAAGAGTTGTTAAATCTTAAACTCAAGGATTTTAACAAAGAGAGAGGGTATATAAAAGTTTTTGCTAAAAATAAAGAAAGGATAATACCTTTGAACGATACAGCAAAGGAATACCTTTTGGATTACTTGGAAGTAAGACCCAAAAGAGATAAGATGGATTATATTTTTGTATCAACCAACAGAAAGAATTCCTCACTTACTGGTCAAGGGCTTTATGACATCTTTCGGGAATTAAGGGATAAGGTGAAGTTTAAAAAAAGAGTTTCCCCTCAGATACTTAGGCATACTTTTTGTACTCTAATGTTAAGGAATGGAGTTAATTTAAGGGATATACAGCTATTAGCGGGACATTCTGATATATCTACTACAGCGAGATTTTATTTAGGGTGTGATGATAAACAATTGAAACAGGCAGTAGATAGACATCCATTGAATATTTAAACAATATTGAGAAGAAGCGGTGTTGTTGCGATCTAAGCAGGTATCTAAAGAAGGTTGTTGTATGGGTAGAAGGTTAGAGGTATAATCTCTTTATATCACAAAGGAGTGGGAATGGGGTTAAGTAGGTTAAATCTAAGGGCAGCTCTCTAAATAGGGGGTGTATTTTTTGTTAGGAGGGATAATGGACAAGAAAAAGGTTAGGCGGATAGTAGCGAGGGAAGGGTTGATTATATTAGGAATAGTATCTATTTTATATTGTGCTCAAGTATTTTTATTTCCGCAAATGCACTTTTCAGCACCGAAATATCGATTAGAACTTACGGATGGAAAAATTGACTACGCAATAATTGGTCCTGAGTATGGAAATGAGAATGTTTATACAAAAGAATTTATGAGAAAAATGTTTCATCCATCTTCTTCGCTAGTAGCAAAGAGGCTTGAACAATGGAAAGAGATAAATAAAGTTGGTATTATGAGAGCGAGTCCAGTTAACTCTTGGCAAAAGTCAATTATGGAGAGTTTAGCATTTTTTGTTGTGTCAAGTCTATTGCTCCAGACCATTGTTATTTATTTTCTTGTATCTTTAATCCGTTTCATCATTTGGGCAGTTAAAACATTAAGTGAGAAATGAACAGGAAGCATTTAATAGTAGCTTGGGTGGTGGCAATATTGATTTGTTGCGGTTGTTTTAAGTCTAGTAACATTTCATCTATACAAGGAGTTTGGGAACCGTTAAGCAAGGTTTATTTGAACTTTGGGAATATGGCGTAAATTCTGATGGTCAAGGAATTGTCTTTAAGGATGAAACAATGTATGTTGACTGCAAAAATTTAGTTGAAAAGTTTAAGAGAGCATTAAGAAATTATATTGAGTATTTAAAATTGGATACCGACTACTTAAATGGTAGCGGTATTCCTAGTATTCGTTGGAAAAAAGGCTTTTGGTATAGTCTTAAGCCAGTCTATATGAACGCTACTGGATGGATTAAGCTTGGTCTTGATAATAGAATCTATTAGTTTGAATCTGAGTTAAGAATGAAAAATGAATGAACGAAAAGATGTTATTGTGAAACCTGAAACATTAAAATTATCTGTTAAGCTTCCTGCGAGCATTGTTGTTGCAAATACTGGTAATTATGTTGTGCAGAAAATAAAAGAAGAAAATAATGTTATGCTATCTGCTTCTACTGCTTCTGCTATAACCTTGGTAGCCGTGGAAGGTGCAAAGGAAAGAATGCGGTTAGATGAAGTTTCGCTTGAGATAGGAAATGTAACTTGGTTACCACTAAAACTTGGTTTAAAGTGGAGGAAAAAATGAAAAAGATAATTTTAGTATTAATCTTAGCATCACTATTACCTTTGTCTGGCTGTATTACAAGAATGGAAAAAAGGAAAAAAATGATTGGTTGGGAATATGTAAGAATCGAAAGACAAGTCCCCAGTAAAGATTGTGTATATAAAATTCAGGACTCTTGTGGCGGAAGAGGAGCAAATTGTTATGACTCCTTTAAGAGAAGTGCAAAGCTTTACGGTGCTAACGTAGTTGTTATAACCGAAGACACGAGAAGCCAAACCTCGTCTGGTTCGACTGCAATATATAATGGTGCTGGTGGTGGAAGTTTCAAATCCGTTGAAACGATGACTGCTCTGGCTGATTATTATGATTGTCCCAATTATAAATATGGGGAGCAGAAATAAAAAAGAAATAGCTTCTGGATTTATGAGGTAAGCTGGCACTAAGGACATTAAGGGGGAGATGAATGAATGATAACCTTGATGTTTTCTTTTTAGAGGGTGGCGATGAACTGATGAATAGCCAAAAATGTCCTCATTGCGATCACGTGTTTTATCTTGATGGAAAGTTAGAGTGGTTTGATAAAAATCAAAATATTTGTAAGTGTTCCGAATGTGGAGAGGAAGTTAGAATCTAAGGCAGCTCTCTAAAATCGGAGGCTGCTTTTTTTCTAAAAAGGAGATAAATATTATGAGTCACGGTAATTATGCAACCATCATAAAAACTTATAGATGGGATGAGTTATGCGCTAAGCATGATGATCTACTGAAAGATGGAGAAACTGTGGTGTTCCGTGGTCATAAAAATCAAAAATGGGATCTTCTTACTTCTCTTGATCGATTTTCTAGGTTAAAAAAATGTGATATTCAGGAGATTGAAAATAATTTCTTAAGTGAATTTCAAAGAAGGTATCACAATTATTCTTCTACAATACCTGAAATAGATTATCGAATTGCATGGTGGGCATTAATGCAACATTATGGAACTCCTACTCGCCTTCTTGACTTCACTTACTCTTTTTATGTTGCACTTTTCTTTGCGTTAGAAGATCTTGACAGTAAGGGAAATGCGGCAGTTTGGGCTATTAAAGCAAAAAGCCTCGATGATAATCTTCGTTTAAGACACTTTCAATTGTGGAAAAACATAAAAGATGATCAGTACTTAGAGGATGAAAAAAATTTCGAAGAGTTTAACAGCCGTTCAATTGTGATTAGAATGAATCCATTTTTATTACATGAAAGATTATCAGTACAACAGGGGTGTTTTCTTGTGTCAGGAAATATCTCTCAGCCATTTATCGAAAACTTGATTAAACTTTACGGATCAGAAAAACAGCTGAAAAGATATCTATTTAAATTTGAGATAATTAATAAAGGTAACTTTCGGAAGGAAATTCTCGAAGATTTATATCGCATGAATATATCGCATGCATCACTTTTTCCTGGTCTCAGTGGATTTGCTGCTTCCCTTAAAACAATTGCTTATGCGGTGCCAAGGGAATTAGTTTAAAGTGGTTATAGACAACAAACTTCATGTTAAGTAGATAATCGAAAAGTTTTGAGTAAAATAGAGCAAATATGAGGAGTGTACCCAATTTAAAGTTCTCTCCTCTTTTCTCATAGGGTCTTTTTTAGGTTTTTGAGCTTATTAACCTTTATATATTATATAAGTAAGAATATATTTATGCTGTATTTTCGATAGTAAATCATTATTTTTTAGTCCGTTAACTGATTATTCCAGTCCGTTATTTACCGATTCTACGTGATTTTTAGACCGAGCAAACACCGTTCCCAAGTAAAGAAAACTCCTTGTGGTAGGATATTTTAGGTGGTAAGGTACAGTAGGTGCGGACAAGACGGGGGCATATATAATTTAGCGAAATATTACCCGTACGTTTTTTTTTGATTAACCATTGACTAGTAGGCTATATGCCTACATGTCTATGGATAAAGAAAATCTTAAAAGAATGGAAGCCAACGTTAAATTAAATAAATTAATATTTATATGTTAGGAGAATACTATGGAATGGGAAAAAGCGACGAAAAAGGAAGATAAAATTTTTGAAATACCAGAAACTTGGTTATTACCTCATTACTATGAAGTTTTAACAATATTATTCAGAATTGAAAATGCTTTAAGAGTTTTTGTTTTTTCTGTCTTGAAAAGTACTTTCAAGGAAAATTGGTCTACCCAGCCAATTGTGAGCGATGATTCAGAAAGTGGAACAATCGAAAAAATTGCGAAAAAAAGAATAAGTCAATCAAAAGACTTTGGTTACTTGGGATATTTTGTAAGTTGTCCGATAATGTATCTTACAACTGGGGAATTAATTCGATTAATAATGTCTGATAATAATTGGAAACACTTTTGTAAATATTTTCTAGGGAAAAAGGCAATAATGGAAAACAAATTAGATGAAATTATAAACATAAGAAATTCAATTGCTCATTTCAGACCCATTAGGCAAGGCGATGTTGAGTTTATTAAACAAAATTCCGTTCATGTTCTCGGAGCAGTAGAAGCATATCTTCTACAGATTACTAATTGTAGAAATGTTGTACCAACAAATACTAGCAATGTTTGGTATCAAGAATTAACTACCATAGGCACCGAGAATGTTTCTCTGTCACTATTTTTTAGTGACAACGAAGAATGGGTTAGGATAGAATTGAAATACAAATGCCCAATTATTAATAAAGAGGTATATGATCAACGAATTGTGCTTTATAGGTTATTAACAATTATTTCTTCTGCTATTTTAAGCAAATATACAGAGTTGAAAAACCAAATTATATACATGTCTGAAGAAATACCCTATGCTCAAATGAAACAGGATTTTATCTCTGATTTATCAAAAAATATTAATATGGTTATTGATAAAAAAACTTTAGATGAAAAACATGAAGTAATTTGTTCGCAAATTAAAGATTTATTATCACTGATTAGTGAGGAAACCGATCTAATTAAAAAAGATAATCTTGCTAAAGGTACTATTGTAAAAGCAGTAAATACTCATGCCTCATATAAAAAATCTCAGGAAACAGGAACCTGGAATTTTTATAATTCTGAATTATCGTGCAGCGTTGAAGAGAATAGTCCACCTGAATTTTGGGGAAAAGCTGATTTTCAAATAAGTAATTATATTTCAGATACACATAAATTTCCTTGGATGCCTGTGCCTATTTCTGAAATTAAATCACCTTGGTAATTTTGCAAATTAATAATTTTTTAGAATATCACGAATAAAGTCTTCTTACAAAAGAAGACCTTTAAACTATAAGCCTTATAGTCAGTAGATGATAGCCCCGCTCTAAATAATCAAATAATTATTGAACCTGAGCTATCTGTGGGAATTTCTTTAAAGAAAGAGGTTGTCTATGATTGCTTGTGGAATAGATTTAAAAGGTAGTGATGCTATATTTGTTATCCTTAGTAAAAACAATGGTATCATTTCTGATAAAACAGGAAGTTTTACTAAAGTAAGTTTAGAAAATGATGAGGATTATAGAAGAGTACAATCATTTTTTGATACGGTCAAAATGGGCTTAGATTCAGCCGCTCCAGATAGAATAGGTATTATTAAAAGGCATAAGAATGGCGATTTCGCAGGAGGATCAGTTTCTTTCAAGATGGAAGGGTTAATTCAGTTATACAAAAATAAAAACATGCGTTTAATTTCTTGGCGTACTGTACAAGCCTTTCGAAAAAAAACGAATCTAGGAATTAAACCGCAGTATAATTATCAAGACAAAGCTTTTTGGCTGGCTGTGTATTTATTAGAAAACTAATGGCGAATTTCTGTATTGAAAAGTTGCAAGTAGATAAAACAATAATTAATTTCTTAAAAAGCCAAAATGATATTATTATTGATAAACATTCTGCTAAGGGTGGGAATGGTCAACTTTTCTTTGGCTCGAACAAGATAACTAAAAAACGAGTTGCTCTTAAGTTCTATTGTATTGATGGTAAGGATAATTCCCATGAAGAAGTCAGAATACTTTCCAGCATTAAAGACAAAAATATTTTAGAAGTTTTAGATGCTAAGATTATAAGTAAAGACTACGCATATTTTCTTACTCCTGAGATAGTGGGCGGGGATTTGGATAAATTAATTCAAGATGGAAGAATTGAGATAAATAGATCAATTTCTATTGTCAAAGATATACTAAAAGGTCTAACAACTCTACATGGTAAAAATTATAGATTAATTCACAGAGATTTAAAACCAGGAAACGTGCTTATAGATGTCAATAAAAATGCATTTATTGCAGATTTTGGATCTATAAAGGTAGCACCGCCTAAAGGGAATTCAGTTAAAGCTACCCAGCATTCAATTATTTATAGACCGCCAGAAGCTTTTCTTAATAGTATTTTCTGTTTTCAATCAGATATATATCAGGTAGGGATAATATTATACCAACTCTTAGGTGGTTATTTCCCTTACAGAGATTTTGATTGGTTAAGCGAAAAAGAAAAAAAAGAATACGATTCTATTAAAGGCAACTATGAAAGTACTATGTATTTTAATAAAGTTATAAGTAAAAAGATCTGTAGTGGTAAGTTATTACAATACAATTCTTTATCCTATACTGTGAGTAAAAGACTGAGAAGTATAATAAAAAAATCTACCCATGTTGTTCTAGGAAAGAGATACCAAGCTACTTCTGAATTTATGAGAGATATTCACGAGTCCATGAAAGGTGCAGTTGATTGGTGTGTTGATACTAATGGAATTACTGCTATTAGACCTGATCATTCTAAATTTCGGATTGTTTTAGAAAAAAACAAATATGTAGTTTATAAGAAGAGTGGTAAAGATTGGAAGAAATTCGGTCGAATTAATGGGACTTTAGAAGAAATTGTGGATAGAATAAATAAACTGTAATGATTAAACAAATGGATTTATGGCTACAAGCCTCAAGGTCTATGGGTTGCATGGCTATAAGCCGTAGAACTGATTTTTTTAAGCTCAATGGTTGTAAATGAGATATAGAAAATTACTTATTATTCTATTATTTGTAATAATTAGTATTACAACATCGAGAGGGATGGCTATGGCAGGAATACCTTTGCAGAAAAAAATATTGAAATCAACCGTTTATATAAAAAACGAATTTGAAAATGTTGGTACTGGTTTTTTGATATCTAAAAAATTAACGGAAAATAGCAATTCCCTATTCCTTATAACAAACAAGCATGTTTTACGTAAAAATGGAGATGGTAATTACAGTAAATATATACAAGTAAGATTCTATAGGAAGAATCCCCAAGAAAACGAACCAATAATTACATGGGTTAAAATACCCATTTTGGATGAAAAAAATAATTTTACTGAAATTGTATTTATGCATCCAGAAGAACAAGTAGATATTGTAGGCATAGCCATCGGCGGTCTAGTAAATCAATTTTCCAGCTTCATAGATTTTGTTCATTTCTCAGATGACGCAATCTTAACAAGAGCAAAAACACAGAAAGAAGCTATAGATGCAGGGGAAGATTTGTTAGTACTTGGATATACGGCAGGTATTTTTTCAGAGAATAATTATTTACCACTTGTAAAAATGTGTTTATTGGCTAGTTCTTCTGCTGAAGATTTAAGTATATCTATAGGAAATAAGCTTATAAAAGGAAAAATATATTTGGTTGACGGTGCACTATTTGGTGGAAACAGCGGTGGTCCTGTTATTATTAAACCAAGATGGAAGGTAACAAGAGACGATACGCACCAAAATGTTAATCTTGGCGAGGGCTTACCACCCTACATTTTAGGAGTTCAAAGTCAAAGTATACAATTAAATGAAAAAATATATACACGTATATTTGGTTCAGAAGAAGCACCCTCTACTGCAGCAAAGCACAATTTTGATAATAAAATAGAAAAGGACGATAAAGGAGAATACATACAGCTTAATAAAGATATTATGTTAAATATAGTATTTAGTGCTGAGTATATAAATGATATTTTTGATCTGTTTCTGAAAAGGTTATCCCAAACACAGGAAAAGAAATAGTTCTAAAACTTATTTGTTATTATTTAAGGATAAAATACGGCACATTAATCACTGACTAAAAAGCTATGAACCTTATAGTTTACAGGTTAGTTTAATGAGAGAAAAAATGAAAAAGATTAGCTTGGATACTCTTGTAAAAATAACTACTATTGTAGGCATGTCTACGATTACTCTAGCCATATTATTTTATTTGGTAGCAATGCCTACCAAAAATAAAATGCACTCGATAGTCTTAAATAAGCGAATCGCTTGTGATGAATGTTATAATGAATTAATAATAAAATCTGGAAAAGAAAGGATCCGAATTGAAGGCGATTTTGAAAATGGCAAAATAAGCAAAGAACAAGTTCAATTGTTATTCAAGAAAAATGACGAAGAATTTAATAATAATGGTTGTGACAAGACTTGCACAGGTAGAGTTTTAGGCTTAACTTCACTTGAGATGGAAATCAGGCATGTGAACATGGAAAACAGAAAGATGAGGTATCAGATTGATTTGAGAAATCAGGACATAGAACAAATCAATGCGTATAATGCATTATTAGATGAACAAGACAAGTTAAAAAATGAAATAGACAGGCTTAAGAGTACCCCTTAAATCTGCCCTACAGAAGGAGGGAAAAGGGTAATTTGCTGATTTGTTAAGGTAACACTAAAATTGATGGAGTGAAATAGTTTTGTACGTCTACAAGTCTACGTATCTATGGCGAAAAGGATAAGGTGATATAAAAATGGTAGAGGAAGAAATGGATGATATTTGGAAACCTTGGGATGAAAAAGTTGGGCTATTGTTTACCCAGATTCCCAATTGCGTAATACAAGATATTATAAAAGGAAAATTGACGCAAAATCAAATAAGAGTTTTTCTTTATATCTGTAGAATGGATTTTGGGTTTAAGAGTAATAAGGGACAAACTAAATCCCTTGATAATAAGGAAATTAGTAAAGAAACAGGAATGAAGATTCCCCACGTAACTAAAGCTTTGAAAGTACTAATAAATAAACAATTTATTCTGAGGGGCGATAAGAGCGGTGCCGCATTTAGATATAGTGTTAATTTACTTAGGTATGATTTAAAAATGAATCGTTACAAAATTACTGATGACATTATGAATTTAAGCAAAGGAGAAAAATATTATGATCAATTGCTTTACTTGTACCGATCAGGCAAGGAAATCAAAGAGATGCTTGGAATTATTTATAAGTCTAAGGGGTATAATAACACTAAAAAAGGCTATAAAGAAGAGGATATAAATACTAATATAAAACAAGAAATTCCTCCTAAGGTAGCAATAACTAATTTGTCTTCCGTGCTTTCTGAGTTTAGAAAGGAAATTAAGATAAATAACTCGTTAAAGACTGTACTCAAGTATATGAATGCAACCTTAAAAACAGAAATACCTGATCCGTCTCAAATACTTACAGAATACATGGAGAATGTTGTAAAAACAAAGGATGAGCAAGGCAAGGTTACGGAGCAACCTGAATACCTGAAGATTTACAACAAAGCTTTAAAGGGCTTTGAAGATTGGCTAATAAAGGTAAGTGAGAGCAAATGATTAGTATTTACTGGGGATCTGTATAAACACGTAATAAATTCTAACAGTTTGGTGTCGAAATGAAGTTTTTTAAACACGTTAAGTAAATTACGTATTACGTAATATTAGTTACTGATTCGGTAAAGTAAATTACGTATTACGTAACTATAGCAAGTTATTTTAATCGGAAAAAGCTGAAATCTAAGAGGGAAAAGCTGCATTTTAAAGAATAGAATTTGGTGCTATAGACAACTTAATAGATAATCTTATAGATAACTATATATAATTAGAGTTTACTTCTAACCCATCAAAAAATAGCTATTATCCTAGTAAAAATCACTAGGATGAAAAGTGAATTAAAACCTATTCCCTTTTCTAATTAGAATATATTTAATTATTTAAATCCTCTATTTAAAAGCATTTAACCTACCGTAAGTATACCTTCATAAAAATAGTCATAAAAAGCCATAGCAAGCCAGCCAAGAGAAGAGATTAGTATATATAGGTAAAGATATGTCTAGAGTGCATAAGTAGTCCTATGACTTCTGCTGGCTAATTGAGCTGGTAAAAAGTATTGACATTCAATAAAAAACGCTATAGAATGCAAGTATGGATTTAGTAAGACGGCTAGATAAATATAGACTTGAGAATAAAATTCCACAGGAAAGATTAGCTAAAGAGCTAGGAGTGGCTTTTTCTACTGTAAATCGTTGGTTTAATAATAAATCAAAACCAAATAAGATCCAAAGCCATCATATAGAGAAGATATTAAAAAATAAAGTAAAGATTCGCAAAAATCAGATTAAGTTATTTGATTAAATCATAACTAAGCTGCTAGGAGAGAAATCATGGATATAAACGAATTAAAAAAGAAAATTGAAGATATTCTCGAAGAAATTGAAAAAGGACAGTATTTCATAGAAGTGGTAAAACAAACTAAGGCAATCGCAATAATATTATTACTAACAGCAGATAATAGAATCGTTAATTCTAGTATTGATGAAATGCGAGAAGCAATAAAGCAACTTGAATCTGAAGAAAAAATTATTGTTTTTCCACCTGATATGTTTTTCCTAAATCTTTTAGAGAAACTTGGTTTCAAGACTAACAAAGATGGAATTTTTGTTCAGTCTTACATTATGAAAGCGAATAAAGAACTTATTGAGCGTTATAAGAAACTAAAGAAATCAGTTTAAATAACATACTAACAGAAAGGAGGAGGTTTAAGAGATAGTACTAAACCTTCTAGAATTTCTGTTTTTCTTCGGCTCATAACCTTGTGGTCAACGACGTTTAAACCTCTGGTTAAGATAGATAAGAGGAGACCCATATGAAAAGAAATTTACTGTTTTGTTTAATTATGTTTGCTGTTATTGTATCGGGTTGTAGTAATAAGCCAAAGATTTCTGAGATTTTTAAAACTCAACTGATGAAGTTTCTTGAAGAAGGAGCTAAAACCAATGCAGAAGCTTCTCAGGGCGTGTCTTACCTGGAACTTCGGGAACAGGTTGCTAACACTGCGGCAGCCTATGATTTACTTAGTGCTACTTGGTCGACTAATTTTTCCGTTGACTGCAGAAAAGATTTTGATAAAGCTCTTCAAGCATGGGGCTTGACACTTGATTTATGGAATAAAAAAGTAAATCAAAAAGACGAACCTACTGAGCCAAACATTAATGGGTATGCTAGGTACTTAGCTTTCGGGGAAAAACTTTTGGTTATAGAAACACACAAATGGGACTATCTTGTTGAGAGCTATCGAGGGAAAAAATATATACCCTTTGATGAGAACATAAGGGTATTATTAACTATTGCTGGAGTTTCATTCGATTCAGGACGTGACAAAATTTTACGGGAACTTCAATAAAGACATTATTGAATAAGACAGCGAATTTGGTTTTATTTCTGACTTGCTAAAAATAAAATAAAGATTCATAAGAATCAGATTAAGTTATTTGATTAATTCACAACTAAACTGAAAGGAGAAGGGCTATAGCGGTAGATTATTAGTTAATGGAGTGAGCCTAAAATGTTCGTTTCTCGTCGGCTCATACCCGCTCGGTCAGTGGTCCAACTCCACTCGCCGTCACAAGATAAAAGGGGACGGTTCTATTTTTTATAGAACCGTCCCCTAGTTTTTAGCTTTTTGAAATTTTCTCGGAGAGTTTTTCCACAATCAGTGAAGTAAGAATAAATACGCCTGCCTCGGTGATCACCGTTGCCAACGCTGCCCCCACGTAAGAAAATTTCTTGATCAGAATGAATATAAGCGGTAAGCCACTAAGTGCGGCAGCAATATGAATTTTGGCATAGAGATCCGGCTTACCACAGACCAGCAGAAACTGCACTTTAAAGTTATTTGCACCCACAAAAAATACCGCAGCTAACAGAAGCCGCAAAGCAAACACGACTTCCTTATAAACAACTCCGCAAGCCAAACTAATAATCCAAGGGGCTAAAAAATAAGCAATCGGTAGACTGATGACAAAACCTAAAGTTATGCCATCCTGGATCCGATACATGATGGTTAAAGCGCGTTGTTTATTTTTTGCAAAAATATGGCTAATCCTCGGATATACAGCCCGAGTGAATGAATCCATAGGGAATGTTTGAATAATATTGGCGATTTTTTCGGCCAGCGAATAATATCCGGTAAGCACATTATTAGTAAGTAATCCTACAGCAAAAACCCGGCTGGTTGTGTAAACGTTAACCGCTAAAACAGAGATAAAAATATCCCACCCCGTTTTAAGCTCACGCTTGATATCCGCATATTTTTGAAAAATAAACTCTAGTTGAAATTTCTTAAAAGCAATATAAAGCCCAAGCACTCCGCTGGTGATAGATAAAAGCGAACCGATTAACGGTACCAGCAGGTAATCCTCGGGAGCATTGATAAAAATAAAAATACAAATAGCATAGGTCAGCCCACTAATTACATTAACTACGGCAATATAGCTCATTTTTTCTTTACCTTGAAAAAACCAGACCGGGAATAAAGTGTTGCCAATCACTGTTCCAAAACATAAGAAATAAACTATCCAATCATCTCTGAATCTAGGCACAAGATATAAAATGACGCAAAGGGCCAGCAAGCTGATTGCCGCAAAGATAAGTTTAACTGTCATCACCGAAGAAAATAGCACACTAATTTTCTTTTTATGTTCTCCGATCAGCGCGATCGTCCGGGTAGCTGATAAGCTAAAACCATAATCCGTTAAAATCATAAAATATTGCACTAAACTTTGGGCAAAAGCGATTAAACCGAATTTTTCCATACCGATTACCCGAATCAAATATGGAAGTACGGCTATGGGTAAGATATAACTAATACCTTGAAGAGTAGTGAGGGAAATAAAATTTCCCAGAACAATTTTTCTTTCTTTATGTGTTACGATTTTAACAGCCATGGGTATTAATTTACACTTTTAACAGGATAAAGTCAATGAAAACTAGGGGAGAGAATCATAGTTTTTTTATAATTTTATGCTAAGATAATTCCAAGATGAATAGATTCATAGAAACAATTAAAAAACATAAATTGATCCAAAGTAAAGATAAAATTCTAGTTGGGGTTTCCGGCGGGCCAGATTCACTAGTATTACTTTTAAAACTTTTTAGCCTAAAATCTAAACTGGGTTTAACTTTACATATCGCGCATTTAGATCATAATTTACGTAAGGACTCTTCGCTAGATGCGCTTTTCGTAAAACGTTGGTGCCAAAAGCTTAACCTTCCCATAACTATAAAACAATTAACTTATCGGCAGGACAAGGCAAAAGGCTCTTTAGAAGAATTTTACCGGGAAGAAAGGATAAAATTCTTTATGCATACCGCAAAAAAAGTTAAAGCCGATAAAATCGCCCTGGGACACAACCTTGATGACCAGGCTGAAACTGTCTTAATGCGTCTGTTGCGGGGAACAGGTTTATCCGGACTAGCCGGAATATCTTTAATGCGAAAGATCAAGGGGACAATCTTTATCCGTCCGCTTTTAGAAACCTCGCGTTATGAAATTGACAGATATTTAAAACGCCGGCAAATTAAGCCGCGCATCGACTCAACTAACAAGGAAAATCTATTCTTCCGAAATAAAATTCGCCACAACTTAATTCCCTTATTAAAAAACAAGTACAATCAAAATATTGTTGAGGTTTTAGCAAATCTTGCGGAAAGCGTTTCTTATGATTATGAGTACCTCAATCGGGTTGCTCAGCGTAGCGCAAAAGGCAATATTATGCATCTTAATATTAAGAAAATTCTAAAATTGCACCCGGCAATTTTACGCCTTAAAATTAGGCAGAGTATTGGTTATATCCAGGGAAATACCCGGAGGATAAGATTTGTGCACCTTAAAGAAATAGAAGATTTGCTTAATCACCGGCCCAAAGGATCAATTGTCGACCTGCCAAAAGGAATCTCAGTACAAAAAACCCGCAATTGTTTGCGATTTTATAAGCGCTAAATCTATAAATTACTTGATTTTACAAACTTTTCAGGATATAATAAGAATCTAAATTTACTTTTGGTGGAAAATTTTTCTTAATTCCTTCCACCGCAAAGAAAATTGTTTAAGCGATTTTCTTTAAACCCGGAGAAATTAAATGGAACCGCAAAAAAAACCTAAACTCAATAGAACCAACATCCTAAAACGTTTCCCTTTTGGCTGGTTGCTGGTCTTTTTTCTACTAATCATGCTGATGAATTCTTTTAATAATATTCCCGTAACCGGCATTCCTAAAGAGATTAGTTATAGCCAATTTTACCAAACTTTAAAAAATAACCCTGAAAATATAAAAAAAGTTACCAAGATCGAAACCGTACTCCAGGGGGATTTTTCGGATAATTCAAAATTTTTTGTGAATATCCCGGATAATGATCCGGAAATGCTCAGTCTGATGCGGCAAAATTTAAAGAGTTTTGAGATCAAACCGCCACGTACATTTTGGATTACTTTACTTTTTAATTTAGGGCCGATATTATTGCTTATCTTTTTCTGGTGGATGATGGCCGCCCGCGGAGAACAGTTAGGTAGCAGAATTATGTCTTTTGGAAAAGTTAAATCTAAAATTCAAAGCAATAATGAAAAGGCTACTTTTAATGATGTAGCGGGCGTTGATGAAGCTAAAGAAGAATTAAAAGAAGTAATTGAATTTCTTAAAGACCCGAAAAAATTCCAAAAATTAGGTGGCAAAATTCCTAAGGGCGTACTTTTAGTCGGCCCACCAGGCTGCGGCAAAACATTGATTGCCCGAGCAGTTGCCGGAGAGGCCAACGTGCCATTTTTTAGCATATCTGGTTCTAATTTTGTCGAGATGTTTGTCGGAGTGGGAGCTAGCCGAGTAAGGGATTTATTCGATCAAGGGCGTAAAGCAGGGGTAGTCTCCGGTAAAGGGGCCATAATTTTTATTGATGAAATTGATGCTGTTGGACGCCTACGTTTTTCCGGAATTGGTGGAGGCAATGATGAACGTGAGCAAACTCTTAATCAGTTGTTAGTTGAGATGGATGGGTTTGACGGTCAACAGGGCCTCATCCTGATTGCCGCCACTAATCGTCCAGACACATTAGATCCGGCACTCCTGCGTCCCGGGAGGTTTGACCGTACCATTATTATCAACCTGCCGGATATTAAAGGGCGTGAAGAAATACTTAAAGTACACACACGCAAGATTAAACTTGCCGAATCAGTTAATTTAAAATCTGTGGCCAGTCAAACCCCGGGTTTTTCCGGAGCGGATCTAGCTAATCTTTGTAACGAGGCAGCATTAATGGCCGCGCGCAATAATAAAGAAGCTGTGGAAGAAATTGATTTAGATAAATCCGTGGAAAGAGTATTGATGGGTCCGGAAAAGAAAAGCCATATTATGTCCAAAAAAGAAAAACAGATTACTTCTTTGCATGAATCCGGGCATGCTTTACTTTCTTTGTTATTGCCGGAAGTCAATCCTTTAAAGAAGGTTTCAATTATCCCGCGCGGGCTGGCGGGAGGATACACCTTTACTCCGCCGCTGGAAGACCGGCATTATTGGACGAAAAAAGAGTTATTAGCAGAGATTACCATGATTCTAGGAGGAAGAGCTTCCGAAGAATTAAACTTAAGCGAAGTGACCACCGGCGCGCAAAATGATTTAGAGGTGGCCAGCGGTATGGCTAGGCGTATGGTTACTCAATTCGGTATGTCTGCGCGGCTAGGGAATCTCACTCTCGGTAGGCGGGAAGGGCTGGTATTTTTAGGCCGCGATATCATGGAGGAAAAAAATTATAGTGATCATACGGCGCACATTATTGATGAAGAGGTAAAGCAAATAATTGATGATGCTTATAATAAAGCGATAGAACTCTTAAAGAATAACCAGGATAAACTTAAGCTTCTTTCTAATTCTCTTTTAGAAAAAGAGGTATTAAGTGGTGAAGAAGTAAAGAAAATTCTGGGCATTGAGAAAAGCGATCTAGTTTAATTATTACAAATGCGGATTTTTCGATTTAGTTGTTTAGAGGAAGTAAAAAAAATTTTAGATGAGATTGGCGTTGACCCTTACGGAACCAAGATCATGCTACCCAAGACGACAACCTTTTTAATCCGCCTATCTGCCATCAGTAACATCGCGGCAAATATCCTCAAACAAGAGATGCTTTCTTTAGGAGCAGACGCAGCAATTGCCCGGGGCGCGCTTACCGGTAGAATTAAAAAAACCGATGTTCTTTTAATCGGACAACTTGCTCAATTTAACGCTCTGGCAGGAAAATTAAAAATTCAACCATTTGGCCTGCAAAAGCTGGCAGGCGAATTAAATGAAAATATCAAAAATTTTACTAAAAATAATTTCGTGCTATCATTAAGAAAGGGTTATCTAGACCTTAATAATGAAACGCAAATTATGGGTATTATTAATTTAACGCCTGATTCATTTAGTAATGACGGTTTATATCGCAAGTTTAGCAATAATTATCCTGACTTGGCCTTAAAGAAAGCCCTCAGCATGGTGGCGGACGGAGCGAATATTATTGACTTAGGAGGAGTATCGACCCGACCGGGAGCAAAAAATATCAGCATAAAAGAAGAATTATGCCGCACTATCCCTGTAATAAAACTGTTGGCAAAAAAAATTAGTGCACCGATTTCTATTGATACTACTAATCCCCATGTCGCCAAAGCGGCTTTAGATGTCGGCGCGCAAATTATCAATGATATTTGTGGATTAAGGGACAAACGCATGATTAAAGTGGCAGCTAAATATAACGCCGCGGTGGTAATTATGCATATGCTCGGAAGACCCGCAAATATGCAAAAAATTATCGCTTATGAATCTTTAATTAAAGATATCTCACTTTACTTAAAAAATGCTATTTTTTCTGCGCAAGCAGCCGGGATTAAGCCGGATAAAATCATTATTGACCCCGGCATAGGATTTGGTAAAACGACGGCTCATAATCTTAAAATAATCAATCATTTGGCAGATTTTAAGGTCTTGGGTAAACCAATACTGATCGGCCCTTCTAGAAAATCTTTCATCTTAAAAGTTTTAAAGAGAAATTCGCAAAGTCAAACTACGGGTACTTTGGCTACCTGCGTGATGGCTGCCGAACGCGGCGTAAATATCGTGCGCGTTCATGATGTAAAAAGCGTAAGTCAATCCTTAAAAATGGTGAAGGCGGTGAAAAAATGTTAGAACACAACTTGATTCTTTATTGGAAACCGGCAATTGAAATCGTTATTCTTTGGTTTCTTATCTACCGGATCATGCTTTTTTTTGAAGGTACCCGTGCGCTGCAAGCTTTACGCGGTATCATTATACTCTTGCTTGCTTTTTTAATTTTTAAGAAATTTGATTTTTTGGTATTGAGCTTATTATTTGAAAAACTTTTTGGAATATCTGTGATTGCGATATTAATTATATTCCACCCGGAAATACGAATGGGCTTAGCGCAGATCGGCAAACGTCAAATTTTTAAAAGTAATCTAAAGGATGAGGAAATTATACTGCTTAGCCGGCAAATCGCAGAGAGTTGCGAAAACTTGGCTAAAAATAAATTGGGGGCTTTAATTGCTATTGAGAAAAATGATTCTTTGGTTGATTATATCCAAAGTGGAGAAGTTATTGATGCGCGTGTTTGTGCAAATTTAATCGAAGCAATCTTTACCCCGAATAATCCGCTGCATGACGGCGGCCTGATAATTAGTCATGGAAGAATTGCAGCCTCAGGATGTATTTTTCCCTTAGCCCTAAATCAAGAATTAAGCAGGGTTTTTGGTACACGGCATCGGGCAGCTTTAGGCTTAAGCGAAGAGACGGATGCTATATTAATCGTGGTTTCCGAAGAAAGAAGCGATATGTCTATTATTTATCGGAGCAAATTTTATAAAGATTTAGGCGCGGTACAGATTGAAGCAAAAATTAAAGAGTTGCTTAAAGCAAAAGAAAATGAATAAAAATAAAAAAAATATTTTTTCACGGATTACTTTTTCCATCTCGATTCACCCGTGGTTGAAACTTATTTCCTTTCTTCTGGCGGTAATGGTTTGGTTTTATGTAAAAGGGGAAGGGGTATAAAGTAAAACTATGCCCAGATTAGGTGTAAATATCGATCATGTGGCAACTTTACGCCAGGTACGCGGCGGAAGTCTGCCCGACCCTATTTATGCGGCGTTTTTGGCTGAACAGGCCGGTGCTCAAAGCATCGTAGCGCATTTGAGAGAAGATCGCCGACACATCCAGGATCAAGATATTAAACTCTTGCGAAAAAAAATTAAAACTAAGCTTAATCTTGAGATGTCGATAAATGATGAGATTTTAGACATTGCCTGTGCAATTAAGCCTTACCAGGCAACTTTAGTGCCGGAAAGAAGACAGGAATTAACTACCGAAGGCGGATTAAATGTAGCGGCTCACCTTAAGATAATTAGTAGAAAAATAAAAAAATTAAAAACTTCAAATATTCAGGTAAGTTTATTTATCGATCCGGATATAAATCAGGTTAATGCTGCTAAAGCAGCCGGCACAAAGATTATTGAGTTCCACACTGGGCGCTATGCGTTAGCAAAAAATTCTCGCCAAAAAGAAAAATTTTTCAACCAGTTAAAACACGCTGTGGATTATGCCCGAACTCAAGGACTAACCGTTAATGCCGGACACGGCCTGGATTATGCCAATGTCAGGCGGATTGCCCAAATCCGGGGAATAGAAGAGCTTAATATTGGTTATTCCATTATTTGCAAAGCCTTATATGTAGGGTTATTTGCGGCAGTTAAAGAAATGCAGGAGTTGATCAAATGTTAATTGGAACTGGGGTAGATATCACTGAGGTGCGGCGTATCCGTTTAGCCGTTGAAAAATGGGGAGAGGATTTTTTAAAACGTATTTTTACAAATACAGAAATAACAAATGCAAAAACTAAAACTTCTTTTTATCAGCATTTAGCCGGAAGGTTCGCTGCCAAAGAAGCAATCTTTAAAGCCGTAGGAGATAACCAGCTTTCCTGGCAGGATATTCAAATACATAACGATCAGGAAGGTAAACCGGTTTGTATATTCTTAAACGGCAGAGGTAAAGATATTAAAGTACATATTTCTATTTCACATGTTAAAACTTATGCGGTTGCCAACGCAGTTGTTACGAAGAAAAGCTGATTCCCATAAGGGGGACTATGGGAGAATATTGATTTTAGCCGGTTCAAGCAGGTTTTCCGGTGCAGCTTTACTTTGCGCTGCTTCCACTTTGCGCGCTGGAGCAGGAACCGTCACCATAGGTATACCGGCGAGTATTAATCCAGCCGTAATTAAAAATAAAACAAGTGAAGTAATGACTTTACCACTACCAGAGACCGAAGCAGGAAAATTGAGCCTAAAAGCATTTTCAAGAATTAAACACATCCTTAAAAAGACCACTATCTTAGTAATTGGCCCGGGTTTGGATAATGATAAATCAACTTACGCGTTGGTAAGAAAAATAGTTAAAACAACAACTCTGCCCATCGTGATTGATGCTGATGCGCTTAATGCGCTTAACCATCATTTAGGGATACTTAAACGGCATCAAGGAAAAATTATTTTAACTCCGCACACCAAAGAAATGGCTGATCTTTTTAGCATAGACATTGCTTTTATAAAGAAAAACAGGAAATTAGTTGCGAAAAAGTATGCGAAAGATTATAATAGCGTGATTATTCTTAAGGGTCATCAGAGTATTGTAACTGATGGGAAAACCAACTTTTATATAAATAAAACCGGAAATCCCGGAATGGCAACTGCCGGAAGCGGAGATGTACTCAGCGGTATTATAGGTGCATTTTTAGGCCAGGGGTTAGATGCTTTTAATGCGGCAAAATACGCAACACATATTCATGGCTTAGCTGGAGATATTGCCGCAAAAGATAAAACACAAATAGGATTAATCGCATCGGACATTATTAGCCGGATCCCGGATGCGCTAAAGTTTTGCAGTTAGTGCCGACGTAGCTCAGTTGGTAGAGCGGCTGTTTTGTAAACAGCGGGTCGGGGGTTCAAATCCTCTCGTCGGCTTAATAAAATTATGATGCAAAAAACAGATAAAATAAATATTGATAATATTCGAGACCTTTATTGGAAGAGGCAGTATAATATAAGCCAAGTTGCTAAAAAATTGGATTGAAAATTACACAAATAGTATTTTAATATGGGCAGGTACCCAAGTGGCCAAAGGGGACAGACTGTGTAAACGCAGCGTCTTGTCGAAAGGCAGGATGGAAAAGTAGGTGAATTCAGGGGAGCCCCAAGATGCACTTGGGGGAATCCTGAGCCAAGCCCGCTGTATTGCATCATAGCGGGAAGGTGCAGAGACTAAGCGCCTACCACCTAAAGTCAAAAGCTAAGGTGATGAGATAGTCCAAGCCTCAAGGTAACTTGAGGGCACTTGAAATCTGTTGCACCTGTGCTTCAAAGGTTCGAATCCTTTCCTGCCCATTAAATCAGAGTTAAGAACTAAGAACTACGAGCTAAGAGAAACCAGCGCAAAAATTTTTCTTAAATCTCAATTCTTAATTCTTAGATCTGTTTTGCTGCGGGAGTAGTTCAGTGGTAGAACAATAGCCTTCCAAGCTATGAATGGGGGTTCGATTCCCCTCTCCCGCTTATTATGCCACCAGGATAACAATATGAAGGATATGTACGCAAATCTTATAGAAAATGCCGCGGTATTGATGCTTTATTTAGACCCTAATGGGAAAATTACTCTTTGTAATAAAAAAGCTGAAAACATAATCGGACTTAAACATGCAGACATCATAGGAAAAAACTGGCTAAAGGTATTGTTCAGGGATACAAATAGTATTATGAAAAGAGATATGTTTAAAGCGGTGCTGGATGATGCTTTAACCTATAAAAGAACAAGGGATTTTGTATGCCATCTCTTGGGTAATCATGAAAACTTGCGCCTAATCTCCTGGAATATTACCCCTCTTCTTGACATAAATAATCAGCTTCAAGGAAGTGTATTATTTGGCCAAGATATCACCGAAGTTCAGGAACGTGAAAATTCAATCAAGAAGATTGATGACTCCTTAAAGAATATTATCTCCAGCATTAATGAATACGCTCTATACGTAATTAATCTAAACAGCCTGATTACTTATTTTGGCATGGGTTGCGAAACGATGTTTGGTTACAGCAAGCCGGAAATTATCTTTAAACACGTAAGTATCCTGCATAATATTAATAAAGCCGGCGGTGAACTTGATATAATTTTGGAACGCGTACGTTTATTTGGTAAATATGAATCAGAAATAGACCTGTTTACTAAAGCCGGTACGGTTATCCCGGTAAGGTTAACAGTTAATCAATTTTTGGATGCCTCTGGCAAGTTAACCGGCTATATATTTATTGCTAAAGATATAACCCAAACAAAAAAATTAGAGTATCAGATCTTCCAGGCTGAAAAATTAGCCGCTTTGGGACAACTCTCTGCCGGTATGGCCCATGAAATTAATAATCCTCTTTTTGTAATCTCTGGAAGACTTGAGATGCTTAAACAGGATAACCTTACGCCAAAACTTAAAACGACGATTAATTTAATTGACGCCCAGACTAATCGTATACGTAAATTGGTTGATCGCATCCTAAAGTTTGCCCGTAAATCAACCCTAGCTTTTGAAGAGGTTAACATTAATGAAATTATTGAATTGGCCTTGCCTCTGGTTAATCATAATATATCGCCCTCGATAAAAGTTGAGATTAAAAAATATTTTGAAAAAATTATGCCTAAGATATCAGGAGATGCAGACCAATTAGAAGAAGTTTTTCTGAATTTAATTATTAATGCTTATCATGCCATGCCTAATGGTGGAGTAATTAAAATTACTACGCGCAATATTCAGAATCTATATGCTCAGATTCAAATAACGGATACCGGAGTCGGTATTCCAGCGGCTGACTTTAAAAATATTTTTATGCCTTTTTTTTCAACTAAAGGGCAAGGGACCGGATTAGGATTATCAATTTGTCATAACATTATTAAAAACCATAACGGCTCTATTGAATTAGAAAGCCAGGTTAACCAAGGAACATCTTTTACGATTAAATTACCTTTTAGCTAAAGACATCCGGCGCTAAGAGGAATTGCGCCGGTGTTGCCTGCCTGCCGGCAGGCAGGTCTAAGCAGGCAAGGAGAAAACTATGCTTTATAAAATTTTGGTGGTTGATGATGAAGCTCCGGTTAGAGATTTACTAGGAGATTTATTTAAAAAAGAAGACTGTTTACCAGTTAGTTGTGAAAGCGGCGAAGAGGCATTAACCATACTTGAAAAAGAAACTTTCGATGTGGTATTATTAGATATTAAGCTTCCTGGAATAAGCGGTTTAGAGGTACTTAAAGAAATCAGGCAAAAGTATACAAATTTGCCGGTAGTAATGATTACCGGTTTTGGATTCGATGAAGAATTAATTGTTAAAAGTAAGCAGCTGGGTTGCTGTGGTTATATCGGAAAAAACATGCCCGTAGCTCAAATTATCGTTACCTTCATGCAATTTGTAAAAGAGGCCAAAGAAAGAGGTAGCGTTTAATGAGCGAAGAATTTTTAAAACCGGTTTTTATTGATGCCTTTGATCTTGATGACGCTTGGTTTCAATGCCTCTTTACAATCTTAGACAAAGGACATATTTACACCATCACCCATGGTAGCTACGCAGGGCAAAAACGATTAGAATTCGATTTCATTTCCATGCGGGTACGTAAACCCAGCCATCAAATTATCCCTATAATTCCGGAAGGCATGAGTATCCCCGCTCCGACAGATATGGATTACATTCAAGGGTATCTAAGCTATCTGCTTACTGGAGCTAAGACTAAAACCGAGGATTATACTTATGGGGAAAGGCTGGTTGATCCTAAAGTTAAAATCCAGCAAAATTTAAACGGCCAGGAATTAATTTCGGAGCTGCCTTTAAATGTTAATCAAATCGAAGAAGTAATTAAAATGTACAAAGAAAAAGGTCCAGGGACTAATCAAGCGATCATGGAAATCGGCATGCCTTCCGATATAAAATTAATTGATCCGCCCTGTTTAAGATTAATTGATACACGGCTGCGTTATGGTAAATTACATTTTGTGCTTTATTTCCGTTCCTGGGACCTTTGGGGAGGTTTTCCTTCTAATTTGGGAGGCTTACAGCTGGTAAAACAATATATGGCTGAAGAGATTGGAGTCGAAGACGGAGAAATTATTGCCGTAAGTAAGGGATTACATCTTTATGATTATGTTTGGGAACTGGCAATGTTAAGGACAAATAAAAAGAGAGATTTTACAGTAGATCATGCCTAAACTACATATTGCGATATTAGGAGATGGAGGATGGGGAACGACATTAGCGGTATTACTTTCTAAAAAGGGTTATCCGGTTACGCTTTGGGGTGCTTTTGCCGACTATACTAAAAAAATGGCTAAAACCCGCTATAATCCCAAGTTTCTACCGGGAATTCCAATTCCGCGTCAGATTGAAATAACTAGCGATATAAAAAGCGCAGTAGTGAATAAAGAAATTATTGTGCTGGCGATCCCTTCTCAATATACCAGGCTAACTTTAAAAAGGATTGCGGGTAGTTTTGCTAAAGAAACTATTTTTTTAAGTGTGACTAAGGGGATTGAGAACCGCTCTTTTAAAAGAATGTCCGAAGTAATTCACGCGGAGTTGGGACCGGTTAAGCTAGCCGTACTATCCGGACCGACCATTGCAAGTGAAGTAGCTAAAGGAGTTCCAACGGTCGCGGTGGTAGCCTCGACTAATAAACAAATACGCAAAACTATCCAGACAGTATTTAGCGCAAAAGGATTCCGTCTATATACTAACCCGGATGTGATTGGCGTAGAATTAGGAGGCAGCTTAAAAAATGTTATCGCCATTGCCTGTGGCGTAGCTGATGGGTTAGGGTTTGGCACCAACACTAAAGCCGCCATTCTCACCCGGGGAATTGCCGAGATTTCCAGGCTAGGTAAGGCGATGGGTGCAAAATTAGAAACCTTTAACGGGATAAGCGGATTAGGAGACCTAGTTACAACCTGTATTAGTTCCCAGAGCCGCAATCGCAGCGTGGGAGAACTAATCGGAAAAGGTAAGGACTTAAAAGAAATTTACCGGCACATGCAGATGGTCGCTGAGGGGGTACCCACGGCAAAATCCGCCTATGCTTTAAGTTTAAAATATAAAATAGATATGCCTATAATCAAAGAGGTATATCATTTACTTTATAAGAATAAATCTCCGCATCTAGCGGTTAAAGATCTAATGACGAGAAAAAATAAGGAAGAGTAAGGCTTGACAGAGAGATGTGATGGGGGCGTGCCCCGTTGCATCTCCATAATTAAAGATTCCGAGATGTAACGGGGCGTGGCTCAGCTTGGTAGAGCGCTTGAATGGGGTTCAAGAGGTCACAGGTTCAAGTCCTGTCGCCCCGATAAATTGTGGAGGTAATTATGCAAGAGAAAAGAAAAAACATTCGCGTGGAAAAGGCATTAGTTATTCAATATGCTCAAAGCACATCAGTTCCACTATGCTGGGATTCTACAACCGTTAAGAATATCAGCACCGAGGGGGTTCTATTTAATTCCCATAAATCTTTTGCCAAAGGTGAAATTTTACATTTTCGTTTCACAATACCAACTGATCCTTCTAACCGCCTGGAAGCGGAAGGCGAAGTAGTGGAGTCTTTCATTTATGGCCATGGAACGCGTATAAAGTTTGTCAATCTGGGAGAGAATCAGAAAAAAGTTATTAAGGATTTTGTCGAGTGGATTGTTAAAAAAGAATCCCTATAAAATTAAGGAGAATCTATGTCCAAAGAATACACTGGAGCAGAAAAAAGAAAACATCCCCGTGCAAACGGAAGATTCATTGTTTCCTATAGGGTTATCCCTAATAATAGTAACGCCGATATTTCACAGACTAAAAATTTAAGCTTAGGCGGAATGCTTTTAACCACCAATTGTCAATTTCCAGTAGGAACAAATTTAGCGTTGGAGATTCGCCTGCCTTTTGATCCTGATCCGATAATGATTATCGCTAAAGTCTTGGAATCAAAAGAAATTAGCAAGGGTATAATTTATGATACGCGGCTTATTTTTTTAGCCGTTGATGAAAAACATCGCAAGATAATCGGAGAAACGGTCGGTTATTATCTTAAAAAAGGTTAATCGGAGGCTTAGTAATGCGAAAAATCAATACTGGTATAATCGGTTTCGGCAATATCGGATGCGGAGTAATAAAAATTCTAAGGTCTAGAAAATCATTACTCGCGCAAAAAATAGAAACTGAAATCGTAATTAAAAAAATATGTGATCAGGATCTTACAAGAAAAAGAAATGTTGTTGTAGAAAAATCTTTACTCACGACTGATGCCTATGAAATTATTAATGATCCCACTATTGACATTATTGTGGAATTAATGGGCGGGATTAATCCTACAAAAGAATTTATTTTAGCGGCTTTAAAAAAGGGTAAACACGTAGTCACGGCCAATAAGGCCTTATTGGCCGAACATGGCCAAGAGTTATTTAGAGAGGCTAACGCGCGGGGGAAAAATATTTATTTCGAAGCTTCTGTCGGAGCAGGCATCCCGATTATAAAATCCATTAAAGAAGGGCTGGTAGCCAATAAATTCAACAGTATTTTTGGTATCCTAAACGGCACTAGTAATTATGTGCTTACGCAGATGTCTAAAGAAAATTGCTCATTTATTAATGCCCTCTCTAGCGCTAAGCTTAAAGGATTTGCCGAGAAAGACCCCACTTTTGATATTGCGGGTATTGACTCAGCGCATAAATTAGTGCTGCTTACTTATCTGGCTTTTGGAAAAATTGTTAATCTAAAAGATATCTTTATTGAAGGCATCGCTTCAGTTTCTGCGGCGGACATTGCTTATGCTAAAGAATTAGGGTATACAATAAAATTATTAGCTATCGTTAAAAAGGAAATTGATGAGTTGGAAGTTCGGGTGCACCCAACTCTTTTACCGAGTGAACATCTGCTTTCTTCGGTGGACGGGGTTTTTAATGCTATTTACGTTTCTAGCGATTTGGCTGGAGATTTGATGTTTTACGGCCCGGGGGCAGGGCAATTACCCGCTGCCTCGGCCGTTGTCTCTGATATTGTTGATCTTGCTCAAGATATCAAAGCCGGATTATTTAGGCCCACTTTAAATACTAAAGAAGATAATTCAGTTAAAGGCTTACGTAAAATAGATGAATTTGAGAATAAATATTACATTCGAATCACCGCCGTAGATAAACCGGGAGTGTTAGCTAAAATATCCGGAATCCTGGCAAAATTCGGTATCAGTATTGCTTCGGTTACTCAAAAGGAAAGGTTAAAATCTCATATTGTTCCGGTAGTAATGGTTACGCACGAAGTAAAAGAAAAGAATCTACGGGGTGCCTTAAAAATGATTGATAAATTGGCAGAGATTAAAGATAAATCTGTCGCCATCCGGATCGAAGGTGTTTAATGAACGCGAAAAAATATAGAGGAATCATTCAGAAATATAGCAGATTTTTACCGGTAAACGGCAAAACTCCGGTAATTACTTTAAATGAAGGAAATACTCCCTTAATTTATGCCGGCTATTTAAGCCGGTTAATGGGAAAAAATTCCGAAGTTTATTTAAAGTACGAAGGCCTTAATCCTACCGGTTCATTCAAAGACAGAGGGATGACCCTGGCTATTTCCAAAGCCTGCGAGGAAAAAGCTACTGCAGTGATCTGTGCCTCTACCGGAAATACATCCGCATCCGCGGCTGCCTATGCTGCACGCGCAGGAATAAAATGTATCGTGCTTATTCCCAGCGGAGCAATTGCCTTGGGAAAACTCAGTCAGGCATTAATTCACGGAGCAAAAGTCTTAGCCATTAAAGGAAATTTTGATGATGCTTTGAACCTGGTGAAAGAAATTACTAAAACGTTTCCCATAACGCTGGTAAATTCTTTAAATCCATATCGCATTCAGGGACAAAAAACTGCCAGCTTTGAAATATGCGACTATTTAGGCGATGCGCCGGATTTCCAAATTATACCGGTAGGAAATGCAGGTAACATCACTGCCTATTGGAAAGGATACAAAGAATATAAAACGCAAGGCTTAAGCAGGAAACTTCCGGTTATGTTAGGTTTTCAAGCAGAAGGGGCTGCGCCAATTGTAAGAGGCAAGCCAATTAATAATCCTGAAACTATTGCTACTGCTATTCGTATCGGAAACCCGGCCAGCTGGAAAAATGCCCTGCTTGCCCGTGACGAATCTCAAGGATTGATTGATCTAGTTTCAGATAAACAAATACTCATTGCCTACAGAATACTTGCGGAAAAAGAAGGTGTATTTGCTGAACCGGCTTCTGCGGCTTCGATTGCCGGGCTGTTAAAATTAATAAAAAAGGGATACTTCCGACAGTGCATAGCCAAACACCGAAAAATTCGTATTGTTTGTATTCTAACTGGGCATGGCTTAAAAGACCCTGAGCGGGCGATAAAAACGATTCAGCCTCCTAAGCTAATGCGCGCAGATTTTAAAACAATTATTAAAGCAATTGGCTACTAATCATATAAATTCCAAACAAAAAAGTTTTACGTTTCGGATTTGGATTAGTCATTAATTATGTTATTAAAAGGTAAAAAAATTCTTATTACAGCCGGGCCGACTTGGGTAGCGATCGACCAGGCGCGGGTAATTAGTAATTTGGCCTCAGGTGAAACCGGATTGATCTTGGCAGATAAATTTAAAAAACTCGGGGCCAAAGTTACCCTATTGCTTGGCCCAGGAAATTTCTGCCGAGTTGGCCAAACAGGCATCAAAGTAATACGTTTTAAATATTTTTCTGAATTAGCCCGGCTCTTGGATAAAACGTTAAAAGATTGTGCTTATACGGCCGTAATTCACGCTGCGGCAGTTGCAGATTATCAGCCCAAAAAGATTATTCAGTGTAAAGTCAGTTCCCAGCGCAAAAGCTGGAAAATTAATTTAGTGCCCACAAAGAAATTGATCAGTAAGTTAAAAATTTATCAACCGGATTTATTTACCGTGGGTTTTAAATTCCAACCAAAGGCAAATAAAGAAGCACTGCTTGCAAAAGGCAATACCTTGCGAAGAAAGGAAAATTTAAATTTAGTGGTAGCTAATTCCAATAACCACAATGGTTACCAAGCTTATATTTTAGATGGCCTGAATAAATACGGGCCTTTCTTTAATAAAACAAAAATGGCTATTTATTTATGTAAATTATTAAGGAATCAATTATGAAGGGTTTATGATTATGACAAAATACATTGTACTGGTTGGTGATGGTATGGCAGATTACCCTATTGCGGGGTTAGATATGCGCACCCCCTTAGAAGCAGCGCGCACACCGAACATGGATTTTATCGCTAAAAATGGGTCTTTAGGCCTGGCTAAAACCATTCCCGATAAAATGACCCCGGCATCAGATGTTGCTAATCTTTCAATTTTGGGATATGACCCAAAAAAGTATTATTCAGGAAGAGGTCCTTTAGAAGCCGCCAACCTGGGTATTGAACTGGAAGATGATGACATTGCTTTTCGCTGTAATTTAATCACCGCCGAAGGCGATATTTTACTCGATTATAGCGCTGGGCATATCAAGTCAACAGAAGCGCAGACTTTGATTAAATTTATTGATCAAAATCTAGGAAAAAATAATTTGCGTTTTTTTTCAGGAGTAAGTTATCGGCATTTACTTTTAGTTAAGCGCGGTAGAGAATTAAAATTGCAAAATTTAAAATGTTGGGCTCCGCATGACATTACCGGAAAGAGTATTAAACAACACTTACCTAAAGGTCAGAACGCAGAGATGATCATCGAGCTTATGCTGGATTCCAAAGAAATTCTAAAGAACCATGAAATTAACCAAGTCCGGCTGGACTTAAAAGAAAACCCAGCAAATATGATTTGGCTTTGGGGCCAAGGCATAAAACCAAATATGCCTAAATTTATAGATAAATTTGGTTTATCCGGAAGCGTAATTTCAGCAGTTGATCTAATTAAAGGATTAGGGCGCATTTTGGGCCTGGAGGTAATAAATGTTCCTGGGGCAACCGGTTATTATGATACGGATTACGCGGGCAAAGCTAAAGCAGCCATCAAATCTTTAAAGAAAAACGATTTTGTCTTTGTGCATGTTGAGGCTCCGGATGAAGCCGGGCATAACGGTGATTTACGGGAAAAACTTACTGCCATTGAGCGTTTTGATCAACTGGTGGTCGGTTCCTTTCTGGAGTATTGTAAAGGTAAAGAAGATTTCCGGATTATGGTTTTACCGGATCATGCCACTCCACTATCTTTGAAAACGCATACTTCCGAAGCGATTCCTTTTGCGATTTACGGTAAGGGTATAGCTAAAGAAGGATTTCTCAATTACAGCGAAAAAGAAGCGCAAAAATCGAAACTTTATTTTAAAAATGGTTATCAACTTATGGAATATTTTATTTTAGACACCCCGCGTTAACCAGTTGTGCCCCCTCGCGGAACTCGGGATCATTATTCCCCACCCGCCGGAGGCTGGGGAATAATGAGGAGAACAGATAATGCGTAAAGGTTTAGTCGTGCAAAAATACGGAGGTTCAAGCGTCGCCAATGTCGAACGTATTCAAAGAGTAGCGCGAAGAGTAGTGGGGTATAGTAAAAAGGGCTACGAGCTAGTGGTGGTTGTTTCGGCTTTAGGAGATACTACCGATGAATTAGTGGCATTGGCGGAAAAGATTAATCCTCATCCCTGCGAACGAGAAATGGACATGCTGCTTTCTACCGGAGAACAAATTTCAGTTGCACTTTTGGCGATGGCGATTCAAAAGCTAGGCAGCAAAGCTATTTCATTTACCGGTTCCCAAGTCGGAATTATTACTGATAGCAGCCATACCCGAGCGAGAATTATTAAAATAAACGTAGATAAAATTAAAGAAGAATTAAAAAAAGGTAGAATCGTTATCGTGGCCGGTTTTCAGGGAGTTACCTTAAATCAGGATATTACTACTTTAGGCAGGGGCGGATCAGATCTCACTGCGGTAGCTTTAGCCAAAGAACTCAAAGCAAATTCCTGTGAAATCTACACGGATGTCGAAGGTATTTATACTACTGATCCACGCATTGAACCCCAAGCGAGAAAGATTAAAGAAATTACTTATGATGAAATGCTTGAGATGGCTTCTTTGGGGGCACAAGTAATGCAACCGCGTTCTATTGAAGTAGCTAAAAAATTTAATGTCCCCTTGCATGTGCGTTCTTCATTTAATACCATAAGCGGGACGATGATTATTAAGGAGGTTAAAAAAATGGAAGATGTTTTAGTCAGCGGGATAACTTTAAATAAAAATGAAGCAAAAATCACTCTTTGTGGGGTTCCGGATAAGCCCGGAGTGGCAGTAAAATTATTTAAAGACCTGGCGACTTCTGGAGTAAGTGTGGATATGATTGTCCAAAACGTAAGCCATACCCGCTCAACAGACATTTCTTTTACCATTGCTAAAGCCGACTTAGCCAAAGCGAGTAAGATTACTAAAATGGTCGCTAAAAAAATCGGCGCCGGTGATGTTCTGCTAGACGAAGATATTGCCCGCGTCTCGATTGTCGGTGTAGGCATGAAATCCCATCACGGTGTAGCGGCAAAGATGTTCGGAATCTTAGCAGACAATAAGATTAATATTGAAATGATCTCTACTTCAGACATTAGTATTTCATGTATTATTAAAAAGAAAGGCGCTGAAATAGCCGTAAAAAAATTACACGCTGATTTCGGGCTAAATAAATAACAAAACACCTCGCGCTTATTGGTATTGCGCGAATGTTGCCTGCCCAACGATAGGCAGGTCTTCTTTAAGACAAGGGGTAAAATATGATTTCGGTAAAATTATATGATACTACATTAAGGGACGGCTCACAGGCAGAAGGAATTTCTTATTCGGTTATGGATAAAATCCGCATCGCGGAAGAGCTAGATAAGATCGGCATACATTTTATTGAAGGAGGCTGGCCAGGTTCAAATCCTAAGGACCGGGAATTCTTTAAAAAAATAAGCCAATCTAAACTCAAAAATTCTAAAATCGCAGCTTTTAGCATGACCCGCCGGCCAAATATTCAAGCAAACCAGGATAGTAATTTATTGGCTCTGCTAAAATCTAACGCCCAAGTAATTACCATCGTCGGTAAAACCTGGGATTTTCATGTAACTGAGGTTTTAAAAACTACCTTGGATGAAAATCTAGCAATGATTTTCGACAGTATTAATTTTCTAGTTAAAAAGGGGGTTTTGGTATTTTATGACGCGGAGCATTTTTTTGATGCCTACCAGGCCAACAAAGATTACGCTTTAAAAACTTTAATCGCAGCAGCCGATGCCGGCAGTTCGGCGATTTGTCTTTGCGATACTAATGGCGGGTCCTTAACCAGCCAAATCAGCTCCACGATTAAAGAAATTAAAGGAAAAATTAAGGTTGATTTAGGAATTCATTGCCATAATGACTCCGGGGTGGCGATTGCTAATTCCCTGGCCGCTGTAGAGGCTGGCGCAAACATGGTTCAGGGTACAATCAATGGCTATGGGGAACGCTGCGGAAACGCTGACTTAATTGCAATTATTGCGAATTTAAAAATTAAATTAAAAATCGATTGCATTCCGGATGCGCAATTAAAACAACTAACACATCTTTCACATTTTGTCAGCGAAATCAGCAATATGCGGCTAAAAAACGAGCAACCTTTTGTGGGTGACTCAGCATTCGCGCATAAGGGTGGAATGCATATTAACGCCATTATGAAAAACCCCTTAACTTATGAGCACCTGGAACCGCACTTAGTCGGAAACAGGCGCCGCATTTTGGTTTCCGAGTTGGGTGGTAAAACCGGAATCTTATTAAGGGCCAAAGAGCTAAACTATGACCTGACTAAAACGGATCCGCAAACAAAAAAAATCCTGGAATTAGTGCAAACATTGGAACATCGGGGTTTTCAGTTTGAAGCTGCGGAGGCGTCTTTTCAAATATTAATGCAACGATCTTTAAAAAAATTTAAAAGATTTTTCGAATTAGAGGGGTTTAAGGTAGTCATAGAAAAAGGTAAAAACAAGAAGATTACCTCTGAAGCCATCATCAAGCTGAAGGTTAAAGGAGTTAAAGAACACACTGCTGCCGAAGGAGACGGCCCGATCAACGCGTTAGATAATGCCTTACGCAAGGCGCTAAAGGATTTTTACCCGACTTTAGCCAAAATGCATTTAACCGATTTTAAAGTGCGTGTTTTGGATGAAAAGGCCGGCACCGCCGCCCGAGTGCGAGTATTAATCCAATCTCAGGATGAAAAAGACATCTGGAATACAATCGGAGTCCATGAAAATATTATTGAGGCCAGTTGGCAGGCTCTGGTTGACAGCATTGAGTATAAGCTTCTAAAGGATACACAGTAATGGCACAAGAGCTCTCTAAACAATACAACCCTAAAGATACTGAAAATAAGTGGTATAAAATTTGGGAACAAAATAATCTTTTCACTGGCAAGCCCTCCCCGGATAAATTACCCTATTCTATAGTTATTCCTCCGCCTAATGTTACAGGAATCCTACACATGGGGCATGCCTTAAATAATACTATCCAAGATATCTTAATCCGTTACAAAAAAATGCAAGGTTTTGCGACTCTCTGGATGCCAGGCGTGGATCATGCCGGAATTGCTACACAAAATGTTGTGGAAAAATCCCTGGCCAAAGAAGGGCTAAAACGGCAGGACCTCGGCCGGGAAAAATTCTTAGATAAGGTCTGGGAATGGAAGCAACTTTATGGCTCAACCATAATTAACCAGCTTAAAAAACTTGGCTGTGCCTGTGATTGGCCTCGCGAGCGCTTTACTATGGACGAAGCCTATTCTAAATCTGTAAGAACAGCTTTTGTTTTACTTTGGAAGAAAGGGCTTATCTATCAGGGGGATAGAGTTATCAACTGGTGTCCGCGTTGCCAGACCGCGCTCTCTGACGAAGAAGCTCCACATCAAGAAATTCCTGGCAAACTTTTCTACATAAAATATCCGTTTAAGGAAAACTCAAAAGAATCCATTATTGTTGCCACTACTCGTCCAGAGACCATGCTTGGGGACACCGCGGTTGCCATTAATCCAAAAGACAAACGCTATAAGAAGTTTATTGGCGCAACGCTTATTCTACCGCTTTTAAACCGAGAAATTAAAATAATCTCTGATGCTTCAGTAGATATGGAATTTGGAACAGGAGCGGTCAAAATTACACCTGCGCATGACCCCAATGACTACTTAACCGGGAAAAAACATAAACTTGAGTTTATTAACGTTATGCATCCTGACGGAAGTATGAACGAAAATGCTGGCAATTATTCAGGAATGGATAGATTTATAGCCCGGAGTCATATTTTACAGGATTTATCGGATAGCGGGAATCTAGTGAAAGAAGAGTTGTATAAAATTTCAGCCGGCCACTGTTATCGTTGCCACACAATTATAGAACCTTATTTGTCTCGTCAATGGTTTGTTAAGATGGGGCCGTTGGCAAAACCGGCGATTGAAGCGGTAAAAAATGGTAAAATTGTTTTTCATCCTACGCGCTGGACTAAAGTTTATTTAAACTGGATGGAGAATATCCAGGATTGGTGTATCTCCCGTCAAATCTGGTGGGGCCATCAAATTCCTATCTGGTATTGTAGTTCTTGCAAGCAAGAGTCAGTCGCTAGTATTGATCCGCCTACAGAATGTAGAATTTGTCATTCAAGCTCACTTTATCAAGATAAAGACGTCTTAGATACCTGGTTTTCCAGTTGGCTCTGGCCATTCGCTACCTTTAATTGGCCCGATGAAAATGAAGATTTAAAATATTTTTATCCTACCGCCACTCTGGTTACTGCTCCGGAAATTATTTTCTTTTGGGTAGCGCGCATGATTATGGCGGGATTTGAATTTAAACAACAGATTCCTTTTAAAGATGTTTATATCCACGGCACAGTACGCGACAGCCAAGGAAAAAAGATGTCCAAGTCCTTAGGTAATGCTCTTGACCCATTAGAGACTATCGCTGAGTATGGAACTGATGCTTTACGTTTTAGCCTAATTTCAATAACGGCCCAGGGCCAGGACGTATACTTATCCAAAGACAGGTTTGAACAAGGCAGAAACTTTGCCAACAAAATCTGGAATGCCTCGCGCTTTATTCTCATGAACCTTAAACCCAAAGAAGTTAACCCCGTTAGGGGGGTAAATGTAGATTTGTGTGTTTTCTTTAAAACCCAGCAACTAGATATCGTTAACCGTTGGATTTTAAGCCGTTTTTATACAACTTTAGAAAAAGTAGAAAAAGAGTTGGATAGCTTTAAATTCAATGAGGCTGCTAATAGTTTATATGCATTCTTTTGGCACGAATTTTGCGACTGGTATATCGAACTCGCCAAACCTCAAATAACCCAAACCAATACCCAAGTAGTAATGTTTAAAATCTTAGAAAAATATTTAAGGATCCTGCATCCTTTTATGCCTTTTATCACTGAAGAGATCTGGCAAAAGCTATCTGGGGCCAAGGATTCTATTATGCAGCAAAGTTGGCCGCACCGGCAGCCTGATCTAATTAATAAAAAGGATGAACTACAGATGGAGCTGGCTTTTGATGTGATTAATGTAATCAGAAATATGCGCGCAGAGCTAGAAATTAATCCTGTTAGTCGCATTGATATTCAATTGACCGTCACCAATAAACTTACCAAAAAATCCCTAGAGTTGCTTTCAGCTTACATAAAAAATTTGGCCAAAATTAACTACTTAACGTTAACCGAAAAATATGTCGCCAAGAATAATCAATATGCGGTTGTGTTTAAAGACTTGCATATCATAATGCCACTTGAGGGAGTCGCCGACCTCGCTACGCAGCTTAAAAAAACTAATTCAAAAATTGAGAAATTAAAATCAGAAATTATAAATAAAGAAGCGATGCTGGCAAATAAAAATTTCTCCGCGCGTGCCCCGCAAGAGATTGTGCAGACAGAGAAAAATAAATTAATCGATATGTATGAACAGATCAAAAAACTAGAGGTAATTGTAAATGGCTTACGCTAAATACTTTTTGTCTGAAAATAAGCCTAAGCTTAACGGCCGGGAACTAAAATCTATCGTTAAACGCGCCCTTAGAGAAGACATCGGTCGAGGGGATATTACCACGCAATTAAACATTCCTAAGGGCCTAACCATAAAAGCCAAAATTATCGCCAAAGAAGATTTCATGCTTTGCGGCATTGATTTAGTTGGCGAAGTATTTAAAACTATAGACCCTCACTTAAAATTTAAAACTCAACTTAAGGATGGCAGGAGAGTTTCTAATCAACAGACTCTGATGGTCATCTCAGGAAACGCTAGCAGTATTCTTACCGCTGAACGGGTAGCCTTGAATTTATTATCGTTGCTTTCCGGAATTGCCACCAAAACATCTAAGTTTGTTAAAAAGATACAACGTTTTAAAACTAAAATTACGGATACCCGTAAAACTATCCCCGGCTTAAGGGACCTGCAAAAATATGCGGTTAGAATCGGCTCAGGCTATAATCACCGCATGCGCCTGGATGAAATGGTCATGATTAAAGATAATCATTTAAAAATTATGGGAGGTTGTGCTCAACTGCCCAAAGTGCCTAAGGGATGTAAAATTGAAATTGAAACTCAAAACTTAAAAGAGTTTAAACACGCTTTAAGTTGTAAACCAGACATCATTATGCTAGACAACATGCAAATTCGCGATATTCAAGAGGCAGTGAGGATTAGGAATAACCTTAAATTTAGTAATCAACGCTGTTTTACGGCGTTGGAGGCAAGCGGCGGCATACATCTGGGTAACGTAAAAAAATATGCTGCAACCGGAGTAGAAGTAATTTCAATTGGAGAGCTAACCGATTCGATTACATCCGTAGATATCAGCTTAGAAGTCCTCTAGAAGGCTTTTATGAATAGATTTAAACTTGTTTCTAACTTTCGGCCCTGCGGCGATCAGCCCAAAGCAATCCAAGAACTTTCCAAATCCATCCTGGCTAAACAGCGTTATACTACGTTGCTGGGAGTTACCGGCAGCGGTAAAACCTTCACATTGGCTAATCTAATCGCCAAAACAAACTTACCGACGCTGGTAATCTCGCACAATAAAACCTTAGCTGCTCAGCTTTATGCTGAATTTAAAGAATTTTTCCCGTATAATGCGGTCGAATATTTTGTAAGTTACTACGATTACTACCAACCGGAAGCCTACATTCCTTCTACAGATACTTATATTGAAAAAGATTCCTCAATTAATGAACGCCTGGACCGTTTGCGACTTTCTGCGACGACCTCTTTAATCAGCCGGCCGGATGTAATTGTCGTCGCTTCAGTCTCCTGTATCTATAATTTAGGTTCCCCAAAAGATTACAAAGAAATGCTGATTATCTTAGATAAATTCACCCCTATCCAGCGGGATGAACTTATCGCTAAACTCATTCAGATTCAATATGAGCGCAATGACTATGAATTTAAACGCGGAAAAATCCGGGTGCGCGGAGATGTGGTAGAAATATTCCCTGCTTACAGTGAACAAGCGCTACGTCTGGAATTTTGCCAAGACAAAATATCTCAAATTTCAGTAATCGATCCAGTATCCGCAAAAATAATCAACCGGCTTGATCAAGTGGCTATTTATCCGGCCAAGCATTTTATCGCATCAGGGAATAAGCTTCAGGCAGCGATGAGCTCAATAAAAAAAGAATTGGCTACCCAATTAACAAAACTAAGAGAAAATAATGAATTATTACAGGCCCAGCGCTTGGAGTCGCGCACAAATTATGATTTAGAGATGCTTAAAGAAATCGGACATTGTCATGGAATAGAAAATTACTCCCGGCACCTAAATGGTACTTCCGCAGGATCCCGGCCATCGACAATGATTGATTATTTTAAAGGAGATTTCCTGACGATCATTGATGAATCACATGCTACTATTCCGCAAATCAGGGGGATGTATGCCGGTGACCGAGCCAGGAAAGAAACACTCGTAAAATACGGATTCCGGCTTCCTTCATGCCTGGATAACCGCCCGCTTAAATTTAATGAATTTAGCCGTTTGGTGAAACAATTAATTTTTGTTTCCGCTACACCTAACGAATATGAATTAACCTTAAGCGCCAATAAAGTTATCCAACAGATTATCCGTCCTACCGGATTAATTGATCCACAGATTATTATTAAGCCCTCCAAAGGCCAAATCGAAGATTTGATTCTTCAAATAAAACAGCGGGCAAAAAATAACCAAAGAGTCCTGGTCACCACACTAACCAAAAGATCATCCGAAGACCTGACCAATTACCTTATACAACAGGGGTTAAGAGTAAAATATCTCCACTCTGAGATACAAACTATCCAGCGATCGGTGATTCTTAAAGAATTACGCGAAAAAAAATTTGACTGCCTGGTAGGAATCAATCTTCTGCGTGAAGGCCTGGACCTCCCAGAAGTTTCATTAGTCGCCATCCTGGATGCAGACAAAGAAGGTTTTTTGCGCAGCGCTACCGCGCTTATCCAGGTCGGTGGTCGAGCTGCGCGTAACTTAAACGGTACGGTAATTATGTATGCCGATACCATAACCCGCTCGATGAAAAAAGCAATTGAGGAAAGCAACCGGCGTAGAATTAAACAAATAGAATTTAACCGAAAAAATAAAATTACTCCGCGTTCTATTTGTACCGCCATCAAAAAAAGTATTGAAGATTCAGAAATGGCTCAGGAGTTTGTGCAAGCGCTAACCGGAGAGCCAATCGAGCAATACCAGTTGCATAAATATATTACTGAGTTAGAATATAAAATGGAGCTTTCAGCACGAAACTTACAATTTGAAGAAGCCGCCAGTTTAAGAGATAAAATAAGGGAGTTGCGCAATGCTATTAGCCGTTGATATTGGTAATACTAATATAACCGCTGGAATATTCGTCGCAGGTAAACTAAAACACCAGTTTGATATCTCAACTAAAACCTATAAAAAAACGGCACTGACAAAAAAATTAAGAGTTTATTCTAAGATATCCGACAGTGTTATCTGCAGCGTTGTCCCGAAGCTAACTTGGGTTATGCAGCATGACTTAAAACTCTTTTTAGGTAGAAACCCTTATATAATAGGTAAAGACTTAATTGTCCCAATAGAAAATCGTTACCGCATACCTAAACAAGTTGGCCAAGACCGGCTGGTAAACGCTTATGCTGCCAGCAATTTTTACGCTTGCCCCTTGATTGTTCTAGATTCCGGCACGGCCATTACTTTCGATGTAATTTCTAAAGACCGGGCATATTTAGGCGGCTTAATTTTTCCGGGGATGAACATCTCTCTGGAGGCTTTGAAAGAAAAAACCGCATTATTACCTCAAGTAAAATTACAACGACCAAAAGTGCTTATTGGCCGAGATACCAAAAATAGCATATTAAGCGGGGTTGTTTTTGGCACGGCTTCTTTAAGCAAGGAGCTGGTAAACAAAATTAAACAGCGTATCGGTAGGCAGGCAATGGTTATTGGTACCGGAGGAAACATTAATTTAATCAAAAAGTATTCCGATACAGCAATTCAAATTGATACTAATTTGACCTTAAAGGGTATTAATCTTATATATGAAAATAAACTTTAAAGCTAGGTTCATTTTGCTAATTGCATTTTTTTGGATTTGGGTCATTTCAATAGTTTATGCTGAAGAAAATAAACCCTTGGCAAAAACTGAAACGGCGGTCACTTTCGAACAAGCCCTCAAAAATCATGAAATACTTAAACAGCAAGAACAGGAGGAATTAGCAAAAAAATTACATTTTAATTTAAGCCAAATAATAGAAACTTGGATGACCCAAACTAAAACAAACCAAGAAAGCGCCCTGGGTAGCCGACTTGAACAAAGCTGGGAGAAGTTGTCTTTGCTCTATCCAATTTCTCCGGTTCACTATGAATATTATTTACGCGGATACAAGTACAGCTTGATTAAAAGTGATGTGACTAAAACCAACTCTATTGTTGACCCCTATAAAGCCACCGTTATCATAAAAGAAGACCTTTATGTCGAAAGAAATCATGCACCGAATGTCAGTGACGCCAATCTATATTTTTATACAGTGAGCACTAACTATACCTTGAATTTCGAATACATAAATGAAAAATTCAATTTAATCAACAGCGATAATAAAGTCATTTCCATTGAGAACAAATGCCCGGATGAAATTAAAAGATTGCGTTTATAATTGATAAAAATTACTTGACAAGAATTTTTTTTTATCTATAATTAGCACTCTAGAGAAAAGAGTGCTAAAAGAAATTTAATAACCAGTGACACCCACGCTAATTGATATTGCGCGGGTATAATGTCATTACATTAAGGAGGTGACAAGATGGAGATTAAACCATTGGGTGATCGCATCGTCGTTAAACCTTTAGAAGCAGAGAATAAAAGTAAAGGCGGCATTGTCCTGCCGGATTCTGCCAAGGAAAAACCGCAAGAAGCCAAAGTGGTTGCTGTCGGCAAAGGCAAGACATTAGAAAATGGCTCAGTTGCTGCCCCGGAAGTAAAAATTGGGGACAAGGTGATATTCGGAAAATATTCCGGTAGTGAGTTCATTACTAAAGAAGGCGAAGAGTTGCTTATTTTACGCGAGGAAGATATTTTAGCAATTATCAAGTAAAAAGGGGAGGCTCCCGCCTGGAAATTATTCGGCGGGATAAATTCGCACATAAACTTACCTCGTACTTCGTACTCCGTAAGTTTAGTGCTCATTTAAGGAGGATCTATGGCAAAGCAACTATTATACAGCGATGATGCCCGTCGTAAAATTTTAAGGGGCGTAGAACAGCTGGCCGCTGCAGTAAAAGTAACCCTCGGCCCTAAAGGACGTAACGTAGTAATCGACAAAAAATTTGGTTCCCCCACGATAACCAAAGACGGTGTCACCGTAGCAAAAGAAATTGATTTAGAGGATGCTTTTGAAAACATGGGCGCACAGATGGTTAAAGAAGTTGCCGAAAAAACATCTGACAATGCCGGTGATGGCACGACCACCGCTACCGTCTTAGCTGAATCAATTTATCGTGAAGGCTTAAAGAATGTTACGGCCGGATCAAATCCTATGGAATTAAAACGTGGAATTGAAAAAGCAGTTATCAAAGTAGTTGAGGAGCTGGGAAAACTTTCTACTCCGATTAAAGATAAAAAAGAAATTGCTCAGGTAGCCTCTATCGCGGCTAATTCTGATACCAATATCGGAGAATTAATTGCCGAAGCAATGGATAAAGTAGGTAAGGACGGCGTAATTACCGTTGAAGAAGCTAAATCTACCGCTACCAGCCTAGACGTTGTGGAAGGTATGCAGTTTGATCAGGGTTATCTTTCGCCCTACTTTGTGACCGATGCCGAAAGAATGGAAGTGCTCCTCGAGGATGCTTATATTTTAATTTATGAGAAAAAGATATCTTCAATTAAAGATATCCTGCCGCTCTTAGAGAAAATTGCCCGTGTCGGCAAGCCGCTTTTGATTATTGCCGAAGAAGTTGATGGGGAAGCTTTAGCCACTTTAGTGGTTAACAAGATACGCGGTACTTTTGTTGCCTGCGCAGTAAAAGCTCCGGGTTATGGTGATAGACGTAAAGCTATGCTTGAAGATATCGCTATTCTAACCGGCGGTAAAGCCTTAACTGAAGATCTCGGTATCAAGCTGGAAAATGTTGATATTGAAGATTTAGGACGCGCGAAAAAAATAAAAATTGACAAAGAAAATTCGACCATTGTTGAAGGTGCCGGCAAGAATGCCGCCATCAATGCGAGAATAAGCCAATTAAAGAAACAGATCGAAGATACTGATTCAGATTACGATAAAGAGAAACTGCAGGAACGCCTGGCTAAATTAGCCGGTGGAGTTGCCGTAATCAACGTCGGCGCAGCCACAGAAACAGAGATGAAAGAAAAGAAGGCGCGCGTTGAGGATGCCTTGCATGCCACTCGCGCAGCTACCCAGGAAGGTATTGTTCCCGGAGGCGGCGTAGCATTTATTCGCACTATTGCGGCTTTAGATAAACTAAAGCTGGAAGGTGACGAAAAGATCGGCGCTAATATTGTAAAACGCGCGATTGAAGAACCTTTAAGGCAGATCGCGCAAAACGCCGGCCTGGAAGGTTCAGTAGTAGTACAAAGAATCAAACAAGAAAAAACTAATGTCGGTTATGATGTTAGCCAGGATGCTTATGTAGATATGATTGAAGCTGGTGTAATCGATCCGACAAAAGTAACGCGTTCAGCTCTGCAGAATGCTGCTAGTATTGCCGCGTTACTACTTACCACAGAGGCTTTGATTGCGGACAAGCCGGAAAAAGATGATAAAATGCCAATGATGCCACCGGGTGGTGGAATGGGTGGTATGGGCGGCATGGGTGGCGGAGGAATGTATTAAACAGCTGTAAGCGGTAAGCTAAAATAATGGGGACGGTTCTATTTTCTTAGAAATATAGAACCTTCCCCATTATTTTAAATATATATTGACAAATACCCCTTATTAATATAAAATTATTAATCTTACTGCAACTTTCCCAAATGAGGTTAATTATTCGTAACTTATTGCAAAGCAACGGTTTAATATCATAACAAGGAGAATTTAAGATGGCGGAGTGGATCGGTATAAACAGGCGCGCAAGAAGATGCTATGGTTTTGATGAGGTAGCTTTAGTCCCCGGTGCCCAAACTGTGAATCCTAATGAAGTTGACACTAGCTTTAAATTCAACGGAAAAAACTTTAAAATACCTATTCTTGCCGCAGCAATGGATGGAGTGGTCGATGTAAAGTTTGCCATTGAAATGTCGCGTTTAGGCGGAATGGCGGTTTTAAACCTTGATGGCATACAGACCCGTTATGAAAATGCAGATGAAGTACTCGAAGAAATCTCCAAAGCTGCCCCCCAAAAAGCTACAGAATTAATTCAAGCGGTCTATACCACACCAATTAAAGAAAAGCTGGTTTCTAAAAGAGTCGCGGCGATTAAAAAAGCCAAAGCCATGGCTGTGGTTAGCTGCATTCCAGCTAATGCCGAAAGATTTTCAAAATTAGCTATTGCCTCCGGGGCAGATATTTTCGTTATCCAGTCTACCGTAGCCACACTAAAACATCTCTCTAGCGAATATAAAACATTGGATCTGATCAAGTTTTGTAAGGCATTAAAAATTCCGGTCATCTTGGGAAATTGCGTAACCTACGAAACAACCCTGGAGCTTATGGGAACCGGGGCCAGCGGATTACTGATCGGCATCGGACCGGGAGCTGCCTGCACTACGCGAGGCGTATTAGGCATCGGAGTTCCCCAGGTTACCTCTACAGTAGATGCCGCAGGAGCACGTGATTTTTATTTTAAACGCACAGGAAAATATGTTGCGATTATTACTGACGGCGGAATGAACCGCGGTGGAGATATTTGTAAAGCTTTTGCCTGCGGAGCAGATGCCGTAATGATCGGCTCAAGTTTTGCCCGCGCCAAAGAAGCTCCCGGAAGAGGATTTCATTGGGGCATGGCTACTTCGCATGTTAACTTACCCCGCGGAACCCGTATTCAGGTGGGAACTACCGGTACATTAAAAGATATTTTACTTGGGCCCGCAAAAGTTGATGACGGCTCACAGAACCTCTTGGGCGCTTTAAAAACCTCTATGGGTTCATTAGGAGCAAGCAACTTAAAAGAAATGCATGATGTTGAAATAATTATCGCGCCTTCAATTCAAACTGAAGGTAAAATTTTTCAGGTCGGCCAAAGAGTAGGAATGGGGGCGTAAGGCCACGTGGGGACAACGTCCCTTTACGAAGTAAAAAGTAGGAATGGGGAAACTAAATGAAGAAAAAAACTAAGTTAAGAAAACCAAAAGACAATAAAAGCGGGATGATTAGACAAACAATATTAATTTTAGATTTTGGTTCGCAATACACACAGTTAATTGCACGCAGAGTAAGAGAAAATAAAGTTTTCTCAATTATTATTCCTTACAATACCCCGGCCAAAGAAATTGCCGCGTTAAATCCAAAAGGGCTTATTCTTTCCGGCGGTCCGGCCTCAGTGGTCGACAAAAAATCACCTTATCCGGATGTTGGAATATTTAAATTAGGTGTGCCAATATTAGGCATCTGCTACGGAATGCAAGTAATTTGTGAGCTGTTAGGAGGCAAAGTCAGACATACTCGCGAGCGTGAATATGGAAAAGTAGAATTGTTCATTGATGACAATCGTGATCTGTTTAGCCACTTACCGGGTAATTTTACCTGCTGGGCTAGTCACGGAGATTATGTAACTAAAATGCCCTCCGGATTCCACACCATCGGGCATACCACCAATACCCCGATTGCGGCCATCTCTAACCAAAAAAGAAAGATATTTGCCGTTCAGTTTCACCCGGAAGTAACCCATACGGAAAAAGGCAATCAGATCTTAAGTAATTTTTTATTTAAAGCCTGCGGCGCCTCCAGCAGATGGACAATGCAATCGTTTATTAAAGAATCGATTCTTAATATTAAAAAAACGTTGGGTAAAGATAAAGTAGTTTTAGGCTTAAGCGGCGGAGTGGATTCTTCCGTTGCGGCTTTATTAATTCACAAGGCCATCGGTAAGAATTTACGCTGTATTTTTATCGATAACGGACTACTGCGCAAAGGTGAAGCCGAGCAGGTAAAAAGTGTTTTTAAAGACTTCTACCATCTTAATTTAAAATATGTTGACCGAAGCAAAAGATTCCTTGAGCGCTTAAAAGGCATAACCGATCCAGAGGAAAAAAGAAAGATCATCGGAGATGAATTCGTGAAGGTATTTGAAGAAGAGTCAAAAAAGACCAGCGGAGTAAAGTTTTTAGGCCAAGGCACTCTTTATCCGGATGTGATTGAATCTATCTCACCTACCGGCGGGCCAAGCAGAAAAATTAAAAGCCATCACAATGTCGGAGGCTTACCCGCGCAGATGAAGCTTAGGCTTATTGAACCACTACGAGAATTATTTAAAGACGAAGCGCGGCAAATCGGTACGCAATTAGGATTACCGGAAAATATCATTCAACGTCAGCCATTCCCCGGTCCGGGGCTGGCGGTGAGAATCATCGGAGAAATTAACCTTGCCCGGCTTGATCTTCTACGCGAAGCAGATAAACGCGTGATTGAGGAAATTTCAAAAGCCGGACTATATGATCAAATCTGGCAATCTTTCGCGGTATTACTCCCGATTAAAAGCGTGGGCATAATGGGTGATGAACGTACTTATGAAAATGTGTGCGCCTTGCGTTGCGTAACTAGTTTTGACGGCATGACTGCGGATTGGGTAAAACTTCCTTATGAGGTTCTAGAAAGGATCTCTAATCGTATCATTAATGAAGTAAAAGGAATCAACCGGGTAGTTTACGACATCAGCTCTAAGCCTCCGGCAACCATAGAGTGGGAATAAATTATTAAATCCTAAACACGAAATCCTAAACTCTAAACAAACTCGAAACAATAAACTCGAAAGCAAAACATTACTTTTAGAGTTTCGGATTTAGGATTTGTTTAGGGTTTCGTATTTAGAGTTTAGAGTTTAAAATATTATGTCTCATTCTGAATTCGTCCACCTGCATCTACATACTCAATACAGCCTTCTTGACGGAGCCTGCCGCATACCTGAGATACTCGCCATTGCTAAAAGTTTTAAAATGGATTCTCTAGCCATTACCGATCATGGCAGCATGTTTGGTGCGATTGATTTCTATTTAGAAGCGCAAAAAGTAGGGATTAAACCGATTATTGGCTGTGAATTTTACGTTGCCCCGCAAAGCCGCCTGGAGAAAAGCGGGGGAATAGAAGATGCTGCTCATCACTTAATCCTTTTAGCCCGCAATGAAGAAGGTTATCATAATTTAATGAAACTGGTCTCCATCAGTTACCTGGAAGGATTCTATTACCGGCCGCGGATTGATAAAGAAGTTCTCGTCCAACATGCGTCAGGATTAATCGGCTCAAGCGCCTGCCTTAAAGGAGAAATTTCTTGCCTGCTCCTACAGAAACGTTTTAATGATGCCTTAAAAGCTGCTGACACTTATCAAAATATTCTGGGAAAAGGTAACTTTTACCTGGAAATCCAAGGTAACTCTATACCCGAACAAAAAATAGTAAATACCGGTATGCTGAAGATCTCTAGCGAGCTAAGCATTCCTCTGGTTGCCACTAATGACGTACATTACCCCACTAAAGACCAGGCCGCCGCCCATGAAGCATTACTCTGCATTCAAACACAAACTACTTTAGATGATCCTAAACACATGCGTTTTCAAACAGAAGAATTTTATTTTACCTCACCTGCAGAAATGAAGGAGATATTTAGCGAATATCCGCAGGCTTTAAAAAATACCTTAGAGATCGCCGCACGCTGCAATCTAGAGCTGGATTTTAAACAGATGCATTTACCTAAATATTCCCCTCCGGATGGTAAAGATAAAGAAGACTTTTTACTAGAGTTATGTGAAAAAGGCTTAACTAATAAAAATCTTAAAAACGATCCCGAGGTGCAAAAACGCCTGGATCATGAGTTAAAGATCATCAAACACATGGGATTCATTAGTTATTTTTTAATTGTCTGGGATTTTATCGCTTACGCCAAAAGCCAAAATATTCCTGTTGGGCCGGGAAGGGGCTCTGCTGCCGGAAGCCTGGTAAGCTATCTGTTAGGAATTACCGACCTTAATCCGATAAAATACGGATTGCTCTTTGAAAGATTCCTAAATCCTGAGCGCCTGGGGCTACCGGATATTGATATTGATTTCTGCTACGAACGCCGGGGCGAAGTGATCGATTATGTCACTAAGAAATACAGCCAAGAAAATGTTGCCCAAATTATTACCTTCGGAACTATGCAGGCGCGCGCCGTAATCCGGGATGTCGGACGGGTGATGGCTATTCCCTATGCTGATGTTGACCGGATTGCCAAATTGATTCCCGCCGAACTTGATATTACTCTTAAAAAAGCCCTGGAGAGTGAACCCGAGCTAAAGAACCTTTATAAAAATGACCCTCAAATTACCAAGTTGATTAATATTGCCTTATCCTTAGAAGGATTAAACCGGCATGCTTCAGTTCATGCTGCCGGAGTAATTATCGCGGATAAACCGTTAAATAATTATATGCCGGTGTTTAAAACCACCGATGGCCAAATTACCACCGGCTATAGCATGGGGACACTCGAAAAAATTGGACTGCTTAAAGTTGATTTTCTTGGCTTAAGGACGCTTACCGTAATTGATGAAACTCTGAAATTAATTAAAAAAATCCACGGCATTCAAATTGATCTTGAAAAGCTTCCGCTTGATGATCAAAATACTTATAAACTATTAGCCTCCAGCCATACTATTGGGATTTTCCAGGTAGAAAGTTCAGGAATGCGCGATTTGCTTAAGAAACTTATTCCTGAACGTTTTGAAGATTTAATCGCACTTTTAGCATTGTACCGGCCCGGGCCAATTGGCTCCGGAATGCTGGATGACTTTATGAAACGTAAACATGGAATCATCCCGATCAAATATGAGCATCCTAAGCTTGAGTCAATCCTTAAGGAAACTTACGGGATTATGGTTTATCAGGAACAGATTATGCAAATTGCATCTGTTTTGGCAGGATTTTCACTTGCCCAAGCAGATATCTTACGTAAAGCCATGGGTAAAAAAATACCTGAGGTCATGGAAAAAGAACGTAAAAACTTTCTTAGCGGCTGCATCAAAAACGGAATCAAGGAATCTACCGCCAGCAAGATATTTGATTTGATCGAATATTTTTCCGGCTACGGCTTCAACAAATCACATTCCACCGCCTATGCTTTGATTTCATACCGCACTGCTTATTTAAAAGCCAACTATCCGGTAGAATTTATGACTGCCCTGCTTACTTCGGAACGCGATAATACCGATAAAATAGTCGAATATGTAAATGAATCACTGCGCATGGGCTTAAAGGTACAGCCGCCGGATATTAATGAAAGTGATGCGCTTTTTAAGGTAGAGGATAAATTAACTACCCGTTTTGGCCTGCTGGCGATTAAGAATGTCGGCCGTGGCGCAGCAGAATCAATTGTGGCAGAAAAAGAGAAGATGAAATTTAATTCCTTAGAAGATCTTTGTCAGCGCATAGATTTGCGGTTAGCTAACCGCAAGGTTTTAGAAAGCCTGATTAAATGCGGGGCGCTGGATTATTTTGGTGTCGGACGGGCTAAAATGTTCACCAGCCTGGATACAATCCTAGCCGAAGCGCAAAAAATTCAAAAAGAAAAATCGAGTGGTCAGTTTTCTTTCTTTGATCAAACGATAAAAAGCAATGGCTTTGAGAAGATTACAAACAAATTTGTTGATTGTAAAGAATGGCCGGAGCCGCAACTTTTAGCTTTTGAAAAGGATATGCTTGGTTTTTACGTCAGCGGGCACCCTTTAGCGCGTTATGCTAACCAACTTAAACGCTTTGTTTCCTGCTCGACTGCTAACCTGCATGAACACAAAGACCAGGATATCATTAAGATTGTCGGCTTAATCGTAAAAATTAAACAAACCGTTACGCGGGCCAAAAAAGAAAAAATGGCCATATTAAAATTAGAAGATTTAGATGGCGCAGTGGAGATCTTGGTTTTTCCACGCGCATTCGCTAAAATAGGTTCTTATATCCAAGCCAACACCATTGTACATATCCGCGGAGTGTTGGACCTTAAAGAAGAAACACCTAAAATAATCGCCGAAGATCTATTCCCATTTGAAGAAATTTATAAGTTGATTACCGCGATAAACATTAATTTATCCGGGACAAGAGAGAATATCTTTGAGTCCTTAAAAACGTTATTGGGGGCGCATCGCGGCAATGTCCCTGTATATTTACGCCTAGATACTCCCGCTAAATCGCGCGTGCAGTTAATTGTTGGTGAAGGGTTGTATGTTACGCCGAGCGAACAGCTTATCCATGACCTAGATGAATTACTGGGTGAAGAAAAATTGTCTTTAGTGCTATAAAAATCGCCTTTTCTCCTTGACAAACGCTTAAGATATGTTATATTTATTAAAGATTTGATAGAATTATCCGTATGCCTTAAGTTATGGAGGTAATTTAAGGCCTGCCATAGTTAATTATCCGGATTGACTTTAAAAAAGGGTCAATGCGGATTTTTTTATTAATACTAAATAAATACTTTAAAAAAGAATATTTGAACTAATCTGGAGGCATAAAAATGTTTCGTAAAATCATCTCCCTAGTTTTATCCTTCTGCTTTATTTTTCAGCAAACCGGCCTTGCCCAGGCAGCAGCAGTAGAGCTCAACCTCTCTGGCTACTTTGCCAGGATGGCAAGCAGTATGGATGTTGACAAGTTCAGGCCTGTGCACTTAAGGTATTTTTCATATGACTCCCTGAATAACAGCTTTAAGGTGCTCTTGGACAAGGGAGACTTCCAAAGGGGTCTGTCCCCGAAGGGGACTGACCCTGAAGCAAAACTCAAAGAAGAGACCAAGGACCTCCTAAATTATTTCCTCATCGGCATAACCCTTCCCAATGACAAGTTCTGGGTAAATCTGCGTCCTGATTCCCCCAGCCAGATCATCGACTTTAACCTTGAAGAGACAGATATAGGTAAGATAATGCTAGAAGCTGACCTGCAGCTAAAGAAGGATACCGCTCAATTCACCTCACCCCAGAGTCCTGAAGGCAAGGAATACTGGAATAGGCTTTACAAGAAAGCAGAAGAGATCTACGGCACAGAAAACATCACTATCCCCACACTCACCCGTCCTTGGATAGTTCCTAATGAAATCATTGTCAGAGAAACCAAAGATTCAGCCTACATCTACAAAGCAACCCTAAAGGTAATGCTTGAGCAGGACTACTTAAAAGACTCCAATACTTATAACTTTAAAGATTCCCGCGCCAAAGCCCTTAATGAATACTCTTCACAGCTTATCCGAGAACTCATCATCCCTAAATTAACCAAGGAAGTAAACCTCTCCAAAAGGTATGCTCCCCTAAGACAGGTTTACTACTCTCTAATACTCTCCAGATGGTTTAAATCCAGGTTCTACGGTAAATCCGGAGTCTACGCTTCTCTAATCGATAAGAATGACCTAACTAACCTTACCTCTAAAGATACCTGGTCTAAATCCACCTACTTTAATGCCTATAAGAATTCCTTTGCTGATGGCGAATACAACATTAAAGAACCGGTTTACACCCCTTCAGGACAAACCATCAGGAGTTATTTTAGCGGGGGGATGGATTTAACCGGCCAGGCTGCTAGCCCAATGGTGTTAAATGGCCCGCGGTTTATAGTGGGTAACGATTTAGCAGTAATTCTATCTAAACAAGGATGGTTATCAGCAGGCGCGAAAGTTGCTGTAGGGAAACCAATAGACATTACTTTTACCAGTATGGACGCCGGTTCGCCGGTACAAAGCAAGAAAGAAAGAATACAGGAGCTAGAAGATTATATAAAAGAACGTAAAAGGGATATAGCCGAGCTATATCAAGAAATAAGCAGAAATAATGAAGAAATGGCGCGCTTAAGCCGGGGGTCGGAAAGAGTGGGGACTTATCTATGGAGTACACCAACTAACCCCTTATTCACGAGAGAATTGCCTAACCCAACTCCGCAGACAGATAATCTCGAAAGGATAAATCAAAATTGGTATGATCAGATTGAGAGACATAATAAAAATATTGCTGCGGCACGTAGCGAGTTGGAGGGATTAAAAAAGAAAATAGCGCAAGCTATCTCGGCGCTCGGAGATCTGCATGTAACGATTTATCAACAGAAATCTAAAAATTTAGTGTCCTTTCAGCTATCAACCGTAGAGAAAGGTTCTAACGCAGAGGCTCTTTCCTTTATTCATGATTTTGCAAAGGAAGAAGTGCAGAAAATAACAAAGGCATATCAAGACGAACGTATTAGTAATGGTAGAGTGCCAGAGCTATCAAAGATAGACACTCATGTTACTTTAGTTTTTGATTATCCATACTCTACTACTTCAAACTTCTTGCATGCCGAAAGTCTCACTGGCGCAATCGCGGAAAAAATCAATGAGGATTGGCGTAAATGGAAGCAGATAAATTCGACGGTCGCTGCTTCGCCGATTCAAAGTACAACAAACACGCTTCGTGCTAATTTAAATGATGGATTAGATAAGCTGGCCTATCCGAATAATGAACTTCTTGAGACTTTGAAAATCTGGGTCAAATCAATTACTCTTCCCTTTGAAGAGCAAATGCCATCTTTTTCCGATGAAGACACCATCACCATCTTAAATGCATTTATTTTTGCTGTAAATTCAATACAAGAAAGCGATATGAAAGAAGATGCGACCACATATCTTGAAAAAGCAAAGGAATCTATAAATACATTCATAACTGAATATTTGCGTAAACGGATGTATAAAGATTGGCTGGGCGCTCAAAAAATAGACTCAATTAAAAACGCAGCGCTCCTACCTTTTAAATACATAGTTGCTAATAAAACACTATTTCCGGGTGATTGGACAGTACAAAAAGACTGGACAGCACTAAGAATGAAACAAATGTTGGATGCAATATCCGGAATTGTCCGAACAGCTTTAAATATTGCCCCCGGGGCAACCACGACACAGTCTGCTAAGCCGAAAACAACGAGTTCGGCGGTGACTTTATCAAGCAGTCAACAACGCGATTTCATTGGAGCAATTGAAACCGTTTATAAGATCATTGAGAAAAAGTGGGAGCAAGGAGATAATTCCCCCTCCATATTTGATTGGGATTCTATAGTCAGCGGAGTTCGCACATCGGCTCTTATGAGTTTAAACTATTTATTGGATGAGATTTTCAGAAAATATCCTTTAGCCGAAGATAGGGTTCCGGTGTCATTGCACTTGAGCTTTACGGGGAAAGTTACGCGTTTAAACAAATCTAGCGTTAATTTGACTACAGAAGATGTCGGGTTAATTGAACCCTGGTTTAAAGAGGCTGTTGAAAAAGTGCGAGGAAAGATTGAAAGGGGAGCTTATGATGCAAGCAAAGATGATCTTGCTATATTAGAAAGTTCTCATAATAAACTGGCTGATATACTAGGTGCTAATCTTTCTACAACTGATGACGCCGCTTCGCCTATAAAGGTAGGCAACCAATATGCAATGAAAAATCTCCCGGGGTATAGCATAAGAATAATCGGTGACCTAGTATGGATTTGGGCAGTTCAGACTATACCAACGCAAGGTCAAGACCGCGTTATATGCCATATTCCAAAGCAGAGCCTAGATGACTTCTTAAAGTGCAGCGATCTTGGTAAATTTCAAAGCCTTGTTGCTATTTATAAAGTTCACACCGATCGCAATGACGATACACAAATGAAGGCGGAGAGAATCGCCATACTTGAGAAATTTAGCAAATTAGCTGATACAGAGCTCTGGTATATGGTCAGAAAGATTTTACATCCGCTAATTTTATCTCCGCTAATTAAGAATAATAAAAACTTAGATTTAGTAGTTAAAATTGCTTCATCGGGAGAGATGGATGAAATCATAGGGCAATACAAAGAGGAGTTTATCAAGCATATTTTATATAACCCAGAAAATTTAAGAAAATGGATAAGCTACGATGTAAAGAATATGACGAAGAAGGGGTTGGTGAAAGGAAATATTGGGTCTTTGCCAAGCGCGGATTTAATTACAGAAACCTTGGCCCTATATTTTGAAAGCAGGGGGCAGGAGCTGATAGAGGCTTCTCTAAATGATATATCATCTATATTGAAGAAGGAAATTAGCCAGATAAAAAGGCGTGAGAATTTAAGTATACAATTTAGTCGCGCCTACAGAAGAACATTCCGAGATATCTGGTTAAAAATGGCTAACAGTTTAAACTCTTATGCTGGTGGTAGGAAGCAAGGCTTGAGAAAGAGCATTTTACTCTGGAGTTCGACAGATGTGCCTGTTATTGCGCGACGTGTATTTCGTGGTGAGAAATATATAGAAATACCGTTAGATGCTCGTTTCAAAGGAGAAATGATTAGTAACTTTATTAATGAGGCAACCGTCTCTGCCAGTTCGGCGGTAGGATTAGAACATAAACGAGAAATAATTAGGGACACACCGGTTTTCTTGTCTCAAGTGATAGCGGATTTTATAGGCAAGACTGAAACGTTATTAAATGATGCGCAGAGATGGCAATTACGTGAGAAAAGTGATGGTCTCAAGGAACAATTAAATACGGCAGAAAGCTTATCCATAGAGACAGGAAAAGAGGATGTAATTGAACATCAACTTGATATAATTAAGACAACTTTGGAGAATATAAACGGGATAATCGCTTCTCTCAGAAAAGAAAGAAAAGACGCTCTTACTATTGATTATAACCTTTCTAATGCTTTTGATTCCATCATCCGGTTTATTTCTTCCAATGTCGAAAAAATTAAGGACATCCAAAAATCAGGTAGAGGATTAAACGCTGAAATTGCGGCTTATCCTGACGCTGCCAGTTCGGCGATGGTAGTAGAAGAGCAACCGCTTAGAGCCGTTGCCGCGGCACTTTTAAAAGTTAATGACTTAGCGATAGATGATTCGCTGAAAATTACCTTAAGAATCACTTTGCATGAAGCAAAGCAGGCATTAGAATTCGACGACGAGAGATCAATGCAAAGGTCTTTAGAAAAATTACGTTCTTTAGAAAATAATATAAAATTCAATGAAGTATCAGTAAGAATTATAGGTAATGTTATTATTAATATTGAGTCAGCCTTGTTGAGAGTAAAACGACCAACGGATGTTCAAGGAGCATTAAAAATAGATAAAGGAGATCAGACAAACTCCTCTCCATTGGCAACCACTGCCCCAAAGACTACCGGCGGTATTGACTTTAAAGGCGCGGCAATGGCATCCGCTACCACCTATGAAACAATGGGTAGCTTTGTTGGCCTTGATTTTTCTCTGCCTAAGTTAAACTCTCAAGCATTGCTTAGCTTTAACCTGGATAAGGAGCAATCTGATATAAGCCAGGCCATTGATAACGGTATTATTGTCTCAGGCCAAAGGATAAAAGAATTTATGGCAGCCAGCAGCGTAAAAGGCGGATTAGAGCAAAGAAGGGAAACTGTAATCACCTGGCTTGCCAAGCTAGGAATCCTCGAAGAAACTACTTGTTGCACCCAGGAATCCAGCAAAGAATACCGGGAAGCATTAGTGATCGCGGATTCCGCGGTGATATAATTTAAAAGGGTCTGTCCCCGCAGGGGACTGACCCTAAGAGATAAACAAAAAAGGACTGTTCTCATAGAGAACCGTCCTTTTTTTGCTCGGCAGCAGAATTTCCTTGACAACGTAAATTTTTGATATTATTATAGTTAGCAATAGGGAGGTACACGATGACCAAAAAAGATATTGTTTTAAAAGTGTCTGATGAAACTAATCTTAAGCAGATTGACGTTAAAAAAATAGTACAAAAAACTTTTGATTGTATTATTGATGCCTTAATCAGAGGCGAAAAAATTGAATTACGTAATTTTGGCGTTTTCAAAGTAAAACAAAGAAGAAGCCGCACAGGCAGAAATCCGCGTACGAATCAGGTTATCCCTGTCCCGCCCAGAAAAGTTGTCGTCTTCAAAGCTGGCTTGGAAATGAAACAGAAAATAAAATAGAATATGAGGGTAGATAGCAGGTAGTAGATAGTATATAGACAGCCTAAATACTATCTACTATATACTAACTACTGAATTTAATATGTTTAAAAGAATCCCTGGTACTAAAGATATCTTACCCGCAGAAACATTATCCTGGCAAACCGTCGAGGCAACAGCACGCAGAATATTTTCTTTCTATAATTATCAGGAAATCCGTACACCGATAATTGAAGAGGCATCGCTTTTTAACCGTACTTTAGGCGCAACAACCGAAATCATACAAAAACAGATGTTCCTCATTCACAATCAGCAGGATACTTATGCACTACGTCCGGAAGGAACAGCCGCAATAGTACGCAGTTATCTGGAAAATAATTTAGAAAAAACCAGCGGTTTTACAAAATTATATTATATCGGCCCGATGTTCCGTCTGGAACGTCCGCAAAAAGGAAGGCTGCGTCAATTTCATCATATTGGGGTGGAAGCCATCGGCTCAAGCCTCGCCAGCCTGGATATAGAAATAATTAGTTTAGCTGAACAATTACTCCAAGGTTTCGGAATTACCGGTTACCAAATTAAAATTAACAGCTTAGGTTGCCCAAAAGATAAACAGGCACTCAGTGCTGCTTTGAAAAAAAGTTTAGCGGAAAAATTAACCCAGCTCTGCGCGGATTGTCAGCTCAGAGCTAAAAATAACGTATTAAGAATATTAGACTGCAAAAATAAAGATTGTCAAAAAATAGTTAAAACGCTTGACTTGGAACACAATCATCTTTGCCCAGATTGCCGAGGGCATTTCGAAGAGGTTAAATGCGGGTTAAATAATCTGGGTATCCCGTTTCAAGTGGCTCCACAGATGGTGCGCGGCCTAGATTATTACAACCGTACGGTTTTTGAAATTACGCATAGCGATTTAGGCAGTTGTGATGCGCTTGGCGCGGGTGGGCGTTATAATAATTTGGTAGAAGAATTGGGCGGGCCTGAGCTAGGGGCAATTGGTTTTGCTTTCGGAATCGAAAGGCTGCTTTTAGTACCCAACGCCCTAAAGCAGAATCTAACAAAAAATTTAGTTTATTTAATTACTCTCGGAGAAGCCGCAAAATCCGCAGGCATAAAAATATTAAACCAGCTCAGAAAAGCCGAAATATCTGTAGATATGGATTATGCAAATCGGTCATTAAAAGGCGCTATGCGCGCGGCTAATGACGCGGGCGCCAGATACGTTTTAATTCTAGGCGAAGATGAATTAAAAAAGAATACAATTTCCCTCAAAGATATGTCAAACAGTGCTCAAAAAGAATTAAACCTAGCAGACCTAACCAAGGAATTAAAATGTTAAGGACGCATACTTGCGGTGAACTTAATACCGCAGATAAAGGAAAACAGGTTACCCTCTGCGGTTGGGTTGCCAACCGGCGCGACCATGGTAAATTAATCTTTATCGATATCCGCGACCGTTACGGCCTTACGCAAGTAGTTTTTATACCCAAAGAATCCGGAGAAGCTTATAAATTAGCCCAAGAGTTAAGAAATGAATTCGTAATTAAACTAACCGGCTTAGTAAATTCGCGCCCCACAGGCACAATTAATTCCAAACTGGCTACCGGAGAAGTGGAAATTTTGGCACTCCAACTAGAAATATTAAATCCGAGCAACACCCCGCCCTTCGAAATCCAGGATGATATTGAAATAACCGAAGAGATCCGGCTTAAATACCGCTACCTGGATTTAAGAAGAACCAAAGTTTTTAATAACCTGCTTTTAAGAAGCAACCTTTATAAAGTTATTCGCGGCTATTTAGGCAGTAAGGATTTCATTGAATGTGAAACTCCGATTTTGACTAAATCTACACCCGAAGGCGCCCGGGACTATTTGGTTCCTTCAAGGGTGAATCTTGGCCAGTTTTTTGCTTTGCCTCAGTCCCCGCAATTATTTAAACAAATACTAATGGTCGCGGGAATTGAAAAATATTATCAGATCGCTAAATGTTTTCGGGATGAGGACCTGCGTGCTGACCGCCAGCCGGAATTTACCCAGCTGGATATTGAAATGTCCTTTATCAACGAAGAGGATGTCTTTAGCTTAACTGAAGGGTTAATGAAATTGATCTTTAAAGAATTAAAAAATATCGATATTCCTATACCTTTTACGCGCATTAGCTATAAAGAGGCAATGGAAAAATATAACTGCGATAAACCTGATTTACGGAAGCAACTAAATTTGGATTATGCCTTCTGCTGGGTAGTAGATTTCCCGCTGTTTAAATTTAATACCGATGAGAAACGCTGGGAGAGCGAACATCATCCTTTTACCGCTCCGGCCATTACTGATCTAGAAAATTTAGAGGTTGCCCCGGATAAAGTTAAATCCCGTTCTTATGATTTAGTTTTAAACGGAACAGAGTTAGGCTCAGGCTCCATCAGAATTCATCGCCAGGAACTCCAGGAAAAAATTTTTAATATGATCGGCCTGGAAAAAGAAGAAGTTCAGAAACGTTTTGGCTTTCTCCTGGAAGCTTTTCAGTTTGGCGCGCCGCCACATGGGGGAGTGGCTTTTGGGTTAGATCGGCTATTAGCCATACTTTGCGGCCAGACAAGTATCCGCGAGGTAATTACTTTTCCCAAAAACTCAAACACGTTTTGCCCCTTAACTAGCGCGCCTTCAGATGTTGAAGATAAACAATTAAAAGAATTAGGTCTAACCATAAGAAAGGAAGGTAAATAAAATGAACAGATTTAAACTAGCAGGAATTTGTGTATTGGCATCAACCCTAGCATTATCCGGATGCGTAGCCAGAACCTACAATTTAACGCGCGATCGGGTTGATCAGGAACTCAGTTCAACTTCAGGTAACCGCGGTTACCTCATGGGACAGGCCCCGGAACCCAAGGAAAGAAAAACCACCCGAACTACCCGGGTCTTTGAATTAGAGCTAGGAGGAACTAATAAAACTCAAACTAGCTGCCCGGCTACTACTCCGCTAGCCAGCGAAACAATAGAAGAGCCTAGTATGGTTCAGGAAACACAGACTGAAACACAAGCTGAAGAAACAAATTTAAGCTTCGAAAAATATACCGTAGCTAAAAATGATACTTTACAGAAAATCTCAAACAAATTTTACGGTACGACTAAAAAATGGATGAGGATTTATAACGCAAATAAAAATGTTTTAAGTGGGCCGAACAAGCTTTATCCTGGGCAAATTTTAAATATTCCTTCTGGCTCTAAAGTAAATGTAGGGAGCCAAAAAATGCAGGAACCAACAGAAAATCTCAAATAATTTTTAATACAATCACAAATTACTGCTCCCGGCCGTTAGGCGGGGAGCAGTAAAAGCCTTTAGCTTCATTATGGATAAAATAATTCAATTTAAGTCCCAAAAAGAAACACAAGGGCTTTTAGGGGCCCAAGATGCCAATCTTAAAAGCATTGAAAGAGAATTCAAAGTAAAGTTAACCTTGCGTGGTGAACACTTAAAAATCAGTGGTAGTGCTGCCAATATTAAAAAAGCCAGCTCTCTAGTAGAATTCCTGCTAGAGAGCTTGCGTTCAGGCAGCGACGAAATCACCCAAACCGACCTGACTTATTTAATTTCTAATTTAAAAAAAGATAAGCGCTCCCTGCAATTAGAGCAATTAGATACCGGAATTATCCGTTCTTGCGCCGGCAAACAGATCGGCCCCAAAACTAACGGCCAAAAAGAGTACGTGGAAGCCATCCAGAAACATGATATTGTTTTTGGCATTGGCCCTGCCGGTACGGGGAAGACTTATTTGGCGATGGCTTGTGCGGTGGATGCCTTAAAAAAACAAGAAGTACGGCGCATTATTTTAACTCGGCCGGCCATTGAAGCAGGAGAATCCCTGGGATTTCTTCCCGGAGACTTACAGGCTAAAATATCACCGTACTTAAGGCCGCTTTACGATGCCTTATATGATATGATGGAAATAAGGCGTATTGAAAATTATATCGAAACCGGGATAATTGAGGTTGCTCCGCTGGCCTACATGCGAGGCAGGACATTAAATGATGCTTTTATCATCTTGGACGAAGCGCAGAATTGCACTGCTGAGCAGATGAAGATGTTCTTAACCCGGTTAGGATTTGATTCTAAAGCCGTAATCACTGGAGATATGACTCAAAGCGATTTACCCGGAGCCAAGCCCATCGGCCTGCTTCAAGCGCAAGAGATCTTAAAAGATATTGCGGGAATCAAATTTACTTACTTCAGCGGCTCTGATGTCGTCCGGCATTCACTGGTACAAAGAATAATTCAAGCATATGAAAAGACTTTATAATAAAACCAAACTGCTCCCCATTGGAATATGCGTTTTACTATTTCTATTCAGTTATATTATCCGCATAAACTTAGGCATTCCGTTCTTTTTAATCCTGGTTTACCTATGTTTTTACAAAAAATTTATTAAAATCAAAAATGCTCGATTGGTTAACTTAAGTTTTCTTTTTTTAATTTCCTTCTGTTTAGGTTATACTTTAATTAAACAGGGATTATCGTTTTATTTTATCCCAGTTACGATTATCCCCATACTAGCCGTATTGTTATTTGATAATCTAGAAGTGGCTTATTTTTTATCACTAGCAACCTGTATCCCCCTGGCAATTTTAAGCCCGGAACCATTTAAAGCAGTATTTATTTTTATGACCTCCTGCGCTGGCGCTATACTATTGGTAAATAAAACTCGAAAGCGTGCTCAAATTATTTGGGCAGGAGCTATCTCCGGCATCCTGCAATTGATCAGCCTGATACTCTTAGAACACCTCCTGATTAACCATCCACAGAGATATCTAATAATTTTAATCAATGGCGCGCTTTCCGGAGTTATCGCTTTAGGAATCCTGCCATTATTTGAATACCTTCTGCAAACAGTAACCAACATCAGTTTATTGGAACTTGCCGATTCCCATCATCCGGTCTTGCAACGCATGGTGCTTGAGGCTCCCGGCACTTACCATCATAGCCTTATCGTCGGTAATCTTTCAGACGCGGCATGCGTTGCGATAGGAGCGAATGGGCTTTTAGCCAGAATCGGCTCATATTACCATGATATCGGTAAACTACAGAAACCAGAGTATTTTATTGAAAATCAGGATATCAAAAAGAATGTTCACGATGAACTTACTCCCACCATGAGTAAATTAATTATCATGAACCATATTAAGGAAGGTTTAGAGTTGGCTAAAAAGTACTCCTTAAGCCCGGTACTCTGGGATTTTATTCAGCAGCACCACGGCAATAGCTTGGTTTATTACTTTTACCGAAGAGCATTAGAAGGCAAGGAAGAGAACCAAGAGGTTGCCGAAGAAGGCTTCCGCTATCCGGGTCCAAAACCCAATACCAAAGAAACCGCCATCGTATTATTAGCGGATTCCGTTGAGGCAGCCACGCGTAGTTTAAAAGATCCGGATCCGGATAAAATCGGCCAAACAGTGCGCAAAGTAATTAACAATAAATTTATCGATGGACAACTTGATGAATGCGATCTGACTCTAAAAGATATTGAAATAATATCCAGCGTTTTTAGTAAAATATTAAGCGGCATTTACCATAGCCGGGTTAATTACCATTGAAAAATAGGTGAAAATAACTCTTCAGAACCAGCAAAAAAAGGTTCCTCTTCCGGCCGGAAAAATAAAAAAATTAATCCTTAAAGTCCTTAAAGATGAGCGGGTAAGAAAATCTGGATGGATTAACATTTGTTTTGTAGATAATTCACTGATTAAAAAATTTAACACTAAATTTCTTAAAGTAAAAAGCTCAACTGATGTTTTAGCTTTTGATCTAAGTGATAAAAAAGAAAAAAACGTTATTTTAGCGGATATTATAATTTCTACGCAGCAGGCTTTAAAACATGCGCGCACCTATAAGACTACATTAGATCATGAATTATCTCTTTATGTAGTACACGGCTTACTGCACATTTTAGGTTTTAATGACCACAGCGCACGGCAAATAAAGTTGATGCGTAAAAAAGAAAGCCAATATGTCGATTGATCGAGCAGTAGGGCTAGTTTTAAACAGAAGGGACTTACGCGAAACTTCCTTAATTGTAGATTTTTACACCAAAGAATTCGGAAAAATACGCACAATACTTAAAGGTATCCGTACTGATCCGAAAAAGTTCGCTTCAAATTTAGAGTTTTTTTCACTAAATGAAATCATCTTTTACAGAAAAACGCACTCTAGTTACCATTTAGTAAGCCAGGCGGATAAGCTCGATAACTTTACTCGAGTAAGGCAGAATATTGAAAGAACCACAACGGGCGCTTTTATGATGGAATTGGTTTCCTCGATCATGCAGCTGGAAGATAAAAATGAGGAGATTTTTAATTTAACATTAGCCGCCTTAAAAGAATTAGAAACCAACTATAATCCGGAAAAAATCGCCACAATATTTAAAATTAAAATGCTTAGTCTTTCAGGATTCAAACCGCATTTTGATTCTTGTGTATGCTGCCTGGACAAAATTATGGGGCAATCCAGGTTTAGCCTTTCTTTAGGCGGACTGCTTTGTCCGCGCTGTATGCCCAAAGACCCTGGTAGCCGTTCAATATTCCGGGGGACCATCGCCACAGTCTTACATATTGAAAAAAATAGTTTTAGCAGTAGTTTAAGCCTGGGAATGAATCCTCTGATAAAAAAAGAATTGGAGTTAATCTTAAACTCTTTTTTGAATTTTCACCTCGGCCGGGAACTAAAATCTCAAAAGTTGATGAATAAATTAGAAGTTGCCGTTGGATAGAGCGCTTTTATGGGAAAAATTCTCCCCCTCGCGGGAGCTCGGGGTCATTTTTCCCCGAACGCCGGAGGCAGGGGAAAAATGAGGAGGCGAAATGAAAATTGTTATTGTCGGCCCGGGAGCAATCGGATGCCTTTTTGCGGCATACCTAGCAAAATCAAAAGAAGAGATTTGGCTTCTCGATAAAAACAGCCAACGCGCGGCTAAGATTAATGAATGCGGGATCTCATTAGAAGGCTCAAGCGGTTCCTGGCAGTCAAAACCAAAGGCTACCGCCAATCCCCAAGATATTGGCCAAGCCGATTTAATACTTATCTGTGTTAAATCTTTTCATACCAAAATAGCCATAGAACAAATCTCATCACTTCTGGGGCAAAACACCAAAATTTTAACTCTGCAAAACGGAATCGGCAATATTGAAACTATCTCCGAGCTAGCCGGAGAAGAAAAGGTTATCGCCGGCGTAACCAACGAAGGAGCAACCTTAATCGATGTCGGTAAAATCCGCCATGCCGGACGCGGAGAGACAATTATTGGAGCGATTGACGGCAAAACTCCGGTGGCCATGCGCGCTATTCGCGAAGTCTTTAATCAAGTCGGATTTGACTGTAAAATGTCACGCGACATAAAAAGCCTGCTCTGGAGTAAATTAATCATTAACGTTGGAATCAACGCCCTATCCGCAATTACCCGCCTGCCTAACGGTAAGCTCATTGAATACGAAGGCACCAAAAGAATCTTAAGGGAAGCGGTCACGGAAGCCGCACGCGTTGCTAAGAGAAAACGTATAAAGTTAATTTTTGATGATCCACTGGCAAAAGTAGAAGCAGTTTGTGAAGGCACGCAAGATAATCTTTCTTCAATGCTGCAAGATGTATTAAGAAAAAAACGCACCGAGGTCGACTTCATTAATGGAGTGGTCGTGCGGTTGGCTTGCGAACTGGGTATCGATGTGCCAACCAATCGGTTCCTGCTTGACCTGGTTAAAACTATTGAATCCAGTTACGCCGAATCAGCGAAATAACCTTAAAAAACGTAAAAAACATGGCCTTTAGCCCGAAAACACGCCGATATTTAATTGCTTTTTTGATCCTGGGATGGAGTATAACCTTAATCTATTCTGTGGGGCGAACTAATCCGCTAAAATACTTGTCAAAAACAAAACAACTTTACCGTAACAATCGCCTGCTGATGGGTACGATTTGGGAGGTTACCTCGCCAAATAAACAAGCCGGAGCGATTGTTTTTTCAGAAGCCAGCCGAATTGAACAGCTACTTAGTAAATATATTCCAGGTAGCGAAATCTCCTGTCTTAACCGTTTAGGAAAATTAAAAGTAAGCGCGGAAACATTTTATATTATAAAAAAATCCCTGGAATTCTGCCGCCTCAGCCAAGGAGCTTTTGATATCACCGTTGCGCCATTAGTTGACCTTTGGGGGTTTACCAATCAAAATTTCCAGGTACCCAGCGATGATAAAATCCGTGTTGTTTTAAAGCTGGTTGGAAGTGATAAAATTATTTTACATGAAAAAGATAATGTGGTAGAATTCAGCGTTCTGGGCACCCAGATTGACCTGGGAGCAATTGCCAAAGGGTTTGCCCTGGATTGCGCAGTCAAAAAATTAAAAGAAAATAATATTGACAGTTGCCTGATTAACGCCGGCGGCCAAATTTATGCGCTTGGCGATAAATTCGGCCAAAGCTGGAAAATCGCTATCCGGGGAGCAGGAAAATCTGAAATTGCCGAAACTTGTGCGCTAAAAAATCAATCCGCATCGACCAGCGGTAATTACGAACAGTTCTTTTTCAAAAATGGCTTGCGTTACTGCCATATCATTGACCCGCGGACCGGCTATCCAGCGCAGACCCAGATTACTTCAGTAACTGTCCTAGCTGACCAGGGATTAACTGCGGACGCTTTATCGACAAGTATATTTATACTAGGCAAAAAAGATGCCCAAGAATTATTAAAAGGATTTCCCGAAACTTCTACTAAAATTTATTGATAAACATGCCTAATCAACTAACTGATATAAATGTCTCGGCAACCAAAATGTTTATTTTTTTCTCCCAATTAATGGATAAGCCCGTGTTGGATAAAACTGGCAAGATTATCGGAGAGATTTATGATTTAACGGTAAAATCCTCTCAAGTATATCCGCTCTCTGATGCTTTGATTATCCGTAAAGGTTTTCCCAATCGTAAATACGCAATGGTTAATTGGGCAGATATTGAAAAAATTGACAAAGAAGGTGCGCAGCTAAAAATTGAAAAATCTGTATTAAGTTTCCGGCAGATTCACGATGAGAAGAAAGAGTTTACGCTAAGAAGGGATATACTTGATCAACAGGTAGTGGACACGCATAATCATAAAGTCATCCGTGTAAATGATATCCAGCTACTGGTGGTTGATCATGCCTTGATGATCGCGCACGTAGATATCGGAAGCCGCGGACTTCTGCGACGTCTGGGCTTTGAAAAGATCATCGACTCAATCGTGAAGTTATTCAACCCCCAGGCCAAATATCTTAAGGTAGAACATTTGATTTCCTGGAAACATATTCAACCGCTGACCATTAATCCGGTAAGCATGACCATAAAGATTGACCTGCCCCAAAAGAACCTCGCCAGCATACCCGCGGCGGATTTAGGAGATATTTTTCTGGATTTAAATATAAATCATCAAATCGCGCTCTTTAAATCATTGAACTTGATTAATAAAACAAAAATCTTTACCAACATTGACTTTAAAACTCAGGCCTCGCTACTTGATGAGATGAATGATTCTGAAATTTCCGAATTACTTAATAATGTCCCTTCGGATGAAGCCACGGATTTCTTGGAAAAATTACCCCGGGAAAAGATTAAGCGCGTGCTTAACTTAATCGAAAATAAATACTCTAAGCGCCTTTCACAGCTTTTAGGCTATTCCAGCGATTCTGCCGGAGGCCTGATGACTACCGAATATATCGCTTTTACCAAAGACACCCTTGTTCAAACAGTCTTAGACCAAATACGGGAACGTAAATTCAAATCCGAGCCTGTACAGTTTATTTATATCATTGATGAAGTCCAGCACTTGATTTCGTCAACTAATTTTCGCCGGCTCATTCTGGCTGCTCCCAACGAGCCAATTGCTAATTTCGCCTTCCCTAAAACATATTTTGTCCACTTAGATTCAAGCGTTAAAGAAGTTGCCTACTTAATGGAGAAATATAAATATTTTGCAATTCCGGTGGTGGATGATAATAATGTTTTACAGGGAATTATCACCGTAGACGATATCTTAAGCCAGCTGATTGCCTTTGCCTGGCGCAGGTTGAAACGCATAAAAATTATGCAAAAATCATGAAAAACCTAAAAACTTTTTGGGCAAAAATTATAATTTTTCTTTCGGTAATGGGCCCGGGAATTATCACGGCTAATGTGGATAATGATGCCGGCGGGATTACCACTTACTCCGTAGCCGGAGCGCACTTCGGTTATGCCCTGATCTGGTCATTTATCCCGATTATCATTGCCCTGGTAATCATCCAGGAGATGTGCAGCCGGATGGCGGTAGTTACCGGCAAAGGGTTAGCCGACCTAATCCGTGAAGAATTCGGGGTCCGGGTGACTTTTTACGCGATGACTGTCCTGGTGCTTTCGAATATTTTTAATACAATTTCGGAATTTGCCGGTATCGCCGCCAGCGCTGAGCTTTTTGGAATCAGCAAATACCTATTGGTACCGGTTTGCGCGTTATTTGTCTGGTGGTTAATTGTCAAGGGCACCTATAAATCAGTGGAAAAGGTATTTTTGGTCGCCTGTTTATTTTATGTTTGCTATATCGTCTCAGGATTTCTTTCTAAGCCTGATTGGAATTTAATCGCTAAAAGCTCGATTCATCCCAGTTTCCAGTTTGATAAGGCCTATATTTTTATGCTGATCGGAGTCGTCGGCACCACGATTGCCCCCTGGATGCAATTTTACCAACAATCTTCGGTAGTCGAGAAGGGGATCAAGCTCGAAAATTACAAATATAGCCGCCTGGATGTAATCATCGGCGCATTCGTCGTTAATATTATCGCTATCTTCATTATTATTGTCTGCGCCAATACTCTTTTTGCTAATGGTATAAGAGTCGAAACAGCTAAAGACGCGGCCCTGGCTCTGAAGCCATTAGCCGGGCAATATTGTTTTTATCTTTTTGCCTTTGGGCTACTCAATGCCTCAATATTTTCAGCCTGTATTTTACCACTATCTAGCGCATATTCAGTATGCGAAGGAATGGGCTGGGAGATCGGGGTCAATCGCACTTTTAAAGAAGCACCGCAATTTTATAGCTTATATACCGCGATTATCGTCATTGGCGCGGCGGTAATATTAATACCCGGAGTTAAACTTGTACCGATTATGCTCATTTCTCAGGCGACCAACGGTATCCTGCTGCCTTTTGTATTAATCTTCATGCTGCTTTTAGTAAATAATAAAAGGCTAATGGGTAAATACACTAACTCTAAATTCTATAATTTCTGCGCCATACTCATCATCATGGCGATGATCTTACTTTCTCTATTTTTGTTTTTTACGGTATTTATTAAATAAAATTTTCTATGGATATTAATGAAATTAAGAATCTAAAAGGCAAACGAAAAATCACCATGTTAACGGCTTACGATTACCCGATGGCTTGCCTGGTGGATAAGGCTGGAATTGATATTATCTTAGTCGGTGACTCCTTAGCAAATGTGGTGTTAGGGCTAGAATCCACCACCCAAGTGGGAATGCCGGAAATGCTGCACCATGCTAAAGCAGTGCGCCGGGCGGTAAAAAACTCAACTCTTATCGCTGACATGCCGTACAGCTCTTACCAGCTTAATCCCGATGAATGCGTTACCAATGCCCAAAGGTTTATCACCGAGGCAGGTTGCCGGGGAGTAAAACTCGAATGGTTTGATAATTGTTTAAAAGTAACTGAACAAATTATTCAGGCGCAAATCCCGGTGATGGGACATATCGGGTTAACTCCGCAGACCGCGGATAAAATCGGTGGCTTTAAATGCCAGGGAAAAGATGCCCAGACAGCTAACCGCCTGATTAACCAAGCAGTAGAGCTGGAAAAAAAGGGATGTTTTGCCATTGTTTTAGAGTGCCTGCCGGATAAAATTGCCGAAATAATTACTAAAAAAATTAAAATTCCGACCATTGGTATCGGTTCCGGAATTCATTGTGATGGACAGGTCCTGGTGATTAATGACCTGCTTGGATTGTTTGAGCGTTATACTCCAAAATTTGTAAAAAAATACGCCGATCTTTCTGGCTTAATATTAGCGGCGGTTGAAAATTTTAAAAATGAGGTCATGCAGGAAAAATTTCCCGCGCCCCAACATTCTTTTACGATTAAAGAAGAGGAGCTTAAAAAGATTAATGGCTAGCAAACGTTTCGCCAAATATTTAAGCCGGGCAATTTTATTAATCATTGCTCTGGCATTTATTATTAAATTTGGCGGGCCGAATATTTTAAGGCAATATATCGGCTATGGCATCGGTGACTGCAAAACTACCCCCATACTCTGCAAGCAACCCGAAGAAAAAATCTTTACCCCTCCCATCAATTCACAATACCGAGATACCTTGATCCCGCACACCTTCCCCAAAATGTCGGTTTCAGTGCCCAAAGGTTTCACTTTGATCCAGGAATTAATTAAAAAACAGTACTATAAAAAAAGACACCCTAATAATAAAGCAGTTATTTATTTGTTAGTTCAAGAGCCGAACGCTTTTATTAAACTTTATCCGGATGTGCAAAAACAGGGAGTTAAAGATAATTATGAATTCATCCGCAGGCTTAACTACGCTAATTTCAGAAAAATAGAAAATATTACTGACGCATTCTTCTTAATTATGAAAAGCGTATTTACTCCGGACATAGGAAACCAAAGTACCGCCAAGATGATTAAATTCCAACTCCTTAACCTAAAAGGTTTCATTAACTACTCCATGGCTAAGCCGGATAATTATTTTGATTGTAATGTTTCTGATACCAATGATAATTTCTTTAAAGTGTATATCAAAGATATCGGCGCGCGCTTAGACCTAAATAATGTATTTACAATAATTTCTACGCTTAAACCGGTTGATTAGTTTAAAGTGATACTAGAATAAATTCTGAAACAGTAGGGGAGGTTTAAACCTCCCCTACTGTTGAAAGTCAACCAGGTTTGTTACACTGTCTTAAAAGGATTTAGCTTGCTTTTTAGAGTAGTTTATGCTAAAAATATAAAACTATGGCAGAGAATTTAATGGATAAAATTGTTTCCCTGTGCAAACGCCGAGGTTTTATTTTTCAGGGCAGCGAAATTTACGGCGGACTGGCCAATACCTGGGATTACGGCCCTTATGGGGTAGAATTAAAAAACAACATTAAGCGCGCCTGGTGGAAAACTAACGTTCAGGAGCGCAATGATATCTTAGGCATGGACTGTGCCATTCTTATGCATCCGGGAGTCTGGGAAGCCAGCGGGCATGTACATAACTTCTTTGATTTAAAGAGCGACTGTAAAAACTGCAAAAAACGTTTTAAGAGCGCTGACCTTAAAGATGTCAGCAAATGCCCGGAATGTGGCGGCGCGCTTACCGAAGCCCGGCCATTTAATCTTATGTTTAAGACTCACCAGGGGCCGGTAGAAGAGACCGGAAACGAAATACATCTGCGACCGGAAACAGCGCAGGGGATGTTCGTTAATTTTCTCAATATTTTAGACTCCCGCCATCCCAAACTTCCTTTTGGCCTGGCGCAAATCGGCAAATCATTCCGCAATGAAATAACCCCGGGTAATTTTACTTTCCGCACCCGGGAATTTGAACAGATGGAAATTGAATATTTTGTAAATCCCCTCGATGCAGATCAAGCGCTTGCCGAATGGATTCAAGCACGTTTTGATTGGTATCTTACCCTGGGAATAAAAAGCCAAAACTTAAGAAAACGCCAACATGGCAAAGATGAGCTGGCGCATTACGCCCACGCCTGCATGGATGTAGAGTATAATTTTCCTTTTGGTTGGGCGGAGCTCGAAGGCGTTGCTAACCGTTCGGATTTCGATTTAAAACAGCACGCTCAATACAGCGGCAAAGACCTGCAATATTTTGATGACCTAAAAAAAGAAAAATTTTATCCTTATATTATTGAGCCTTCCGGCGGAGTCGACCGGGCAGTCTTGGCATTTTTAATTGATGCCTACCATGAGGAAAAAGTTAGAGAAGACACCCGCGTGGTCTTAAAATTAAATAAGGATTTAACCCCGACAAAAGTAGCCATTTTGCCGCTTTTGCGCAACCGGCCGGAAATTGTGGAAATCGCTAAAAAAATTTCCCTGGATTTAAAAAAATCTTTTACTGCCGCTTATGATGATACCGGTTCTATCGGTAAACTCTATCGCCGGCAAGATGAGGTAGGCACACTCTACTGCGTAACCATCGATGTGCAAACACTAGAAGATAAACAGGTAACTGTGCGCGACCGTGATAGCATGCAACAGGTAAGAATTTCAATCGATAAATTAAAAGAATATTTAATCAACCAACTTAGTTAAGGAAAGGTAGGGTTTAAAAAGTAATGGCAAAGAAATATGTTTATAGCTTTGGTGGTGGTAAAGGCGAAGGCAATGAAAGCATGAAGAACCTCTTAGGCGGAAAAGGTGCGAATTTAGCCGAGATGGCCGGTAACCAGAATTTATTGTTACCGGTTCCTCCGGGATTTACTTGCACCACAGAGGTCTGCATATATTATTATCAAAATAAAAAGAAATATCCCAAGGAATTAAAAGAGCAGGTTTTAAAAGCTCTGGCAAAGGTAGAAAAATTGATGGATAGGAAATTCGGAGATAGCAATAACCCGTTATTATTCTCCGTGCGTTCCGGAGCCAGAAAATCCATGCCCGGCATGATGGAAACAGTTTTAAATGTTGGCCTTACCGAAAAAACCATTCCCGGCCTCATTAAACAAAGCAATGGCAACAGCCGTTTCGTCTATGACGCTTATCGGCGCTTAATTATGATGTACTCCGATGTAGTTATGGAAAAGGCTGCTGGTATCGAGCCTAAAGGCGAAGAGGGGATCCGTAAACAGCTAGAAAAAATTATGCTGGAGATGAAAAAAGAAAAAGGTTATTCTAGCGACACAGATTTAAACGTTGATGATTTGAAAAAACTCTGCGCGCAATTTAAAGCTAAAATTAAAAGTGTTTTAGGTAAAGAGTTTCCCGATGAACCCTTAGAGCAGTTATGGGGCGGCATTGGCGCGGTATTTTCTTCCTGGAATGGAAAACGCGCTGTCAGCTATCGGCGTATTGAAAATATCCCGGATGCCTGGGGCACCGCCGTAAATGTGCAAACCATGGTTTTTGGTAATATGGGGAATGACTCTGCCACCGGGGTTGCCTTCACCCGCAACCCGGGTAACGGTGAGAATAATTTTTACGGTGAATATTTAATTAACGCGCAAGGTGAAGATGTGGTGGCCGGTATCCGTACACCCGCGCCGATTAATGAATATTCTACCTCCAGTCATAATAAAGAACTGCTCACCTTGGAAATTGCAATGCCTAAGATTTATAAAGAGCTTTACGCAATACAGGACCGCCTTGAGCAACATTACCATGATATGCAGGATATTGAGTTTACCATTGAAAAAGGGAAACTTTTTATGTTGCAGTGCCGCGTAGGAAAACGTAACGGCCCGGCAGCAGTGCGTATGGCCGTAGATATGGTTAAAGAAAAAATGATTAAGAAGGAACAGGCGGTTATGCGCGTGACTCCGGCACAACTTGATGAATTATTACACCCGATCATTGATCCTAAAACAGAAATCACGGTTAAACCTTTTGCTAAAGGCCTGCCCGCCGGCCCCGGTGGAGCAAGTGGACAAATTGTTTTCTCATCAAACGATGCAGTAGAATGGGCAAAAACCAACAAAAAAGTAATTCTGGTACGCGAAGAAACTAACCCGGAAGATGTTGAAGGTATGCGCGCAGCTCAGGCGATTCTTACTGCCCGCGGCGGCATGACTTCACACGCGGCTTTAGTTGCCCGCGGTTGGGGTAAATGTTGTATTGTCGGCTGCAATGCGATGCATGTTGATCTAGATAAGAAAACAGTGCAGGTTGAAGGTAAAATCTTAAAAGAAGGGGATTGGATTACTTTAAACGGCACTAAAGGCAATGTCTATGAAGGCCAACTGCCGATGATGGATGCCGCTGAAGAAAATATGGTACTCTCAGAATTCTTAAAAATGTGCGACTCGATAAAAAAACTGGGTGTGCGCACTAACTGCGATACACCAGCAGATGCACAAAAAGCCCTACAATTCGGAGCCGAAGGTATCGGGCTTTTCCGTACCGAACATATGTTCTACGGCAAAGGTTCAGATCAACCCTTGTTCCTGTTACGTAAAATGATTGTTTCTAAAACTATTCAAGAAAGACAACTGGCCCTGGATGAATTATTCCCGTTTGTAAAAAAAGATATTAAAGGAACCATCGCGGCCATGGACGGTTTTCCGGTAGTCATTCGTTTATTGGATCCGCCGTTGCATGAATTCGTGCCTCGCGAGCAGGCCAAGCTTGAACAATTGGCTAAAGACTTAAATATCGACATGAAAGAACTTACTAAGCGAGCCGAAGGCTTGCATGAATCAAACCCAATGATGGGGCATCGCGGCGTACGTTTAGGCGTAACTTATCCTGAAGTAAGCGCAATGCAAATCCGCGCGATTTTAGAAGCAGCCGCAGAATTAGTTAAAGAAGGTAAGAATCCTTATCCGGAAATTATGATTCCGGTGGTTTGCGATGTAAAAGAGTTAGCGGATCAATTCGCAATTGCGGAAAAAATATATAAAGAAGTTCTAGTTAAATACGGTTTAAAGAAGTTAAAATATCTTCTCGGAACAATGATTGAGATTCCCCGAGCAGCATTTGTGGCAGACAAATTAGCTACACTTGCTAAATTCTTTTCCTTTGGAACCAATGACATGACCCAGATGGGTTTTGGTTTCTCGCGAGACGATATTGGTGGATTCTTACCGGATTATATTAAGAAAGGTATTCTACCGGAAGATCCTTTCCAAAGTATTGATCAGGAAGGTATCGGCGAATTGATTAAAATGGGCATTCAACGCGGACGCGCCACCAACAAAAACTTGGAAGTCGGCATCTGCGGAGAGCATGGCGGTGAACCAAAATCTGTTGAATTCTGCCACAATATCGGCATGAATTATGTCAGCTGTTCGCCGTTTAGGGTCCCAATTGCCAAATTAGCCGCAGCGCAAGCTGTGTTGAAAGAAAAAAGTAAAAAATAAAGGAAAAATAAATGGAAGCCTTAAAAACATACCTTAAAGAAGTTCGATTAATTCCTCTTTTAACCGCCAAACAGGAAGTTGAACTAAATAAGCGCATCCGCAAAGGTGATGAAATTGCCCGTAAAGATATGATCCGCGCAAATTTACGGCTGGTAATTAATATCGCCAAACGCTATATGCGCCTGGGCACCCCATTTTTGGATTTAATTGAAGAGGGAAATCTGGGATTAATGAAAGCCGTGGAAAAATTCGATCACCGAAAAGGTTTCCGTTTTTCAACTTACGCAGCCTGGTGGATCAGGCAGGGAATTACCCGTTCGATTAGCGAACAAGGCAAGATGATCCGGATTCCGGTATATATGAATGACTTAATTACCAAATGGAAGAAGACTAGGGAACGTTTAAGCCAAAAACTAAAACGCATTCCTTCTGATCTAGAAATTTCCAAAAAATTAAAGCTTGACCCCGAAAAAACAGAAAAAATTAATTTCTGGATGTCCAGCACTACCTCTTCATTAGAGGCGCCAATTGGCGATGACAACGAAAATCAAATATCAGAATTAGTCGAAGATAAAAATGCTATTGCCCCCGACGCCGGAATTGTAAAACTCCTGGACCGGGAAAGAATCGATAATCTCCTGGAGGTAATGAGCGAGCGGGAGAGAGAGATTCTAGATTTGCGTTTTGGGTTAAGCAGCACTAAACCTCAGACCCTGGCGGTAGTCGCCAAAAAGTTAGGCGTCTCACGCGAAAGGATTCGCCAGATTGAAGAGGCAGCTTTAAGAAAATTAAGAAAATTTGTCGTTGGCCAGGAGAAAGAACTTTAATTTTTTCGTCATTGCGAGGAAGCGCCGAAGGCGCTGACGAAGCAATCTAAACATGAAAAATAATTCATTATTAGAAAAATCCATCCGCAATATTCCGGATTTCCCTAAACCGGGAATTCTTTTTCGCGATGTAACCACTTTAATTCAAAATAAAACTGCTTTTAAGAAATCCGTGGATTTGCTGGCTAAGAAATTTAAAGGTAAAGGATTTAATAAGGTAGTCGGGGTGGAGGCGCGGGGATTTATTTTTGGCGCGGCAGTCGCCTATAAAATCGGGGCGGGTTTTGTGCCAGTGCGCAAAAAAGGCAAACTTCCCTATAAAACAATTTCCACTACCTATGAACTGGAATACGGCACAGATACTTTAGAAATTCATCAAGACGCAATTACCCCCGGTGAAAAGATTTTAATTATTGATGACCTTTTAGCTACGGGTGGCACAGTTAAAGCAGTAATTGAATTAGTAAAACAGTTGCAAGGAAAAGTCGCCGGAATTGGTTTTGTCATTGAGCTGGTAGATTTAAATGGCAAAGATAAATTCAAAGAGTTTCCGCTATATTCTTTAGTTAAGTTTCAAGGAGAATAATTTAGACGATATAACTTTCAATCGTAGGGGAGGTTTAAACCTCCCCTACGGAAGTCTGGCTCAGGAAGAGAATTTTTAAAAAAGAGACTGACTGCGCCTGTAGCTCACCCGGATAGAGCAAGAGTTTCCTAAACTCTGGGCAGCAGGTTCGACTCCTGCCAGGCGCATTGTTAATTTAAAAGTGTCATTGCGAGGAGCGTAGCGACGAAGCAATCTAAAATGTATAACTTACACGCGCACACATTCTTAAGCGATGGCGCGCTGCTTCCCTCAGAAGTAGCGGTACGCTATCAGGATAAAGGTTATTCGCTGATCGCCATCACTGACCACGCTGATTACAGTAATATCAAACAAATCGCAAAATCCATTGTAGGGTTCTGCAAACGCTGGCCAAAATTTTCTTCGATAAAAGTTTTACCGGGAGTAGAATTAACGCATCTGCCTCCGGAGCAGTTTAAACCTCTAGCGGCTTTAGCGAGAAAAGAAGGAATTAAAATTATTATCGCCCACGGAGAAACTTGCGTTGAACCGGTGGCAAAAAATACTAACCATCTGGCCCTCTTGGCGGATATTGATATCCTGGCTCACCCTGGCTTAATTACTGATGCAGACACGCAACTGGCAAAAAAACGCGGCATATTCCTGGAAGTTACCAGCAGAAAAGGCCACCGACAAACTAATGCCCATGTCATAAAACAAGCCAGAAAATTCGGCGCAAAATTAATTTTAAATAATGATAGCCACACCCCGGAAGATATAATTAGCCCCGCGGAATTAATTCAAGTCGGATTGGATTTTGGATTAACCGCAGCTGAGATTGATAAAATATATAAAGATGTAAAAGAATTATTAACTAAAAAGGCCTGCCTGCCGGCAGGGAGGGAGGGAAAATGAAATCTTTCGCGAAACTGCTTTTCCTATCTGCTAGCTGCTTTCTACTAACTACTGCTCTTACAGGTTGTTCAACCGTCTCGAACAGCCGGATAGAACCTCAAACAATTATAAAATTTACTGATGTACCGATACCTGCAGGCTTAAAACCACTATCTCAGGCATCATATTCTTTTGAAAGCTCAGGAGTACGCGTAGGTGTGTTAAAATACCAAGGCAAAGCCAATATCGACCAGGTAATTAATTTTTATAAAGAACAGATGCCGATGTACAACTGGAATCTGGTCAATATTATTGAGTATAACCAGAGGCTAATGAATTTTGAGCGGGAAAATGAAACCTGTATAATTACCATACAGCCGGCTGGCTTTTGGAATGAGGACGCCCTGGTGACCATCTCCTTAGGCCCTAAATCGCAAAATTTGACTAAAAAGGTCAAAACTCCGATTAAGTAATATCATTTGATTATCCATTACAGTAGGGGAGGTTTAAACCTCCCCTACTGATGACAGCCAACAAAAAAACTCTTGACAACTATAAAGTTATAGGTAAAATAATCATAAGTAACTAAATAGAAATTATCCTAGGCAATACAATTATAAAGCCTAGTTAACCATATATCTATAACAGTTAACAAAAAAGGAGGAGTAAAAAAATGGGTAAACGCTTGATTTTAGTATTAGCGCTTGCTTTAGTAGTGGGCTTAACATTTAGCGCCGCCTACGCTGAAGTTCAGAATGTAAAGGTAAGTGGAGACATTATCGCCAGTGGAGTAGCCAGAAACCATTTCAATTTACAAGAAGGGGCTGCTGGAGACAAAAAGGATATTAACCAATCTTTCTTTATGACGCAAACCAGAGTTCGTATCGATGCTGATCTTACTGATAACGTTTCAGCTACCGTAAGATTGATCAACGAAAGAGTTTGGAATGGTCAGAATGACAGTACTTCCAGCGGCAACATTGACCTTGACCTAGCTTATGTTACTTTAAAAGAATTCTTATATTCACCTTTGAGCTTAACTATTGGTCGTCAGGAAATTAGTTTTGGTAATGGGTTGATTATTGGTAATGCAAAAATAGGCACCAATGGGTTAGTAAACATTCCTACTGATTTAACGGAAAGAAAAGCATTTGATGCCATTCGTGCAACCCTGAATTATGACCCACTGGTTGTTGATTTAATTTATGCTAAAATTAATGAACAAGATACCACAAGAAATAATGATACAGATTTAATGGGTATTAATGCTACTTATACCTTAAACAAAAAAACCAACGTATCCGCTTATTATTTCTTAAAAAGTAATAATAACAGCGGTGTATCTAATAGCTTAGGTAAAGCGGATAAAACTAACACTATTGGTGCTTTAATTACAAACAATTCAATTGAAAATCTTATTTTATCATTAGAGGGTGCATATCAATTTGGTAAAGTCGATGGTGCTGTTGCTCCTTCAAATAATTATAATCGCCGTAGTGCCTATGCTCTTCAGGCAATGGCAGATTATACTTTTGCCAAAATCAAAATGACTCCTAAAATTGGAGCCAGCTATACCTACTTATCTGGTGATAGGAATGTTATAGCAAGCGGTCAGTCTAGCTGGGATGCAATGTACTATGATCAAAAGCTTGGCAATATCGCTTATGCACTTTTTGATTTCTCTGATCTAAGTGTATTTAACTTAAAAGGTAGCTTTAAACCAGTTGAGGATGTTACGATCTCGATGTTATATGGCTATTTTGACTTAGCTCAGGCTGGAGATGATGGTTGGGTATACACCAGTGCAAATCGTTACGATGGTACCAACAGATATTTCTCAAACGTTCCTTTAAGATCCGGTAAAGTACATCTTGGTGATGAAATTGATGCCACCATTACTTACGATTACACTGAAGATGTACAGTTTGGATTAACTGCAGGATTATTCGTACCTGGAAATGTATGGGAAACTACTAGTAATAAACAAAATGCAACTCAGTTAATCGGTTCCATGAAGGTTACATTCTAATACAAAGTATCTAGAAACTCTAAAACCCTCGGGGGAGTAATCCTCCGAGGGTTTTTTATTAATAAAATAATTAGGCCAGTATCTAAAAAGATACTGGCCTAATTATTACCACTTATTTAACGAATATTAATCTCCGTAAACTGTGGTTGTGTATTCACCATATACGCCTAGGGTATTCTTAGCATCATAATCAACATATTTAATCGTCTTAATACCTCCATTGGCCGTAGGAATAAATGGGACCGTTTCTATTTTTCTTCAAGAAAAATAGAAACGGTCCCATTTATTGTTAGCCAGCTAAAATTTCTCGTTAGATTTACCCTATTTCTGCGTCAATTGTAGTAGAAAGGGGGGATTTTTTATGACAAAAACCATAAGGGTAGTTCCGGTAGATGCGGCAATGCACCTGGTAAATAGAGGCAATAACAAACAGTACCTCTTCAATAACGATACAGATAAGCTACGCTACTATTCGTTGATGCTTGAGTTAAAGCAAGAGAATAACATAAATATTTTTCATTATTGCCTAATGAACAACCATCCGCACCTGATTGTTTGGCTAAACAACCAAAGCAAACTCTCAAAATTTATGAAACAGTTGAGTTTAAGTTATTACAGTTACTACAAAAAGACCTATGGGTATACAGGCCATCTCTGGCAGGGAAGATTTAAAAGTAATATCATCGATACTGATTCTTATCTTCTTATGTGCGGCAAGTATATTGAATTAAACCCTGTTCGCGCAGGAATAGTTTCACAGCCTCGGGATTACTTGTTCAGCAGCTATAAATTCTATGCTTACGAAAAACCGGATTCTCTTTTGACGCCCAGCCCGGCGTATCTTGCTTTATCTGTTTCTGCGGAGGCGCGAAAAGAACAATACATTGAATTTGTAGTTGATGGCAGTATAATAAATACGCAGAGGTTACATAGGCAACAATTTATTGGCAATCAGTCTTTTGTCCGAAGATCAGAGCAGCTATACGGAATTAAAAACGAGTCTTTTAAGCATGGTAGGCCTAAAAAACTCGGAAAATAAAAAAATAATGGGACCGTTTCTATTTTTCTGCATGAAGGTTACATTCTAATACAAAGTATATAGAAACTCTAAAACCCTCGGGGGAGTAATCCTCCGAGGGTTTTTTATTAATAAAATAATTAGGCCAGTATCTAAAAAGATACTGGCCTAATTATTGCCACTTATTTAGCGGATACTAATCTCCGTAAACAGTGGTCGTGTATTCGCCATAAACACCTAGTATGTTCTTGGCATCATAATCAACATATTTAATCGTCTTAATACCCCCATTGGCAGCAGCAGCTTTAATACTACAATCACCTGTAGCCACCAGGCCTAAAACTGAAGTAGCCTTAGCTGTACCAACTTTGTTATAATTCATCCCGCCATCACCTGCGGCTACAGGCGCCTTGATCTCAGTATAGATCATTCCCATCGGATAGGGAGTAGCACAACCACTAAGCATTACCATAACAAATAAAACTAATACCATAAAACTTATTTTTTTCATCTTACCCTCCTTTCCTTAATATATTCTAACAAAATAAATAATTGCTGCAAGCCTTTTTAATGGTATAATTAATAAACTAAAATGCTAAATCTTGCCATTATCTACCATATGCACCAGCCATATTACAAGAACCTCTTGACTAAAGAGAGCGATCTTCCCTGGGTCAGGCTGCATGGGGTCAAAGACTATCTGGATATGGTGCAAATCTTAGAGAGATTTCCCAAGATAAAACTGACCTTTAATGTGGTGCCGTCTTTATTTGAACAAATTGAAGATTATAATAACGCCGGGCTAGAAGATAAATACCTAAAACTATCCAGAAAACCTGCCGAGCAGTTAACCAGAGCCGATAAAGAATTTATCCTGCAGAATTTCTTCTCGATCAATAAGGAAAAGGTGATTGCTTTTTCTCCGCGCTACTACCAACTGTATTTTAAGAAAAAATCCGGTCAGGAATTTAACCTGGCCGATTACCTTGACCTGCAGGTCTGCTTTAACCTTTTCTGGATTGATCCGTCTTTTAGAAATAATATTCCGGAATTAAAAAAGGTCGTGGATAAAGAAAGGTTTTTTTCGGAAGCCGATAAACAAATTGTTTTAGGCCAACAGTTAGAAATCTTAAAAGGTATACTTCCGGCTTATAAAAAAGCTCAAAGTGGCAAACAGATTGAGATCAGCGTAACCCCTTATTACCATCCGATCTTGCCCTTACTTTATGATACCAATATCGCCAAAGAGGCAAATAAAAAAACTGTTTTGCCTAAAGAAGGATTTAATTACCCTCTGGATGCCAAATATCAAATTGATAGCGGAGTAGAATTTTATAAGCAAAGATTTGATACTCAGCCGTTAGGCATGTGGCCATCTGAAGAGGGAGTAAGCGAGCATATCCTGCCCTACATCATTGAATCCGGAATAAAGTGGATTGTCACTGACGAAGCAATTTTGTTTAAATCTTTAAAATTAAAAAAACGTAATACTAAATTACTTTACCAGCCGCACCTCTTAAAAAGAAAAGAGGGCCAGCTGAATATTGTTTTTCGCGACCGCAACCTTTCAGACTTAATCGGCTTTTCCTATTCCGATATGAAAGCGCCAGATGCGGTAAATAATTTTATGATGCATTTAGAAAATATTAATAAAGCTTTTAAAGGTAAAGATACTTTAGTGACCATCGCCATGGATGGAGAGAACGCCTGGGAATATTTCCGGAATGATGGCCATGATTTTCTGGATTTACTTTATAATCGTATTAGTGAAAGCGAATTTATAAAAACTACCACCGTCAGTGATTATTTAAAAATAAATCCGGCCAAAAGATTAATTAAGCGCCTAAGCGCGGGATCCTGGATTTACGGAGAATTCGGAAAATGGATTGGCAACCCTTATAAAGTAAAAGCCTGGGAATGGCTGGCGCAAGCGCGCAAGTCGATTGCCGAAACTAAAAACCCCAGTGACTTAGCTTGGAAACAAATGTATATTTTAGAGGGAAGTGACTGGTTTTGGTGGGCAGGAGAAGACCCGGATGGCTCATTTGACCGGCTATTCAGGCTGCATTTAACTAACTTTTATCAGCTAATTAAACAAGCGCCTCCGGCATATCTTGCCGAGCCCTTAGTTCCCTAATACCATCGCCGATACACAATCACTTGTATCCCGTCGTTGTTCCGGACACAAACTATTGTATTTTATCATTATCAAGCACGAATAACTTTAGGCCACTTAACCCCTTGACAGGAATAGGGTTTTATGTTACAAATATAGCCAATGAATAAAAAAGAAATTTATGAGCATCTGGCTAATATTTATCTGGATGCCTCTTCAAAATCTTCAAAGAAAAAACACGGGTTTAATGCTTATCCCAAAACTGTCCGGCATATAATTATCATCGGAACCGTTCTGGTTTTAGGATTAGGCGGCTTGACCACCTTTTCCCGCGTTTCTAACCGCGCCCCGGTAGGCCAAATTGCTTTATTCTTGTATCAAGATGCGGCAAAAATTAATTTTAATTTTGACCCGGCCAAAAAAGAAACTTTTTCTTTAAATCTTAAACATTTAAATTTATCCAAATATAAAACTCTGTCTTTTGCGGTAAGAAAAACCAATCCTAAAGATATAATTTCATTACGCGTAGAATTTACTAACCGCTTTAACGAAAAATCTGAAATTTACATCAAAGATATTTCCAGCAAGTGGGCCGGCAAAAAAATAGATTTTAAGAATTTCGCAAAAATAAATAACTGGAACCAAATGAAAGAATTGGCTTTCAGTATTGAAGAATGGAATGCCCGGGAAAAATCAGGAATTGTTTATCTGGATAACATTTGTGTCTTAAAATAGGAGGAGAGGCTAAATGCGCATTATAACCATCTCGAATCAAAAGGGAGGTTGCGGCAAAACCACAACCAGTATAAATTTAGCGGCGGCACTGGCAACTAATCAGCGTAGGGTTCTCTTAATTGATCTTGACCCTCAGGCGCATGCCACCAGCGGCCTGAATATTAAAGCGGATTTAAGCATTTATAATGTCCTCTCTAAAATTACCAATAAAAAATGCAAACTTGAAGAAATCATTCAAAATTTAGGGGAGAATTTTGACCTAGCCCCTTCAAGCATAGTTTTAAGCACGCTGGAACAGGAGTTAAGCGGAGAGATCGGCAGGGAATCCCGGCTCTGTGATACTCTGAAAAATTTTAAGAATAATTATGACTATATTTTAATTGATTGCCCGCCAAACTTGGGAATTCTTACCATTAACGCCATTCGGGCAGCCAATGAGATTATTATTCCGGTAGAGGCCAGCAGATTTTCGCTCGAAGGCGTAAGCCAACTGACCAGCATTATCAATTTGATCGCCGAAAGGTTAAATCATAACGTGGAGTTTAGGGTCCTAGTCACTAATTTTGATTCCCGCCTGCGGCATTCATTTACAATGCTGGAAAAAATTAAAACCGATTATAAAAATAGGATGTTTTCCAATATCATTCACGTAAACGTAAAATTAAAAGAAGCCCAGAACGAGGGCCTAAACATTTTGGCTTATGATAAATACTGCCGCGGAGCAAAGGATTATTTCTCGCTTTCCCGGGAGATTATCACTCAGGAAAATACCCCGGCATTCAAGGAAACAATAGAAAAAACTACCGTCAATAAAGCTTTCGATAAGCGCATGAAAGAAATTCTTAAAAAAGAACTGCCTAAATTAAATGAAGTCGTGCTCACTGTCCAGGCACCCGATGCCAAAGAAGTTTATCTGGCCGGAGAATTCAACAACTGGAAACTCGATGAAAACAGCCGCATGGAACAAACTAACGGTTGCTGGACTAAGCACTTGGATTTAAACAACGGTAAATATCGTTACCGTTTTGTCATCGACGGCAACTGGACTGAAGATCCGGCTAACCCGCTGACTCAATTAAATACTTACGGCACCCTGGATTCTCTGCTGGAAGTAAATAAATAGTTATTAACAGGGTAGGGGACGTTCCTGCCTGCCGGCAGGCAGGTAAACGTAACTTGCTAAATAACACAAATTTAAATCTTAAAATGACAACCCCGCAAGATGAACAAGAGATTCGCGAAGGTAAATTTTTCGCGGTAATTTCGTATGTTTCGTTTCTTTGCATAATTACTTTGATTTTAAAAAAAGGCAACAAATTCGCCCTTTATCATGCCAAACAAGGATTGGTGCTATTTGTCATGGAAGTAGCGGCATTCATACTTTCCATTATTCCTTTTCTAGGCTGGCTGATCGGGATTTTTGGATACGCTTTATTCCTGTTGGTTTCTTTATGGGGAATTATGCAGTCTGCCCTGGGAATTTACAGCCGCATACCGGTTGTTACCGAAATATCAGAGAAAGTTATCCTTTAAATAAAGAGGGAGGCTCTCATGGCTTTAAAAAAGAAGAAAAAGGTCAAAAAAGCAGCAAAGAAATTAACTAAAAAATCAGTTAAGAAAACAGTTAGAAAAGTTATAAAAAAATCAGTAAAAAAGCTGATTAAGAAGAAAACCGGTAAAAAGAAACCGGTATCCAAAAAGAAGGCTATAAAAAAATCCACTAAGCCCGAAGGTAATCTTATCGGCTTAATCACGCATTATTTCCCCCATGTCCAAGCCGCGGTAATCAAACTAAAAAAGCCACTGGCCAGCGGAGATACGGTAAAGATAAAGGGGCACACCACTGATTTAACCCAAATCGTTGCCTCCATGCAGATTGACCGAGTAGAGATCCAAAACGCCAAAAAAGGCGATGAAATCGGATTAAAAGTATCCTACCGAGTAAGACAAGGCGATAAAGTTTACAAAAGCTAGAGTAGACAGTCTACGTAAGTATCTAATAATAGATAAGTTATGAAACAAATATGGGTAAGAGACTAGGATATATTTCTTTCATAACTAACTGTGTTACAATATGTTGTATAAACTGTCTACTATGCTTTAATTATGCTTTTGCTCAGGATATTACGCCTATCCAGATAGAACGCTCCCAAGAAATCATTCAGGAAGATAAAGCTTTAAGGCAAAGAATAGAGCAGGAAGAAAAATTTTTTGTCAGAACAATTGTCTTAAAAGGCACGCTAAAGCTTCCTGAAGAAGAAATTAAAGACATCGTTCCCCCTTTTCAGGGGCAGTGGATGACAAAAGAAGATATCCAGCAAATAATTGATGCGCTTAAGTCAGCCTATGAAAAAAAAGGAATTAAGTCTAGCCGCATCAATGCCTCTTACGAGCTCAAAAAAGACAAAACTCTTGAAATCACGATTAATGAGCTAACTTAATGAATTTCAAAGTGTTTTGTTCTTGAAAAAATACTTGACAAGACTGGTTAAACCCTTTATAATTTTCCTTATGTCAAAGAGAATCCTTTCTGTATTAAGTCTATTTTTTGCAATTTTATTCTTAAACAATATCTGTTTTGCCGCCAATCCACCTGCCAGCCAACAGATGAGCGGGGAGGTGCGAGCCACCCAAATGCAGCAGCAGGAAGAAAATTTAAGGAAAGAGGCTGAAAAACCTAAAGAAAAAGGAATTATTGAAGAGGAAACCCCGAAAGAAGCAACTCCGCAGGAGCCAGCCGGACAAAAAATCCTCATTAAAAGTATTAATGTTATCGGCGTAACGCTTTTTGCGGATAACAAGATCAAAGCCATAACTAGCCAGTACGAAAACAAAGAGCTTAACTTAAAAGAAATCCAAAAGATAGCCGACCTGATCACCGATTTATACAGGCAAAAAGGTTATATTACTTCACGCGCCTATATAGCTCCACAAAAAATGGAAGAGGGCAACCTTGAGATCAGTGTGATGGAGGCAACAGTTGGAGACATCCAGATAAAAGGTAACCGTTTTTACTCCACTGCTATTATAAAAAAATACATCAGCCTTAAAAAAGGTGATATTTTTAATTACAATTTCCTTAAAGAGGATTTGGTGAGAGTTAATGAACATCCTGACCGTAACGCTAAGGCGGTGCTGGCTCCGGGTAAAGAGCCGGGTTCAACTGATATTGTCCTAGATGTAAAAGATTCATTCCCCCTACATGTGGGCTTAGGCTACAATAACTTTCTCTCCCGCTTTTTAAGGCGGAATAACTATAATTCTACATTTACAGATAATAATTTATTCGGCCAGGATGATATTCTGACCATTCAATATCAGCGCGGAGATGCCAATGACTACTATTCCTATAACGCCCGTTACCTTTATCCTGTAACCAAGAGTTTGGATATCGGCATTTTTGCCAGCCACTCAAAGTTGGTTTTGGGCAAAGAATATACTGATGCCATGTCACGCGGCAAAAGCCGGATGTTTAGCATTTATGGCAGCCAGAAATTGATTAAAAATGATAATTTAACCCTTAACCTTAATTTTGGATTTGATTACAAAGATGTTTATAACTTCCTTTTAGGGGATATATCAAGCCAAGACCGCTTACGTATTGCCAAAGCAGGGTTTGATTTTAACTTAGCCGATGATTTTGGCCGCACTATTATCAGTAATGATTTTAATTACGGGTTCCCAAGTATAATGGGAGGGACTAAAGCGCATTTGGATCCGGGAGATAAGCCCACCTCCCGCACAGGAGCAGGAGGAGAATTCCTTAAAGATACCTTAAATATTGTGCGACTGCAGAAACTTCTTTTTGATTCTACCTTGCTCTGGAAAAACCAGCTGCAATTCTCACCCAGCATACTTACCGCGACTGAACAGTTCCAGGTCGGCGGTCCGGCAAACAATAGAGGCTATCCTCCGGCAGAATTTGTCGGGGATCGCGGTTATTCTATGGTCTGGGAGGTTGCTATGCCTCCATACTTTATGCCTAAATCTTTGAAAGTCCCTTTTTCCAAAAGCAGAATTTATGATGCTGTCAGGTTCATCGGATTTTATGACTTGGCAAATGTACATTTAAAATCCTTACAAGCTGGGGACAAAAAAAACAGGACAATAACATCCGCAGGCTGTGGAATAAGAGTAAATATCTTGGAAAATTTCTTTGCCCGATACGAAATAGGTTGGCCTTTGGATCAACGGCCTTCCGATGGCAAAGGTGTACACCAATGGATTGAGATTACCAAAACCTTTTAAAAATACGTAAGCCGCCTTGACAAATTTAAAAAATAGGTTATACTTATCTAGTATTTTAGGTTAATACGTAACCTCACTAAAATAAGCTAGTTTCGCGCCAAGAGGAAAGTAAATGACCTTTCGTAATAAGATTTATCTAATCGCAAGTACAATCCTTTTAGCCTCAACACTAAATGCTTACGCTAATCCAGTGGGTGAAAGTGTTGTCGCCGGAACCGCGACTTTTGACCGTTCTACACCAAATACCCTTACCGTAAATACCGCATCCAATAATACCATTATTAATTACAACAGTTTTAGCATTGCCGCTAACGAAACCACAAGAATTAACCAGCCTAACAGCGGTTCTGCTGCATTAAATAGAGTTATCGGTGTTGACCCTTCAGCTATTTATGGAACCCTATCTTCCAATGGAAAATTATTTTTAGTCAATCCCAATGGTATCATATTTGGCCCTGGCTCAAGCGTCAATGCGCCCGCAATAGTCGCCTCAACCCTTGACATAGCCAATGATGATTTCTTAAAAGGCAACTATAATTTTTTTAAGAACGGGGAAAACGCTTTCATTATTAATCAGGGCAGGCTTGCCAGCCAGCCCGGTGGGTTTATCACACTTTTATCTCAAGCGATAAATAATCAGGGAGTAATTATTGCGGATCTTGGCACAGTGGTACTTGCTTCAGGAGAAAAGATGACTTTAGCCCTGGATAGCTTAGACCAGATCTCCGTAGTAATTGATGATGCGGTAAAGGCCGAAGTTTTAGGACCGGATGGGCTGAAAATGGATAGTGCTATAAATAACTCCGGGACCATCCAGGCAAACGGCGGCAAGGTAATTTTAACCGCCAAAGTCCTCAACAATGTCTTTGACTACGCGGTAAATAACAGCGGTGTTATCCAGGCAGCTAATCTCGTTAACCATAATGGCACAATAGAATTGGTTGCCGCAGGCGCTCCGGCCATAAATAGCGGAACTATGCAGGCAGGGGCAGTTAATATAAATGTAAACGGAGCAGGTTTTATCAATAAAGGCCAAATTATTACTGATGGTATTCAAGGGTTACCTAATGGTGGAGTAATTTCCATACAAGCCGCTACTATTTTACAACAGGGTAAGATTTCCGCCAATGCCTATGAAAACGGAACAGCCGGTGAAGTAAGCATTGTTTCTGCAACTTCCACGGTTTTAGATGAAAGCAGCTCCACAGAAGCCATGGCTCTAGGTTTAGTTGGCAATGGCGGCAGGATTTTGATTAATTCCACTGGAGGCAACACTACTGTTAATAAAAATGCAGTAATAGATGTTTCTGCCGGAGCAATTGCCGGTAATGCAGGTTTTATAGAAGTCAGCGCTTTTGAACAATTGGGATTTTATGGAATATTAAACGGCCGCGCTCCCCCGGGGTATAAAAACGGAACCGCATTACTTGACCCCGAACAAGCTACCATCAGTGGCTCATTCAATCTTACCACAACTATTTATTCCGCAGGTGACATAACTATAATCGGCAATGTTACGATTGGCGCAGGGTATACCCTTGGTATCTATGCTGATCATACAAATGAAAACGATGATGCCTGGGATGACGGAATCGGTCAGATTATTAATGCCGGCGCATGGACCATAACCGGCACTTCAGCCACCCTTAATCTCAAAGCGGGTAGTGGTATCGGCACCTCCGGCTCTCCTATATTAACCAATGTTGCCAACCTATCAGCTGAAATTAATCCTGACGCAGGTTCAAACGGCGTATATATCAGTCAAACTGCCGGCAATTTAACTCTAACCTCAGCTTCAACCAGAAATGGCGCAATATCTCTTCAATTAGCAGCCAGAACTCTTAATATTACGGGCGCGGTTAATTCCGGCAGCGCAAACATAGATGTAGTTGCTGGGGCAGTAAATATTTCCAATACTGTTACCGGCGGAGCTGTCACCATCACCAATTCCGGAACTTTAACCATTAATCCAGGCGCCAATATCATCGCAAATGGTGAGTTCACCCAGAATGGCGCGGGCGCAGTCAGCTTAGGGGCGAACATTAATACTTCTGATGATGCCATAAGTTTTGCTAAGGGTGTTACTTTAACCGGCTCTGTAGTTTTAAATACGGTCAATTTGTCAGGCGCAGATATTACCTTTACCAGCACCCTCACCGGCGCCCAAAACCTTACCTTAACCGCAGGCACAGGCAACATCTCTTTTACGGGTACTGTTGGAGCAGCGCGCTTAGGAGCATTAACTATCCATAGCGCGGCCAATGTCACTGCCGCGGCCATTACCGCGGCCTCAATCAAGCAAGAAGCAGGCACAGGCACCACAACTTTTAATGGGGCATTAAACACTAATACCTCAGCCGGTATTGATCTTACAGGCAAGGATTTTGTCTTTAACTCTAGTGTTACGACTACGGCTAGCGGTATAGTAGAAATTACCAATTCCGGAACACTTACTATTGCCGCAGCAGGTGATATGACCCTTAACGGCTCATTCACGCAGAACGGCGTGGGGGCTGTTTCAACTGCCGGCAATATTACTACAGCTGGCGGCGATATCAGTTTCTTAAGTCCGGTGACTCTCACTGGCAATGTCCTTTTAAACACCGGAGCAGGCGCTGCAGGCAACATCTCCTTTAATGGTACCCTTGACGCAACCACACCTTACACTGAAACCTTAGGCCTGACCGCAGGCACAGGCGACGTACTCTTTAATGGCGCAGTAGGCAACTCAATCCCCTTAGGCGCTGTAACCATCAACAGCGCTAATGATCTAACCGCCAATTCCACCTTTACAGCCAAATCAATCACCCAGACTATAGGTACAGGTAATACGCATTTTGTTGGAGCTGTAGATACAACAGGCGCGGCTGATACCGTAGGCGGCGTAGTAAGCATTACCACCACAGGCAATATTCAATTTGACAGCACCATTACCACCACAGGCGGAATATCCTCAGCGCCTAATGTAGGAAGAGCAGGTGGCGCAGTAACCTTACACTCCACAACTGGAGCAATTACTGTAGACGATACCATCACTACTTCAGGTAGCAATGGTAATGAGAATGGTGCAGCAGGTAAAATTGGCGGCGCAGGCGGAGCGGTAGTCATCACCGCGGATGATGGAGATGTGGAAGTAGCTGCCATCACCACCAAAGGCGGCGATGGCAGCAGTGGAATCATCACTAATGCCAATGGTGGAGCTGCCGGCGTAGTCACCATAACCTCAACAACTCATACCACTACCTTAAACAACAATATCACCACAGTCGGTGGAGCAAAAGGCGCAGTCGGTGGCACTCAGGGCGCAGGCGGAACAGTAACCTTAAACAGCGCTGTTGAGCTTGAAGACGATATAACCATAGACACAGGGACAACTGCAGGCAACATCGTCTTTAACAGCACCTTAGACGGCACTCATAACTTAGACCTTACCGCCGGTACAGGAAGCATTACTTTAGGAACTACCGGTAGCGATGATCGCTTAGGGGTATTAACCATCCATAGCGCTGGCAATGTTGTTGCCGCGGCTATTAACGCGGCCTCAATCACTCAATTAGCAGGCACAGGGACTACGACATTTAATGGGGCGGTTGATACTAATACACCAGCTGGCATTAACCTCACCGGTAATGCCTTTACCTTTAATCAGCCAGTCACTACCACCGCTGGCGGTTCTGTTACCATCAGCAACGCCTCAACTCTTACCATCGCTGCTGCCGCAGACATGATCTTAGACGGCTCCTTTACCCAGAACGGCGCAGGTGCGGTCTCAATTGCAGGCAACATTAATACTACAAATGATCCCATTAGCTTCCTTAAGGCAGTGACCCTCGCCGGCCCTGTAGCTTTAAATACTGTTGATTTATTAGATCCGCTAGGCACAGGCGCAGATATTACCTTTACCAGCACCCTCACCGGCGCCCAAGACCTTACCTTAACCGCAGGCGCAGCCGATATCCTCTTTAATGGCGCAGTAGGCGCGGTTAAACTTGGTGACGTGCTTATCAACAGCGCTCATGACGTAACCGCAAATTCCACTTTTAGCGCTAAATCTATAACTCACACTTCAGGCACAGGAGCAGTGCATTTTGTTGGAGCGGTTAATACTGTAGGAGCAACAAACGCACCAGGGGGTGTAATAAATATTACTACAGCCGGCGATATTAACTTCGACAGCACCATTGCAACTACAGGAGGGGCAGCTTTAGTCGGTAACTTAGGCCAAAACGGCGGCAATGTTAACCTGCATTCTACGAATGGAGCAATTACAGTAGCAAGCACCATCACTGCTTCAGGCAGTAATGGTAGGGGCGATGGTGTTACAGGCCAGCCAGGAGGCAATGCCGGAACAGTAACCCTAACCGCAGATAGCGGCGATGTTACAGTAGCCGCGATTACTACCAATGGCGGCGCTGGACATGGAGGTACTGGTAGTTTTATTGCCAATGGCGGCAATGCCGGTTCAGTAACCATTACCTCAACAGGTAATACCACCACCTTAAATGGCGGTATCAATGCAGTAGGCGGCTTAGGTGTAAATGGCGGCACCCAGGGCCTAGGCGCTAATGTTACCTTAAACAGTCCAGTTATCCTCGGCACAGGCATCATCATAAATACCACCGGCTCAACATCAGGCAGTATCTCCTTTAATAACATCCTTAATGGAACCGCCGATTACGCCCAGAGCTTAGGCCTGACCGCAGGCACAGGCGACGTACTCTTTAATGGCGCAGTAGGCAACTCAATCCCCTTAGGCGCTGTAACCATCAACAGCGCTAATGATCTAACCGCCAATTCCACCTTTACAGCCAAA